>Ga0194037_1000889_pt1 | contig 22863 bp, 28 predicted proteins | sample JunL306m_MetaG_FD_148653 | JGI IMG/M metagenome (GOLD analysis project Ga0194037, IMG submission 148653) | Anoxic zone freshwater microbial communities from boreal shield lake in IISD Experimental Lakes Area, Ontario, Canada - Jun2016-L304-6m | ecosystem: Environmental > Aquatic > Freshwater >...
GCCGAAATCTAATACCTATAAAAATCCTTAGAAACCAAGTCATGACCCAGATCGTTGTTCTCCCCCATAGTGAATATTGCCCAGAAGGCGCTGTAGTTGAAGTTGCCCCGGGTACCTCGATTTGTGAGGCCCTATTGGAGAATGACATTCCGATTGAACATGCCTGCGATATGGTTTGTGCGTGCACTACATGTCACGTGATCATCAAAGAAGGCTTTAATAGTCTTAATGCTCCCGATGAAAATGAAGAAGATATGCTCGACCGTGCTTGGGGTCTTAACCCCCAGTCACGCCTCTCCTGCCAGGCAATCGTGGCGCGTGAGGACTTGGTGATTGAGATTCCTAAGTACTCGATCAACCACGCCAAAGAGAATCACTGAAATAGAATCCACGGTGTGTATCAAATTGGTGCATTAGGCACCTTCATCACACATTTTTTATAAATTGCTAATAAGTGCAGGGCTAATATGATCCTGTAGTTCATTTTTTAGCTGTACCTCCATAGATTTCTTTTAAGCCATCCCTCGGGGTGGCTTTTTTTCTTATCTGAAGGGTTTGAGCATCTTTTTTTAGGACGCCTTCGGCTTCCAGTGTGGCGATTGCCCTATATAGGGCCTCATGCGTAACCCCAATCTCTGAAGCTAAGGATTTGAAATCAGATTGAAGTGTTAAAACGCCATGATTACCTTCGGTCTCGATAAGGTGGATTAGTTTGCTACGAATATCTTTAAGGCCTAGTCGTTCAGATTGCGTTCTGAGCCGCATGATCTCCTTGCTCAGAAGTTGCACCCATTTGAGTGAGAACTTGCTATCGGTCAGCGCATCTCTCAAGGATTTAATTGGAAGCGTTATAGCTTGCCCACTTTGGGTAGCAATGGCATCGCAGTGATAAAAATCCACCAATAAACTTGCCTCACTTAAGAAGCCACTTCTACACCGTTGTAATGTTGTCGGCTCTCCATGACTACTTATTCTAGTAAGGGTAGCTTCGCCAGAAACAATAAAAAACATAGATTCGGGCTTTTTGCCTTGTTGGAATATGTATTCACCTTTATCAAAGTGATATGCATGACATTGACCCAACAGCTCTTTGGGTAAGAGGTTTTTGAGTAGTTCGGGAATATAGAGATCCATATGATCTAAATCATACGCCTTAAGGAGGATTGGCCTAATAATGAACCCATACAAAGGAGGCTTCTATGGAAACAGTCAATTTAATAGTAAGCGGTATGACTTGTGGTGCCTGCGTGAAGCATGTTGAAAAAGCCATCAATTCAATTGTTGGAGTGGAGAAGGTTGAAGTGGATCTTGCCTCTGGTGTAGTCAATGTTGAGGGCAACCTCTCAAAACAAGTGAATCGGATTATTGCGGCTTTAGAGGAGGATGGCTATCCCGCAAAAGTTAGATCAAGCGAATCAAGTGAAATGAAAAGTGGTTCTTGTAGCAGCGGAGGAAGTTGTTGCTGTCATTAACTAAATAAATAAGGAAATGAAAATGAAAACCGTAAACAAAATCGCAATCGGTATTGTCGCTGTTTTAGGGCTTGGCTTAACTATCGCTTCTGTACATGCTCAACAAGGCCCAATGGGCTGGATGGGTAATGGCATGGGCCCAGGCATGATGCGTGGAGGAATGATGCAAGGTCAAATGATGGGGCAAAACGCTAATATGACGATCATGCGAGAGTTAATGACTCCAACTGAAAGACTTGCCATGATGGACAAGATGATCGATGCCAAGACTATAGAAGAGCGTCAAGCAATCATGACGGCTAACCATGTAGAGATGGAAAAACGTGCCAAAGAAAAAGGGATTACTTTGCCGGCAGGACATGGTCCACAAATAATGTCTGGCAGAAGCTGCGGATAAGTTTTTAGTTAATAACAATCATAAGAATGAGGTAAATCAAATGAAATGTAACGTTGGCGGTATCGATCGCGTACTACGCATCGCTGTTGGTTTGGTATTGGTTGGTCTAGCCGCAAGTAATGTTGTTGGCTTATGGGGCTGGATTGGTATTGTGCCGCTGGCTACTGGCTTATTCAAGTTCTGCCCTTTATATCGGATTATAGGAATGAATTCTTGTGGAATAGGTTGTGGCGGTGGCGGTTGCTGTAAATAACTTGCCCATAAAAACAGGAAATTGAAATGGCAAAAGATTACAAACAAATTACCAAAGACATCTCCGGATCGCTTGCCAAGCTCAGAGCTGAGGCCCCTGAAATGATGAAGGGCTTTAGCGATTTAGCGGCAGCCGCAACTAAAGATGGCACCTTGGATAAGAAAACTAAAGAATTGATCGCTTTGGCTTTAGGTGTCGCAGCACGATGTGATGGCTGCCTAGGCTTTCATACTCAGGCCTTGGTGAGGTTAGGCGCTACAAAGCAAGAGATCATTGAAACCTTAGGTATGGCTACTTATATGGGCGGTGGACCTTCTTTGATGTATGCGGCTGACGCGCTCACTGCTTTTGAGCAGGCGCAAGCTTAATTCAGTTTCAGTAAGTGGGTATATAAAAATCTGACTTAAGTCTTTTTAGATAAGCTTGATAAAAAATGTTGCTTAATAGCCTGAGTAATATTTTTCCGACCATGTTTTTTTCGTTCAAGCAATCCTACCTTGCGAAAAATAGTTTTTCCTGGCAACTCTTGAATCTTGAGTTGTTTGTCGCTAGACCAGGCAATATTTGCTAATTTTGGGATAATGGAATATCCGAGACCTTGTCTCACTAGCTCGATAATGGCTTCAACCGAATTGAGTTCCATACCTTCAATGATTGAAAGTTTATTCACCCGTATTGTTTGGTCGACCAAGTGGCCAGTCCAAGTATTTCTTTCAAAGCGTATAAACGGTAGGGCGGAGTAGGACCCTTTAGCTGGTAATTTTCTTTTGGATTCTGTGGCAGGGGATATTAATATCATGGGCTCTTTATAGAGCTCTGTCCATTGCACATTTTGTGGCAATGCGTACGGTGACTCAGTCACAATAGCTGCATCAAGACTCCCTTCAATCACTTGATCTAGGAAGTTACTTGAAAGACCTGCGATGAGTTTGATTTCAAGCTCTGGAAAATTCTGCTTGAGTTCATTGAGGGTTTTTCCAAAGGCACCCATCAGTGTCGATACTAGGGTGCCTAAAACGATTGTTCCGCTTAGTTCAGATTTCAAGTCTGCCCCCAGAGCTTCATAACGGGCAATGATTTCTTGGATTGGCTCAATAACGGAGCGACCGTGACTATTGAGAGTGAGCGAACGTTTGGTTCGGTCGAAGAGCTCGACACCAATTTCATTTTCTAGTTGTTGTAATTGCTGCCCTGCAGCAGCGGCAGTTAGACCAATTTCTCTAGCAGCAGCAGCCACACTTTTATGTCGGGTGATGGCTAGGAAGTTTTTTAAAATTTTGATGCTGGACATGTATTTATTGTAAATTAAAACTTTATCTCAAAGAAAATTATATTCGATTTATTTTTTACTATCTATCGATATAATGAGTCCATGTCAAATACGGATCTCAAAGTAAAAGTCTGGCGCGGCGCCGAGCAGGGGGAGTTTGTCGAGTACCTGGTGCCTCGCAACCCTAATCAAACTGTTTTGGATGTGGTTACCTATATTCAGCGAAAACTTGACCCTACCTTAAGTTATCGCTTTGCTTGCCGCGTGGGCATGTGTGGATCTTGTGCCATGACTGTTAATGGTGTGGCGCGCTGGACATGTCGAACTCATGTTGCGAAAATCGTAGAGGGCGATTCACTTGAGATTGCACCGTTAAATAATTTACCGGTCATTAAAGACCTTGCGACTGATATGCGCGAGTTCTTTAATAAATGGAAGGGTGCAGTTGGCTTCTTTAAGGGTACCCAATCTCGTCATGATGATTTTGCAAAAGTAGAGCCGCAGTCTGAAGAACGTCAATTAGCGAATGCAGGGATTGAGTGCATTGGGTGTGGTGTTTGTTATGCCTCTTGTGAAGTTGTTGAAGCCCGACCAAACTATCTTGGACCTGCTGCGCTCAATCGGGCCTGGACCTTAACGAATGATGTGAGAGATATGCAGCAGTTAGACCGCATTCGTGCTGTTGCAGGTGATGCAGGTTGTCATGCTTGCCACACACAGGGCTCTTGCTCCGAGCGCTGCCCTAAGGGTATCGAACCCACTGCAAGTATTGCCGGCTTGAAACGCTTGGTCGCTAGAGCCGCAATACGTGGTAGCAAGTGGGGCAAACTATGAACGCAGCAGTTCTACAGGCGAAACTTTGGTATGCGCAAAGAATTAGCGCCATGATTCTTGGGATCTGTGTCGCAGTCCATTTGATTATTATTTTTTATGCAATTAGAGGTGGGCTTACCGCGCAAGAAATTCTCGGTCGCACCCAAGGTAATTTAGCTTTTGCGCTTTTTTACGAGATCTTTGTCTTGGCGTGCTTTGTACATGCGCCTATTGGGGTTGCCAATATATTGCAGGAGACTTTTCCTAAGGGGCGATTAGCGGTACCGCTATCTTTTGTTTTGGCAATTTTGATTCTTTTACTGGGAAGCGCTGCGGTATTTGGGCTCTTCACCGGAGGTGCGCTATGAGCTCAAGACCTGAGTTAGATTACCGTGCAAAAAGTCATCTTTATTACCTAGCTTTTGCATGCCATCGTATTTCTGGGCTATTGCTGGCATGTTTTATTCCCCTTCATTTTTTGATGCTGTCCCAGTCTTTGCGAGGAGCCACTGGTTTCGAACGTTCTTTAGGGTTAGCTGATTTCTGGGTATTTAAGTTCGGAGAGTGGGTGCTAGTTGTTTTACTGGCAATCCATTTGGGTGGGGGTATTCGTATCTTAATCATTGAATTCGGTTCTTGGCGCGGTTTGCGCAAGGGGTGGATTGAGATTTCCATTTTGTTCGCGATCGCATGCGGGCTGTTATTTCTTTATTTTGCTAACTAGTTAGGTTATTTATGCAGTTACAAATGAATTTGGTCGAGGAGGCTTGCAAAGAGCTTTACATTCGCGCACTCAAAGTACTGCCAGACGATATTAAGGCTGGCATTGATAGACTAGATCGTGCTGAGACAGATGCACGTGCTCAAGTTGTTTTAAAAACAATGATCACGAATATTTCAGTAGCTGAGCGAGAGGATAATTTACTTTGCCAAGATACGGGTCTGCCTATCTATAACGTAAAGATTGGTAGTAACGTGCAATATGATGGTATGGCATTAAAGGCTGCTATTCGGAAAGGTTGCGAGCGTGCCACTACGGAATATCCTTTGCGATCATCAGTGGTTCATCCCATTACCCGAAAGAATAATCACACCTCTTGCGGAATTGATATGCCAGCCATTCACATTGATTTTTATGATGATGTGGAGTCTGTTGAAATTGAAATGGTCCCAAAAGGGAGCGGCTCAGAAAATAATTCTTTCCTCAAAATGGCGATACCAGCAGATGGCATCAATGGCGTTAAGAAATTTGTGATTGAGAGTGTCGTTGCTGCCGGAGGAAAAACCTGCCCACCAACAATCGTAGGCGTTGGTGTGGGCGGCACATCAGATCAATGTGTTGCAATGGCAAAGCGTGCAGCTACTCGTCCCTTGGGGAGCTCCTGTTCCGATGAGGAGGGTGCAAAACTTGAGAAAGAGCTTAGTCTTGCGGTAAATCAACTGGGTATAGGCCCACAAGGTCTGGGCGGTGATGGCACTGCATTTGCTGTTCATGTAGAACTTGCACATACCCACATCACCCTTAATCCTGTTGCCGTCAATATGCAATGCCACTCGGCGCGCAGAGCTCGCGCCACTTTCACGCCAGCTGGCATAAGTTACGGATTCTAAGGAGAGTATCGATGGCGCACTACGTTCTCCAGACCCCGGTAAGCGAAGAAGCAGTTCGTAAGCTACGCATTAATGACACGGTGACCTTGCAAAATACCTTGTTTGGTATTCGTGACGCCACTCAAATTCATATGTTTGATCATGATCGAAAAACCCGCTTTGATCTGAATGGTCATGCCGTCATTCACACGGCACCGAATGTGCGTAAAGTGCCTGTTAGCAAAGAATTTCCTGCTGGCTACGAACCTATCTGCATTGGCACTACTACCTCGGATCGTATGGAGCGATTCACTCGTCCCCTAATGACTCAAAATGGTGTACGCATGATTGTTGGCAAAGGTGGCATGCGAGAAGGCTCCGCTGAGGCCTTCAAAGAATTGGGCGGCGTCTATTTAGCCATCATTGGTGGGACTGCAGCACTTGAGACAACTTGGATAGAGAAAATAGAGGATGTGGATATGGACGATCTTAATCCGGAGTCCCTCTGGCGTTTTAAGATTAAAGATTTCGGACCCTTACTGGTCGCAATGGATAGCCATGGCGGTAGCATCTATCAAGAGGTTAATGATGATGTCGTTCGCAAAAAAGAAGCGGTACTCAAAAGCCTTGGTATTACCCCATGAGCGCTATTCCTACGCTAGACACTGACATTTTAATTTTGGGCTCGGGTGGCGCAGGCCTCTTTGCAGCCTTGCATGCCCATCAAACTAACCCAAATCTGCATATTACGATTGCTGTTAAGGGTTTATTGGGCAAATGTGGTTGTACGCGCATGGTTCAGGGCGGCTATAACGTTGCCTTAGCGGAAGGTGACTCTGTTGAGCGTCACTTTATGGATACGATCGAGGGGGGTAAGTGGCTATCCGATCAAGATTTAGCTTGGACCTTAGTAAGCAAGGCAGTAGAGCGTATTCATGAGCTTGAGAACGAGCTTGGCTGTTTCTTTGATCGCAATCCCGATGGAACAGTACATCAAAAAGCATTCGCTGGGCAAACCTTTGATCGAACTGTTCACAAAGGCGACTTGACTGGGATTGAAATTATTAACCGCTTGGCTGAACAAGTCTGGTCAAGAGGCATTCATCGACTTGAAGAGCATCGAGCGATTGAACTCATACATAGCAAAGATGGCAAGTCTCTTGCTGGTGTATTGATGCTCAATATGCAGACGGGTCAATTTACATTGGTACGTGCCAAAGCGGTTTTATTAGCCACCGGTGGCGGACCGACTATGTATAAATATCACACTCCATCAGGTGATAAGAGTTGTGATGGATTGGCTATGGCCTTGCGTGCAGGCTTGATATTGCGGGATATGGAGATGGTGCAGTTTCACCCAACGGGGTTATTGGCTGGACCTGGGACGCGGATGACTGGAACCGTACTGGAAGAGGGGCTCCGTGGAGCTGGTGGATATCTGCTAAATGGCAATCATGAACGCTTCATGGGTAGCTATGATTCTCGCAATGAGCGAGCTACCAGGGATATTGTTTCAAGATCGATTAATTCTGAGATTCGAGCAGGACGTGCCACACCAAATGGTGGGGTTTATATTCAGATGAGTCATTTGGGTCCTGAGAATGTTCGCAAGCAATTTAAGGGTATGGTGGAGCGTTGCGGGGATAGTGGATTTGATTTAGCCAATGACTTAGTTGAGGTTGTACCAACAGCCCATTACATGATGGGCGGTCTGGTCTTTAAAAAAGATTGCAGCACAGATTTACCGGGACTTTTTGCAGCTGGTGAAGATACTGGTGGTGTGCATGGTGCCAATCGCTTGGGTGGTAATGGCGTTGCTAATTCAACGGTATTTGGTGGTATTGCAGGTGAAACTATGGCGCAGTGGGTGAGTACGCAGCAATTGCGTGAGTGCAATATGGAAGAGGTGATGGCAAGTATTCGTGAGCACGAAGCGCCTCTAGAAAAGCCTCCTGGAGATATTGAATTCATACGAGATACTTTAGCGGAGTGCATGTGGGATGACGTTGGCATCTCGCGAACACAAGAGAGCTTATTGCGCGCACGTCATACCTTGAAACAATTGGCATCCCAATTAAAACAAATGGGTGTCGGCAATATACAGCGCGAATACAGCATTACTTGGCAGGATTGGATGAATCTCCAAAACTTAATTCTAGTTAGTAAAGCCGTAACAGAGGCTGCGATCGCCAGAGAGAACTCGAGAGGGGCTCATTATCGCGATGATTTTCCCGAACCAGGCTCATTAGAGGGTTCCTATTTCACGGCGGTAAATATGCTTAATCAAAATTTGCATATTGAACATAGGCCGGTAAACTTCACTATGCTTAAGCCAGGTGAAACGATTCTAGTTGAGAGTTAGCCATTTTTGACTTAATTGAGCCATTTCAATTTGCGCTGGCAACGCTGATTATTTTTAGTGCCTACTTTATTTTTGGCGTCTCTGGATTTGGTTCATCCATTGTTGCTGTCCCCCTGCTAGTACTGATGTATCCATTAAAGGTAGTGGTTCCGATGATGGTCATTATCGACATCTGTGCATCTCTGTATGTGGGCAGAAAGTCTTATGGGGACGCAAACTTTAAAGAGTTAAAGTGGCTTTTTCCGTTTAGTTTAATCGGTACGGTGCTGGGAATAGTGCTATTGATTAAAGCCCCAAGCGAGCCATTGCTATTAACCTTAGGTTGCTTTGCGGCCGCTAATGGCGCCCGTGTTCTATGGCAAAGGAATAATGAGGCACGCGATCCTATTAATAAATGGTGGGCTGCTCCCTTTGGATTGATGGGGGGAACTTTTACTGCATTGTTTGCTACAGGCGGCCCCATTTATGTTTCCTATCTGAGTTTGCGTATCAATGATCCAAAGGCATTGCGAGCAACCATGGCCTTTGCAATTTTTATGCTGACTTTTTTGCGTCTAGCTTTAATGTTGGTGACGGGATTGATTTTGAGTTGGGCGGTAATTGGAATGGCAATATTCCTCATGCCCGCAACCTTCCTTGGGATCTGGCTTGGAACCCATGTGCATACTAAGTTAAGCAATGCTGCAATGAGGATAGCCTACGGCTCCATCCTGGTTTTCTCCGGTACTATGTTGCTCATTCGACAACTCTAAAAAAGAAAAAAGCGAAGAAGACCTTCGCTTTTTTAGATGGTTGAGGGAGATATTTATTGGGCGCTAATATTGCGACCCTTAATGACTTTTTCCCAGCCAATAGATTCAGTTTTTACTTGAGCCTCAAAATCTTTTTGAGTATTGACAACCGCAGTAAGACCATTGAGGTCAAGACTGGTTTTCATGGCATCTGAGCCAATGGCCTTAACTGTAGCTGCATAAATCTTTTCGGTAATTGTGTTGGGGGTACTTGCTGGAGCGATAAGGCCAAACCAACCCGTAGATTCAAAGCCAGGAATGCCGGCTTCAGAGACTGTTGGTACATCAGGCAATTGTTTGGAGCGCTTTAAGCTTGTAACTGCCAGTGGCTTGATTTGACCTGCCTTAGCGAACCCTGCTGCTGCTGTCAGGTTACCAACCATAAAATCAATTTGCCCGGCCACCAAGTCATTGAGGGCAGCCGATTCGCCTTTGTATGGAACATGAGTTGCTGGAATATTGGCCGAATAAGTAAAACTCTCCTCAGCCATGTGAACTTGGCTACCGATGCCTGCTGAGCCAAAATTCAAATCTTTAGTTTTAGCGTAGGCAATGAATTCAGCTAAGTTTTTAACGGGTAATTTTAGGTTAGTTGATATCAGCATGGGGCCGCTAGCAACATTAGTAATGTATACAAAGTCTTTGGTGTAATTGACGGGTAATTTTTTATAAAGATATGGATTGACAGTCAGCATACTACCCGATGCGAGCATGAGGGTGTATCCATCGGCAGGGGATTGCGCAACATATTCAGCAGCAATGTTACCTCCAGCGCCTGGCTTGTTCTCAACGATGACGTTTTGTCCAAGGTCTTTAGATAGTTGTTGGGCTAATAATCTCCCCAAGATATCCGTTGTTCCTCCAGCCGCAAAGGGAATAATTAATTTAATTGGCTTTGTCGGCCAATTTTGCGCGTTCGCAAGTGGTGATCCGATGAGTGCTAGCGCCCCTGAGATCAGGATTAATTTGTTAACTAGTTGACTGATTTTCTGCTTAAACATTCGCATGTTCTCCGATGGTAATTTGATCTTTGTATCTTAACTACTTTCGTATTAAAAAATACAATCAATTTCTATTTATTAGTTATAAGCTTATTAGCCATTTTTTATCTCCTCCAACCCTTGTACAACACAACTTTTTTTAGTTGGGTGCGCTGCACAATAAATTGGTATTGCAACATATCTAAATCATCTATATGATTTAGATATGTCATCCATTTTGATCTCTGAGTTCATCACAAGTCAAGCCCTAGAAACCCTGTGCTCTCAGCATGATGTTGTCTATGCACCAGAGCTATATAAAGATCGCCCCGCATTGATTGCTGCGATGCAAAATATTGACGCCTTAATTGTTCGAAACCTCACACAAGTGAATGAAGAAATATTGACAGGGGCTACTAAATTAAAAGTTGTTGGGCGTCTAGGGGTTGGACTTGAGAATATCGAATTACCTATATGCGCTAAACGCAATATCAAAGTCATTCCTGCAACAGGGGCTAATGCGGAGTCTGTGGCGGAATATGTTCTTGGAGCAACCATTGCTTTAACGAGAGGATTTATTCCTGCAACGATGGCAACGCTGAAGGGTGACTGGCCTCGCCCACGTTTTTCTGCTTACCCTGAATGTTTAGGGAAGATGATCGGCATCGTTGGCTTTGGAAGTATTGGCAGAATTGTAGCTAAGAAGGCCCATGCATTCGGTTTGCAGTGCCTCGCTTACGACCCAATGCTTTCCGGAGATTATGCAGAGCTAGATGGTTTTTCAGTGCCATTACTCTCTTTAGAGAATTTACTTTCAAAAAGTGATGCGGTTACCTTGCATCTTCCATTTTTACCTGAAACTCAGAACCTTTTTAATGCAGCAACTCTTGATCAAATGAAAAAAGGTGCTTGCCTAATCAATACTGCACGTGGTGGCATTGTTGATGAGAAGGCTTTAGCTGATCGTTTGCGCTCTGGACGTCTTGGGGGCGCAGCAATTGATGTATTTTCAACGGAGCCCCCAAAGGACTTAAGTCATTTTTCTGGAATTGAGAACCTCATACTTACTCCGCATATTGCAGGTGTTACTCATGAGAGTAATGAGCGCGTTAGTCAATTGATTGCTGATGAAGTCAATCGGTTTTTAGGAGCTTAAGGTGAACTTATCTTATTTTGAGATGCTTCAGTTAGCCTCTGCTGGTCTAGAGGCCGCCGGTATTGGCGAGAAGGCAGCATTTGAGACAGCGCAATTTTTGGCGCTTGCTGAATTAGATGGTTTAGCTTCGCATGGTCTGGCACGTGTTGCACAGTATGCCGGTCATGCAAAAAATGACCGCATTGAATTAGCGCCTAAAATTAAAGTGCGCCCATTCAAGACTTCGGCAGCTTTAGTAGATGCTTGTGATGGTCTTGCGTTTCCAGCTCTTCGCTTTGCAACAGATTTGTCGGTTAATTTAGCGTCCAAAGCGGGCGTTGGTTTGGTGGCTGTTACTAATAGCCATCACTTTGGAGTGGCTGGTCATTTTGCGGAAGCAGCAGCACGAGCAGGGTATATCTCTCTCTTGTTTGGTAATACACCTGCTGCTATGCCGATGGTTGGCGGTAGCAAAGCCATATTTGGAACAAATCCCTTGGCTGCAGCATTTCCAATTGCCAACCGCGATCCATTAGTCATTGATATGTCCTTATCTGCCGTTGCTCGCGGAAAATTACTGGTGGCCGCAAAAAAAGGCGAGTCTATTCCTGAGGGATGGGCATTAACGGCCGATGGCAAGCCTACAACTGATCCGCAGGAAGGTTTGAAGGGCTTGATGGTTCCCTTGGGCGGCGACAAAGGCGCTTTGCTTGCGTTGATCGTGGAGTTATTGGTGGTTGGTTTATCGGGAAGTCGCTTCTCCTACGAGGCAGATTCATTCTTTGACGCCAAAGGAAATCGCCCTCGTATTGGGCAACTCCTATTAACAATCGATCCAGGTTTGGCGGGGAGCAAAGTCTTTGCCAGCAAAATGCATGATTTTCTTAAAACCCTCGCGGCTGATCCAGGAACACGTTTGCCAGGTCAACGACGTTTTAAGCAACGTGCAACTGGGTTTAAAGAGGGTGTGAATGTTTCAGAAGTGGTAGTTGAAGAAATTCAGGCTGGCATCCGCCAGTCGTGGGATAGCTAGAAGTTAAACAAGATTAAAGAGGAGAAGGTAATGATCCATTTTGTCGTGCATGAGCCAGGAGACGGTGTAGGCATAGTAGTGGTTGAAGGCGTAAAAGCTGGAGATGATTTAATTGGTTGGGTAATGGATGGAGATTTAACTCTCAACATGAAGTCTGAGAGTGATATTCCTATTGGCCACAAAATTTCATTAAATGAATTTAAGTCAGGCGATACGGTGATGAAGTATGGCGTAGATATCGGCAAGGTTGTAGCCCCTATCAAAAAGGGCGAGCATCTTCATGTCCAAAACGTAAAAACCAAGCGCTGGTAATCCAGACGCTTATTCACCCATTCATTTAGAAAGAAAACAAGATGATTAATTTGAAAGACGCGAGCTTCATGGGCTACCGCCGTGAAAATGGCCGCATGGGAGTTCGTAATCACGTATTAATTTTGCCTTTAGATGATTTGTCCAATGCGGCTTGCGAAGCTGTGGCAAATAACATCAAAGGAACACAGGCTATTCCTCACTCATATGGCCGTTTACAGTTTGGCGCTGACTTAGATTTGCATTTCCGTACCTTAATTGGAACTGGCTGTAATCCAAACGTAGCCGCTGTAGTGGTGATTGGTATTGAGCCACAGTGGACAAAGATTGTTGTCGACGGCATTAAGGCATCAGGCAAGCCAGTTGAAGGATTCTGGATTGAAGGTAATGGCGATACCGCTACGATAGCATCTGCTAGCAAGGCCGCATATAAGATGATGAAACACGCATCTAAGCAGCAACGCGTTAAGGCGCCATTATCTGAATTGTGGGTATCTACTAAATGCGGTGAATCTGACACTACTTCAGGTTGCGGTGCAAACCCAACGGTAGGTAATGCATTCGATAAGCTTTATGAGATTGGCTCAACCTTAGTATTCGGTGAAACCACTGAGTTAACTGGGGGTGAGCATTTGGTAGAAGCACGTTGCCGTACACCTGAGATCAAGAAGAAGTTTCGCGAAATGTTTGATCGCTATCAGGATGTCATTGAGCGCCATAAAACAAGTGACTTGTCTGACTCCCAGCCCACCAAAGGTAATATTGCGGGTGGCTTGACCACGATTGAGGAAAAAGCCTTGGGTAATATTCAGAAAATCGGTAAGAAATGTATCGTAGATGGCGTCTTGGATAAGGGTGAAGAGCCAAAGATTCCTGGCTTGCACTTTATGGATTCTTCTTCAGCTGCTGCCGAGATGGTCACTTTATGTGCTGCCGCTGGTTTTGCTGCCCACCTCTTTCCTACAGGCCAGGGCAACGTGATTGGTAATGCCATTCTCCCAGTGATTAAGATCTGCGCAAATCCAAAGACTGTTCGCACTATGGGTGAGCATATCGACGTTGACGTATCAGGCATCTTGCGTCGTGAAGAGAACATGGATCAGGCTGGTGATAAGTTACTGGAGTGCCTCTTGCGCACTGCAGATGGCGAAATGACTGCTTCTGAGATTCTCGGCCATCGTGAATTCGTATTAACGCGTTTATATGAATCTGCGTAAGTCATAAAGTATGAAATCCCTGACCGCTTATGAGGAAGTAAAGCAAAAGATCACCGAAGATCTGGTCAGGGGTCGTTATCCTATGGGGCAGGCTTTGCCTGCCGAAAAGGATTTATCAAAAGAATTAGACGTCTCAATAGGCACACTACGCAAAGCGGTAGATGAACTTGTCGCAGAGGGCATTGTGATCCGCCGCCAAGGCAGAGGGACCTATGTTGCTGAACATGATCTCAAAAGATTGCTGTATTACTTTTTTCACGTCGTAAAGCATGATGTTGATAAGAAATCCAATCCAAGAGTTGAATTAGTATCCGTGAATACTGCAGTTGCTAGCAAGGAAGAGGCTAGCAAGTTAAATATCAAAGAAGGCGCTCCAGTGTGGCGTCTCGTGAATTGCCTCTATCTAGAAGGGCGCTGCGTAATGATTGACCAAATTACGCTAGATAAAAAACGCTTTAAGAATCTGACTCGAGCCGATTTTATGAATCGCGAAGGCAGTATTTATCAGTTGTATCAGATGAAGTATGGTCAATCCGTAGTACGTAGTAGTGAGCGTTTGCGAGCGGGCTTGGCTAGCAAGCAGCATGCGGAGTGGCTCGACATTAAACCCAATTCCCCTGTATTGGTGATTCGAAGGGTGGCCCTAGGAATTCAGGATGACCCCATTGAGTGGCGAATTTCTACGCTCAATACAGATCAATATGAATATTTTAGTGAGCTACAAGTTTAGCTAATTCAATTCTTATAAAAATGAACTATTTAAAGAATATTCCAGGCATTTTATTTGCTACTGTGGTCGCATTGGTTGCGATTGAAATGTCTAGCAGATATCCTACATTGGGTAAAAATGGTTTGAGTATTCTTACTCTGGCCATTCTCATAGGCATTGCAATCGGTAATATGCCGATATACAAGTTCCTCATCTCATCTTGCGGATCGGGGATTAATTTTTCAAAGCAAAAAGTATTGCGATTGGGTATCGTGCTTTATGGTTTTAGGCTCACTTTTCAAGACATCGGTGTAGTGGGCTTAAGTGGAATAGTGATAGATTCCCTCATGCTGATATCTACTTTTTTATTGGCTGTATTTTTGGGCGTTCGATATTTCAAGTTGGATAGAGATACATCCGTGCTGATTGGGGCGGGAAGCTCAATTTGCGGTGCCGCCGCAATCTTGGCGACTGAGCCGATCTTGGAAGCGCCCAATGAGCGAGTAGCGGTAGCCATTTCTACGATTGTAATTTTTGGCACACTGGCTATATTTATTTACCCAGTAATCTACTCTTATGCCATTGTGAATTTTCCCGAGTATTTAACACCTGATAAATATGGGATATATATAGGCTCAACAATACATGAAGTCGCGCAAGTGGTCGCTACAGCCGACTCAATTGGTGGTGATGTCACCAATGCAGCTGTGATTGCCAAAATGGTTCGCGTCATGATGTTAGCCCCATTCTTAATTGCACTTTCTGCTTATATATCCATTCAGTGGAAATCAACTGAATTAGCAAAACCCACTGCTGTTGCAGGGGGTATAAAGAAAAAATCACTCGGCAAATTTTTCCCGGTGTTCGCAGTCTTTTTTCTGCTTGCTATTGGCGTTAATTCAACTGGATACATAAGCCAATCAGTTCGGTTGGGGCTTATCGATGTAGATAATTTTTTGCTAGCCTTAGCTATGGGGGCTCTGGGATTGACCACTCATCTATCTTCCATCGCCAAGGCTGGAATTAAGCCCCTTAAATTGGCGGCAGTATTGTTTGTTTGGCTAATTGTTGGCGGCGGGATAATTAACATCGCGATCGGTCAATTCATTCCAGCATAATTTTATCTAGCTAAATATCTGATCCAGATCTTAAACTTGGGCAAATCAGGCAATTGCCTCACGAATCATTCCAGCTGCAACTGTGTGGTTAGTGGCTTCATCAATCAAGATAAATGCCCCAGTACGCTGGGACTGATTAAATAAATCAGCCACTATTGGCTTTTGTAATACAAAGTCAATTCGACCAATCTCATTGGCAGTCAAAGGGTGAGTCACACTGGCGTGGGACAGGGTTTCCACATCCAGCACTTGTTTAATTTCCCTCACCTTTGCACCAACAGTATTGGTGGTGTGACGTAAAGCATATTTACGACCAAGTGAAAGTGGCTCACTATCCAACCAGCAAAGATCTGCAGAGATATGTTTACTGAGCGTAGGTGGTGTTGGGTCATCAGTACCGATGAAGAGGCAACCTCTGGAGACATCGATATCTTCAGTCAAGCGAATGGCTACAGCCTCGCCTGTTTGCGCCGACTCCACTTGATTATTCGCATTGGCCTGATCACGGTTTGAGCGATTGCCCAAATAGATTTCAGCAACAGTAGCTTCGGTATTGCCAGGAAGTACTCTGATCTTTTGCCCTTTGTGGATGCTACCGGATTCAATTTGACCGAGATAGCCACGAAAGTCATCAGAAGCACTACCGTCTTGACGAGCTACATACTGAACAGGGAAGCGCAATGCTGTTTTTTCAGACTGAGGGCTAGTATCTAGACCTTCTAGCCATTCCAATAGCGTAGGACCTTTGTACCAAGGCATGTCTTTGCTGGCCGTCACTACATTGGCACCTAGTAAGGCGGAGATTGGAATCAAAATGGGTTTGGGTAAACCAATCTTTTGGGCTAAGTCTTCAATAGCGACTGCGATGGTGTTGAAAATCTTCTCATCAAAGTTATACAAGTCCATCTTGTTAACAGCAAACACTACGTGACGCAGTCCTAGTAAATGAACAATCGCAGAGTGACGTTTGGTTTGTGCCAACAGTGTGGCTGGTGAAGTATTTAAATCGACACGACTCGCATCAATAAGGATGACGGCAACATCCGATTGGGATGCTCCGGTGACTAGGTTGCGGGTGTACTGTACATGCCCTGGGGCATCAGCCACGATGAACTTACGCTTTGGGGTAGAGAAGTAACGATAGGCGACATCAATGGTGATGCCTTGCTCCCGTTCAGCCTCAAGACCATCCGTTAGGAGTGCTAGATCGACTCCAGCATCTGAGGAGGTAACGCGTGCGTGTTTTGTCTTGGAAAGTGCTTCTAACTGATCAACCAAAATAGACTTGGTGTCATAGAGTAAGCGGCCAATTAAGGTGCTCTTGCCATCATCAACGCTACCGGCGGTAATGAAGCGCACTACGTTTTGATGTGTATGTTGATTTGTTGTTTCAGTCATCAGAAGTAACCTTCTTTCTTACGGCGCTCCATCGAGGCCTCATTAGTTTGATCGTCCATACGAGTAGCGCCACGTTCAGTAATCTCCGTAATGGCGGTCTCGGCAATGATGTCGATAGGGTTCGCTGCATTACTGAGTACTGGGCAGGTGCAACTGATATCACCAACAGTGCGAAAGCGCACATCCAATACCTCACTCACATCGCCTGGGGCTTTTGGAGTGACATTGGTTACTGGAAGTAATAAGCTATTTTTTCTAACGACTTCACGTTTATGGGTGTAGTAAATGCTTGGAAGTTCTAAGTTCTCACGGGCAATGTATTGCCAGATATCGAGCTCTGTCCAGTTTGAAATTGGGAACACGCGCATATTTTCACCCTTCGCAATACGGGCGTTATAGAGATTCCAAAGTTCTGGGCGTTGAGCTTTAGGATCCCATTGACCAAAGTCATCGCGGAAGGAGAAGATGCGCTCTTTAGCGCGGGCTTTCTCTTCATCGCGACGAGCGCCACCCATTAGGGCATCGAATTCATATTTTGCAATGGCTTCAAGCAAAGTCACTGCTTGAGCAGCATTGCGTGAGTCTGTTTCTTTGCGTAAGCGAACAGTCCCATTTTTAATGGAGTCTTCCACGTGACCAACAATCAACTTCACTCCAGTCTTTTCAACGACGGAGTCACGATAAGCAATGACTTCTGGGTAGTTATGACCAGTATCAATATGCAAAATGGGAAAAGGTAGCTTTACAGGGCGATCGCCAAACTGAAAAGCCTTGCGAGCCAAGTGGAACATGACGATTGAATCTTTGCCACCAGAGAACAGCATGGCTGGATTGGAGCACTGCGCCACTACTTCGCGAATGATGTAAATGGATTCTGCTTCAAGCCAATCCAAATGATCATCTAATAATGTATTTTCTTGCATTCTGTACTTCGTTCTTCTTGAGGATTAATTATTTGTTAATGTGTAGACCACATTCTTTGCTATCGCTTTGTAACCACCACCAGCGACCAGCGCGAATTTCTTCACCTTTTTTGACTTGGCGTGTGCAGGGCTCGCAACCAATGCTGGGGTAGCCCTTTAAATGTAGCGGGTGAATCGGTACATTTTCTTGTTTGATATAAGCCCAGATATCGGCTTCAGTCCAATCAAATAATGGATTGAACTTAGCAATACCTCTTGCATCGTCATGCTCTTCAAAATTGAGCTCTTCGCGAGTGGTGGATTGTTCGCGCCTTTGACCGGTCAGCCAGGCATCTGCGCCAATCAGTGCAGCGTTCAATGGCTTGATCTTGCGGGCACCACAGCAAGCTTTCTTAGCCTCTTCACCATCATAAAAACCATTCATGCCATATTGATCAATAAAAGCTTGAACATCGGCTTCCTCTGGAAATGCTTTGGTAATTGAAATACCATAGCGATCTTCGGTAGCCTTGGTCATGTCGACTGTCTCTTGATGCAGGCGACCAGTTGCCAGTGTGAATAAAGCAATTTTTGCTTTGGACTGTGCAATCGCATCAGTAATCACCATATCTTCAGCAGCCAAGCTAGTAGCAAAGCGTACGTCTGAGAATTTCTCGGCGATGCTTAGTAATCCTTGTTTGAGGGTAGCGGTCTTATCGGAAAGTTCAGCGGCTGTTAGGGTATTAGCTGGTATTGACCAAAAGTCTGGAGTCATCATGAGGAAACGAGTTTAATTCCGACTAAAAACAAAGTTGCTGCAAGTGTGGTTCTTGTTGCTCGCTCAGATAGTGTGCTGGACAACTTAGCCCCAAGCCAGATGGCTGGAACGGATCCAAGTAGAAGGCCAAACAGTAAATCAAAGTGGACGTTACCTAACCACCAGTGACCTACGCCAGCTAAGGCAGTCAGGGGAACTGCGTAGGCGATATCTGTGCCCGCTACTTGTGCTGGTTTTAGATGGGGGTAGAGTACTAATATCAATGTTGCGCCAATGGCTCCTGCACCAATGGACGAAACCGTGACCAAAACTCCGATGACAGCGCCAACTGAAATAGTTGCTACTTTTAGATTTGATCCGCTTGGTAAAAAATCGGGATTATCCTGCACCCATTTTAACAGCGTGGCTCTAAACAAAAGTGATCCAGCCGTGAGCAGCACCGAAATTCCGATTGAAATACTAATGAGATGATTAAAGTTTTTTGAAACCGGGCCGACGTACTTAAGTGCGAGGATCGATAGAATTGCGGTAGTCAGACTGCCAATGCAAAGTAACTGAACAATATCCCACCGAACATTTCCATGTAGTCTATGTGCAGCAGTGCCAAACCCTTTGGTGATTGCAGCAAATGCTAAGTCTGTACCAACTGCAGTAGTGGGAGCAACTCCAAAAATGATTGTCAGCAAAGGAGTCATCAATGATCCTCCACCAACACCTGTCATTCCCACTAGGAGACCAACCAGTGCGCCAGAGATAATAAATTGAGAAGAGTCTAGAAAAAATTGGATCATTTTGAGAGTTCCTTCTGTTTATGCGAACGACTGCTCAAACTCTTCGAGTTTGATGGCATTCATGAGAAACAGAATTTGACGCTGAAAGCTTTTGCGCTCATCAATCTTGTCGTGTGGCAGGCGATCGTGGGCCCGCAATAAATTTGTAATAACGGGGTTGTAATGCTCTCTAACTAGGGACACTTCGATTCCTTGATAAATATCGGGTTAGAGACAATGTACCAAGAGGGCTATATATCCACAAGGAATAAATAGCGATATCTAAATTACTTTTAGATATATAAGAAGATCCTTATTTTTCTACAAAAGCACGTTCGTAGACGTAGTCACCTAGTTGGCCAAGACTTGGAGAGACCTTAAAGCCTTTGGCATCCAACATCTCAGAGGTTTCCTTGAGCATCGATGGGCTGCCGCAAATCATGGCGCGATCGACTGCTGGATCCAAAGGCGGTAAACCAATATCTTTAAACAGTTGTCCAGATTCAATTGCAGTAGTTAAGCGACCAGTGTGCGTGAAGGCTTCACGAGTCACGGTTGGATAGTAGATTAATTTCTCACGAATGATTTCACCTAAGAATTCATCTTGAGTGAGTTCATTTTTAAGATAGTCAGCATAAGCAAGCTCGCTAACCAAACGTACACCATGAATGAGTACAACTTTTTCAAACTTGTCGTAAGTCTCTGGATCGCGAATGATGCTCATAAATGGCGCAAGACCTGTACCAGTGCTAAACAAGTAAAGATGTTTGCCTGGATTCAAGTCATCGATCACCAATGTGCCAACAGACTTCTCGCTCACCAAGATTGGATCGCCAACCTGGATTTTTTGTAAGCGTGAGGTGAGTGGACCATTTTGAACTTTAATGCTCAAGAACTCGAGGTGCTCTTCATAGTTTGGACTCGCAACGCTATAAGCTCTAACGAGAGGCTTACCTTCAACCTCTAGACCAATCATCAAGAAGTGGCCACTACGAAAGCGTAAGCCTTTATTCCTGGTGGTGGTGAAGCTAAACAGGGTGTCGTTCCAGTGGTGAACGGTGAGAACAGTTTCAGTCTGATATGCGGCCATAAATGCGGATTCGTTTGAAGATTGCAAAACCTCGATTATCCCATTCTTGAAGGGGAAGTTTGATAGGAATCCCGCAAAAATTAGGACTCACTAGTGATATAGGTCAGACTTTTGGTAATAAAGGGGTAATTTAGATGGTGTTCCGAGTCCTTTAGCTATTATCTGTATATGAAAAGAAGCCAATACCTATTCCTCTCTTTAATTAGCCTAGGTTTAGTTACTTTCGCAGTCATCCTCCAGCAGGTGGGCTATCAGGGTGTGAGTTTTCTGCCGTGTCCCTTGTGCATTTTGCAAAGAGTGGGCTACTTAGGCATAGCAGTCGCCTGCGTTATGGCCGCCAGTTTTGACCCCCTGAGGAAGCTATTCCATGCCCTAGCAATTTTGGCTGCTGGTTACGGGGTAGCCGTAGCTGGGCATCATGTATGGCTTTTATCTCATCCTGGCACTTCTTGTGGCATAGATCCCTTGGAGCTCTGGATTAATCAATTTCAGGTGGTGCAGGGCTTGCCTTGGTTATTTAAGGCGGACGGCCTTTGCTCTGCGCAATTGCCCGCTATTCTTGGTCTGCAAGTGCCAGAGTGGTCTTTGGTGTGGTTTAGCGTTCTACTGATTGTTCTGGTAGTCACATTCTTTAAAAAGTCCCGTTAGAACTTAAAGTACTGAACTTATGACGAGAACTTCTTTGGTTAAATGAAGGCATTCCCATAAGATCTATTCACTATTCAAAATTCACCATCAATCTTTCATTTTTAGATTCTTTGATTTAAGGAAGCCACATGACTTACTTTACCGATAATTCACAAACGATTGGCCACACGCCTTTAGTCCGATTAAATCGCGTCACCGATGGCGCTAAGGCAACTGTTCTGGCGAAGATTGAAGGACGCAACCCCGCTTACTCAGTTAAGTGTCGAATTGGTGTGGCGATGATTAACGATGCGCAAGAAAAAGGTTTGCTTGGGCCTGGCAAGGAGTTAGTTGAGCCGACTAGTGGCAATACAGGCATTGCTTTGGCATTCGTTGCAGCAGCGCGCGGAATTCCTTTGACGCTGACCATGCCTGAAACCATGAGCTTAGAGCGCCGCAAGCTATTAACGGCCTTGGGTGCTAAGCTCGTTTTGACTGAAGGCCCTAAGGGGATGAATGGTGCAATTGCCAAAGCAAAAGAGATTGCCGAGTCTGATCCAGGTAAGTATGTATTGCTTCAGCAATTTAGCAATCCATCTAATCCAGCAATTCATGAAAAAACCACCGGACCAGAAATTTGGGATGACACTGAAGGCAAGATTGATGTGTTCGTGGCCGGCGTAGGTACTGGTGGAACGATCTCTGGTGTTGGCCGATACATTAAAAATACCAAGAAGAAAGCCATAGAAGTCGTGGCAGTGGAGCCTACTGCTAGCCCAGTGATTACGCAAAAACTCAATGGCGAAGAAATCAAGCCAGCCCCACATAAGATTCAAGGAATCGGCGCGGGCTTTGTGCCAGAGAACTTGGACCTTTCTGTGGTTGATAAGGTTGAACAAGTTAGCAATGAAGAGGCGATTGAGTTTGCGCGTCGCATTGCCAAGGAGGAGGGCATCTTGGTTGGCATCTCCTGTGGTGCTGCTGCTGCTGTAGCAGTGCGCCTTGCTAAAAGACCAGAGTACGAAGGTAAAACCATTGTGGTGATTCTGCCGGATACTGCTGAGCGCTATTTGAGCTCCGCTTTGTTTGAAGGTGTCTTTGATGAAAAAGGTATGCCTACCCAAGTAGCTGCCTAGGCAAGAATCAGCAGTACCGTAATGAAAAAGCCACCCTCGGGTGGCTTTCTTCTTTTGATTCTTTAGTGATTACTAAGTCTTTTGTGAGCTTTTACTCTTCTTCACGACGCAGGTGTGGGAATAGAATCACATCACGAATATTCGGCACATCGGTGAGCAGCATCACTAAGCGATCGATACCAATACCGCAACCGCCGGTTGGTGGCATGCCGTATTCAAGGGCGCGAATGAAGTCATGGTCAAAGTACATCGCCTCTTCGTCACCAGCTTCTTTTTGTGCCACCTGTTTTCGGAAACGATTGGCTTGATCTTCAGCATCATTTAACTCTGAAAATCCGTTTGCAATTTCACGACCAGTGATGAAGAGTTCAAAGCGCTCGGTAATGCCTGGGCGTGTATCAGATTCACGGGCTAAGGGGCTGACTTCAATGGGGTAATCGATGATGTAAGTTGGCTCCCAGAGATGCTCTTCTGCAACCAATTCAAACAAGGTCAATTGCAAAGCGCCGATACCTGCATGCTTCAGGGTCGGGCCATCTGGGTTCTCGCCACCTTTTTTCAATTCAGAGCGAATGAAATCAGCATCTTCTAGTTGAGCTGGTTCATAAGCCTTATTCGATTGTGGTCCGTACTTCAGAATGGCTTCAGTAATGGTTAAACGCTGAAATGGCTTGCTGAGATCTAACTCACGACCTTGGTGAGTTAATACTGCA
>Ga0194037_1000890_pt1 | contig 22860 bp, 22 predicted proteins | sample JunL306m_MetaG_FD_148653 | JGI IMG/M metagenome (GOLD analysis project Ga0194037, IMG submission 148653) | Anoxic zone freshwater microbial communities from boreal shield lake in IISD Experimental Lakes Area, Ontario, Canada - Jun2016-L304-6m | ecosystem: Environmental > Aquatic > Freshwater >...
TGACCAGGCGCTGGCCGCCGGAGCGATTCCCGTGGCCCCGCCGGCGACCAAAGCCTGGGGGCCGCGCGGCAGCGCATTCTCACGAATGCGCCTACGCCCCCGCATTCTCACGAATGCGCCTACGCCCCCGCATTCTCACGCATGCGCCTACGCCCCCGCATTCTCACGAATGCGGCGGCTTAGCAGGAGGCAGAATCCGCTTTACAGCGGGGCGAATTCGATGTGACTAAGCCCCGCCACCATGGGATTCATTGCCAGCCTATTTGTCCGGGAGGATCGTTTCGCGATTCTGCTGGAGTCGGCTACCCTGGAAGTGCTGGCCACGGTCAAAGCGCTCGACCAGCTGCTGACCAGCCCGAACCCCGCGCTGTCGCTCGCCTCGTTTGTGCAGGCGCGCGCCAAGGAACAGGAGATCAAGGGCCAAATCGACGTGTTGCTGTGCCAGCGCGGCGGCAGCCGCTTCGATCACGCCGACATTGTGGCCCTGGCGCTGGGCCTCAACCGGATCAGCAAGACCGTGCGCCGCTTTGCCGAACGCCACCTGCTGTGCGCGGCCCAAATCCCGATCGGGATTTTCGCGGTGCAGGTCACCATGCTCGATGAGGCCGCCCTCACCCTCCAGCAGATGGTCGTCGAGCTCCGGGGAGGAGTCAGCGTCGGTGCCGCCAAACAGCACAACGACGTGCTGCAACGCATCAAGAGCGATGCGGACAAGCTGTTCACGGCGGCGGTGGTGGAGTTGTATCAGGGCCACCATGAGCCGATGACTACGATCATGCTGCGCGATCTGTACGAGATCCTGGACCGGATTTTCGACCGCGCCCGCAACACCGGCAACCTCATCCTGCAAATCATGCTCAAACATTCATGATGGAACAGCCCATAACATCGGCGTCAGCGCACGCCTAACCCGAGACAGAATAATGAAAACCACCGATTGCGCTGATTGCACTGATTTAGAATGAGTTACAACTTAATGCCCACGCACCCAAAAGGTGAACTGACTAACTGTTATCAAGATCTGATTCGTTGCGGTGAAATCAGTGATCAATCAGTTCAATCAGTGGTTAAATAGAGTCGGCATACCGATTTTCATTTTTCCGTCCAGGCCATCCGCCCAAACCGAATCCCCAGCCACCGCCACCTTTCCCATGTTTTCCCTGCAACGCCTGCTCAGCCGCGACGACGTCTTTTTCGACCTGATGGAAGGCAGCGCGCAAGAAGCGCGCGGGGCCATCCAGAGCCTGGTGGCGCTGCTGCGCGACGGCGATGACAAGCCGAAACTCGAGGCCTTCACCGCCGCGCGCCGCAAGGAAAAGCGCCTCGCCCAGCAGCTCTCCGAGAAGCTCTGCAAAACCTTCGTCACTCCGCTCGACCGCGAGGACATCGAGGCGATCTCCCACGCGCTCTACAAGATCCCCAAAACCGCCGAGAAATTCGGCGAGCGCTACCTGCTTTCCGGCATCGAGCTGCACGGCGTGGACCTGTCGCGCCACGTCGAGCTGCTCGACAGCGCGGCCGAGGTGATCGTGCTGATCGTGCAGGAACTGCGCAAGGGGCTCGAACTCAACCGGGTCAAGGGCCACAACGACGAACTGCAGCGCATCGAGGGCGAGGGCGACAAGCTGATGCTGGAGTCGCTCTATCAACTCTACGCCAGCCGCTGCGACCCGTTTCAGGCGATGCTGACCAAGGACCTGCTGGAGATGCTCGAGAAAATCTTCGACCGCTGCCGCGACGTGGGCAACATCATCTTCCACATCGTGCTCAAACACGCCTAACACCACATGTTCTTCATCATCCTGCTGATCGGCGTGGCGCTGCTTTTTGAGTATGTCAACGGTTTCCACGATGCCGCCAACGCCATCGCCACCAGCGTGGCCACCCGGGTGCTCACCGCCAAACAGGCCGTGACCATCGCGGCGGTGTTCAACTTGTTGGGCGCGATGGCCGGCACCGCGGTGGCCACCACCATCGCCTCCGGGCTGGTGGATGGCAACTTTGTCACGCTGACCACGATTTTCTGCGCGCTGGTGGCGGCGATTTTCTGGAACCTGGTCACCTGGTGGTATGGGCTGCCGTCGAGTTCCAGCCACGCGCTCATCGGCGGGTTGTGCGGCTCGGCGCTGGCCACTGCGGCGGGCAACTGGCACGTCATCAAGTGGGCGGTGACCGATCCGGTCACCCACAAGACCGCGGGCCTGCTCTACAAGGTGGTGCTGCCGATGTTAGTGTCGCCGATTTGCGGCTGCGTGGGTGGCTATCTGATCATGGGGCTGATGATCGTGCTGTTGCGCGATGTGCACCCGGCCAAGCTCAACCGGGTGTTCGGCAAGGCGCAGATTGGCAGTGCCGCGTGGATGAGTTTCAGTCACGGTCTCAACGACGCGCAAAAGACCATGGGCATCATCGCACTGACCCTGTTCACCGGCTCCAAGGCCGGGGCGCTCGACCACCTGCCCGCTTGGCTGGCGTTCCTGCACACTCCCAAATTTGAAATCGACTTCTGGGTCAAGGCGAGCTGCGCGCTGGTGATGGGCGCGGGCAGCGCCTCCGGCGGCTGGCGCATCATCAAGACCATGGGGTCCAAGTTGGTGCGGCTGCAAACCACCCACGGCTTTGCCGCCCAGGCGACCGCCGCGGCGGTGATCAACATCGCCAGCCTGTGGGGCATGCCGCTGTCCACCACTCATGTGATTTCCTCGTCGATCATGGGCGTGGGTGCCACCAAACGCCTGAGCGCGGTGCGCTGGAAAATGATGGGCCGCATCGTCACCGCCTGGGTCTTCACCTTGCCGCTGACCCTGGTGGTCGGTTACTCGCTGATGTGGTTGTGCATGCGCCTCGGCTGGGCCGTCGTGCCGCACCACTGAGGGGCCAGTAGGCGCGCTGGTGACAGCGCGCGGTGGGAACGCCCCCCGGCGCATTCTCACGAATGCGGCTACTTGGCAGTGGATTGCGGGTTGCACGGACGCCACGGCGTGGCAGAATGCCCGGGCAACTCCATGACAACAGAAAACCTGCAAGAGCGTATCGCAGAATCCAGCGGCTGGATCCAAGCGGTGAAGGATGAAATGGGACGGGTGCTCGTCGGACAGGAACGGCTGGTGGACCGGTTGCTCATCGGCTTGCTGTGCAACGGCCACATCCTGCTGGAAGGGGTGCCCGGGCTGGCCAAAACCCTGGCCGTCAAGGCGCTCTCAGGGTCGCTGCACGCGTCGTTCGCGCGGTTCCAGTTCACGCCGGACCTGCTGCCCGCGGACCTGGTGGGGACCATGATCTATCACCCGCAGGCGACCACGTTCGAGCCCAAGCTCGGGCCGATCTTCAACAATCTGATTCTGGCCGACGAGATCAACCGCGCCCCGGCCAAGGTCCAGTCGGCGCTGCTGGAAGCGATGCAGGAGCGCCAGGTCACGCTGGGCGACCGCTCGTATCCGCTGCCCGAGCCGTTTCTGGTGCTCGCCACCCAGAACCCGATCGACCAGGAGGGGACCTATCAGCTGCCGGAGGCCCAGCTGGACCGGTTTCTGCTCAAAGTCACCGTCGGCTACCCGAGCAAGGACGAGGAGTTGCTCATTCTCGACCGGATGGCGACCTCGACCCCGCCCTATCGGACCCAGACGGTCGCCACCTCCGAGCAGATCGCGGGCTCGCGGGCACTGGTCAACGCGGTGTATATCGACCCGGCGATCCGCAAATACATCGTGCAGATCATCCACACCACGCGCTTCCCCGGGCTGGTGGACGCGCCGCTCAAGAACCTGGTGCGGGCCGGTGCCTCGCCGCGCGGCACGATCAATCTGGCCCTCACCGCGCGCGCGCTGGCGTTCATGCACGGCCGCGCGTTCGTCACCCCGCAGGATGTCAAGGACATGGCCCTCGATGTCCTGCGCCACCGCGTCCTGCTCACCTACGAGGCCGAGGCCGAGGAAATGACCACCGATTCGATTATCGAGCGCATCATGAACAAGGTGCCGGTGCCGTGAGGGGAGAATTTTGAATTTTAAATTCTCAATTTTGAATTCAAAATCCAACATTCAACATTCAAAATTCAAAATCCCCGGTGCCGACGGACGAACAGATTGAGGAAATGATGGGGCGGGTGCGCAAGCTCGAGCTCAAGGCGCGGCGCTTGGTGCGCGAGTCGTTTTCGGGCGAGTATCTGTCGTCGTTCCGCGGCCAGGGACTGGATTTTGATGATTTCCGCGAGTATCAGCACGGCGACGAGGTGCGCTTCATCGACTGGAATGTCACCGCGCGCATGAACCAGCCGTATGTCCGGAAATTCCACGAGGAGCGGGAGCTGGCGGTGGTGCTGGCGGTCGATGTGTCGGGCTCGGCGGACTATGGCAGCGTGGCGCTGAGCAAGCGCGAGGTGGCGGCGGAAATCGCCGCGGTGCTAGGGTTCAGCGCGTTGCACAATGGCGACAAGGTGGGGTTGGTGATCTTTGCGGCCGAGCCGCTGTTATTCATTCCGCCGCAAAAAGGCAGCCGCCACCTGCTGCGCATGATCCGCGAAATCCTCATCGCCCGGCCCGCCAACCCCCGCACCTCGGTGGCCGGCGTCTGCGATTTTCTGGTCCGCACCCTGCACCGCAAATCGTTGGTGTTCCTGATCTCGGATTTTGCCGCGGACCCCTTGGACCGCCCACTCGGCAAGCTTGCCCGCAAACACGAAACCGTAGCCCTGCGGGTGCTCGACCCGCTGGAACGCCAGCTACCCAAAGCCGGCAAAGTCGTGCTGATCGACCCCGAGACCGGCTTGGAAACCCAAATCAACACCGACAATGCCAACCTGCGCATGGGATATGCCACCCTCATGCAGCGGCAACAGGAAGGAGTGAGCGCCCTGTTCAAGAAGCACGGAATCGACTCCGCCGATCTCACCACTCAGGGTGACACCCTGGCCGCGTTGCACCGCCTGCTCAAACGCCGCAGCCGCCAACGCTCGCGCTGAACCCGATGGACCCACCCACCCAAAAACTCACCTTGCTGGAGCCCGCCTCCCCCGACGCCTTGCTGCCGGATGGCGGGTTGTGGCCGTGGCTGCTGGCGGCTGCCGCCATCGGCGTGCTGGTGGTCCTCGCGCTGCGGGTGGTTCTGAAAAACCGGCGACCCTCCGCCCAGCGCCACTCGATCCGCCACGCCGCCTTTGCCGAGGCGCTTCGCGCGTTGGCGGCGGCCACGGCCACCGATGTCCGGGATGCCGCCGTGCAATCCTCGCTGATTCTGCGGGCCTATCTGGCGGCCGCCGCAGGCGATCCCGCCTTGTATGAAACCCACGAGGAATTCATCGCCCGTCACGACGCGCTGCAGGCGGTCACGGCGGATGCGCGTGCGGCCGCGCAGCTCGGGTTCAGCCGGCTGGCGGCCTTGAAATACGCGCCGCGACCGGCAGAGGTGGCGGTGGAGCAGGTCATCGCGGAAGCGCGCGCCCTGCTGGAAACCCTGCACCACGGATTCGCGGCATGAACGCGTGGTTCGAACATTTTCGGTTTGCCCAGGCCGGGTGGCTGCTGCTGCTCCTGCCAGCGTTGCTACTGTTGCTGCTGCGCCGGGGTCACGGCGCGGAGGCCGCGGTGTTATTTCCCAATCTCTCCGTGCTGATCAGCCTCGGCCAACGCGCCCGCCGCACGGTGGGCGGCGTCGGCCTGCCGCTGGCCTTCCTGGCACTCCTCACCGCCATTCTCGCCCTGGCCCGCCCGGTCTGGCGCAACGAATTGCGCAGCCGCACCGCCAGCGGCATCGACATCATGATCGCCTTCGACGTGTCGCTCTCGATGGACATCGACGATTTCATCGAGAGCGGCGAACGGGTCAAACGCATCGATGTCGCCAAAATGGTGGTCGATGATTTCATCAGCCGACGGCCCGACGACCGGATGGGGTTGGTCGCGTTTGCGGGCCGGCCGCGCAACGCCAGCCCGATCACCCTCGACCACCAGTGGCTGCGCAATGCGCTGGGCGAACTGCGCCTCAACGACAAGGACAACCTCGGCACCATCAAGGACCAGGGCACGGCCATCGGATCCGCCTTGGCCGCCGCCGCCACCCGCCTCGACGCCCGCGACGCCAAAAGCAAGATCATCGTGCTCATCACCGACGGTGCCAGCAACTCGGGCAAGATCTCGCCGCTGGAGGCCGCCGAACAGGCCAAAACCCTCGGCATCAAAATCTACACCATCGCCATCGGCACCACCGAAGGCCGCGTCGATCAGAGCATCATGCGCTTTCCCTATCAGGAGTTCGACCTCCCGACGCTGCAGAAAATCGCCGCCCTCACCGGTGCCGAGCAATACTGGGCCAAGGACCTCGAATCCCTCAAGCAAACCTTCACCACCATCGATCAACTCGAAAAATCCGATGCGCAAAGTTTCCTCGTGATCGAGGATAGCGAGTTGTTTCCTTGGTTTCTAGGCCTCACCCTGCTGGCCGCGCTCGCCGCGGCCGCCGTGCTCTCGCTCAATCCTCCACCCGCGCCCTGACCCGGTGAAATTTGCCCACCCCGCCTGGTTGATCCTGCTCGTGCTGCTCCCGCTGCTGGGCAGTGGCGCGATCGTCACGGCCCGGTTGCGGCGCAGCCGCTGGGCGGTGTGGTTCGCGCCGCGCCTGGGCGGCGCGTTGCTGCAGCGCGGCAGTCCCCTGCCCCGCTGGCTGGGGCTGCTGTGTTTGTTAGCCGCCTGCGCCGCGATCCTCGGCGCGCTGGCCCGGCCGCAGGGCGAGGACGCCACCCGGAGCGAAAAAACCCTCGGCCGCAACCTCCTCATCGCGCTGGATCTGTCGCGCAGCATGCGGGTGCGCGACGTCAAGCCCGACCGGCTGGCGCAGGCCAAAATGGTCATTTACGAGCTGTTGGATGCCATGCCTAACGAGCGCATCGGCCTGCTCGGTTTCGCCGGCACTGCCGATCTCTATGCCCCACTCACCATCGATCACGCGGCCGTGCGCGAGACCGTCGAGCAAATCGATGAAACCTGGCCGCCCGTGGGCGGATCGAACCTGGCGGCCGCGGTCCACCTCGCCATCGAGACGCTGCACAAAACCGGCCAGAGCCACAACGCGCTGGTCATCCTCAGCGACGGGGAAGCTCATGAGGGTGAGCTGGAGGAGGAAATCATCGAAGCCGAACGCTCCGGCATCTACATCCTAACCATCGGCGTGGGCACCGAGGATGGCGACTATGTGCCGACTCCCGCAGTGCCGGACCACCGGCTGGCGGGGCGCACCCGCCAGCCGGTCCTCAGCCGGCTGCAACCCGGGGTGCTGCGCCAGCTCGCCACCGAAACCAAGGGCCGCTACGCCGCCGCCGGGTCCGGGGTGGACATCCCGGCCATGGTGCTGGGTGCCTGCAAGGACCTCGACGCCTTCGAGCTGGACGGCCGCGCGCGCGCCATCCCGATCGAGTTCTATCAATGGCTGGTGCTGCCGGCGGTCGTCCTGCTCGCCGGCGCGGTGCTCGCCGGCTCGCGCTGGCGGGGGGTGCGGGCCGCGGTTCTAACCGGCGCGATGGTCCTGCTCCCGGCAGGTGCCCGCGCCGACGCCGTCGCCGACGCCAAGGAGGCGCTGCGGGCGCGGCGCTACCCGGAGGCGCGCGCCGCCTATCAGGAACTGGCCGAAAGCGCCACGCTGCCGGGTCGGCGGGCGCGCTTCCTGCTCGGCGAGGCCAACGCCGCCTATCAGGCAAAGGATTACCAGGACGCGCGCGCCGCCTTCAGCCGCGCGCTGCTGGGCGCGGACCCGGCGGTCCGGGCACCCAGCCTGGTCGGTCTGGGCAACACCCTGTTTCAAATCGGCTGGCAGAATCTGGCCGGCGAGGCCTATCCGGGGGACGCCCGGGCCGCGCCCGACCTGCCGCGCTTCGACGCCCTGGTCAAAGCCCGCCTGGCAAAGCTCCGGGATGCCGCGCCCGCCGCCCGGGGCGAAGCCGCCGGTTTCGCCGGACTCGATGCGCTGGTGACCAACTGGACCGACGCGGTGCGGCACTTCGAGTCGGCGCTGGCGGTGGATGCGGCCAACCCGCAGGCCGGCAACAACCGGACCACCACCCGGATCTATCTGGAGCGGCTGCGCGAGTTGCTCGCCCAAGACGCGCAGCAAACCGAGCAGGCGATCCCGCCACCCCAGGCCGGCGAAGGCAAACCGGAACCCGGGCAGCCCAAGGACAAGTCACAGGGCAAGGAAGGCGACACCCCGGGACCCAAGCCGCCGGGCAGCCAGGGGCAGGGTGAGGTGCACCCGGACCCGCATCCTAACGCCGACCCGCCTCCACCCGCCCCCAAGTCGGGCAAGAACGACGACAAGGAAGCCGGGAAACGAGCCGCCGATCCGAACGAAACCCCCGCGGAACGGGCCCGCAGAATCCTCAAGGAAAACGCGGATCTCGAACATGGCCCGCTCACCCCCGGCCGCCGCGAATTCCTCCCGGCCACCAAAGACTGGTAATATCATGAGCGGAATCCATCACTCCCGACAACTCCTGACCGTGCTCGCCGCATCGCTGCTCGCCCTAACTGATTCGGGGGCCGAGGCCGTCAGCCGGCTCTCCACCCGGTTTCTCGCCCGCGGCGAACAAGCCCTGCTGGAAGTGGCCGTGGCCGATGTCCAACCCGCCGAGTGGCCCGAGATTCCGGTGGTGGCGGGCGTGGAGATCCGCCAGGCCGGCCGGGTTCCGCGGCTGCAACCGCTGCCGGGCCGCAAACGCGAATATGTGCTCGAATACCTGGTCTCAAGCTATGCCGCTGGCGGGCATACGATCCCGGCCATCACGGTGCTGGCCGACGGGGTGAAATCGCACACCGAACCGCTCGATTTCACCGTCTTCAACCCCGACGAACTCCAATGGTCCGAAACGCTCGCCGGGGACACCAAGATCCGTTACGCCAGCGCGTTCCGGGTCATGACGCCCCACCCCTACGAGGGCGAAACCACGCCGATCGAAATCAAGATATTCGTGCCGCGCGATCTGTTTGTCGAGGACTGGGGGATCCCGGACGCCCGGCGCGACGGAGTCACCTCATGGCGCTTCCAACCCTCCGCGATGCGCGGCCAGATCAACCTGCTCGGTCTGCCCTACGTCGCCGTCGCCTATCCGAGCACCCTCACTCCGACGCGCACCGGCCAGATCGGGATTGGTCCGGCCACCATCCGCCTGATGACCACCCAAGTGGTGATGGATGGCATCCTCAAACGCATCCCCCAGGAATTGAACCTCACCGTTGCGCCGCTGCAACTCGACGCAATCCCCCTCCCCAAGGGTGCCCCCGCAGGATTTGAAAATGCCATCGGCTCGTTCCAAGTGGACGTCAGCACCGCCAGCCCCGATGCCCAGGAGGGCGACCCGATCCCGGTGGATATCGTGGTGACCGGCAGTGGCAACCTCGACACCCTGCACCCGCCAAAACCCATCGATGCCACGGGCTGGAAAATCTACGAGGCCACCCCCGAAGCGCGGGGCGACGAACGGCGCCAACTGACCGGCCGGACCGTGTTCCACCAATTCCTGCGACCGCTCGAAATCAAGCCGGCCGTGCCGGCGTTCCGCTTGGTTTACTTCGATCCCAAGGCCGCCGCCTACAAGTCGCTCATCACCGAACCCATCCCGCTGCGGATGACACCCGGCCTAACACCCAAGCCCGACGTCACCACGCCGCCCGCAGCCCTGCCGGCGCCCCTGGAACGCATGACCGACATCCTGGGCGTGCTGCGCACGGCCCCGCTCACCGGCAGCGGTGCCCCGCGCTGGCACGGCGGGTGGATTCATCTGCTGTGCGGCCTGGCCGCGTTGGGGTTGATCGCCAAAGCCCTGTGGCTGCGTCACGGCCATCGCCTCCGCCAAGACCCGGACCGGGACGCCCGCCGGCAGGAACTCCGCGAGATCCAACAGCTCTCCCTGAATGACGACGCCGGGTTCCTGATGCTGGCCGGACGTTTCATCGAACGCCGTCTCGGCCAACGCCTGTCGCCGGAGATTCAAGCCGTGCTCGCCGAGCGCGATGCCTGGTGCTTCCGGCAGGACAAATCGCCCGGCCCGATCTTGGATCCCAAACGCCGCAAGGCGATCCTCAACCTGCTGCGCAAAACCGCCCTGCTGTGGCTGCTCGCCGCAATGGTCAATACGGGCACCGGCCGGCCTGCTGATTGGAAAACAGCCGTCTCGGCTGTTTCGGCCAACGGGCGTCCCGCCTGTTGGGGAACCGGGAATCCCGCTCACGACAGGCGCGACGCCTGTCTTCCCTCACAGCCGGGACGGCTGTGCTCCGCCAACCTGCCTGATAGGCTAATGTCTACAATCCCTGCGCGATTGGCTGCGGGATTGGGACAAACCGGCCATGCCGGCGACCTGGCCGGCCAGGCGCTGGAAGCCTACGACTGCGCCAAATACGACACGGCCATCAGCCTGTGGCTGCACGCCGGGGCTTATGATGAACTCACCGCTGACACGCTCTACAACATCGGCAACGCCTGTTACCGCGCGGGTTCCCCGGGCTACGCCGCTCTCTATTACCGGCGGGCGCTGGCCCGCGTCCCCGGCCACCCGGAATCCCGCCAGAACCTCCGCTTCATCGAGCGCAAATGCGGCGCCATCACCGTGCACCGGCCCGACTATCAATACGCCCTCACCCGCTGGCCGCTGGCCGCCTGGCAGGGACTGCTGTGGGCCGGAATCTGGATGATCGTCCTCGCCGCGCTCGTGATTCCAGCCACCCGGCCCGGTGCCCGGGTGCGCGTGGTGGCCGCCGCGGCCCTGATCCTGGGCCCCATGTGCCTGGCCATCGGCGGCCTCGGGTGGCGGTTTTTTCCCAACGACGCCGAGTTTTCACCGCTGGGGCGCCAGGCCGTCATCATCGGCGAGCACGCCATCCTGCATGCCGATGCCGCGCGGACCTCCCCGGAAGTCATCGATGCCCCACCCGGCTCGCTGTGCGAGGTGATTGAGGAGTCCGGACGCTGGGCCTATGTCGCCTTTGCCAGCCAAACCCGCGGCTGGCTGCCCGTGGAGTGGCTCGAAAAAGTTGTGCCCACCCGGGCACCCGTGGCACCCACCCTCCGCAAGCCCAAAGCCGACGGCAAAAGCGCCTAACCGCGGGGCAGATGTCATTTGGCTAGATTAGAGTGAAGACGCGTGTAGACTTGCCCCCACGCATGCCTCCCTGGATTCAACATGAGCGAACCAAACGACTGTTCGCCGTCGTGGCCTCGGTGGCCTGGATCGCAGTTCTGGCCTTTGCCGTGTGGTCGTTGCATCGCGAATGGGGCGGCTTTCGCTTGTCGGACCTGGATGACGCCTTGCGCCGCATCGGCTTTTTGCACCTGGGGTGTGCCCTTGCGCTGACGGCCTTGAGTTTGCTTTGCAACGCGTCGTTGGATCTGGTGGCGCTGCGCTGGCTGGGACGGGCCTTGCCGGTCGGCAAGGTGCTGGGCACCGGCCTGATCGCCAGTTCCTTCAGCATGAATGGCGGCGGCACGGTTCTGGGTGGCGGGACGATCCGGATGCGGTTCTACGGGCAACTGGGGCTGGGCGGAGCGGAAATCGCCAAACTAACCGGCTTTCTGTTGGTTGCGGGCTGGCTGGGGCATGCGTTCCTGGCGGGAATCCTGCTGTGCTGGGCCCCGCCGGCGCTGCCGTGGCTGCCGGAGCTGCTGGGCCGCGGGCTCGGGGTGTTGTTGCTGAGTTCCTGCGCGGCGCTGGCGCTGCTCTCGGCCACCGGTTGGCGCGGCAAGCCGCTGGCCTTCCTGCCGCCGTGGCCGATCCTGGTGGTGGCCACGCTGGTCTCGGCGGTGGATTGGTTGTTTGCGGGTTTGGCGCTGCGGGTTTTTCTGCCGCAGGCGATTTCCACGCCGGCGTTTCTGGCGGCCACGGCCATCGGCCAGGCGCTGGGGGCGGCCAGTCATGTTCCCGGCGGGGTGGGCGTGATGGAGCTCTCGATCAGCAAATTGGCGGCGGGCACGATTGCCACCCCGCTGCTGGCCGGTGCCCTGCTGGCCTACCGGCTGACTTACTATCTGATTCCATTCGTCATCGCGGTGGCCGCGGTGGCCGCCCGCGAAATCTGGCACAAACGCCACTGGGCGCAAATCACCGTCGATGGCACCGCCCGGGCGTGGTCGGCCATCGCGCCGCGACTGGCGGGCATGAGCGCGCTGGCCGGCGGCTTCGTGCTGATGCTCTCGGCCAACTCGCCGATGTCCTCGGCGCGCCGCGAGTTGCTAGAGGCGTGCGTTCCGCTGCCATTCGTGGAAGCCTCGCATTTTCTGTCCAGCATCGTCGGGGCGGTCATGATCGTGGTGGCCAACGGCCTGCTGCGGCGGGTCCATGCCGCGTGGTGGATCGCGGTGGTGATGGCCGGCGGCGGGGTGATTTTCTCGCTGCTGAAAGGCTTTGATTGGGAGGAAGCGCTGGTGTTGTGCGTGTTTCTGGGGGCCTTGCTGCCGTTCCGGTCCAAGTTCTATCGGCATGCCCACATCTGGACCCGGCGCTTCACCCCGCAGTGGTGGGCCCTGATCCTCTCGATCGTCGGCTTGACGATGTGGTTCGGCTTTTACACCAGCCGCCACGTCGGCTACGAAGCCGACCTGTGGTGGCAGTATTCGTTTGAGAACGACACCGCGCGGCTGTTGCGCGGGATGGCGGGCAGCGCGTTCATCCTGATCTTCGTCGCGCTCACCCAGTGGCTGCGGCCGGCCCCGCCACGAGCCACCGCCCCGCCACCGGATTTCGATAAAATCGCGGAAATGGTGACCGGCACGTCGCGCTGCAGCAGCGCGCTGGCGCTGGTGGGCGACAAGCGCTTCCTGTTCAACTATGAGCAGAGCGCGTTCCTGATGTATGGCGACCAGGGCCGGACCCGGGTGGCGCTGGCCGACGCGGTGGGCGACGAGGAGAAATTCGAGGGGCTCTACTGGCGCTTTGCCGAGCAAGCGCAGGACGAGGGCATGCGGGTCGCGTTCTATCAGGTTGGGGCGGCGATGATTCCGACCTGCGTGGAGATGGGGCTGCGCGTGTTCAAGCTCGGCGAGGAGGCGATGGTTCCGCTCGCGGAGTTCGACCTGGCGTCCTCGGGGCTGAAGAAATTCCGCAAGGTCATGAACCGCATGGAGCGCGAGGGCTGGCAGTTTGAAATCTGGCAGCCTGCGGAAGTGGCCGCGCGCATCGGCGAACTGCGGGCGATCTCCGACGCCTGGCTGGCCCACCATCAGGCCACGGAAAAGGGTTTCTCGTTAGGACGCTTCGAGGAGGCCTATCTGTGCCGGCTGCCGGTGGCCGTGCTGATCATCGCGGGCCAGGTGGTCGCGTTTGGCAACGTCTGGCCGGGCAACGGCAAGGACGAGTTGTCCACCGACCTGATGCGCCATCTGCCCGACGCGCCCAACGGGGTGATGGACTGCCTGTTTGTGAGCTTGATGCTGTGGGGCAAGGCGCAAGGATACGCTTGGTTCGACCTCGGGATGGCCCCCTTGTCCGGCTTGGAGGCCCGCCAGTTCTCGCCACTGTGGAACCGCATCGGCGGCTTGATTTACGAGCGCGGCGAGGCGTTTTACAACTTCAACGGCCTGCGCGCCTGGAAAAGCAAATTCCAGCCGCTGTGGCAACCGCGTTACCTCGCCCTGTCCAAAGCCTGGGATTTACCCGCCGTCATCCTTGACATCACCACGCTCATCGGTAAGCCATCGTTGCGAACCCCGAAACCGCGCCTGGAACCGGCCTCCCCTGCGGCTTCGACATCCCCGATCACGCCATGACCCCATCCCACCGAGTGTGGCTGCGCCGCTCGCTCCTTGCGCTCCAAATCCTGCTGCTCATCCCCATCGGCTGGTTCATGATCCACGTCTTCATGCCGCGCGGATACACCAGCAACACCGCCGAAGTCCTGCCACTGACGCTCACCACCGGCACCTTCCAAACCAGCTACTACGCGGCCCCTCACCCCAAAGGCATCCTCATCGTCGCCACCGGCGACGGCGGTTGGTCGAAACAATGGGAGGAACCCGTCGCACAGCATGCCGCGGCCGTCGGCTATGCTGTCGGCGGCTGGGATTGCCGGAAATTCGCCGACACCCGGAAGTTCAACCAAGCCCAACTCGCCGAAGCCTTCAACGCCGCCGTGGATGCGGTCAGAAAACGGGCCAAGCTCCCCGACAACTGTCCGGTGTGGTTTACCGGCTGGTCCACTGGCGCGGAATGGGCGGTGGCCGCCGCAGCCAGCCCGCACCGTCCCAAACATCTCCTCGGCGTTCTCGCCGTCGCCCCCGGTGACCGCAGCCGCTACGGCATCACCCGCAAAGATCTGCTAGGACTGACCGCCACCGGCCCGGATTCCTTCTCCCTGGCGGCGCTGGCCCCCACCCTGCACGGGGTGCGCATCGCCGAGTTTTCCGCCGCCCTCGACCCCTTGGATGATGCCAAATGGCTCGACTCGCTCAGCGCGAAGACGCCCCACAAGCTGGTGAAAATCCCCGGTGTTCCCCATGACATGGGCCGCGCCGGCGAACGCTTCCTCTCCGAGTTTGACATGGCCATCCAATGGATGCTCGACACCCCGGTGAAGTGAGGCCGAATCGGGGGGCGCAGGATGTCTTGGCCCCAAACCTCTTAGGAAAACGGGAAGGGCATGCGGCTTTTTCAAACCACTGATTGTACTGATTTCTCACTCATTTCCCTTGATAGGTCAAACCGGACTAACGGATTCCTGGCGGCTCCGGCAATTGGCGCGCCGCCAGCAGATAGGCGTGCACCGCCTGCGCGTCGCCGGGCGCGAGTTTGGCTTTGCGCGCCATGGCCGGCAGGATCTGCCCGCTGAGCACGTCCACCGGGTAGCGGGATGTTTTCATGGGGTGGATGAGGGTGGTTACGGTTGGATCGCGTCTCGCTTATTGAGACCGGCTCGCAATAAGCCGAGATCCACCAGCCGAGTCAACGGCAAATCCACAAAATCCCCATCGTGGCCGCGTTCGTGAGAACGCGGAAAGACCGCGCGCAGTCACCAGCGCGCCTACGAGTTGGCGCTCCCGGGGCCAATGGATCCGACAGGCTGGAAGCCCGTCGTTCAAGACGGGCAGGATGGCTGTCCTCCTGCTAACCGGAAATTTTCGAGTCGGCTCAATCCTTGCGGGTGAGCTCGACGAAAACATCTTCGAGGGTCGCCACGTGGCAGAACAGCGAGCGCAGCGGCCAGCCGAATTGGGCGGCCAGGCGCGAAATCGACTCGCGGGCATCGGCCCCGGAATCCACCCACACCGTGCAGCGGGTCCAACCATCCTCCAACGACTCCGGGGTGACTTTTTTGACGTGTTCGAGGCGGTTGAGAGCGGCGGCAGCGGTGGCGGAATCGGCTTGGATTTCCACGTGGATGCGGCCGGCGGCACGCATCCGCTGAATGAGCTGGGCCGGGGTGTCGGCCGCTTTGATTTTGCCGCTATCAATGATGATGACGCGGTTGCAGGTCATTTCCACCTCGTGGAGGATGTGGGTCGAAATGAGCACCGTGTGGGATTGCCCAAGGTGGCGGATCAACTCGCGGATCTGGCGGATCTGGTTGGGATCGAGGCCGTTGGTCGGTTCGTCCAGAATCAACAATTCCGGATCGTGGACCAGGGCGTCGGCCAGGCCGACGCGCTGCCGGAAGCCTTTGGACAGCGTTTTGATCATCTTGCGGTGAACGGCCAGCAGCCCGCAGGTGTCGAGCACCTTGCCAACCCGGCGGCGGGTGTCGCCGCGGTCGAGCCCCTTGATTTGGGCGCGGAACTTGAGATATTCCCTGACCCGCATGTCCTCATAAAGCGGGACATTCTCCGGCATGTAGCCGATTTTCCGGCGGGCTTCGAGCGATTGGCGCGAGATATCGAAGCCGGCAATGCGCGCGGTGCCCGAGGTGGGCGGCAAATACCCGGTGAGCATGCGCAGCGTGGTGGTTTTGCCCGCGCCATTGGGCCCGAGGAAACCGACGATTTCGCCGCGTTTGACCGAGAACGAGATCTCACGCACCGCTTCGTGGCGGGCGTAGCGTTTGGAAAGTTGGTGGACTTCGATCATGGGGTGGCGCAGCGGCGCGGCGGACCGGGTGCGCCCCCTTCATGGCTGCTGAGGGCGGGCGGGCCAAGCGGGAAATGCACCGTGAGATTTTTCACAATCGCACGCGAAAATAAAAACTCTCATCCCACGCCCTACCCAGGCAACCCGGGGGACCGGTCATCGTTGCGGCGGGAACTCGCAGGGAATGGCCTGACGCCCCTGCCGACGGTAGGTGGCGAAGTCGCCGCGATCCACGGTCCAAACCCGACAACGCGGCGTGAGTTCCGCCATGCGCACCACACAGGCATCAGCCAAGTCCATCGGACGGTCCGCATAGGTGGTGGCCAACGCCAAGACCCGCGGCAATTCCAAAGAAAGGACAAAAGCCGGGTCGAGGATTAAATCCCCGCGTGAAACAAGTCGCAAAATCCCCACCGGATCGGGAAAAAAACTGGCGGCCTCGGCCAGCACAGCGTCACAGGTGAGAAACGGAGAATGGGCCCGGAAGGCTGCCAGAGCCCAGCAATGATAGGGATCGTTACGAGCGAGCAGTGCCACAATCAGGCCGGTATCAGCGATTTCCTTCATGGCTTGCTGGTGGCGGCGCGTTCTTGCAAACGCCTGCGCACTGCCGTGTTGGTCGCCGCCTGGCCGCTACCTTCATACATCCCCGCCAGGTCTTCGGAAGCGAAATTGCGCGTGAGCACCGCCCCGCCGTTGGCCAGATCTTCCACAATCAATCCCCGCACGTATTTCGCCCGGTCCAGCCCCATCTTGGCTGCCCGTGCCTCGGCCCTGCACAGTAGATCAGGATCAAGTCGTATGGTCAGGACTGTTGTCATACGTTGGTGAATACATCAGGTCGGTCGGATGCTCAAGGGTTGTTTTTAAATACATTTTTCACAATCCGCTTGAGCGATGGCGGAGGCGCAGACAAAGTCGCCCGCAGCCGCCGAGCACCATGGCCAGTCCTTCCCCTACCACCGTTAACACGGCCTACGATTCGAAAATCGAAGGCAACATGATTCTGACCCGGGTGGATGCCGCCATCAATTGGATGCGCAAAAACTCGCTCTGGCCGATGCCCATGGGGCTGGCCTGTTGCGCCATCGAGCTGATGGCCACGGCCTCGAGCCGCTTCGACATCTCGCGCTTCGGCATGGAGGTGATGCGCTTTTCCCCGCGGCAAGCCGATGTGCTGATCGTGTCGGGCACGGTGACCTACAAGATGGCGCTGGCCGTCAAACGCATCTGGGACCAAATGCCCGAGCCAAAATGGTGCATCGCGATGGGGGCCTGCGCGTCGAGCGGTGGCATGTATCGCAGCTACGCGGTGCTGCAGGGCATCGACCAACTGATCCCGGTGGACGTGTATATTTCCGGCTGCCCGCCGCGGCCGGAAGCCTTGATCGAAGGCCTCATGGAACTCCAACGGAAAATCGACCGCGAGGAGTCCACCATGGCCCAGAAGAAAGCCTTTTTCGACGGAATCTCCTGATCTCATTTTCTTGCCATGTCCTCCGCCTCCGATGTGACCGTGCTCCGTGATACCTTCGGCGCCCAAATTCTAGCAACCGTCGAGTTCCGCGACGAACTAACCCTGCACGTGGCTCTCGATAGCCTGCACGCGGTGTTGGCTCATTGCCGCAACGCCCTCGCCTACGAAATGGTGCTCGATATCTCCAGCGTCGACCATTTCGGCGAGGACCCGCGCTTTGAAATCGCCTATGTCATCGCCAGCGTGGACGATGCCAAACGCCTGCGCATCAAGGCCAAGGTGGCCGAGGACGTGCCGGTGCCATCGGCCACCGACCTGTGGGGCGGTGCCGACTGGCATGAGCGCGAGGTCTGGGACATGATGGGCATTCCCTTTGCCAACCATCCGAACTTGAAACGCATCCTGATGTGGGAGGGCTATCCGTTTTTCCCGCTGCGCAAGGACTTCCCGCTGGCTGGCCGGCCGTCCGAAATGCCCGATGTCGCCTTCAGCGGCGTCGCCCCGCTGGAAGGCGGGCCCTTCGTCACCTGCGCCGGTGGCTCCAACACCGTCGTCCGCGAACCCAAGGCGCGCGTCGTCGAGTGAGCGCCGCCGCATCCCTGCGCCAACTCCGCTACGCGCCAGCATCGTGGCTGTGGGTCGGCTTGGTGCTGGGCACCCAGACGCTGCTGGCCGGCGCGGGCGGACCGGACGGCATCCCGGGCTGGTTTGTCAGCCTGGGGCTGAGCCGCGCCGGGTTTCTATCCGGCCATATCTGGCAGATCGCGAGTTACGGCCTGGTCCACGGGTCGTGGTGGCATGCGGCCATCAACGCCTTGCTGGTGCTGCTCATCGGCGCGCGCATCGAGCACATCACGGGCGGGCGCACGATGTGGCTGACCACCCTGGCCGGCGTGGTGGGCGGCGGCTTGTGCCACCTGCTGCTGGGCTCCGGCCTGCTAGTCGGGCTGTCGGGCGGGTGCATGGCGCTGCTGCTGTTAGCCACCACGCTCTCGCCGCAATCGCGGATGCTGCCCTTGCCGGTTTCAGGCCGCAGCCTGGGGCTGGGACTCCTGCTGGCGGCACTGATCCTGACCTTGCTCAACCCGGCTCTGGGCGTGCCCGGGGCGTGCCGGCTGGGCCAGTGGCTCAGCGCCCGCGGTCTGGGCGGGTGGTTTCAAATCGGCCACGCCTGCCACCTGGGCGGCGGCTTGGCGGGCTGGCTTTACGGCCGCGGGTTGTTGCGCGCGCCAGCCACGTTGCGGCACCTGCACCGCGCCCGGGCGCGGCGCGAGGCCTCTTGACCGCCTCCCGAAGCGTTCGGAAGGACCGCGAGTCTCCAGACTCGCGCTCTTTTACTTTTCTTGGCTGGCGAGTCTGGAGACTCGCGGTCCGGCACAGACTCGTCGGATCGCTATTGCGCGGCACCGGCATCCCGCCGATGCTTGGGATCGCCATCGCCGCGGGACGGCTGCGGCTGCGGCTGCGGCTGGCGGGCCGGCTGCGGCTGCGGTTGGCGCGATTGCTGTTGGAATTGACGTTGCGGGCTGTCCGCTGCCGGGCGGCTGTAACCTGCGGCCGGCTGGCTGGAACTCGACTCGCGGGTGCCAGGAGTCCGACCTTGGGGATACCCGTGGCGGGGCTCGTTTTGAGGCTGGGAATTGCCGGCCGCTTGGCGCGAGGGCACGTAATTGCTGGACGATGGACTTGCGCTGGCCGCGGCGCGCCCTTGCTCATAGGTCCGGCCGTAATTGCCGCCGCGGCCGTCCGGGCGGCTTGGTTCGTTAGTTCGGGCGTAATTGCCGCTGGGACCGGGCGAGCGTCCTTGGCCGTAGGTGCGGGCGTAATTGCCGCTGTAGGCGGACTGATTTGGCTGCGGGTAGCTGTTGTTGCGCGCGGCATAACCCGAAGCCGCCGGTTGGGTGCGGGCGTAATTGCCGCTGTAGGCGGACTGATTTGACTGCGGGTAGCTGTTGTTGCGCGCGGCATAGCCCGAAGCCGCCGGTTGGGTGCGGACTTGATGCGACCAGCCGTAGTTGGAATTCCGGTATGCGGATTCACGGTCGCGGTAATTGACTGCAATTCCGTAATTCACATTGTGCGGCGGCGAGATATAGCCGCGACCGGGACGCCACCCGTAAGGATGCGGCACGCCGAACACCACCGCCGGACGAAACCCCATCGGGTAGTATCCATTCAGGTAGGGATCGTAGTAGCAGCGGCGCTGGTAATCGTAATAGCTGTAACAATAGGGGTCATAGCCCCAGCGCGGATCGCCCGTGGCCACGAAAAACGAGGTCGTGAAATTGCTGCCGCCATAGCCATAGCCGTCGCCATAGCTGGCACCGTAATAGCCACCGCCAGACGAATAATACGGGTCGTAGGCGCAGGAAGCGAACGCAAGTGCCACCGCAGCTCCTACTGCGGCGGTTGCCCAATGACGAAGAGGTGTCTGCATACGAGTAAGACAACACCCGCCAGGAATTTATTCGAGCCGATTCTCACGAAAACTTTCACCGCGCATGGCGGCCATGGTTGACAGCCTCGGGCATTCTCCGATTGGATGCCTCAGACACTTATGACCGCACCGAACGCACCGATTCTCATCACCGGGGGAGCCGGCTACATTGGCTCCCACACCGTCCGCCTCCTCGCCAGCCAAGGACGCAAGATCGTGGTGCTCGACAACCTGGTCTTCGGCCACGAGCAGGCGATCCTCGATCCCGGCGTCGAACTGGTCGTGGGCGATGTGGGCGACCAAACGCTGGTCCGGTCGTTGTTCGCAAAGCATGCCTTCGGCGCGGTGATTCACTTTGCCGCCTTCGCCTACGTCGGGGAGTCCGTCACCAATCCGCTCAAATACTATCAAAACAACACCGCCGAGCCGATCAAGCTGCTGCAGGTGATGCAGGAATTCGGCTGCAAGGTGTTCGTGTTCTCCTCCACCTGCGCCACCTATGGCGTGCCCGAGCAACTCCCGCTCACCGAGACCAACCCGCAGAATCCCATCAATTCCTACGGCCGCAGCAAGCTGATGGTCGAGTGGATCCTCAAGGATTGCGACCAGGCCTGGGGCCTGCGCAGCGCCTGCCTTCGCTATTTCAACGCCAGCGGCAGCTCGGCCGACGGCCGCATCGGTGAAGACCACAACCCCGAAACCCACCTGATCCCGCGGGTGATGATGGCCGTCACCGGCGAAATCGACTATCTGGAAGTGTTTGGCACCGATTACGCCACCCCCGACGGCACCTGCATCCGCGATTACATCCATGTCGAAGACCTGGCCGACGCCCACGCCCGAGCCCTCGATCATCTCGCCGCCGGCGGCCAGTCGGTCCGCTGCAACCTCGGCACCGGCGTCGGCGTCTCGGTCAGGCAAATCATCACCGCCGTCGAGGAGGTCACCGGCAAATCCGTGCCCGTCAAATTCGGCCCGCGCCGCCCCGGCGACCCCGACTCGCTGGTGGCCGATCCCACGCTGGCCAAGCAACTCCTCGGCTGGCAGGCAACCCGCACCGACGTGCGCGACATGGTGCGCCCCGCATGGCTGTGGATCAATGGCTCCCACCACGGCAGGTATCCGGCAAACACCCGCCCCTCGTAACTGCGATGTATTGACATTTCCCCTTGCGGCCTCAGCCAAACACGCTCACTTTGAGCCTATAAGATACAAACTCCATGCAAACCACCCACTCGCAATCTGATTCCGAAGGCCACAAGCCCGCGTTCTCGCTGGTGGAAATGCTCGTCGTCATTGCCATCATGTCGGTTTTGATGACCGCCGGCTCGATCGGCATCAGCAGCATGAGCGGCAAGGGCGTGTCCAGCGGGGTCGCCACCGCCGAGGCCGTATTTGACGAGGCCCGCACCACCGCCATCGGCCGCAACCTCCGCTCCTGCGTGCTGGTGGCTGAACATCTCACCTCCAACCCTGCCGATGACCTCCGGCGAATCCTTGTCGCCGTGGAAGCGACCGACGCTGACGGCTCGGCCACGGAGAAAACTGGCGTCGCCACACCCAGTTGGGTGCTTAGCAGCCGGGGTGCCGTCCTGCCGGACCAAACGTTTTTCAGCAAAGTTTACAGCAAGAAGGACAGCATCAATAACGCTGCGCTTGCATCTCCCGTGACTTTGACCAACGCCAAGCCCGCCTATGCCGGCAGCTACTACATCTATCAGTTCAACACCCAGGGAATCTGCACCACGCCCGGGGCGAGTTTCATCATCGGTGGCGGTGCCAGGAATCTCACCAAATCCTCTGTAGAAGCCCCGCCTAAGGTCACCGCCTCGACCAAGCGCGACTTCGGCGGCTTCGTGATTTGGGGCAACGGCCGGACCTCGGTCTACCGCAGCCCCGATCAAATGGGGGACAGTGGCCCCAAAGCACTCAAAGCCAACGACCCATTTTAAGTTCATGAAAGTCTCAAGCACTCCTACCGCCCGCGGCTTCACCCTGATCGAAACCGTCATCGCCATCGGCGTGCTCGCGGTCTTGCTCACCGGCTTCATGATGGTCTTCGCCCCCGCCGCCGCCGGCATCAAACAGGCCATCAGCGTCCAGGACGCCGACCGCCTCGTCTCCACCCTCGAACAGGAACTCGTCACCGTGCGCGCCGGCGACGGAATGCCAGCCGGGGCCACCGGCTTTGACAAGGCATTCACCCGCCTCCAGCAATGTAAAACTGCCACCACCGCGCTGCTCATCTATCAATATCGCGGCGATCTCCTCAGTGCCAAACGCACGGACGGAACGCTGCCCCCGATGGTCAACATCAGCGGCAAATTGGCCGGCCAGGACTACATCGTGGTCCCCATGGTCCGGCAAAGTAACGATGTGTTGTTTAATACTGCAATCACCGGGGATATTGCCGCCATCGAAGGTGGCATCTATCTGGTGAAATGCACGCCACTCTACTTCAGTGGTGGCGCGCTGACCCTCGGCACGTCCGGCACCATTAAGGACCTGCAAGGGACGACCGCCTATGCGTCGGCCAATGGCACGCCCCTGTATCCGGAAGCGGTGATCCCGTTTGCCGCCGACTTCTACAGCGTGCCGGCCAAGGCCAAGGCGTATTTCGACAACAACTTCGCGACCTATTTCACCAACGCGAGAAACCCGGTGTTCACCCGCAATCTGGCGGTCCGCCGCTAACCCACCCACACCACCCCAGCGATGACTCACCAACGGTCCCAGACTAACCCACGCGGCTTCACGTTGATCGAACTGCTGGTGGCCATGGTCATCACCACTATTATTGTGAGCGTGCTGGTCTCGATCACCTCGCTGGCCATGGACACCTGGAACCGCAGCCGCTCCGAACTGCGCGCGGCCCGCCAGGCGAAAACCATGGTCGACAGCATGGCCAACGAC
>Ga0194037_1000891_pt1 | contig 22831 bp, 19 predicted proteins | sample JunL306m_MetaG_FD_148653 | JGI IMG/M metagenome (GOLD analysis project Ga0194037, IMG submission 148653) | Anoxic zone freshwater microbial communities from boreal shield lake in IISD Experimental Lakes Area, Ontario, Canada - Jun2016-L304-6m | ecosystem: Environmental > Aquatic > Freshwater >...
ATCTTGCTTACAGGGTGCTTCGTGGTGATCTACCAGGCGGTGTAGTCGAAGGTTCAAGGCGCGTCTGGAGTCTGGTTGATGCGCAGGCCTGGGTAGCTGATTACCGTTCTCAATTCAAGCGCCCTAAAAACGCAACAGGTTTGACAATTACAGTAGCAAACTTCAAAGGCGGTGTTGCTAAAACAACTACAGCGGTAACACTGGCCCAAGGCTTGTCACTCAAAGGTTACAAAGTCTTGGTTATAGACCTCGACCCCCAAGGCTCTGCCACGACACTTTTTGGCTTTATTCCAGACATAGATGTGCAGCGCGAACATACTGCACTGACATTGTTTGAGGGAGAGGAGGAAATGATTGATTCAGCTATCCGTCCGACGTACTGGTCAGGTATTGATTTGGTGGGTGCTGCACCCATGCTTTTTTCGGCGGAATTTGCCTTGCCTGCTCGCCAAATTAAGAACCCTGACTTCGAATTTTGGAAGGTTCTTGAGCTAGGGCTCGACACGGCGCGGCGTAACTATGATGCTATCATTATCGACACCCCCCCTGCCCTGTCCTACGTCACCATCAACGCCCTGTTTGCGGCAGAAGGTGTCGTCATGCCTTTGCCACCTAACGCACTTGACTTCGCATCGAGCAGCCAGTTTTGGGATTTGTTTTCTGATCTGTCAAAGCAGCTTTATCAAAATCGTGATGAAGATAAAACATTTGACTTCATTGACGTTCTACTATCGCGAGTTGAAACCAATGATTCAGCATCAAGCATAGTTCGTCAATGGATCATCGAAGCCTATGGAGATAAAGTATTACCCATTGAGATTCCAAAGACATCTGTAGCAGTCGCTGCCTCGATTGAATTTGGAACCATTTACGATATTCCAAAAGGGACATTGTCACCAAAGACCTACACTCGTGCGAAAGATGCTTATGACCGATTTTGCACTCTCGTTGACGAACAAATTCAATCGGTATGGAAAAACCAAGTTGAAGAAGTCAATGAGTACATCAAAAAACTTGATGCCGAGGCTACATTACGGAGTATGCAAAGATGAGTTACAAAGAGAAAGCAAAGCAAATTGATTTCGGTGCTCCCTCTGGCAATGAACCAACTGAGTCTGTTTCGGATGATCAAGACTTAACAGCACAATTGAAGCCAAAAACTGCACCTGGAGCGATGATGCAAATTGCCAAAGAGCTTCGAAGCGAAAGGCTCAAGGAAACTGAGGAATTTAAAATACAGGCCGCTTCAGTTGCGCTTTTACAAAATAAGCTTGATGGTGCCATGCAGGATTTGATGCAATGGGACGGCGCGAAAGCTACAAAACTTATTGACCCCAATCTTATTTCTCCAAGCGAATGGGCCAACCGTCACAGTTCGAGTTTTCAAACACAGGACTTCAAAGAATTAGTTGAGGAAATTGCAAGTTCTGGCGGCAATGTACAACCGATCAAAGTTCGTCCTATTTCAAAAATTGATCCGCAACATTATGAAATTATTTATGGACATCGCCGTCATCGGGCATGCCTTGAGCTAGGTCTACCAGTTCTTGCGCTCATAGATGCGATTGATGATAAAGCACTGTTTATCGAAATGGACAGGGAGAATCGTCAGCGAAAAGACTTACGGCCTTATGAGCAAGGAATGATGTACCGTCGCGCCCTTGAACGGGGCCTTTATCCATCTCTTCGTGCATTATGTGAGGCAACAGGCGCAAATCAAGGTAATGGGGCATTGGCATTGCGCCTTGCCAAAATGCCTGATGTTGTATTGGACGCATTCCCATCCAGACTTGATATTCAGTTTCGCTGGATTCTGCCTTTATTGAAGGCGTATGAAGTGTATCCTGATGAAATAATTGCAAGAGCGCAGAGCATAACTTTAGCTAAAAATGCAACACCGGCTATGACTTCGGTAGATGTTTTTATGAAGCTCATCAGAGCTTCAAATGACGCTGATCAACATGGTAACCGTGTTCAAACGATTGAGGTTAACGGAAACGCAATTGCAACCGTTACACACACAAAAAATAGTTACCGTTTTGAGTTTAAAAAAAATACACTATCCGAAGAAGGTGCTGAAAAAATGAGAGTGTTTATTGAAAAGTTGTTTAAGTTAGATTGATTTACGGTAATTCACTCCAACACTGTAAAAATATGAGTAGCCAATGCCGATGTACCTCCCGAAGTACAAAAATTTGCACTTCAGGAGTGGATGGTTCACTCGTGACCATTCAGACCCCAACGCCCAAAGTTCCGTCATTCCTGTAGACACCAAATGATCGCCGGGTGGGGGCATTGCAGGGGGTCTAAACGGTGACGGCTATACGGCTATATTGAAGCGGAACCGGTTCAGTCCCAATGGTCAAAAGCTTAGCAAGGCTGGCTTGTATATGATTAGGCAAGATATCTTCACCCTGAATCAGATCAATACCCAGTCGTTGCAAATTGGCAAGTTTTGTTTTTGGGATGGTATCTACAGAGAAAAGAACTTTACGGGCGAACTTGCCGCCAACCATTTTGGCATAGCTGTCAATTTGACGCATGGCCTGATCCAGTTTCGCCCCTCGCACCTGATAGTTAACATTTTTGCATTCAAACGCCCAAAACACATCCTTTTGCATCATGGCAACATCTATTTCACCATCGTCATTAAAAGTATCTTTTGACGATGAGGGTTGAATACGCAAGCTGTGCGATATTTCTTTCAAATCAAATTCTGTTTTGTATTTTTTAAGATGCACCAGCAAATACACCTCAAGCCATTGACTTTTGGCAATCAGTTCAAAATCGTGCTCGCAATTGAAAAACCATTGCGCGTCACGTTGAATCAATCGCTTTAACTTGAACAGCAAAGATGTCAAATCTTTGAACAGTGGGTCTTTTAAAACGTTTGCTGGATAATTGTTTTGTTTGGCCTGTTTATCGTTGATAGCAAAAAAGACTTCATTGATTTTTTTGCGCAAGTCACGATGGACTGGATCAAGCAAAAATTCAGCCAGTTGTATCACATCGCCCCCCACATTTTTGTTGATCCAGGAATCCATGTGAATCACCCTGTATCCATTCAGCAAAGCAATCGCCTTGATGTCAGGACGTAACCCTGATGGCATCAGCCCGTCATGGTGAGGAACAATCCATTCGATCGCATTGTTGTATTTTTCGTCATGGTATTTGGCCTGGCCGTGCCAATAAAAAATATCTGCACCCCTATTGCGTCCCGTTTCTTCCAATGCGCCTGACAGAGCCTTGGTCGCGCCCGTGATATTCAAAACGGGGTGCAATGCTGCGTCAATTTTCAATAAAGCATCGTCGCAGGCCACCATGGCCTCCATGCGCGTTTCAGGCATTTCACCGATCACATCAACCCGGCAATAAGGCAGAGCATGACGCAGTGCATCCGCCAGTCGGTTGGCATTCACAATCATGGTTTGTGTTGCCAAAATAATCGACATGGTGGGCTTGATGTAAAGCGCAGGCAGATAGTTTTGCAATTGTTCACCTGATGCCAGCATCACAAGACATTTTGGCCGTCGATCGGCTTGCTGTGGGTTTGCTATGTTTCGCAATTGCACCGTCACGCTTTGCAGGTGTGCGCCAAACTCATTCATTTGCTCTACCGTCAGCTCTTGGCCACGGTACTGCGGTGGAACGACAAGGTTAATATGCGTAAAGCTCGCACCGCAACGATTCACCTCGGCGATGATATTCAATGGCAAAATACCATAAACGGCATCACCGCGCTCAATCTGCGATATTTGCAAGTTATCTACAAATTCATCAATGTGAATATTTTGCTGCTTCATCCATTGCTGGGCACCAAGATGCCTGCCAACAAAAATTGATTTCATGGTCGTTCCTTTACGTTTAATCGATGTTGAAGATATAGATACACAAGTCTCTGCAATGACTACAATGACTGCAAAAACTGCAATAGAAACTGTATTGTCTTGCAAGCGTGTACAGACGCACATTTGGCAAGCCTGCCATCATCGTCTGTGGTCACTTTGGCCCCTAAACTACACGCCATGACACACACAACATCACCCACCCGCCAGCCCAGTGAATTTACCCGACGCATTTTGTTGGCAGTCTCTGGCCTTAGCCCGCAGATTGTTACGGAAACGCTCTATGCCCTGGTCGCCGATGCACAGACTCCTTTTGTGCCCACCGAGATTCACCTAATCACCACGCTGGAGGGCGCAAACCGAGCCAAGCTGGCCTTGCTCAGTGATGATCCCGGCTGGTTTCACAGGCTCTGTGCCGACTACGATCTGCCACCCATTGCCTTTACACATGACCACATCCACGTGATGCAAGACGACCGGGGTGTGTTGATGCAGGATATTCGCAGTCCGCAGGACAACAGCGCTTGTGCTGACTTCATCACGGCACAGGTTCGCGCACTCAGCGCCGACCCCGATGCCGCTATGCACGTTTCGATCGCCGGTGGGCGCAAAACCATGGGGTTTTATTTGGGCTATGCCCTGTCGCTTTATGGCAGGCCGCAAGACCGTCTCAGCCATGTTTTGGTCAGCGAGCCTTTTGAGAATAGCTTTGGTTTCTTTTACCCAACCCCCTATAGCCACGTGCTTGAAATCCGGGACAAGCAACTGGTTGACACCAAGACAGCCACCGTCACACTGGCAGAGATTCCGTTTGTTAGCCTGCGTCATAGCCTGGACGGCCTGTTGACAGGGAAAGCCAGCTTTAGCGAGACCGTGGCAGCCGCTCAGGCCGCCCTGGCACCGCCCAGGTTGGAGATCAACCTGCGGGGTCGATACATCGTGGCGGGCAGCAAACGCATTGCATTGCCACCCGCAGAGCTGGCTTTGCTGGCCGTCTTTGCCCGCCGCGCAAGAGAGGGCGCAAACCCCCTGGAAGCGCCCATCAAGGATGAGCCCGATGAACAGTGGGGGCAAATGTTTATGCTGGAGTACCGACAGATCACAAACAGCAGTGGCGTGGGCGATACCAAAAAAAGCACCTTACTCAAAGGCATGGATGGCAATTATTTCTCGGAGCGCAAATCCAAACTGGCCCGATGCCTGACAAAAGCGCTTGGCCCCGCTGCCAGCGCTTACCTGATCAACGGCGGCGGCACTCGTCCTGGCCGCTATAGCCTGGCTTTAAGCCCGGAGGCGATCAGCTTTGTATCAGGGCCATCTGTGACGCAGCACAGCCCATGACCGCTGCGCTGACCCTTCCCATCGTTGCCACTGTTCCACTGGCCCGCTACCGCCTGGTAGCCAGGTGGCAAGACGACGTGGTGCTGCCAGACTATGCGGGGTCATTGCTGCGTGGACAGTGGGGTGCTGCGTTACGCGCCATGGCCTGCATGACGCACCAGCGCACCTGTGGTGGCTGTCCATTGCAGTCCACATGCCACTACAGCCGCATCTTTGAAGCCCCGGCTCTGGCCGTCCATAGCCTGCAAAAATTTAGCCACACCCCGTGCCCTTATGTCATTGAGCCTCCGTTGATGACCGAACCCACGCGGCGCAGCGCCGGTGATCTGCTGCAATTTGGCATGGTGCTCGCGGGCCATGCACTGGACCGATTGCCGTTGATCTTGTTGGCGTGGCAGGCTGCTCTGGCACGAGGGCTGACATCTGTTCGCAGTCGGTCTGAACTGTGCCGTGTCGATTGGATGGACGAACAAGGCACGGCGCATCCGGTGTGGCAGCGCGATGTGCCCCAACTGGCGGATCATCCTGCCGCATTGACTCTGCCGGTGCATGTCCCTGTGGGTCTGCAATCCATCACACTGCAAATTGACACGCCCTTGCGTTTGCAACACCAGGGGCAACCCTTGTTGGCTGACCAGTTAAGCCCACGCACCTTGCTGGCCGCGCTGGCCCGGCGCATTGCTCTGGTGATGGAGCTTCATGCCGGTCAGCCCCATTGGGGGCAGTCTGTGCCTGACGTTGTGCGACTGGCTGAGGGTTTGCAGGACCATCGCGAACTGCATTGGCACGATTGGCATCGCTACAGCAGCCGTCAGCAGCAGGCTATGACGCTGGGCGGGGTGATCGGTCGCTGGACTTTGATCGCAGACACAAACGTTTTGGCAACCTTATGGCCCTGGTTGTGGCTGGGCCAATGGCTGCACGTTGGCAAAAATGCCAGCATGGGCATGGGGGCCTACACACTGGCTGTGTCAAGCGGTACAGGTGCGGCATGACCCCCTGATTTTTAAATAAACGATGGAATGAAGAGAATATGTCTTGTTCACGATGCGGCGCTGGCAACCATAATGCCACAACCTGTCCCAACATTAACCGGTGTACCGCCTGTCATAAGCCTGGACATAATGCACAAACTTGTCCTACATTAAGGCGTTGCAGTATCTGCAATGGCGCAAATCACGATGCAAGAAATTGCCCAATGAAAAACAAATAACTCTATGACATATTATGTAGCCTACAGTTATAATTTTTGTTGGCCTGTCCGAACATTACGCGTCAAAAATGATGATTGGAAATGGAAAAGTCGAACACCCGTCATGTCTGCGGGGCTTGCGGATCGCGTTTGTTGTGGGTTTGCGGTTCTAGGTTGACCTCCCAGATTTGCCCGCGCAACACCTTAATCAAGGCAATCTGCCAGAGACCCTTCCAAGGACTCGTTGAAAGAGAGATGTTCTGCGGATAACTCTTTGGAGAGCGAGGCAATGCGCTGTGCCATCGCCTGTGCGTTCTTTTCGCAAACCGCTTGGCGTATGTAATCCGAACTTTTGAGGCCGACGATGCTGGCGAACGACCGTACTTGTTCGGCGAAGTCGTTGCCGGCCCGAAATGAAAGTGTGGTGGCATGCATGGTCATTTCCTTGTGAACAAAATTTATCTGTCAAATATTGATGCATTTATTGTAATACAATTTTGTTACTAAAATATGAACTTGTTTATATCGTTACCGTTTAGACCTCATCAACCGTCTAAACTGGAATGACGACATTATTTTCTACGCAGAAATACAGAATACTGCAAGTGACTCAACGGTTACTGTCGTTGTAGAGTTCGCACACATAAGAACCGCCATGATCGACATGGCATCATGGCAAGCTTGCCAATAACCCGTGCATGGCATATTCAGTGCAACAATGCCGACATGCACACACCTCACCGCCATCTTTACCTCGCCTTTTACGATGTCGCCCATCCGCGTCGATTGGCTGGTGCATTGAAACTGAGTCGCAGTTACTCAGTCGGTGGTCAAAAATCAGTGCATGAACTCTGGATGACCTATTCAGAGCGTGACACGCTGGTGCAGGACATGTTTGCATTACTTGATCCGGACGAGGATCGTTTCCAGATCATGGCGCTTGACCCGCGCAGCAAGGTCTATACCCTGGGCAAGGCCGTCAAACCTGCTTACCCTGATTGCATCTATGTGGGATAAAGAGCGAAAACCCAACAGTGTCACATTTGCATGCAAACCAAAAATAACGGCAAGCTTGCGACACACACAAAATCAAAAATCACAGCGTAAACTCGTTTTATCGAATGAAAACCAGTTTAGAGAGGCCAAATGAACTATTTGGCCCTGTGGAGGCTGGATTTCTCAATAAAGCCGATCAAAAAAGGCTGTTTATGAGAATCACAGTACTGAAAAAATAGCTTAACGTAATTTGCGATCCGTTTACCGAGACAACTCATACATTGAGTTATTCGATGCGCGTAACTTTTTTAGCCGGAACTTGTAAATAATTTTGCTTGGATGTTAAATTTTGCAAGTGGCTCTATATTAAGGAGAAAGAAATCATGAAAAACCTATCATTTTCAGAAAAAACAGAAGCGCAGATTTTTTCAAAATTGGAGGAAAAAGGCGTTCAAATTTCAGATGAATTAAAGAAATCGATTCAGCGACGCATTCAAGAAATCAGCGACTATGTTCCAAAAGTTGGCGTGTTTGGAAAAACTGGCGTTGGAAAATCTAGTTTGTGCAATGCCTTGTTTGGACAAGATATTTGCTCCATCAGCGATGTACAGGCTTGCACACGCAATCTGCAAGAAGTTTTATTAACCATTGGGGATGCTGGGCAAGGCATCAAACTTTTGGATTTACCTGGCGTTGGTGAAGATCGAAAGCGCGACGATGAATACGATGCGCTTTACAAAAAAATACTACCCGAGCTGGATTTGATTTTTTGGGTATTCAAAGGTGATGACCGCGCCAATGCTTCGGACGAAGATTTTTATAATCGACTCATTCGCCCTTACATCGATGCAGAAAAACCCTTCCTTGCGGTAATTAACCAAGTTGACAAAATTGAACCATTTCGTGAGTGGAATGAAGCAGAAAATGCACCTGGTATTAAGCAGATCAAAAACATCAAAGCAAAATGCAGCCACGTTGCCAATTTTTTGAGATTGCCTGTTGCACAAGTTATTCCAGTTTCAGCCAATGAACGGTATGGGTTGATGGAGTTGGTTGATGCCATTGTTCATGCCTTGCCTAATGACCAAAAAGCCATTGTGTTGCACAACATCGAAACAGCAGATGATATTCGAAAGAAAGCGGCTGCAAAAGCAGCGGATGCTGCCCGCAAAGAAGCCGAAGAAGCTAACCGCCAAGCTGTAGAAGCCCATAAAAAAGCGATGGCAGCAGCAGAAGGTAAGCGCAAAGAATTGGAAGAAATTGCACGCAAAGCCGAGGAACGCCGCAAAAAAGCCGAGGAAGTTGCCGAAGAAGAAAGAAAAAGGGCGCGCCGTATTCAAGAACAACAGGTTATTTCGCGTGAGTCACGCAGGGAATCTGAGTGTTCGACTAGATCATCGGTGTGGGATTACGTTGAAAAAATCCCAGTTATAGGTGGGGTGGTTCGTTTTTTTAGAAGTTTCTGGTAATAAACATCATGAGTATCACAAAACACATCCACCATCAAGGCCACATTGATGATCTCATTGCTCGCCGCCCTGCACTTGAAAAATTTAAGCATTCCACAATCAGAGAACATTCAAATTTCAAATGGAGAAATACAAGAACCAACACGTTATCATGGCAAGCGGTTGTTTCTTTTTTTGGAAAATCTGGTTATGGAAAATCATCCACCGTTAATGCGTTTTTGGGTGAACCTATTTTAAAAACAAGCGATGTATCAGCCTGCACCAATCGTTGTGATTGTTTGGATTTCAAAATAACGGATGATTATTTTTTATCGTTTGCAGACTATCCTGGCATTGGCGAAAGTGAGTACAAAGATAAAGAATACATTGAAATGTACAAAAACTTTCTTGCTTCATCCAACATTGTTGTGTATGTGCTGCGTGCGGACATGAGGGATTACGCAATTGATGAGCATGCTTTCCAAACGGTTTTTCCACGCGATGAAGATAAGCGAAAAGTTGTTTTTTCTGTGAACTGCTGCGACAAAATAGAACCCGTCAGCAGGAAAGAGTCTGGGATTCCTAGCACAGATCAAATGATAAACATAGAAAATAAAATAAAAACATTGCAAGGTTTTTTTAAGCCACACAATCCCATCATTCCATACAGCGCGCAAACCGCTTGGAATTTGGATGCATTGGCGGAAGCTATCGTCAAAGTTGCCGAGAAAGGTAATGATATTACTTTTCCATCATATGGGAGAATATAAATCGAATTCAATATATTGGGCACTGGCAACCATAATGCCACAACCTGTCCCAACATTGACCGGTGTATCGCCTGTCATAAGCCTGAACATAATGCACAAACTTGTCCTACATTAAGGCGTTGCAGTATCTGCCATGGCGCAAATCACGATGCAAGAAATTGCCCCATGAAAAACAAAAAAATCTAAAACGATGTTTTAGTGAATAGGGCTACCAAAACAAATCGTTGGACATGAGCCTTAAGCCATAAGCGATATACAAAAAGTATTATACCTTATAAAAACACATGATTATGAGAATATGCTTGCCTTAACTGCACAACGTGCTACAGTTTTTGTATTTTTGATGTAAAAAACTTATGTGAGGAAGCATCTTTATGCGTGGCATAAAACTGAATTGGATACCGGCGGTTCGTTGGTTGAGAGGATCAGCGTTAAACTTTTTGGTCACTGGCGCAAACGTGGAATTTTTGAGGCTTAGAATGCCCAAAAACCAGTTAGGTCTGAACATGATCGCAATGGGTGTCAAACCCATTTGCAAGTGATTGTTATTGTTGGTTTTTTTGGGCGTTAGGCCCAAATTCATGCCCTGAATTCAAAGGGATTAAGACCCGTCGTGAATGTAAAGTACATATAAAACGCATCCCAAATTCATGCCCTGAATTCAAAGGGATTAAGACTTCATGGCCCAGCCAAGAACACTCCCCTTGTTCCCAAATTCATGCCCTGAATTCAAAGGGATTAAGACCAGGCTAGGGAGTACTCCTTGTACAGTATCCACCCAAATTCATGCCCTGAATTCAAAGGGATTAAGACGCTCGGGAGGTTATTGACATACAACTCTTCAGGCCCCAAATTCATGCCCTGAATTCAAAGGGATTAAGACAATAAGGCAGCACGCCCCACGTAGGCGTTGTACCCCAAATTCATGCCCTGAATTCAAAGGGATTAAGACGCGGAACTTAAGGAGCTTGCGAGCGAGGTTGACCCCAAATTCATGCCCTGAATTCAAAGGGATTAAGACAAATGATTTCGCCCATGCAATCGAAGCCGGTTCCCAAATTCATGCCCTGAATTCAAAGGGATTAAGACCTCAACACTGCGGCGTATTGGCGGTTCAACACCCAAATTCATGCCCTGAATTCAAAGGGATTAAGACTTCATAAGTCGTAAATAAAGTTTTGTTTAATATCCCAAATTCATGCCCTGAATTCAAAGGGATTAAGACCAAGAGCTTCGGTTACTTCTATAGATTTATTTACCCAAATTCATGCCCTGAATTCAAAGGGATTAAGACAGCCCATTTTGCTTTATGATGTATGTAATTTTTCCCAAATTCATGCCCTGAATTCAAAGGGATTAAGACTATTACGAAAACGCGCAGAGGCCGTCAAGGCCCCCAAATTCATGCCCTGAATTCAAAGGGATTAAGACAAGCTGCTAGGCCAGGCACAAGTATGCATGACCCAAATTCATGCCCTGAATTCAAAGGGATTAAGACTCGTACATTGCCTTGAACTCCTCAGGAGTACGACCCAAATTCATGCCCTGAATTCAAAGGGATTAAGACATGGACTTACCTTCTGATATTGTTTTACATACCCAAATTCATGCCCTGAATTCAAAGGGATTAAGACACGGTGATTCGCTAGCAATAGCGTAAGGCTGAACCCAAATTCATGCCCTGAATTCAAAGGGATTAAGACTGATGCCATGCCCCCGTCATCGCTGCGGGGGTCCCAAATTCATGCCCTGAATTCAAAGGGATTAAGACCACAAACAGCTGGTAACTGTGTAACGCAAGCACCCAAATTCATGCCCTGAATTCAAAGGGATTAAGACAAATAATCTGACCCGTCAGTTCCTGGCCGTAGACCCCAAATTCATGCCCTGAATTCAAAGGGATTAAGACGAATTACAAGCTGGGCTACAGGCTGTGCTGCCCCAAATTCATGCCCTGAATTCAAAGGGATTAAGACCCAATACCTGGCTGGCCTTCTTGGCCTGGAGACCCAAATTCATGCCCTGAATTCAAAGGGATTAAGACGGTATCTGCTGAACAGCAATTGGCACTAACTCCCAAATTCATGCCCTGAATTCAAAGGGATTAAGACTTCATACACGTTCTTTTTACCAGTTGATGCACCCAAATTCATGCCCTGAATTCAAAGGGATTAAGACCCGGTTGCATAATTAGCTCCTAAAAGGTTAAGGCCCAAATTCATGCCCTGAATTCAAAGGGATTAAGACGAAGGCAGGGGGAATGAGCTAGAACGACGTAATCCCCAAATTCATGCCCTGAATTCAAAGGGATTAAGACATGGTTTTTGTTTCAGCCGCAAGCACAGAGCCCCAAATTCATGCCCTGAATTCAAAGGGATTAAGACGCCTTCCGATTCAGTATTAGGAGCCGTGGCTAGCCCAAATTCATGCCCTGAATTCAAAGGGATTAAGACCAAAATTGCTTGCGTAGCGGCCAAAACCTTCCCAAATTCATGCCCTGAATTCAAAGGGATTAAGACCTGGAACTCCGTCTTTACTCATCTGGATGAACCCAAATTCATGCCCTGAATTCAAAGGGATTAAGACTTACTGATTTGGTGGCCCCCTCCAACGTGTACCCCAAATTCATGCCCTGAATTCAAAGGGATTAAGACCGTAGTTTACTCAGCTACTAATACGCTGAATAACCCAAATTCATGCCCTGAATTCAAAGGGATTAAGACAACTTCAGTTAGTGACTCATCCGCCCTGACACCCAAATTCATGCCCTGAATTCAAAGGGATTAAGACTAATAGCAGGCGCACCACGTTGAGTTGGTGGACCCAAATTCATGCCCTGAATTCAAAGGGATTAAGACTTCAATCTTTTCCGCTAGTGTTGTCCCTGGTATCCCCAAATTCATGCCCTGAATTCAAAGGGATTAAGACGAAAAACCTTTTAGTCTCCACCCAACCACCACCCAAATTCATGCCCTGAATTCAAAGGGATTAAGACGCGGGCCAGCCTTAAGTCAGCTGCGACAGCAGCCCAAATTCATGCCCTGAATTCAAAGGGATTAAGACTACGCCGAAATTGACGGCAAAATGTCGCTGACCCCAAATTCATGCCCTGAATTCAAAGGGATTAAGACACGGATACATCTGATAAGTTATTAGTTGTAGCCCCCAAATTCATGCCCTGAATTCAAAGGGATTAAGACCTAGAGGTATTGGCTTGAGCCCCGCCATAGTTACCCCAAATTCATGCCCTGAATTCAAAGGGATTAAGACAATCAGGCTTAAGGCTTTGCCACATCATTGATACCCAAATTCATGCCCTGAATTCAAAGGGATTAAGACTGGCTCTACGCTGCCCCTATGTGGCTCTAAAGTCCCAAATTCATGCCCTGAATTCAAAGGGATTAAGACTGATGTGCCTTCAGGGCTTCGATCTCTTCATCCCAAATTCATGCCCTGAATTCAAAGGGATTAAGACCCAAGCGCACCGACAGTAGATCCGAGTGTTGCCCCCAAATTCATGCCCTGAATTCAAAGGGATTAAGACTTAGCTTACGCTACATTTCCGCCACGGAGATCCCAAATTCATGCCCTGAATTCAAAGGGATTAAGACAGTTTCAATAAATGCATTTACAAAATTACTAAACCCAAATTCATGCCCTGAATTCAAAGGGATTAAGACTCTGTCTGGGCCACAGCCCATGACGCCCTGCGCCCAAATTCATGCCCTGAATTCAAAGGGATTAAGACTTAGCCTTGGTAGACTGACGAGCGAATTGCTCCCCCAAATTCATGCCCTGAATTCAAAGGGATTAAGACTCAAACGCTCCGCTAGGCTGGGTTTGTTGACCCCCAAATTCATGCCCTGAATTCAAAGGGATTAAGACTTATACCGCTAGTATACTGAGCAAGCTTAAAACCCAAATTCATGCCCTGAATTCAAAGGGATTAAGACGCTCTAGCACCCTCCACCTTAACCTTCTTAGACCCCAAATTCATGCCCTGAATTCAAAGGGATTAAGACAATATCCCCGGTGGTAAGACCACCAGCAATTATTCCCAAATTCATGCCCTGAATTCAAAGGGATTAAGACCAATCGGAACATTAAAAGATACCCCCGGAGAACCCAAATTCATGCCCTGAATTCAAAGGGATTAAGACATTCAGGATTTCCTGATAGAATATTCTGCGAGCCCCAAATTCATGCCCTGAATTCAAAGGGATTAAGACCCCAGCCCTCTCTGAATATTAGATTTTTCTGCCCCCAAATTCATGCCCTGAATTCAAAGGGATTAAGACTAGCCAGTTCCGCGTCCGCCAAGTATTCCTCGCCCAAATTCATGCCCTGAATTCAAAGGGATTAAGACGCTCCATAGTCACTGACTTGGTGGTCCCTTCCACCCAAATTCATGCCCTGAATTCAAAGGGATTAAGACAGCACGGCATAGGCCTGACACTCAGCGCTGACCCCCAAATTCATGCCCTGAATTCAAAGGGATTAAGACAGGAGACGCTTTGGTCATTTCGATTTTGCCAGCCCAAATTCATGCCCTGAATTCAAAGGGATTAAGACGTCACCGACCTGGGGCTGGGCCAGGTCTTCACCCAAATTCATGCCCTGAATTCAAAGGGATTAAGACTGTCTAATACTAGCCTATAGATTCTAGTATTACCCAAATTCATGCCCTGAATTCAAAGGGATTAAGACTCATATATGCCGCTATTTTATAGCGGTTAATATCCCAAATTCATGCCCTGAATTCAAAGGGATTAAGACCACTTCCTTTTTTGAAATGGCCATACCTAGCATCCCAAATTCATGCCCTGAATTCAAAGGGATTAAGACTCTTGTATCTACATTGAGTTTATCCCACGGTAACCCAAATTCATGCCCTGAATTCAAAGGGATTAAGACTTGGTTGCATCATCATTAAGATGCCAGTGTGCCCCCAAATTCATGCCCTGAATTCAAAGGGATTAAGACTTGGTTGCATCATCATTAAGATGCCAGTGTGCCCCCAAATTCATGCCCTGAATTCAAATGGATTAAGACTCGTAAATTTAAAGTTGTCGTGTGTATCCTATTGATATATTCCATGCATTCAGAAAATCCTGAATTAGGACTTACGCAAAACCGCCCCAGCGGTGTTACGCCGCCTAGCCGTACTACTTGTATTGTCTGTGTCGGCGCGCCTTGCTGGGACACTTTTGCGTAAGTCCTATGAATGCAGTCTCTATAAATTTTCGGTTTTTGTTGTCTGAGAGTCTGCGAAAACAAGACCTCCATGTGATTAACAAACGCTCTTTATCAAAAAGGGCAGTTAATTACATGTTCGGCCAACGTAATTTTCAATCAAGCCGTTACAAAATCACGGCTAACAATACGAGACAGAATATCGGCCATGGTTATTCGAGCTGTTGCCATATCAAAGTCTGTTTGCAAACCCATCCAAAACTCTGCGCTGGTGCCAAAGTATTTGGCTAGGCGAAGGGCTGTGTCAACGGTCACAGCGCGGCGCTCTCTCAAAATATCGTTAATGCGTGGCGCAGGGACTTGAATAGCCATTGCCAGTGCGTGCCCAGTCAAGCCAAGCGGTTGCAAAAACTCCTCTCGCAAAACCTCGCCTGGATGAATCGGGCGCATTTTGTTGATGATGTTTGTCATGGTCATTCTCCTTCAGTGGTAATCAATAATTTCAACCTGAGTGGCATCACTGCCAGTCCATACGAAACACACACGCCACTGATCATTGATGCGGATGCTGTGCTGACCTTGGCGGTCACGCTTCAAAGCCTCCAGTTTGTTGTTGGGTGGAACTCGCAAATCATCCAACCGTGTCGCCCTGTGCAGCATTTGTGGCTTGCGCTCTGCAACAGACCTGACATTCACAAATCTGGCAACAGTGATGCCGGCAAAAATGGCCTGTGTATCGGTGCATCTGAAACTTTGGATCATGGTCGCCATTGTATAACGAGATGCGTTAAACGCGGACTGTTAAAATGACAACATTATTTCCTTTGCAGAAATATCAGAATATTGCAAGTGGCTCAACGGTTCCTGTCGTTGTAGAGTTCGCGCAAACAACCGCCATGATTGACATGGCATCATGGCAAGCTTGCCAATAACCCGTGCATGGCATATTCGGCGCAACAATGCCGACATGCACACACCTCACCGCCATCTTTACCTTGCCTTTTACGATGTTGCCCATCCGCGTCGATCGGCCGGTGCATTGAAATTGAGTCGCAGTTACTCAATCGGTGGTCAAAAATCAGTGCATGAACTCTGGATGACCTATTCAGAGCGTGACACGCTTGTGCATGACATGTTTGCATTACTTGATCCGGACGAGGATCGTTTTCAGATCATGGCGCTTGACCCGCGTAGCAAGGTCTATACCCTGGGCAAGGCCGTCAAACCTGCTTACCCTGATTGCATCTATGTGGGTTGAATAATGCAAACCAAAAATAACGGCAAGCTTGCGACACACACAAAATCAAAAATCACAGCGTAAACTCTTTTTATCGAATGAACAAAAGGCCCGATTTATCCCAATGTCTGAGGAATACCAGACAACGATTGAGAGATGAAGCAATGGCAACGTTGCCATTTTGAGTCTGTTTTGATGACTGTATCAATTATTGCCATATCCCGATAAAGCGACGGGTTTTTCGCTGGTTTTCTGGAGATAAATCATGTTCCCTCTTCTTTTTGCCATTCCAACCATTTTCGAAGCCGCCTTGGCCGTTGCTGCCAGCACCGTTGCAGCCAGGGTTGCCTCAGACCTTTATGACAAGGTGACAGAAAGTGACGACGATGAGGACGATGATGATGAAAAAGTAGTCACAAGGCGGCGTGGATGACGCGCGAAGCTTGGGTGTCAAAACCCGTCATGGGTTTCACCCTCCACCACCACCGTGGCAGGCTTGCGATACCCCTTCAAACCCGCGATCACGGCACAAAATCTATTGTCTAACCCCAAAACACACACCTATCATGGCCACTCTTGTTCTTGACCGCGCCCAGCTTTGGGTCAAATCCGAAGGCAATACGCTTGCCCTGTATGAGGCCGGTGAACGCCGTGGCACAGTGCCCATCAAGCTGATTGATCGCTGCATCATCCAAGGCTCTCAGACCCAACTGGACAGCGGTGTGTTGATGAGACTGGCTGAGGCTGGCGTGACAACGGTACTGATGAGCACACGCCTGCCAAAACGGGTGGCTATTGTGTTGGGGCTGCAGCACAACGATGCAGCGGTGCGACTGGCGCAGGCCAACCGCGTCATGGACGATACGGCTTGCCGCCAATGGTCACTGGCGTTGGTGCAATCCAAATTGATGCGTCAGCAACGCACGCTTCAACATTGGATGACGCTACGCCCAGACGCTCGCAAACCTTTGTGGGATGCACAGCAAACCATCGCACCGATCCTGACCGGTTTGCGTGACGCTAGCCCCGAAGACCCGCCGTCCCTGTTAAGCCTGCGCGGTTTTGAGGGCAGTGCAGCGCGTGCCTATTTTGGTGGGATGTCAGGCGTGATGCCGGTTGGTCTTGGTTTTGCGGGCCGTAACCGTCGCCCACCCAAAGACCCTGTCAATGTCTGTTTGTCGTTGGCCTACACCTTGCTGCACAGCCAGGCTGTGCAGGCTTGTACCTGCACAGGTCTTGACCCCATGCTGGGCTTTTATCACCGCCCTGCGTTTGGACGTGAAAGCCTGGCCTGTGACTTGATAGAACCGTTGCGCCCTGCCGTTGATCAGTGGGTATGGGACCTGTTGCGCCAACGCACCCTGCGAGAGGAGCATTTCAGCCTGGACAAAGGGGCTTGTGTACTGGGCAAGGCCGGGCGGTCTGTGTTTTATGCCGACTGGGAGCGCGCACACGTGCCACTGTGCCGTTGGTTGCGGCGACACACCCGCACATTGGCCCATCACCTGCGTGGTGTGGGGCAGGCCTGGTTACAAGATGGCGATGACGATGAGTAGCCACGCTCAAACATCTTGGATGGTGGCTTATGACATCGTCTGCCCGCGTCGATGGGCGCGTGTGTTTCGATTGTTGAAGGGTGAGGGCCTGGCTGTGCAATATTCTGTTTTTAGGGTGCAGGCCAGCCTTGTCGAGATGGATGCCTTGATGGCCAAATTAACAAAAATAATTGAACAAGGTGATGATCTGAGGGCTTACCATCTGCCAGAGCGCCACTGGCAAGCCAGTTTGGGTCAGCCCAAAATGCCTGCGGATGTATGGCTGGCATGAGGATGAAAGGTGATCTGTGGATAGGATGACAATGGCGATATCGCCAACTTTACAAAGGTGACAAGTGAAAACATTAGAGGCCACATTTCAAATCATCACGCCGATGTTTCTGGGCGGCGCAGATCAGAGTGCAAAAACGATTCGCCCTGCCAGCATCAAGGGCGCTTTGCGTTTTTGGTGGCGCGCCTTGAACTGGTCGCGTTGCCTGGCAACAAACAACCACGACGAGATTTTGGCCTTGCGGTCTTTGCATGACCAGGAGGCTAGGCTGTTTGGCATTGCCGCAAGTGACCACGCGGGTGGTCAGGGTGTTTTTTTGCTTCAGGTGTGCGACCAAGACATTGCCTTTGCAGAGCAAGCTTTCAATCCACTGGGCAGCGGGCAGCTTTATTTATTGGGGCAAGGGTTGGCCACTTTCAAAAATGGCAATTCGTGTCTTCGCAACGCCATCAAAGAAAACGGTCATTTCACGGTCAAACTGATTTTTAGACCCACAACGTCTGATCAGGATATTCAAGGCATCCGCGATGCCCTGCTTTTATTTGGGTTATTGGGCGCTTTGGGCAGCCGTGCCCGGCATGGTTTGGGTTCTGTTGCCATAACCAAGTGGAGCGGTCCCAAAAAAATAGCGCAAACAGCGCAGGAGTACAAGAATCTGCTGGCAGGCCTGTTGACAGATACCCAGTCAAATGCCGAGCCACCTTTCACGGCTTTTAGCCATTTGAGCAGGATTGACTTGTCAAAAACAGATGCCAATGCCTTGAAGCTATTGAATGTTGTCGGGATGGAGCAGCAGATGTACCGAAGCTATGGCAGCAAGGGAAATTTTGGCAATACTCACAAAGTCAATGGCAAAGAGGCTGAACAAAATTTTGCTGACGATCATCACTTGGTATTGGATGCCACCAGGGGCCAACACATTGATCGGGCACCTGAGAGAGTTGTTTTTGGACTGCCACACAATTATTATTTTTCCAGCCCAACTGCGCAAGCTTATGTGAACTATGCGCCGGAGGGCAAAGATGGTCGTCGATCCAGTCCGTTGATGCTGCATATTCACCCCATAGGTGGTCAATTTGTGGCGGTTCATACCCTGTTGCCTGCCAAATTTTTGCCTGATCTGGCGCAAATCAGAATCGAGGCGCGTGGCAGCCATTCCAATGTCAATTCAGCACCCGACTGGCAGGTTTTGCATGACTATCTGAATCGTTTTAACGGGGAGACCCTTCATGGCAGCAGGTAAGTTTTTTCACTTCACGATAGGCCCTGTGCAGGGTTTTGTAGCGCAGGCGCGCCGCACGCGGGACTTTTGGGCGGGGTCATTTTTATTGTCCTGGTTGGCAGGCGTTGCCATGGCCGAGATCAAGCGACAAGGGGGAACAATCAGTTTTCCTGTTCCGCCGGATGCCTATCTGGACTGGATTACCAATGGCACAGGTGCAGGACATGCACCACGCCAGGGTGCCATCCCCAACCGTTTCAAAGCCTTTCAAGCCAAAGTGCCTGCTGATTTTGAGGGCGCTTTGGTGGCCACCTGTGTGCGTGAAGCCTGGGTGAAACTGGCCGAACATGTCTGGCTGCACGACCAGTTGGCCGACGTGGCCACACCGCAAACGCGGCAGATATGGGATCGCCAGCACACCCATTTTTGGGACATCAGTTGGGCTATCACAGAAGATGAAAACGAGAGTTCCTTGATGGATCAGCGCAAAAACTGGCGCAGTCACTACGCCGAGCAGGGCGAGCCTGGCGTGAAGTGCATGGTGATGGAAGGCTGGCAAGAGCTGTCTGGCAGTGATCGGCCTGGCAAACAAAGTGTTCCTTTTTGGAAGGCCGTTCGCGTTGGCAAGCTCACTGACATTGGAGAAGGTGAACAACTGTGTGCATTGGCTTATGTCAAACGGCGTTTTGTCAGGCACTTTGCATCGTTTGATGCGCAACTGTCCAGCGGTTTGGCGGTGTATGGGTGGAAGCTTGATGTTGGTATGCCATCGGTCAGTTACATGGCAGCCGTTCATTGGCTGGAAAAGCTGATCCAAACGGCCAGTGCCGATGAGGTCAGGAGTTTGCTGGAAGCTGCACGCCATGTGAATGATTCCCATGATGAATGGGATACGCACATTGCCTGTTTGAAACAAGCAGCAGGCCGATGGACATCAGACAGTGACAAGCGTCAATTGTTGTCATTGGATGGCAATTTGTTTTTTGACCATGTGCAGGCTAATGCTGCGGCCTATGACTACGACCCTGACAGGATGCAGGTTCTGACCCAAGAGTTGGGCAGGTTCAAAAAAACTCACCCTGAGTTTGATGCGCCACTCTCGCCGTTTTATGCCATTTTGCTGATGGATGGAGATTCGTTGGGTGTCCACATGGCAGATCAAGACAAACAACCCAAAATTTCAAAATCGCTTGAGCAATTTACGCGGGATGTGCCAGCTTTGGTGGATCAGCACAACGGATATTTGATCTATGCCGGCGGTGATGACGTGTTGGCAATATTGCCGCTTGAAGATGCCATGCAGTGTGCTGTTGCTGTGCGTGAGTTGTATGCGGACAGTTTCAAGGACACGGGTATTCCAACCACCATTTCGGCGGCCATTGAATATGCGCACGTCAAAATGCCGCTAGGCAAGGTCTTGGGCGATGCGCATGGTTTACTGGACGATGTTGCCAAGGACGGTGCCGGGCGCGATGCCCTGGCAGTGCGTGTCTGGAAGCCTGGTGGCGTTGTACTGCAATGGGCGCAACCCTGGGACATTGCCTTGCACAATGACAAAAATGCCCCGTTGGTGATTGAAGACATCGCACGGCAATTTGTGTCGGGTAATGAGAAGGACTTTGACTTCTCAAGCAAATTCTTTTTCAAAATTGCAGAGCGGTTTGATTTGCTCAATCCGTCTGATGACAAGGCAACACCCGTTTTAGATAACGAGCAAGCGCTTGATTTGCTGGCCGTTGATTTTTGGCACAGTCACGACAACAGAAAAGACATCACCCTGGCGCAGGCGCGTTCGGTGATTGCACCGTTGTTGAAGCAATGCAGGGCTGTGGTTCGTGATCCCACCCAAAATGATTCAAAAGACTGGAAAACCAGCGCCATGCTCAGGCCCGATGGGGCCATGCTGGTCAGATTTTTGGCACAAAAAGGAGTGGAGTGATGACACACAACCATGCCACGCAATGGCGGTTCACAGCCTTGGACACGCTTTTTTTTAGAGAGTCTCGCCCCATGGAGGCTATTGGTGGCGCTCAGTTGCAAAGCGTTTTTCCGCCACCGGCTGCCACGCTGATCGGTGCCATTCGCACCGCCATCGGAGAGGCTCATCAGGTGGATTGGAAGGCCTACGCCAACGATGACCATCACCCGTTAACAGTCATCATGGGCAGTGCAGATTCTTTGGGGCCGTTGTCATTTACGGGGCCGTTTTTGATGCAAAAGAAGGATCGTTTGTTTGCTGTTCCGCTGGCCTTGCTGCATGCCAAAAACAATGGCGTTGATCAATTCACGCGACTAAAACCTTCTGCTGACGTCACAGTGTGTGATCTGGGTGCGGTGTGCCTACCAGTGAAACGCGATGCACTTGCTGGAGCTAAACCGTTGGAGCAAGCATTCATTACTGCTGCCGGTTTAAGCGCCTTTCTGCATGACCAAATGCCCGCTGCCAACACAATCCAAAAACCATGTGATCTGTTTGACAGCGAAGAACGCCTCGGCATTGGCCGCGACTATGCCAAGCGCACCACGATCGACGGATTGCTGTACCAAACCAACCATATTCGCCCCATGCAGGATGTGTCGATTGGCATCGTGGTCAAAGGCTTGGACTGTGCAGGTTTGCCGCAGCAGGGCACTTGCCGTCTTGGCGCTGAGGGTCGCATGGCAGCCTGGCAGTGCGAAGCGGTTCAAACGCTGCCACCGATCCAGTTCGACAAAAAAAACAAAAACATCATGCTGGTATTACTGACCCCCGCACGGTTTACGCAAGGTTGGTTGCCCGATGGATTCACACAGGTCATGACGGCGGATCAACAAACCGTTTGGGAAGGCAACATCCATGGGGTGGCATTGCGCCTGATTTCATCCGTCACAGGCAAGCCCATGCGTGAAGGGGGTTGGGACTTGGTGAACCGCTCCCCAAGAACCATGCACAGTTTGGTGCCTGCTGGCAGTTGCTATTTCTGTGAAGTTTTGGGCGGTGCTGAGGCCAGCACACTCCATGGCCAGCAGATAGGTCAGGACACCGAATATGGCCGTGGCGAGATTGCCATCGGTCATTGGTAAATATCAACACTATCAATACATTTGGAGATCACACAATGCAACATGCACTTCTCGGCCTCATTGCTGAAACATCCCTTCATGCAGGTGCTGGCAAATCTGTCGGGGTGATTGACTTGCCCATCATGCGCGAAGCTCACACGGGTTGGCCCTGTGTATTTGGGTCTGCCGTCAAAGGTGCACTGCGCACCAAAGCCACTCAGGACAATCAGCCGTGGGTGTTGGATGTTTTTGGTCCGGATACCCAAAATGCCAGCGACTATGCGGGCGCGTTGGCGGTGGGCGACGCACGTTTGTTGCTGCTGCCGGTTCGCAGCCTGACCACGCATTTCAAATGGGTCACTTGTCCCGCATTGCTGCAACGCGCAGCGGCAGATGCCAAACGTCTTGGCTTTCAAAAGGCTGTTACCTTCGATCAACCCACGATTGGGGATGATGCAGCCATTACGCCTGAGCAAGAAGGCAGTTTGTTTTTAGAAGAATTTCATTTCACGGCGACCAGGCACGACTTGACCCGGTTGATGGACTGGCTGGCCAGTTTTGTCGATGGTGATTTCAAGATGCGTTTGCAAAAGCAATTGGTCATTGTGTCGGATGACATGTTTGCCCATCTTGCCAGGTATGCCACCTCAGTCACACCCCATATTGCCATCGACAACGCACGCAAGACAGTCAAAAACGGTGCTTTGTGGTACGAAGA
>Ga0194037_1000892_pt1 | contig 22801 bp, 3 predicted proteins | sample JunL306m_MetaG_FD_148653 | JGI IMG/M metagenome (GOLD analysis project Ga0194037, IMG submission 148653) | Anoxic zone freshwater microbial communities from boreal shield lake in IISD Experimental Lakes Area, Ontario, Canada - Jun2016-L304-6m | ecosystem: Environmental > Aquatic > Freshwater >...
GCTTTAAATATAAATACAACACCAATTGATGATATTCTTTCAGAATTAGAATTAAGAAATAAACCTTCTATATTTGATGAACTTTCAAAAAAAGATAAATTTCCAAAACAAGATATTGATGCTTCTGACATTAAAGAAAAATTATCTAATAGACAAAAAGCTACAGATTATTTTGATAGAGGATCAGCTGGTAATGAAAAATCAGCATTTGCTGCAGAAGCTCAACAATATATGTTAGATGAAGGTATTATAAAACATCCTTATGAAACTATTACACCTGAAAAAATAAAAGAAGCACATGCTAAAGCTCTTTTTGATAAAAAAAATCCTATTAGATTGTTTCATATAATGAAAAATACTGATAAGAATTATAATACTTTAGCTAAAGCTCTAAATAAAATGTTAACTGTAACAGGTGCAGGAGCTTTAGGAGCACAAGTAGTAGAACAAAAAAAAGATGGAGGAGAAATCATTAAAGATGATAGAGGACAATGGGATCATCCAGGAGAGATAACAAGAATCTCAGGAGGTAACATAACAATGAAAAGAGATCCTAAAACAGGCAAAGCTTTAACTGAACCTTTATTAGGAATAGCAGATACAGGAGAACAACAAATGATGTACCCTGGAGAAGACTATAATTTTGAAGGAGCTAATTATGTTACTGAATATCCTAAAGGTAAAAAAGCTCAGAATGGATTAAGACAAGAACAAAAAGGTTTGCAGAATCTAGATCAATTAACTAACTTTACCAATTATAATAAACCACAACCAGGTTCATGGTTGGAAAAATATAACTAATATGAAAGCACAAATTTTAAAAATAGCTGGTGTTAAAACTGAAAAAGAGTTTTACAAGAAATATAAAACAGAAGCAGACTTCATGAAGGTGCATGGTAAAGCATTTAAAAAAGCTCAAACATCTAGTGCAATTGATAAAGCTCAAAACTGGGGTACAATGACTCCTAGTGGAAGTGATGCTTGGCAAAATCAAGGTGGCCTTGCTTCTAATAATGCTGGTGCTGGTAATGATCAAGGTAATAATATATGGCTTACTGATGAGCAAGTAGCAAATACAGGAGGTATGTATGATGGGTATTCTAATCCAGAGAATGCACCAGGACAAAAAGGTCCTGGATTTAATGTACCAGGTGCAATGAATTTTGGTGCTGGTATGGTTAAGGCAGGTAAAGGAATTAAAGCAGCAGAAGATAGAACTAAGTCAATGGAAGCTTGGACTGGTGTTTCTGATATACAAAAAAGAGCTAAGATATCAAATGTATTTGCACCAAAGCAACCTAACCAATATTATAGAGTTGATGATCCAAGATTTATACAGAATGCTAATGCAATGTCTAATACAAAAGGAAGAGGATCCGATGTATTTAATGTTGGTCAGAATGGATCTATGATTGGAGGTAATCCAACAGATATACAAAATACATTTGCCCCTGGTACATTATATGATAATTTAGGATATGAACCATTTAATGAAAGTGATAATAATAATGTTAAAGCATATCAAGGTGGTGGTGGATTTGGAAATATGTTAGGAGGTGGTGATTATAAATCTTTTCTTGGTGGTAGTGCACTTGGTCAAGGTGGTTTATTTGGTGGTAACACTGGTGGGGGTTCTTGGCTTGCTAATGCAATGGGAGGAGATAGTTCATATGCTAATGCTGCTAGTATGATTCCAGGACCAGTAGGAATGTTTGCTACAATGGCTGCTAGATTTCTTGATCCAAATCCAGGTAAGCAAAGAAATGCACAAAATAAAATGAATTCAAATTATTCATATATAGATAGTATAAATGATGCAGATCAACTTCATAGTCAATATGGTGCAAATACACAGAATGGTGGAGATATTGTTGCTTATGAAGATGGTGGTTACTTAAATCCAGAATATAATCCACAAGTAATTACAATGTTTGGTGATCATACAGCAGAAGACTTTGCTGACTATGCTCATAAATATAGAGCTGGTGGACATTTAAAAGAATACACTCCTCCTAGTGAAAGAGCTATGCAAACTTATAAGAATGGTGGAGAAATATCTTCTTATGCTATGGGTGGAAAGATTCAAAGTTATGGGCAAGGAAATGTTAAAGATGAATCTTATAATCCTTATATGCCAGGATCTGGTATATCATCAATGATTAAAGGACCATCACATGCAAATGGTGGTGTAGATATTAGTTATGGTGGTGAAGCACAAAATGGTTATGAAGACTATGCTGCTAATGGTGCAAATATGGGACCACAGATACAAGCTGAAGGTGGTGAGTCTATGATGGAAATGGCTAATGGTGGTCAGATAGATCCACAAACAGGAGAACAAGAAACTAATGCTGTTGTAATTGGTAACATTCCAGCAAAGCATGAAGTGTTAAGTCATATTAGTGATAACCAAGATTTTTTAGAATATATTAAGAAAAAAGGTAATGATGGAAGAACATTTAAATCATTATTTGCTGATCTTACTAAACAAGAAGTTAAAGCAACTAAATCAAAAGAATCAGCTTCAAAAATAGCAAATGATGCAGACAAAAGTAAATGGGGTAAACTAGATTTACAAACTGCAAAAACAATAGAGGGTGCTGCAGATGCAGATCTTCAATCAATAGCAAATACTAAAATGGGAATAGCAGAATCACAAGATGTATTAAATAAGATCAAAGGACAAATATCACAACATTTAGGATATAATATTAGTGCTGAAGATTTAGGTAGAGGTAAAATTAAAAAAGACTTTGATCCTATAACTAAAGATGCACCATTAGTTTCTAAGTTTGGAGCAAGTCTTAGAAAGGCTCAAGGTGGTACAAATATTTCAGAAGATGAATACAATCAATTCTTAAAAGAATATGCAGATAGTGAAGCTGCTGATAAAAAAGCAAAAGGTAAAACAAGTGATTCTACTCTTGCTTTTCAACGTCATTATCATAAAGCTTTTCCTCAAGAAGCTCTTTCTGCAATTCAAAAGACTACAAGAGAAAATGGTCTTAGTAATAAAGCAAAAGAAATGGGTCTTACTATAGAGGATATTCTTGCAGGTAAAAATGTAGATAAAATATTACAGAGTAATGAAGATGCATTTTATGGTCCTAGAACAAAACAATATCTTGCTAGTGTTAAAAGTAATTTTACTAAGACACCTGCTGCACCAGAAATAACAACAACAAATTTTGGTGTACCATCTACTCAAACAACTACAGATAATACTAGTAAATCACCAATTGGTATAGTTCCTTTGAAACAGAATAATGTATTAAATGGTATGAATATGATTGCTTCAATGTTTCCAAATAGAGACTTTCCACCTATGGATCCACGTCAGTTTGCTGGAGAAAATGTAGCATCATCTTTAAATGTACTACAACCTGTACCAATGCAAAAACCATCTGTTGAATTAGATCCTATATATCGTATGAATTATAATGATGTAAGGAATGCAAACACTGCTGCTTTTAGAGATGTAGTGAGACAGAATCAAGGTAACCCAGCTGCAATGACTTCAGCACTTGCTAAATTTAGTCAAGGTAATCAAGGTATAGGTGGTGAAGAATTTAGAGCTAACCAAGCTATTGAACAACAAGTATATGGTGGAAATAGAGGTAAGGTGGCTGCTAATCAAAATACAGCATTAGCATTAAACGCCAATCAAGCAAATATGCAAAGTATAGCAAAATCTAAAACAGATGAAACAAATATAAAAATTGCTCAATCTAGAGCTGATAAATATATGAAATACGATGCTAGTAAAAATAAATATTTAGTAGATCGTAATTTATTTCCTAATTATGGATATGATCAAGGATATGGTATACATACACAAGGTCCAGGATATAATGCTACTATTCCACAAATATATGGTGGTAAGTCTTCAGTAAAAGAAATTCCTGTAAAAGATGCTAAAGGTAATGTTTTATACTATAAAATGGTAGGAGAAGAAGATGATAGTGATACAACTAATATACCTTCTACTGGTACACCTCCATTTGTTGCTACTGGTACACCTGCAAAGAATGGAAAATCAATTGTTAAAAATGCTAAGAACGGTTCAGTCGTTAAAGCTTACAAAAATTTATAACCAATTTAATTATAAAGAATCACCAAAATTGATTATTAATTTTGGATAGTTTAATAATTCATATTATATTTGCTTAATTATGGCTTCATACACAGACAATATTCCTACCTTCAATTCTTACGTTGAAACTATCCCAGTTGATGAGATGGTTAAAGTGGGTATGTACAAACAACAAAAGTACGATGAGGGAATACAGAAAATACAAACTAACATTGATAACATTGCTGGTCTTGATGTTATTAGAGATGTAGATAAAGCGTATCTACAATCTAAACTTAATCAACTAGGTAACAATCTTACTACAGTGGCTGCTGGGGATTTTTCAAATTTCCAACTAGTTAACTCTGTTAATGGAATGACTAATCAAATAGCTAGAGATCCCAATGTAGTAAATGCTATATCATCTTCCAAGACTTATAGAAAAGGATTAGAAGACATGGCTGCTGCTAATAAAGAAGGAAAAGGTTCTGCTTCTAATGATTGGTTATTTAAAACTGATGCAAGTGATTGGTTGAATAGTCAAGATGTAAATAAATCTTTTAGTGGTGGATATAAACCATACACTAACTATGAAAAGAATGCACAAGAAGTAATCAAAGGACTTGTTAAAAATGAGACTGGTAAAGATGTTGCATTTGAAAAAGATAAAAATGGTAACATGATTATATTAGATGCAATGACACGCACAAAAATTTCTGGTATCACTCCCGAGAGAATACAGTCAGCTTTGATGGTTGGTCTTAGTCCTAATGATTTTCAACAAATGCAAATTGATGGTAGATATAACTATTCAGGTTCTAAGCCTGAACAATTTGTTGGCGATATAAATAAATCATATAAGGAGAGTTATGATAAGATAAAACTTCAAAGAGATATGACAGCTAATGCTATGGACACAGCTAGTTCAGCATCTGCTAAAATAGAATTGAAAAAACAAGTTGAATCATTTGATAATACATTAAAATCTTTATCAGATGAATATGGAAATGTTAGTAAAACATTTGCTCAAGGAGATGTAGAATCTGCTAAAGCAAGACTTCACACTACTAAATGGATTAGTAATTTCTCTAATACATTTGCTAGTCAAGATGTATCTCAGACTTATGAAAATAGTCCATTCCAACAAGTTAAACAGTTTAATGAAACTAAAGCTATTCAGTATAAAGAATGGTTAGCTGGATATAATCAAACACAGCAATTTCATAAAGATGAACAATACTGGAAAGGAAGAGAAGATACTAGAGCTGAACATAAAGATAAAAGAGAAGAAGATGCAGCTACTGCTGCAAGTGTTTATGGAGCAGTTCCTTTTTCTGTACCTCAAAATGAACTTCCTATTGTTACTCTTGGTAAAGTTAATGATCAAATAAAAGCAGATACAAAATTTGTTAATGCTCAAGAAGCAGATATAATGAAAACCTATGGAAAAGAAGGAGATACATTATGGTTAAATCAACAACGTGTTAAATGGCAAAGTAATCCTAATTCTGTAGATGCTCAAATCGCAGCACATTTTGCAGTAACAGAACCTAAGAAAAGAGAGATTGTAGCTAACGGTATGATGATTACTGATATAAATAATAAACTAGATGAGAAGTATGGAAAAATAGAAGATTATGTTCCTGCAGGTTCTAAGTCTGTAACTGTTAAATTTCCTAGTGGATCATATACATACACTCCTAAAGACTTTGTAGAATTTAATGATAAAGTTAAAAACTATGTAACTATGAGTTCTGGTGGTAGCTATGGTCCAGGTGGAGGTGCTCCTAGTATAATGTATGATGATAAAAAAGCAAAACAAGAACTTTCTGCTAAAGAATATTATTTATATCAATCATATAAAAATCAACAAGGTAGTGCACAGAAATTATTATCTACTAATATGCAGTATTATAATACTATAGTAAATCAACCATATGTAGGAATTCTTAAGAAAAGAAATGATGAAGTAGCTCAAATAGTTAAAGAGAGAGTAGTAGCTATGCAAGGATTAGCACATGGTGTACCTTTAAATACTGAAGCACAAAAGACTTCTTTTGGAAATGCTCTTATAGGATTTGCTAAACTTGCAGAAAGTCAAGATGGAGGATTACCTAATTCCCCAGGTCTTGATATAGAAGAGTTAAAATTAATTGGAGCTGGTGTTCAAAATGGTAGTATAGAAATAGTTGAAGGTACTGATTATGCTCCAGCAAGATATAGACTGACAGTAGCAAGTAAAGATAAGACTCAAACATTTACAGTTCCTGCTGAAGCATACAATTCTGTATTTGGAAAGAGATTTGAACCTGATTCAGAGATGGCAGCAATTAGAGATTTACAAGCACAACAAATAAGAACAGGTACTGGAACTACAGGTATGGATGGTAAAAAAACAAATATAAATAATGCTTTCATGGGACGTTCTTTAAATTTTGTAAACGTACAAAACTATGGAGTTTCAGGAAATTTAGTTACAGGTCAGAATGGACAATCACAACTTAGACTTAATATAACAGATCCTCTAACTAATGAGGTGATAGAAGATGTTGGATATCCTAACTTTATGATAAATTCAAATCAAGTTAACACTGCAATAAAAGGATTGACTGATGAAACAATATTTATATTATTACATAATAGACAGCCTACAGCTGCAGAATTGAAACAAATAAAACAAGCATCACAAAACCCATACTAATGGTAGAAAATAATCTAGAATCAATTGAGAAAGCACAAAATGGTGCAGCAGCATTAAATCCTGTTCCTACACAATTAAATGTAGAAACACCGATGGTAGATAGACTTGCTCTTGAAGATCAATTTGGCGGATATAAAGCTCCTGGTCTTCCAGAACCATTGCCTACATATGCAGGTAAAGATAATGTTTATACTCCTCCAACACCTTTAGTTGGTACTTCTGATGGTACTGGTAACAATGCTTTAGAATCACTCTATGCTTCATTACGTGCACCAAGAGAAACTAAGCAAGGTGGAAGTATAATGAGAACTCTTGCTGATGTATCATCTAATAGATATGATAACTTTGTTCCTGGTAATTATAATAATGAAGATGCGTATGCACAGAACCAAAGCTTTGCTTCAAAGATGGTTAGTGGTGTAGGTAAAGGACTTTTACTTACAGGTACAACCTTTCTTCAAGGTACAGTAGGACTTGTTAATGGATTAGTTCAATGGGGAGCTGATGGAAGGTTTGCATCATTATATGATAATGACTTCAATAGATCTTTAGATGAGATAAATAGAAAAGCAGAAGATGCTCTTCCAAACTTCTATACAGATAAAGAAAAGAATGGTAATTGGTATTCTCCTGATTACTTTATGACAGGTAACTTCTTATGGGATGGTGTTGTTAAAAACATGGGATTCTCTGCTGGTGCTTATTTAACTGGTGGTGTATATTCTGCTGCATTAAAAGGTCTTGCTGGACTACCTGGTGCTGCAAGATTGTTATCTATGGGTAGAGCTGCTGAAGCAGTTGCTGCATCAGAAGAAGCATTAATTGGTGTTGATGTAGGATCTGAAGCATATGGTAAAATAAAAGGAATGTCTGATGCTTATCTAAGACAATATAACATTCTTGATAAAGGACATAGAGTTGTTGTTGCTGGTTTATCTACAAGTGGAGAAGCTGGATTTGAAGCATTCCAAAATCTTAATGAATTTAGAAATAATAGAATTCGAGAATTCAAAGATGCTAATGGTGGATTAGAACCTAAAGGTGCAGATCTTGCTAAAATAAATGCAGATGCTGATGGTGTAGGTAATTCATCTTTTGCTGCAAACGTTGCTTTATTAAGTGCTACAAACTATATTCAGTTTGGTAAAATATTAGGAAGTTCATATACTGCTGAAAAAAGTATAATGAATAATCTTACTAAAGAAGTAGGTGAGTTAACAGAAGATGCTGCTGGTAAATTTGCTGCTAAAGCTCCTAAATATAAAGTGTTAAGTGCATTAAATAAAGTGAGACCATTCTTATTCTCTACCTCTGAAGGGTTTGAAGAGGGTGCTCAATATGCAATCCAAACAGGTACACAAGATTATTATAATAAAAAATATAATGGTGAAGCCACTGATTGGTTACAATCTTTAGGTGTTGGTATAGGTAATACTCTTGGCACAAATGAGGGTATGAAGAATGTTCTTATTGGAGGATTGTCTGGATCATTAATGATGGCTAGAAGTAATATTAGAGAAGCAAGAGAAGAATCTGCAAATACAGCTAAAGCTGCAGAACAGTTTAGTCAATTTAGATTCTCAGACTTTACAAAAGAAACATATGATGCTGTTAATAGAGGAACTGTTCTTCAACAAGAAAGAGAGAATCTTTTAAAAGCTGGTAACATAACAGATAGTAAAGATAAAGAAACAGATTATATTATTAATTATTTAACACCTCGTATTAAGTTTGGTAGATATGATCTTGTAAAATCAGATATAGCTGATCAAAGAGCACTAGCTAGTACAACTGCTGGATTCCAACAATTACAAGCTGAAGGTAAAGCAGAAGCTACAGATACAAAAGAAGCATTTACAGCTAGATTAAATAACTTTGAGCAAACTGCTAATAATGTAAAATCATTATATCAATCTCTTAACTTACGTTATGGAGGAAAAGTTAATGAAGAAGGTGATGCATTATACCCACCTGAAGTGATTGATAAGTTAATCTATGCTGCAAGTAAAGTTTCAGACTATGAGCAAAGAATACCTAAACTATCTGAGAAACTTATAGGTGCTGTTAATAATATAGATCAAATCATTTCAGATGTATCAGAAGGTAAACTAGAAAGTTTCCATGCTGCTATGGCTGATATTGATACAAATAAAAAATTCACTGTTAATAAAGAAGAACTTAAAGAAGCTCTTGATGATGTAGCACTTATGGCTATTAAAAGAGATTTATTATTGAAAGAATATGATGCAATAAAAAAATCTCCTAAGAACTTTACTAATCCAGCAGTAGATACTACTGTTATAGATGATGGCACTCCTAAAGAAACTGTTACCATTAAAACTAAGAATGGTGATAGAAATATTGAAATAGGTACAGAATATGTACTTGGTAAAGTGACTGAGTATTCTGCAGGTGGTAAAGAAGTTTATCGTCAACCTAGATTAACTGTATTAGGAATTAATGAAGATGGTACTATTAAAGTTAAAACTTCTAATGGAGTAATTAAAGATGTATCTACTGAAGAGTTTGAAAGTTATAGCTTAACACCAGCCAGCAAAATGCTTACTGATAAAAAGTTTAATTACTTTGAGAAACATCAGAACACTGTATTTAGAAACTATAACATTAAGAAATTAGATGGATCTCCTGTTGAGGGAAGATTAGAATACAATGATAAGAAAGGTAAACTTACATTTGTATATATAGATGAGAATGGTGAGGTACAGAAAACAGAAGTGTGGAATACAATGTTTAAAGCTAAAGAAGGATTTACTGGAGCTAGTATTAGACCTATTGGCACACTAACTGCTGTACAACAACAAGCTGAGAATGAGTTTACAAATGATGAAACTACTGTCTCTCAAAAACTTCAGACAAGAAATAGAATCATTAAAGATCTTTATGACAATAGTATTAAACGTATTGCTGAGATAAATGATAAGTTAAATAATAGTAAAGACGCTCTTGAAAAAGAGCAAGAACGTTTAGAGAATGAAATCTCTAAAGAAAGTCTTACTAAAGCAGGAAAGATTCGTAAAAGACCTACCACTGCTCTTAAACAATTAACTAATACATTATCAAACTTACGTAAGACAGTTGAGAAACAAAATAAAGATATGAGATTAGAAAAAGATGAATTAGAAGCATCTCTTCCTTTCTTTAAAGATTTCTTAGATAGTATTGAAACTCTTCCACAAAGTGGTGAGAAGATGATTAAACAATTGAAAGATGACATTAATACATTAGAAGATCTTATTGATGTAACAAATGATTCTATCAAAACAAGTGAGAGTATATTAGAACAATTAGATGAGTTACTAAAAAAAGCATTGTCTATATTTGATGACTATCTTACACGATTAAAGGAAGAGAATCCTAAAATTCCTTTGTTCATTGATGATTTAAAAGCTAACATTGAGAAATTTCTTGGTGAAGAAGGAGCTAGACTATTTGTTGAAGCTAAACAAGGCTTCACTGAAAAGGTAATACAATTAGAATCTGATATAAATGATTTCTCAGATGAATTGAACATTCCTGAGATGTCTAAAGAAGCAGATAAGCTTATAAAAGATATAAAAGAACTTAAGTCAACTCTTGATAATCTTATCAATGAGCAAATGGCTAAGGCTACTATATTGGAAACATTTCAAAAGTTTGCAGAGGATGAGAATAATAGAAAAGCTGAAGAGCAAAAGATGCGTGATAATGAAGCATTGAAAAAAGCTTTTCTTGGTACGCTAACTAACTCTGTACAAAACTTCTTTGGTAAAGCTACATATGAAGCTATGGCTAAGAAAGATGAATTAGCTGTTGTAGCTGGTACAAGACCAGCTCCTGATACTATTCCTCATCAAGAGAGAGCAAACTTCTTTGGTAATAAGATGGATTCATTTGAAAATAAGAATCAACTTAGAGCAATGATTGTTACAGCTGCAACTGAGAATGATATTATACCTGGACTTACTCAAGACTTTCTTCAAGATATGGCAGAAGGTGATAGAAAAGAAGCATCAAAAGCTGAGATTATATATCTTGTAATGGTACAAGATAATGAAGATGGTTCTTTCTCTGTAGTGGATCAAAATGGACAACCTATCCTTGAAGATGAAAATAAAGTAAACAATGCTGTTTATCAAGTATTTCCAAGTACAGATCTTACATCAACCTATGAGGGTGTAACTTCTTCTATGTTTAGAGAAGGTGTTGATGATAATTTAAAAGAATCTCTTACTGCTCAATATAAAGAATGGACTGCTGATCAATTAGCTCAGACAGAGTTAGGAGATATGCAAGATTTCTCTCCTTCATTTGGTCAACCAAGACTTGTTACATATAAAAATGAAGCAGGTGTAGATGTTCCTAATCCAACTGCAAGAACTTCTGCACAAGCTGCAGGACTTGTAACTCAATCAGCTCTTAATAAAAATCCATTAATAGAAGTGGCTACATCAGCTGAATCTGTCAGTGAAGGATCTGTAACTTTTGATACTCCTACAGGAAGAGTGTTCTTGAAAATACCTGGAAGAGGACTAGCTAAATTATTCAATAGAAAGTTTAATGATAAAGAAGCCACTCTTATATATGATGTAATGCATCAGATTACTAAGAATGCTTTAAGAGATGGAGAAATCAATGATAGTTCAAAAGAATTATTCAATTGGTTACAAAGTGTTACCTATTGGGGAATTGCTAAATATGCTGATGGAAAAAGAAAAGCTGCAGGATATAACAATATATGGTTTGAAACTGTAAAAGAAGATGGTGAATCTGTTGTAAGATTATTCATGTCTGGTTTGAACAAAGATTCTAAACAAGCATTTGAATTCACTCCTACAGGAATGCGAGATAATAAAGATGCTATTATCATGTTACTTAAAGAAATGTATAATAATACAGACTCTTTAAAGGTGAATGGTGATTCATGGAGTAATCCATATTATGAAATCACAGGAATTGATAGTAAAGGAAATCCTATAGATAGAGAATGGCCAAACTACCAAACTTACTTATTATCTGATAAAGCTCCTAATGCTAATAGAGAAGGAAAACTAACTGTTGCTAGAGATAACAAAGAACTTCCATTAGCTACACAATTCAGACCTATTACAGAAAGTCAACCTATCAATAGAGAAGGAATCTATTTTACATTAGATGATGCTTCTCAAAGATTTACAAAACCACAACCAGTGGCTGTAGCTGTACAACCAGTTATTGCTCCTATACCTACTGCTGCAGTAGCGGATAAAGAGTTTAATGATGATGGTGAAACACCTAATATAATTAGTCATCCTACATATGGTGACATTGTATTTACATTAGATAAAGATAATAATGTAGAATTAGATTTAGAAGAATCAGCTGATGCTATTGCTGAGTTGGCAAAGAAGAAAACTGAGAAAGGAATGCCACAAGAAGAAGCTGAGAATTGGGCTGCTAGTAATTTAATCAAATCTATTGAAACTAAACTAGCTGCAAAACCAGTAGTAGCAGAAGAAGCAGTGATAACACCTGTAGCTTCTGTTGAACCAGTAGTTAACTTTAAGGGTGAACCTAATACACTTGAAAATGCATTAGGAACAATTGTGTACACTGCTAATGAGAAAGGTGAGGTTACACTAGACTTAGAAGAATCTGCAGATGCTATTGTTGCATTAGCTGAAGCTAATAAAATAGATGAGAATCGTGCAGCAAATATATTAATTGCATCTATTGAAAAGAAAATAGCTCCACAATTAGTACAACAACAAGTTCCAAATCTTCCTCCAGTTTCTGATGTAGATAATGGAGAGTTATTAAAACAAAAACTTGAGAAGTATGAAAGAGAAGAGAAGTTAAACAATTTATTAACAGCATTCAATTCAATCGCTCTTGCTAGATTAGAACCTACTGAATTTATAATTAATCGTATAGCTAAAGCTTTTGATATAGCTCTGCCTGAAACTTCAGCAGGAGGATTGTTAAGAGCAATCTCTTTATCAGGAGCTGTAGAATATAAAAATGTTGAAGAGTGGTTAACTAATGCAGAAAAGATTGGTACTCAAAAGATTGCAGATGAGCAAAGTAGAATAGATGGTCTTGATGATATAGTAACTGCTCCTGAAGTAGTTGGTGAAGAAGAAGTGATACAAGAAGTAGCTCCTACACAAATACAAGGAGATGTTAGTTGGAATACACCTGTTGCACCTAGAGGAAGAAGAGGACTATATAGATTACTTCCAATAAATAAAGTGAATGAAGTCACTCCAGAAAACTGGGAAAAGGTTGATGCATTTATTAAGAAAGCAATGCCAACTCTTCCATTCTATAGAGTGAAGAATATGATACAAGCTACCAATGGTAGAGAAGCCTATGGTATGCTTCATGATGCTGCTATCTATGTATATGAAGGTGCTGAAATTGGTACTGCATATCACGAGGTATTTGAAGCTGTATGGAAAATGTTTGCTGGACCAGCTGAGAAACAACTTATCATTGATGAGTTTAAAAATAGAGAAGGAAGTTATTTTGATGAGTTCCAAGGAAAAAAAATAAAATATGCTGATGCTACTAATGAAGAGATAAAAGAACAACTTGCTGAAGAATTCAGAGAAGCTGTACTTGCTGATAAGTTAGGTAAGCCATTAGCATCAAAAGGACTGATTGGTAGATTGTTTTCTCAATTGATTGATTATATCAAAGGTTTCTTTATAGGACAATATGCTCAAGCAAATACAAAAGAATTATTTGATAAGATAGGTGATGGATATTATGCACAATACAATCCATATGAAACAAAACTATCTTATGCTAATAAAGGAATACAAAATATAGAATCTGCTACAGGTGATGAAACTTCTGATTTTAGACTTAAGATTAAGAATATCCCTGCTCAACAGATACATGATATTATTCAACAAATGACATATAATACACTTTCTGATTTAGCTGAAAGAAAGAAAAGTTTATTTGAGGTGAGTAAACCAAAAAAGAATGAACTATATGCTAGACTTAAACAAGATGTATTAGTAGGTTCTATTCTTCAATATAAAGCTGAGTTAGAGCAAGATGTAGTTGATAAATTAAGAACATTAGAGCAAATCACTCCAATGACTAATAACTTAAAAGATTTATTTAATAAAATTCAAGAAGAATGGCCTGCTATTGTTGAGAAACATGAAGAGCATCTTAAAACTTATTCTATTGAATTTGATGAGAATGATGAACTTAATTTAAATGATGAAGACAATTCTGGTAAAGCAGATTATATGGATGCTAGAAAGATTGACTCTTTCAGAAAAGCTAACAGTGTAATCAAACTTTTACTAGCTACGATTCCTAAAACTGCAATAGTTAAAGGACAAATTGTTCAACAGATTTCTACAATTGGAGGTGTTATATTAATGCCTGCAGATCAGGCGTTTATTACATTAATGAATTCTTTACATAGTTCTGTTAATCCAAATGAAATGTTTGAGAGACTTAGAACAATAGCTAAGGGTAATCCAAACTATAATGTATTATATAAACGTTTAACTAATGGTAGTCCTCTTAACAAACCACTTAACTGGGAAGGATTAGAACAACATGATCTTCAATTGTTGACAGCTTTCTGGACTGCTATGAAGAAACAAAATGCAGATGTTGTAACAGTATTTATTCTTCCTTCAGGTGAAGTGGTAATTGGTAACTCTGTATTAAGTGGAGCTGCTAGACAAGCTAAACGTGAGATGATTAATAGTATTGCTAATACAATTAGAACAGATGTTTCTAAATACATGTATTATGATAAAAGATCTAAGAAATATAATCCTACACCATTTGTAAAAGCTATTAAGTTTAACTCAGGTCAGTTAGGACAATATGTTGCATTCTTACAAGGACTAGGTATAGATTTTAAATTATCAGATATTGAAGATAAGAGAAAGCTAAAACCTGAGCAACTTAAAATGTTTAGAAAAGCTGTTGAAGGAATTCAAAATAGTTTATCTCAATTAGAAAATATATCAAGTCTTACATCTAAGACATTAAATATTGACAAACGTCTTACACAATTAGGAACAATAAAAGCTATGCTTGAGAATCCTGATTTTGAAAGTACATATTTTAATATTAATGGAGAGCGTACACAATCATTTATTGGAACTAATGCAATTAGTGCTATCCATGATGTACTATCTCAGATAACTAATATTAGACAATTAAGTGATGCAAATAAAGGATTTGCTGCATACAAATATCTATTAACAGATAAGTTCTCTAAAGGATCTGTAATGTTAGCTAAGATGTTTGATTTATCAGAAGAAGGAGATGGTGGACGTAGAGATGGTACAGAAGATCTTATGAAACCTGTATTTGTTGATGGAACAGTCAATGAACAAACTGGTAATAAAAAAGAGAGTTCTAAACTATCTGCTAAGCAAAGACTTATCCAAGAGATTAATCTTAATGCAGGAGGTATATATTTGAACCTTGTACCTGGTGATGCTTCTATTGAACATGCTATAAAGATGCATAATGATATGTTTGGTAGAGATGCTGACTCTTTTATTACAGAAGAAACTTTTAATAAAGGAAAATACTTAGAGATATTTAGAGATTATTTCTTATCTGAAGTGGAACTTTCTAGAGATAAAAGAAATGTTGTTCAAGGTAAAAATGCAACAGACTTACGTTTTTTCAAAGCTATTCTAGGTGATACATTGCATAATCAAATTATGTCTAAAGCTAATTCTAAAGCATCTGCAGAGAAGTTATATAATGACAACAAAGCAAAAATAGATGCTGCTGTAAAAAGTTTTATTACACAAGAAGCAGAAGATACAGAAAATCTTCTTAGAAACTATGGTGTTATAAACAATACAGCTGAAGGAGTTGAAACTGATGGATTATTATTTGATGAAGAGTCTAATCTTACTCAAGCATCTTTAGAAAATAAATTGAAAGTGATGTCTGTTAACTATATGATAGCTAACATTGAAATGCACAAACTTATTTATTCAGATCCTTATCAGTATTCTGATGAGTTAAAACGTATCAAAAACTTTAACTCTCCTAGACAAGCTATGTTATATGGATCTAAGGAAGTGAATGCTGCATTGAATAATAAATATAATGTAGGATATAAGCCTGGAGATATTGGATATACAGATATGAAATTAGATCATTTTGTATCTTCTGTAATAGAGGATGTATTTTCTACAAATGAACTTGAAGAATATCTTAAACCATATGAAGAAACAGATGGTGGTGGATATATTATATTAAAAGCTAACCGTATATTTCTTCTTCGTACAGGTCAATGGAATGATGCTAAAGAGAAACAATATAGATATGATGTTGCATATGAAAAAACTGTAAAAGGTGAAGGGTTAACAGAAGCAGAAAAAGAAAAGCAAGGGCTTATTCTTTCAGCTGAAGAGAAAGCATTTGGTATTAAGAAAGTTACTAATAAAGAAGGAGAAGTAAAATATGTTGGGAAAAATCCTAATGTGAAAAGTCTTTACACTCCTATTAAACCTATTGTATCTGGAAACAAAAATGATGGTAAAGATTATAATGATGTTGTATTAGATAAATTTGCATTAGTGCCTTTGTCTTTTAGAATATTACATGAGATGAATCCTGAATCAAATGCAATTAAACATTATAATAAAATGCAAAGAGAGAACACTGACTACACTGTTTATGGAACAGGTAGAAAAGTGGGAGCTGGTGTAGCTACTTCTTTATATCTTCCTTCAGGAGAATACAATGAAGCTTCTTTTGCAGAAACAAATAACATTCCTTTCTCTATTATGGGATTACAAACTGAGGTGCCTTCTAAAGATACTCCATTGGTAACTCAAGGATCTCAAATTACAAAACTTGCTACAATGGATTTCATGGAAGCTGGTGTACCAATTGATTTTGAATTAAAAGATAAAAAAGGAAATATTATTGAAGATATCAATGAACGTTTTGCAGCATGGAATAATGTTAAAACAGAAGAAGCAAAAGAAAAAGCTTCTCCATTGTATAAAGAAATTGCAAACAATCAAAAACTACTTGAAGCTAAAATAGAGCAGGGATACACCACTCTATTGAAAAAATTAGGTATAGTAGAAGGTGTTGACAAGAATGGTAAAAAGACATTTAGTATACTAGATAAAAACAAACTAATTAGAACATTAAGAGATGAGATCTTGAAAAGAGAAGTGAATGATAATATCATTGATGCTCTTGAAGGATTCAAAGAAGGAGATGTTGTATTAGAAGCTACTCCTGCATATCAACAAATTAGAAACATTTTGTATTCTATAGCAGATAAACAAGTAGTAAGACCTAAGATATCTGGAGGTATGAAAGTACAAATATCTTCTACATTATTTGAATCTACTCGTATTAAAGGAGAAGAGTTTAAAGATAAGAATGGAAATACTAAATATCGTTACTCATCTGATATACTTAAGTTCTACAGAAATGCAGATGGTGAGCGTGTATGTGAGATAATGATAGCTAGATGGTTTGACAATGAGCAAACCAAAGGTATGTCTGATAAACAACTTCTTGAGTATTTAAACACTACAGATGAAGGTAAGGCTATATTAGCTGGTATTGGATATCGTATTCCTACACAGAAACAAAACTCTATTGATAGCTTTGTTATCAAACAATTCTTACCAAAAGATTTTGGTGATTCAGTAGTTATTCCTTCAGCTCTTGTTAAAAAGGTTGGATCGGATTTTGATATTGATAAGTTATCAATCTATTTGAAGAATGTATTTACTGATGCTAAAGGAAAATTAAGAATGGTTCCTTTCTTAGGATATGGTAGACAAGCTAAAGATCAGTTTGAAGATATGTTCTATGATATATTAGATAATAAAATAACAGTTGGAAATGCAAAACTATTAAGTAAATTTCAATTGCAAACTATCTTTGGAGAAGTTGCTTATGGAAAAAGTTCAGATGCTACAAGAAACAAATGGATTCCTATATTTAGAGAGATGTTTCATGATGATTTAGTAGATGACAAACTATCTATAGATGTAATTGAAGAATCATTCATTAAAAAATTAGTAGTGCTAGGAAAGAATATAGATGAACTTACTGATGTTGACTTACAAACAATATTAGCTGATGAGTTTGTTGATGAAATGTATAAAAAATCATTAGAGAATGCATACATTCAATCATTGCAAAATCTTGTTAGTCATCCTACAAACTTTGATAACTTAGTTAAACCTAACTCTTCTAAAGAGATGGAAGATCTTTCTAAAGATATCAATAAAGAGATGGGTAGTCCAGAGATTGATTATGGTGCTGTAGGTAACATGTTAAATAGAGGGTTTATGACTTCTCTAAGACAAGCTTTCGTGTCTGGTAAGTATGCAATTGGTATTGCTGCTACTGGTCAAACTAATCATTCAGATAATCAACGTGCAGTTACATATGTAGACACTGATAAATTAGATGGTGTGGATCCTATAGATAGAGAAATCTTAGGTGGTGATCCAAACTCATCATTATTTGCTAAAGATCCAAATGTTAATTTTGAATTCTATAATTCTATTGTAGTAGATGGTAAATTAAGACCTACACTATCAATGATTAAAAATAAAGCTGGTAAGTATATATCAGATATCATTGGACAGTTTATTGATGGGTATGTGGATATCTCTAAAGGTCCTTGGATCATGAGACTTGGTGCTACACCAAACGTAACATCTACATGGTTATTCTTAATGAAATTAGGAGTTCCTGCAGACACTGTTGGATATTTCATGAACCAACCTATTGTTAAAGACTACTTACGTACACTAGAGAATAAAGGATATACATGGTTATTTAATGATAGAATAATGGAATCTACATTAGATGCATATGATTCAGGAGTTCCATTGAAGAATCAACCTACTATATCTGGAATTCCTTCTGAAAAAGAACTATTTGGAATGCTTAAATATAATAAGGTGGGAATCAAAGGTAGTATGGATGATTTGCAGAAAATTAAACAGCAATATATATTGAAAGAATTCATTAAGTATTCTAAAATGTCTTCTCAATTATTTGATGTAGTTCAAGGATCAAATGTTGACACTGCTACAATCAATGATCCATACTTAGTGTTTAAGAAAATGCTTCAATTAGAGAAAGCTAGAAAGTCTATCATCTCTTCTGTAGATAATTTATTAGGTAGCTCATTTAAAGGAGTGTTAAAAGATGCTATATTTAATGTAAGAGATGCATTTGCTGAGATTCTTATATCTGATAAAACTAATGTAAGAGCTGTGATGCAAGAAGTGTTAACTCCTTATGTGAAGTTAAGTGATAGAGACTTTGTAAAGGTGTCTCAGAAAGCTGTAAATGATCTATTTGACTGGGCTGTACAAAATAACAGAGACATAAATGTTAATATTGCAAATATTCTATTAGGTACAACTGGTAAGAATAGTGCTGCTCAACAAATCATAGACTTCAGAGATTCTATATTAGGAAATGTAAACAAAGGAATTAGTCCAAAGCCTGGTCACGCATTGTTCAACAACATCATTCTTAATTCAATTAAGATGGAAGCTGGAACTAGAGAAGGTAAACCTAATAATCTTTATATTGCAGGAAGAGATAATAAAACGTATGACCAAAACTTAATCATATATGGATTTGAAGAGTTGAAAAAAGGATTAGGAGTTAAGAATAAAGATTTATATGGTAAGCTTGTTAGACTTGCTGTAATACAATCTGGTCTTACAAACTCTCCAATAGCTTTCACTAACCTTCTTCCTTATAAAGATTTTAAAGAATTATACAATCAGACACTATCTAATTTAGAAAATTTACCTAACTTAGCTGACTTTCATAATCTTCACGTATTTGAAAGAAACAATTGGAATAATTTTAGCATCTTACCATTTGTTAGAGCTAATATGAAATTAGGTAAGCCTAATAAATATGATGGAAAAGTTAACCTATATGATGTAGATGCTCACTTTACAGATGGTAATTTGAAAAGAGCTACACTTGATGGAATACTTCCTAAAGTGATAGGAATAAGCCCTTATGGTGATGGAAGAAATGATTTTATTACATATAGCTGGGAAGATCCTATTGACTATACAGAGAGAGTTAAAAGAAAGAAAACAGGTGACACTTCCCATATACACAAAGTGCTAATGCAAAAAGTGTACACAGAAGATGATAAAGGTAATCCAATACCATTAGTTCAAACAACTGAATCTGGTGGAAGAATTTATACCAAACATATATTTAAAGCAATTAATGCTTGGGGTGATTCATTCAGAGCTCAAGAGTTTTATGATTATGAAAGAGCTTCTGTATTAGATAATGATTATGAGAAGGTGGAAAGAGTTACAGATGCTCAAGGTAAACAAATTAAATCAGGTGAAGTGACAGATGATGAAGTGGTGAGAGTATTTAAAAATCAAGTGGCTGGAGAAACATCAGTAGGAGAACTTGAAAAACCTGAAGGTGTACCTCAATCAGAATGGGATTCATCAAGTCCTGAAGTACAGGCAGAAATTATAAGACAAGAAAAAGAATGTTAATATGGCAAATTGCGTAAATAAAAGTTCTAAAGAGTTTAAAGCATTAGCTGAAGAATCTAATATCAATCCAATAGTTCTTGCTGCAAAGGTTTCTTTGTGGCAGGAAACTAATGGTTTAGATAACTTTCCTACTATATCAGATATAGAGATTAAGTCATTTCCAAAAGTTGATATTAATCCTGAAGACCTTATTGATCTTGGTAATACAGTGGCAAAACAAAATACTGAGATGATGAAGGTGGCTGCTAAAGAAATGGGCATAGACTTTGTATCACTTGCAGATTATGCTAAAGCTAATCCAGAAGTAGATTTAAAGAATGTAAATGGACTTGCAGATCTTATTCAAGGAGTGGTAGCTGTTGCACAAGGAGTGGAAGATGTTGTGGTTACACAAGAGATCGTTCACATAGCTACAGCTATTATAGAACAAACTAACCCACGTCTTATTACAGATCTTATCAGTAAGATAGATAGATTTAAAATTTACAATCAAGTTTTAAATAAATATAAAGGAAGAAAAGAATATCAGTTAGCTAATGGTAAACCAGATATTAGAAAGATAAAGAAAGAAGCTGTAGATCAATTGATAGCTCAAGTGGTTGCTTACCAAGCTGATCCTTCTGATTTGTTTCCAGAGTTAATGCAAGAAGAGAATATATCCATGATTAAAGAATGGTGGAATACTATTCTTGATTATGTTAGAGGAGCATATTCTAAATCTAATATTGATATATTCAAATCAACTGCTTCTCAAATTGCTACAGGTAAGATAGGAGGTACAATTGCTGATATAAAAACAAAAGGTGTATTCTTTAATGTAACTGATGATGTTAAAAAACAGATAGATGATTATGTTGATACAGTGAATGAACATAATGATAAGCTTGAATTATTTCCTGAATCAGTTGAAGATAAAAGACATTACAAATATGAAGGAGTAAGAGTGCTTAAATCTGTAACAGAGAAGGTGAAAGAAAGATTTAATAAAACTTTCAATAGAACTGAAGCTGAAAAACTTGTAGATGACCAAAAAAGAGATTGGGGATCAGAAGGACATAGATTCATAGAACAATACATTCTAAACAACCTTATAGATAAACTTGGATATAAGAGAGATCAATTTGGCACCACTGCTATATCTTCTACTCTTAGTGCTCCATTACAGATTCAACTAGGTACATTTGCACAAAATTTAATTAATTCATATCCAGCAGGAACTAGATTCCTTATAGAAAAGAAAGTGATTAATACTAAAGTGAAAGGAATGATTGCTTCTGCAGTGGATTTTAAAGCTGTCTATCCTGTTAAAAAAAGTGATGGTACACAAGGAATGAAAGTGGATAACCTTGACTGGAAGTTTACCACTGTAGATAAAAGTAAAGAAGATGCAGATGTATCTTGGTTTAAAATAAGAGAGTGGGTTCCTCAAATGGGTGAATACACAACTATTGATTATAATTATGGACTTACAAGAGATCAAATAGGTAAAGCTAGAATGGTTCCATTTATAGTAAACTATGATCATGTTATACCAAAAGATAAAAAATCTCCTCTTATACCAACAACTCTTGAAATAGGTAAACTTGATTCATTAAAAGAAACAAATTTATATCTACTTCCTGTTGCTACAATGGCTGAAAGTACAGGTAATGCACAAGTAGATAATCTTATAAGTTCATTACAGGCACAATATGAGAAAATGTTTATTAAGCATGGTCCTGAAGAAACTGAATATGCTAGAAGAGCTCAATTAGCTCAACTTAGTAAAGCTATACGTAATCTACATATTAAAATAAACTTTGAACCTTTATATAATGTTGCAAAGACATTCTTAGAAAATGCTAAAACAACAATTTCTGAATTTGAGAAATTAGATTATAATAATCTAGATGAACCTGCACTTAAAAAAGGATTGAGAGAATTATTAGAATATCAAAAAAGTGCAGATAAGTTTGCATCTATGGATGATGTATTCCTTTCTCAATATCCTAAAGCTGGAATGACAGAAAAGAATAAAGAAATACTTGACGGACTTGAAGATATTACTAAGAGTACGCAAAGAATGCAAGATAAAATAATTGAGTTAATGGGAATATACACAGCTAATCTTGCAGTGAAACAAGGAATTGTTTCAGAAGATAAGAAAATGACTGTAGTAGAAGCTGAAGCTCAAATAAATGGATGGGCTAAAACATGGGCTGAGGGAACTAAACTTTCTGCAAAGTTGGTTAAACTTGCCTCAAACTTGCTTATGAATGCTAGTTCCATGGTTAATAGAGAAGCAGCTAAGCAAATAAGAGTGTTTGGACAGATATTACTTCCATTAGAAACATTAGCACGCTCTCAAGGTAAAACTGCTTTTGACATGGTTTCAACTATGACTAAAGAAGGACCTAAACTATTTGATAAATTAGATAAAGGATTTGTAGAAAGAGTTAAAGAAGCCAGAAATGAAAAGCATAAACTTTTCTTAATGGATAATATCAACATGACAGAGTTCAATAA
>Ga0194037_1000894_pt1 | contig 22780 bp, 19 predicted proteins | sample JunL306m_MetaG_FD_148653 | JGI IMG/M metagenome (GOLD analysis project Ga0194037, IMG submission 148653) | Anoxic zone freshwater microbial communities from boreal shield lake in IISD Experimental Lakes Area, Ontario, Canada - Jun2016-L304-6m | ecosystem: Environmental > Aquatic > Freshwater >...
GCCCACTGCTAAAACTTCACCTTGATCAGGCTTCTCTGCTGCAGCGTCAGGAATGATGATTCCGGATGCAGTTTTTGATTCTTGATCTAAACGCTTGATGATTACGCGATCATGTAAGGGACGCAAATTCATCTCTTCTCCTATGTTAGTAAGTGTTAACTAATTAAATTTCTATATAAATCAAAGCTTTATAATCTCTTCACACGAAAACTAAAGTAGATTCACTTAAAAATGAGACATTTTTAGCACTCGCGTGTAGGGAGTGCTGATTATATAGGTGCAAATCACGAGATTTCAAGGGTAAAGCCCATAAATTACTAGGGATTTAGGCCCTATTTATAATTTGGACAGGCTGGTAAGTCTTTTCCTACAGATAAATCAGCCTTAAGCCCTTACCGCTCCAATCCGTCCTGCCTAGACTGGACAGTCACCGATTGGAGATTGCTGATGAGCCCGAAATCCCGGCTGTACACGCTTGTAAAGGCATGGAAGAACAAACCCTTCCAAGAAGTACGCGACACCTGTGGCGCACCCTGGCTTGGCATTAGTAGCCAGGCTCTAGAAGAACACCAATCCTGGTCCAAGCGACAAGCGATTAGCCATGAACCCATTTTTAACTGCAAGGGAACAAAACTGACCGGCTCTTTATTTAGACCATTACTGACAGCCTCTGATATGCAATTACTGCGCTTATTCATGGAAGGCCTAGATACGATTTCTTACTGGCATCGTAGCGGTCGCTTTATTCCCGGCATTCTCACGGTACCAACACATGCAATAGCCTCAAGTGCTTATATCGATGCTCTAAGTGATCTGATACTGAACTCAAGACTGCCAGTAGGTCTTATTGCATTGGGAGTTCCATCACTTCCCGAACCGGATATTGCCGATGCTTACAAGGAGGGCTTGTTGCGGATGCGAAGACTAGGTGTCTTGCTCCACTTCATGAGTTTCTCAGGAAGCATAGAGCAGTTGCACTGGATTTCTGAAATGCAAATGGAAGGAATTCACATCGACATGAGTCAGCTTCGTGATAAGACGTTGTCGACTAGCGTGATTAACCAACTAAGACAGTCGCCCTATTCACCCACACAAATTTATGCAAGTAATGTCGGCCTTGTAAAAGACCTAGAGCACGTAGCTGCTCTCCAAATAGATCATTGCTATGGAGGCTTGATGATGTCTCCACTCAGTCGCCATCAGATGCTCCAGATTAATGATAGCCGTATCGCTAAGGCTATTTTTTCGCTGCACCCTCATCCACAACCAAACCAAAATGGAGACAAGTAATGAGAAAACGCGTGATGTTGGTAGATGACCATCCGGCTATGCTGATGGCTCTTAAAAGTATGTTGCAAGATCAGCTGTTATTTGAAATAGCAGGACAAGCCCAGAATGGGGAAGAATGTCTTCGGTCCATGAAAGAGGTAAATCCCAATATGGTGATTCTGGATCTCGATATGCCTAAGACTGATGGCTTTGATGTCATTCGGCGTATTGGCTTGATGTATCCAGATGTCAGGGTTCTAGTCCTATCCAGCATGGATGAAGCTGTATATGGCGGCAGAGTTCGATCACTTGGCGGACACGGCTTTGTCAATAAAACTGCTGGGGCGGATGTTATCTTAGCTGCCTGCGTTGCCATCTCACAGGGTTATAACTTTTTCACTCATGGAAAAAACGGTAATAGCTCATTAAGTGACAACGATAAATTAGCGCTGATTTCTGATCGCGAGTTACAAGTCATGAAGTACCTTGGAAAAGGGAATACCAATCAGCAAATTTCAGACATACTACATATCAGCAATAAGACTGTAGCAACTTATAAGACTAGAGTTTTTGACAAGCTTGGCATCAATAATATTGCTGACTTAATCTTGTTTTGCCGCATGAATAAGATTATTGAAAGCTAAAAGAAGCATGTATCGATTCATTGTCTGTATGTCATTGCTCATTTGCCCGTTGTTGAATAAGGCCAATGGAATGGTTTATACCAATTCTCTGAGCCCAGCAGAACAGCGATGGATCGATCAACATCCCATAGTGAACTTCAGCATTCATGAGAAATATGCGCCTTATTTAGAGGCTGAGAAGAATAACAAGAATTCTGGGGTCTTTTACGGTCTCCTCAAACGACTTGGGGAATTTACGGGACAAGAATTTTCACCAAAGTGGAGAAAAACTGAGCAAGAAGGACTTCATCAGCTAGCGAGTGGTGAAGTCGATTTCATTATTGATCCCCCAACCCTGAATGATGAATACCTCAGGTTTGGCTCTTTATCAGAGGCAATCTTTTGGGGGCATGACGCCATTCTGACGACGGGGCCCAAAAAAATTGAATCCATTTCGCCTGCCAACATTGCCTATTTTGATCGCGGGTTTGAAAGTCCTCCAATACCTCGTCATTCTCAAGCCAGTGTTTCTTCCCACACCGAGAAACTTATTTTCGATTTACTCAAGAATGATATTGAGGCCTTAGTATTGCCCATTCGACTAGCTAATCAGCTAATCCAAAAAATCGATAACCCAGAGCTTCGACTAGATGGCTTATATAGCCGTGAGCCTTTTGCATATCAGTGGATGATTTCTCATGAAGACGCCCCCTTACATAATCTCTTAAGTTATTTTTTAAATGGATTGGATCCCATTGAATCAGGTCAATTAGTTGCATTTGGCGATTTCAACTCTACATCAAATAAAGACTCTCGTTGGAGCACTCTTCCGTGGTTATCGACCTTCTCTATATTGATGCTTGGCAGTCTCTTAATGTGGCGTCTACAAAAAAAGCAATCTCTTCAGGAAGAAGAGGCGGCAAGCTTAATTGCATCGAAAGATTTAGCCGAAAAGGCGAATGCTGCTAAATCTGCCTTTCTGGCGACTATGAGCCATGAGATTCGCACCCCGATGAATGCCATCTTGGGGGTACAAGAGTTATTGCTGAGTAGTCGGCAATTTCCGGAAAACGAAAAATCATTATTGAAGAGCGCCCATTCCTCGGCTCAATCATTACTAGGTATTCTGAATCAAGTGCTAGACCTTTCCAAGATTGAGGCTGGCAAGCTCGCCTTAAATTTAGAGCCTTGCTGTCTCAATACTCTGATTGATGACATTCATTCTGCATTCTCAACCATGGCAAACCAGCAGAACCTGACCCTACATACCTCCAAAGATCCCCGAATTGCTGCTGTCTTAATGATTGATACCTTACGACTACGTCAAATTCTGCAAAACTTGCTAAGTAATGCCATTAAATTTACCGATCATGGTGAGATCTATTTCTCAATCAGCGTGCTAGCAGATGATCATGCGGGACAACTGGTTGAATTTAGAGTCATCGATACCGGAATTGGCATGGGTACTAAGGAAATTAAGCTCGCTCTTCAAGCTTTTGAACAAGTTTCAGGTAAAACAGATCAGCAAAATGGTACTGGTTTAGGACTCACCATTACCAATCATTTAATAACCTCCATGAATAGTCAGCTCTATTTTGAAAGCGCGCCCGGCTTTGGTAGCAATATTCATTTTTGTGTGGCGCTCCCCAGAACCAGTATTGCTGCATCCAAAAATAATCTTACAGATGAAGACTCATTTCCTCGGAGGTTAGTCTCTAAACAGGCTCAGAATGAAAATCGCCTACTTCAGGCATTGGTAGTTGAAGATCACCCCGCGAGTCGACAAATTCTTTCCTTGCAATTGCAAGCCCTAGGTGTCGAGGTGCAGGTTTGCGAAAGCGCAAACACGGCACTTGAACTCTTATCCAAGAAACATTTCGACCTTCTGCTTACCGATCAATCTATCCCAGGTATGCAGGGCTCAGAATTAGCAAAACACGTTCGCTCTTTGGGCCATCATGAGATTGTCATCATTGGCATTACTGCAGATATTTATGCCTTAGATTCTCGACACCAATTTCTTGCTGCTGGCATGAATGGGGTGCTTATCAAACCTTTAAACTTAATGACATTAGAGAACGAGCTAACTCGTTATTTCACTTCTCAAGAAATAGTTGATGCTAAAAATGTAGTAGATGTGCCTGGAGAATACTCATTTGAGTACTTTTCCAATCTCTTGAAAAAAAATCCAAGCCATATTCTGGTCATATTAGAAGAGATTAAAAAAGTTCATATTGAAAGCCTTGCCATACTTGCAACTAAGAGTGTTGATGAAGCTACCTTAGCAAGCATGATTCATAAGGTTAAGGGTGGCGCCCAACTTCTGAGGGCTCAGCGCTTTGTTCAGTGCTGCGAAAGCTTAGCAACTGAGGGCTCTTTACCGGACAGAGTGAGTGCATTCATTCAATTACTAGAAGAGCAAAATCAGATCATTGAGTCCTATATGGCAAAGCATACCAGCCATTAATTAAGGACATGGCTTTGCCTTCTGCCTCCCTGGGTTTATCCTATTGGGAATGCAGCGGCCCATACCTCATCTCATTTCTCTAATGCTAACTGTCCTATGGACTGGGTTTTGCCTTTTCGTATTACCAGCGAAGGCTGAGGAAGCACGTATAACCCTACCGCAGGTAGTTATAAGTAGCCTAGAGCGCAATCAAATTCCAAAAGACACTGTAAGTATTTCAGTAATAGAAATTGGAGCTGATCGACTAGGAAAAAATACTGCAAAAAATATCTTAGATTGGCGAGCTGCCGAAGGCATGAACCCAGCATCAACCATGAAGCTGCTGACAACACTTGCAGGTTTAGATATTTTGGGGCCCCAATATCGCTGGCGAACCAATGTCTACACTGACGGTTTGATTCGTCAGGGTGTTCTCAAAGGAAATTTATATTTACAGGGTACGGGCGATCCAAAACTCATTCCCGAAGAGCTTGCTAAGCTGATGAAGTCCTTAAAAGGGCTTGGCATTCAAAAGATTGATGGCAACTTATTCTTTGATCGAAGCGCTTATGCCCCTAGCGTTATGGAGCACAACACTATCGATGGAGAGGCCCTACGTGCATACAATGTGCCACCTGATCCATTGCTGTATTCATTTCGTACTCTCTCTTTTCAGCTAAGTAAATCACGCTCGGCTGAATTTATCGACATTAGCTATACGCCAACGCTTTCGCAACTCAAAATTGATAATCAAATGCAGTTAGTTGATCGTGCTTGTGACAACTGGAAAAGTGATATTCGTTTTAATTTAGATCCTGAGGGCACAACTAAAACTGATCAATTAGTGGTGGCACAGTTTTCAGGGGCATTTCCTAGCGCCTGTAAAGGTGTTAACTACAATGTGGTTGCCCTGGATGCCAATACTTTTCTGACACAAGGCTTTGCTGCTGCCTGGGAACTATCAGGTGGCACATGGACAAAAGCACCTATTGGAAAAAATGGGAATGTACCTCTTGCTGCACGACTCCTTCTACAGTTTGAAGGGATCAATCTTGCCGATGATGTGATTGATATTAATAAGTATTCAAATAATGTCATGGCACGCCAACTTCTTTTGACATTAGCGCTAGAAAAAATGGGTAAGCCCGCCACCACTTCTAATGGAGAATTAGTTATTCAGGGTTGGCTCAAGCAAAATGGCTTAGATTTTCCTGGCTTGGTGATTGAAAACGGTTCAGGCTTATCACGCAATGAGGCTATTTCAGCAGAGCAAATGAATCAACTTTTATTTACTGCACGTAATTTGCCAGTCGGAGAGGCTTTCTATAACAGTCTTCCGATTGCTGGCACTGATGGCACGATGAGAAATCGTCTGATGACACAACTGCGTAAATTTTTACATCTTAAGAAAAAGCCTGAGGCCAGGATTAAGACGGGTTCACTTGCTGATGTGCGCGCTATCTCAGGCTATGTAATAAGTAAATCTGGAAAGCTATATGCAGTGACTTCATTTATCAATCACCCAAACGCTTGGAGAGGTTTAGAGGCGCATGATCAATTGCTATCTTGGCTGCTTGAAGATGGTCCAGAGCCAAAACACGCACGCTGAAGTCGATCTCTAACGCCATCCCATTCTTCACCAGGGGGTGGCTCAGGAAATAAAATTAAATCCCAACCTTGTTGATCTAAATCGCGTAATGAGCGATACAAGCGATTAGCAAAACCACTGCTTTCACTTGGTACTTCTACTTCTTCAAAATGAACAGATGGATGACCATCCTCACTCAAAGAGGATTCTGAATCCCAAACTGCAACTGCCACACGAGACTTCGTATCCGGAAATTCGCTTAGCGCATCCAAAACGCGACCGGGTGCATAGAGCCGCAATGGGGTATTTGGTGCGTAATGCGCCCTTAGGCTTCCTGAAACTCTTGGCAATGCAAGCTCATGGCGCTCATGCTTTGTCTCGCCAGCTTGGTGTACCTTAATGCCAGTCTTAGCAAAGATCTCTTTTGGAGTTATTACGCCTGGACGAAGCAGAATAGCTTTATCACCAGAAGACATATCAATAATGGTTGATTCAATCCCAAGCTCACAGTCACCGCCGTCCAAGATCATCAGATCAAGAATATCCTCAAATTCATTACGTACATCAGCAGCACTAGTTGGAGATACTTTGCCAAAACGATTAGCAGATGGTGCGACAACGCCACCCTTAAATTTCCTTAATAACTCCTGAGCCATTGGATGTGCGGGTGCACGAATAGCAACAGTATCCTGACCACCAGTTAATTCATTGAGAACGCTCTTATCTTTTTTAAAGACTAAGGTTAGAGGTCCTGGCCAAAATACATTAACCAGCTTTAACGCATCTTCAGATAAATCTCTTACCCAGGGCGCTACTAATGGCACCCAATCTACTTGGGTTTGATCAAATTTATCAGGCGCAGCTAAATGCACAATCAGTGGATGATTCGCTGGTCTACCTTTGGCGCTGAAGATTTTGTTAATGGCCTCTGGATTTCTTGCATCTGCTCCTAGTCCATATACAGTCTCTGTTGGAAACGCAACCAAACCGCCATCACGTAAAGTCTGAACTGCTTCATTGATCACTGCAGAAGATTGCAGTGGCGTACTATCGGTGGACATTCTAGGGCTCGATGCCTAATTCAGTAGCTACAGCAGCACAATTTTGGCGAGCCTCATTCAATGCTTCGCCCAAGCAGTTGATGTGACCCATCTTTCTGCCGATGCGAGGAGCGGATTTACCGTAAAGATGTAACTTTGCATCAGGATGTGCAAGTACTTTATTCCAGGCGGGTTCTCTTGCTTTATCTTCACTGCCTTCAAACCAAAGATCGCCTAACAAATTTAACATCGAAACTGGTGCTAATTGTCGTGTATCTCCTAAAGGTAAACGAGCCATTGCTCTTACTTGCTGCTCAAACTGGCTACTGACACAAGCATCCATAGTGTAGTGCCCGGAGTTATGTGGACGAGGTGCGATTTCATTGGCAACAATCTCTCCATTCTTAAGAACAAAAAATTCAATGCAGAGAACACCGACATAATCAATCTTCCGAATCAGTGCTTTCGCTGCATCAACAATCTTTTTCTCTTGCGCGGGCTTTAGCGATGGAGCTGGTACGGTAGAGGTATGTAAGATACCGCTACGATGAATGTTTTGAGAAACTGGATAAGCTACAACTACATCATCATGAGCGCGCACTACTAAAGCAGAAACCTCAAAATCTAACTCCATACGCTTTTCAAGAACACACGGCACACGCTCAAAATGGTTCCATGCAACAATCAAACCTTCAGTATCGTCAATAGTTACCTGGCCTTTGCCGTCATAACCCATACGAGCAGTCTTTAAGATTCCAGGAAAAAGATCTGTAGGAACATGCGCAATATCAGCATCATGTTCGATTACAAAATAGGGTACAGGACCAATATTGGTTTCAGACTTCCAGGTAGCTAGGAATTTCTTCTCAGCAATCCGATTTTGCGCCAAAGAGACGCAACTACTGCGAGGTGCTACAAAAACTCCCAGAGATTCTAGATCGTCTAGAGCTTGTGCTGGCACATTTTCAAATTCAGTACTGACGGCCGCACATAAAGCTGCCATTTCTTTTAGAGCAATTGAGTTGGTGTAATCCGCTTGAATAAATTTTTCTGCAATTGAACCAGCAGGGCTATCAGAGTCAGGATCTAAAACACAAACTTTATATCCCATTGCTTGTGCAGCCTGAGTAAACATACGCCCCAGTTGACCGCCACCCAATATTCCTAAATACGAGCCCGGCAAGATGGGCTCCAGACGATCTGCCATGTAATTAATATCCCGGCAAATTCATAGATCGTGCAGTATCAGATTGCTTTGCTCGAAACTCTGTAAGACGTTTGGCAAGATCTGCATCATGTAATGCGAGACTAGCAATGACATGTAGGGCAGCATTAGCTGCACCAGCCTCACCAATCGCAAAAGTAGCAACTGGAACACCTTTTGGCATTTGCACGATGGAATATAAAGAATCTTCACCGCGCAAGTATTTGCTGGCAACTGGAACACCATAAACCGGAACAATGGTTTTAGAAGCAAGCATGCCTGGTAAGTGCGCTGCACCACCTGCACCAGCTATGATGGCCTGCAAGCCATTGGCCTGAGCATCTTCTGCATACTGAAACATATCATCTGGCATACGATGCGCTGAGAGTACTTTAGCCTCGTGAGCAATGTCAAATTGCTCCAGCATCTGAGCGGCGTGCTGCATAGTGTCCCAATCTGAATTGGAGCCCATTACTATTCCGACTATTGGCTTCTTGCTCATTTACCTCTCCAAATACCCTAAATATTTACTGAGTACTCCATTATCCCTGAGTTAAACGATTCAGAGCTTCACGATACTTTTGGGCTGTCTTTTCGATAATATCCGCTGGTAACTGCGGTGCGGGGGCAGTCTTAGGCCATAACTTGCCATTTACTTGGGCGGTTTCTAGCCAATCACGTACAAATTGCTTGTCATAAGATGGTGGATTTGAGCCCACATAATAGGTTTCTGATGGCCAGAAGCGAGAAGAGTCCGCAGTAAGGACCTCATCCATTAAAACCAATTGACCAGAATCATCTAGGCCAAATTCAAATTTGGTATCGGCAATAATAATTCCACGAGTCGCAGCGTATTCAGAGGCTTCTTTATATAAACGAATACTGATTTCACGAATTTGATTGGCTAATTTCTCACCAATGAGTTCAACAACTTTCTCAAATGAAATGTTTTCGTCATGATCACCTGCTTCTGCTTTAGCGGCAGGCGTAAAAATCGGCTCAGGTAATTTTTGAGCATTCTCTAAGCCAGCAGGCAATGTAATTCCGCAAACCTTGCCATTTTCTTTATAGTCTTTCCAGCCGCTACCAGCCAAATAACCACGCACTACCGCCTCTACCAAAATTGGCTTTAAGCGCTTAGCGACTACGGCACGGCCCTTCACCTGAGAAACTTCATCAGAAGTCACAACACTAGTAGGATCAATTCCAGTTAAATGATTTGGAATGACTGACGCTAATTTATCAAACCAAAAATTAGCCATCTGATTAAGAACGATACCCTTCTCAGGAATCGGCTCGCCCATTACTACATCAAATGCAGATAAGCGATCAGTGGTAATCATCAATAATTTATCGTGATCCAGGGCGTAAACATCACGTACCTTACCTTTAGAAAGTAAAGGTAATGACTTAATAGAGGTGGCATACAAAGCTGGCATCTTTAACTCACTTCACGATCTGAGTGAGCTTGCCGCTCTTATAGAGTTCAGCCATTTTCTCTAGAGGAATAGGTTTGATTTTAGATGCCTGGCCAGCAGATCCAAAGGCCTGAAAGCGGGCAATGCAAATCTTCTTAGCAGCTTCACGGGCTGGCTTCAGATAGTCACGGGGATCAAACTTACCGGGGTTCTCCATGAGATAACGGCGGACAGCGCCAGTCATCGCTAAGCGAATGTCGGTATCAATATTGATCTTACGAACACCGTTCTTAATGCCTTCTTGAATCTCCTCAACAGGCACACCGTAAGTTTCTTTCATATCACCACCAAACTCACGAATCTCCGCAAGTAACTCTTGAGGGACGCTAGACGAACCATGCATTACTAAGTGCGTATTCGGAATACGCGCATGAATGTCTTTAATGCGGTCAATCGCCAAAATATCACCAGTAGGCTTTTTAGTAAATTTATAAGCGCCGTGGCTAGTACCAATTGCAATTGCTAAAGCATCGCACTGAGTTGCTTTCACAAAGTCAGCGGCCTGCTCAACATCTGTCAATAACTGTTCACGAGTCATCTTGCCGTCAGCGCCATGACCATCTTCTTTGTCGCCCTGCATCGTTTCTAAAGAGCCCAAGACTCCAAGCTCTGCTTCCACAGTAACTCCAATGGAGTGAGAAAACTTCACAACTTCCTGGGAGACGGCTAAGTTGTACTCGTAACTGGCAACCGTTTTGCCGTCAGCTTCAAGTGAGCCGTCCATCATCACACTAGTAAAGCCGCTCTTAATTGCCGCCATACAGACAGCCGGACTTTGGCCATGATCTTGATGCATTACAACTGGAATATGTGGGTATGCTTCGACAGCAGCAGAGATCAAGTGACGTAAAAATGCTTCGCCAGCATATTTACGCGCGCCAGCAGATGCCTGCATGATGACCGGCGAGTCAGCCTCATTGGCTGCTTCCATAATTGCCGTGACCTGTTCAAGGTTATTGACGTTAAATGCCGGCAAGCCATAACCGTTTTCAGCAGCATGATCCAAAAGTTGTCGTAATGATACTAAAGCCATGATGTTCTCTTAATAGATATAAATAAATAGTTAATCAATGTACAAGTCACTTCACGTGAACAATCTTAAGAGTATTCGTGCCCCCAGGTTCACCCATTGGCTCACCCGAGGTCAACACCACGGTATCACCCTTTTTAACTGCACCAGCCTTCTTCAAACAAGCTTCTACTTCTTGCAAGGCAGTATCGCGGTCCTTGGTGTAATCCAAGCCAATTGGCGTGACATTTCGATAAGTGCTTAAGGCTCTTTGGGTCGCAATCTTTGAAGTCAATGCAAAGATAGGCACATGAATATTATGACGACTCATCCAAATTGGAGTTGAGCCAGAGTCTGTCAGGGCAGCAATCGCATTTGCATGCAAATGATGCGCAGTAAATAAAGCACCTAAGGCAATTGTTTGATCAATGCGGGCAAAGGTTTGATCTAAAAAATCGGTATCTAATTTCACTGGATCTGATTTCTCGGCCTCGACACAAATCTCTGCCATTGCTTTAATCGTTTGCACTGGATATGAGCCAGCAGCAGATTCTGCGGAAAGCATCACAGCGTCTGTACCATCTAATACGGCATTGGCTACGTCACTGACTTCAGCACGCGTAGGCACTGGAGCATTAATCATGGACTCCATCATTTGCGTTGCAGTAATCGTAAATTTATCAGCCTTACGCGCCCAATCAATCATGCGCTTTTGTAATGCCGGTACTGCGGCGTTTCCAACCTCAATAGCAAGGTCACCGCGGGCAACCATAATGCCATCACTTTGCGCAATAATGCTTTTGAGTGCCTTAGGCTCAATAGCTTCAGCACGCTCGACTTTAGCAATGGTTCTCACTTTGCCAACACCATATTTAGCACTAGCTGCATCAGCTAACTTACGGGCATACGCCATATCAGCGCCATCTTTTGGAAAGCTAATAGCCAAGAAATCAACGCCCATCGCAATTGCAGCATCTAAATCAGCAATATCTTTTTCGGTAAGTGCTGGTGCTGTCAAACCGCCACCGGCACGATTGATGCCTTTGTTGTTGGAAAGTGGGCCGCCTTGCTCCACGAGCGTAAAAATTTCTCCACCCTTAACACTCTCAACGCGTAGTACAACCAAGCCATCATTCAATAAGAGGCGGTCACCAGGCTTCACATCATTAGGCAACTCTTTGTAATCAAGTCCTACACGTCCTTGATCACCGAGCTCGCAAGTGACATCCAGAATAAACTTTTCGCCCTCTTTGAGAAGAATTTTGCTGTTTGCAAATTTACCCACACGAATCTTAGGACCCTGCAGATCGGCCATGATGCCAACCTCTTTGCCAACTTCCGCAGAAATACTTCTGACTAAATCATGACGCGCTTTGTGATCAGCCACAGTGCCATGTGAAAAGTTCATCCGCACCACATCAACACCTGCGCGAATCATGTCGCGGAGTACCTCAGGCTTTTCAGATGCTGGTCCTAGAGTTGCAATAATTTTTGTTGCTCGTAGCATATTTAGTCTTTCGCTCTTTCGGCTAGTACTGCAAAGGCTGGCAAAGTTTTGCCTTCTAAGAATTCTAAGAAAGCGCCACCGCCAGTTGAAATGTAATCCACTTGATTTTCAATACCATATTTAGCAATCGCTGCCAATGTATCGCCGCCGCCAGCAATCGAGAATGCAGGTGAGTGGGCGATTGCTGCAGCCAGCATTTTTGTGCCTCCGCCAAATTGATCAATTTCGAATACGCCTAATGGGCCATTCCAAACAATCGTGCCTGCGTGCGCAAGCATGGTGGAAAGACGAGCAGCAGTCTTAGGGCCAATATCTAAAATCATGTCATCTTCGGCAACTTGATCAGCAGGCACGCGATTTGCACGAGCCAAGGGGGAGAGTTCATTCGCAACTACGACATCCTCAGGAATGGGCACATGCGCGCCACGTTTTTCCATAAGATCCATAATTTCTCTAGCTTCATTGACTAAGTCTGGCTCAGCAAGCGATTTACCAATTGGTAAGCCTTTGGCAAGCATGAAGGTATTTGCAATACCGCCGCCAACGATCAACTCATCGACCTTCTCAGAGAGAGCCTTAAGAATAGTGAGCTTAGAGGAAACTTTAGAGCCAGCAACGATCGCTATTAATGGCCGCTTTGGATTTGCTAATGCACGACTTAATGCATCTAACTCAGCTGCCATTAATGGGCCAGCACAAGCAACCGGTGCAAACTTAGCAACACCATTGGTAGTTGCTTCAGCGCGATGTGCAGTTCCAAATGCATCGTTTACGTAAATATCACACAGAGAAGCAATCTTTTTAGCCAACTCATCAGTATTCTTTTTCTCGCCCACATTTAAGCGGCAGTTTTCCAAAAGAACCACTTCGCCAGGATGCACCTGAAATCCTCCATCAACCCAATTACTAATCAGTGGAACTTTGCGATGTAGCAAAGTAGCAATGCGATCTGCTACTGGGGCTAAGCTATCTTCAGATTTGAATTGGCCTTCGGTAGGACGACCCAAGTGAGAGGTCACCATTACTGCTGCGCCAGCATCTAGGCACATCTGCACCGCAGGCATCGAAGCCCGAATACGAGTGTCTTCAGTGATATTGCCCGCTTCATCTTGGGGCACATTGAGATCGGCGCGAATCAGAACCCGCTTTCCCTTGAGTTGGCCGGATTGGGCTAATTCACTTAAACGTTTAACTTTAAATAAGGGTTCCGGCATGGGATTGGGCAAATGTAATGGTTTATTGGGAATACTCTATTCTAAATCGTCTAGCCCAAATCCCCTAAAGGATCTCAGGCAACGTAGTCCCCTGCCTGCTCTACAATAGGGACTTGGACGCATTTTGGGTCTTGGGCCATAAACCCTCCCTTGGCGCCTCGATTAACCAGATACAAAAAGGTAGAAAAAATGTCGATGTCCGACCGCGATGGCTTTATTTGGTCCGATGGGAAGCTTGTTCCCTGGCGTGAGGCCAATATTCATGTCCTAACCCATAGTCTGCACTACGGTATGGGTGTATTTGAAGGCATCCGAGCCTACAAAACCCCCCAGGGCACAGCAATTTTCCGCCTCCCAGAGCATGTCAAACGGCTCTTTAATGGCACCAAGATTTTTCAAATGAGCATGCCATACAGCCCAGAAGTGATTACTAAGGCAATTATTGATGTGGTCAACAGCAATAAGCTTGAGGCTTGCTACATTCGCCCAATTATTTTTATTGGTTCCGAAAAACTAGGTATTTCTCCTAAAGGAAACACTATTCATACGGCAATCGCTGCCTGGGAATGGGGTGCTTATTTAGGTGAAGATGGCTTAAACAAAGGTATTCGAGTCAAGACCTCCTCATTTACTCGCCACTTTGTGAACTCCTCACTCGTGCGCGCTAAGGCATCTGGCTATTACATCAATTCGATTTTGGCTAATCAAGAAGTGACCGCCAATGGATATGACGAAGCTTTACTACTAGATACCGAAGGCTATGTTTCGGAAGGTTCTGGCGAAAATATTTTCATGATCAGTGATGGCATCGTATACACACCAGATTTAGCTTCATGCTTAGACGGTATCACTCGCGATTCCATTATCGATATCGTAAAAGACCTTGGACTTGAGTTGCGCGAAAAACGGATTACCCGTGATGAGATCTACTCTGCAGATGAAGCCTTCTTTACTGGTACTGCTGCTGAAGTAACTCCGATTCGTGAGCTTGATGATCGCACCATTGGTGATGGTAAGCGTGGTCCAATCACTGAAAAAATACAGAAGACGTATTTTGATGCGGTATATGGCAGAAGCGATAAATACAAATCTTGGCTCACTTACGTGAAGTAATCAGGAAGAGAAATATGACGCAAGCTCAAGTTGTGATGGTGGATGGCAAAGATCTGCCATTGCATTGCCCAACCAATCAAACTCCAGCCTGGAATTCTCATCCAAGAGTTTTTTTAGACATTACCAAAACCGGGGAAGCGAAGTGTCCGTATTGTGGCGCCGAGTACAATCTCATTCCTGGCACTGAGCCCCACGGACACTAGGCCTTATCAGCGCCTCGCCATGGGGCGCTGACTCGGGATACAACCCATGCAAAGTATTCTGATTATTGCTCCAAATTGGATCGGAGATGCCGTAACAACGCAACCTTTGCTAGCCAATCTCAAAGCACTTTATCCAGATTCTAAAATAGATGTCCTTGCCAGTAATTGGGTATCGCCTATCTATCGTGCGTGCTCAGAAGTACATGAAGTCATTGAGGCTAAATTTGAGCACAAAAAACTGCAATGGGGCTTACGCAAGCAATTGGCCAGAGAGATTGCAGCTAAAAACTATCAAGCATGTTTTGTATTGCCGAATAGTTTTAAATCTGCCCTCATTCCCTGGTTAGCTAATATTCCTTTTCGGATTGGTTACCGTGGCGAGTTGCGTTTTGGTCTGATTAATTTAGCTCTAGATAACCCCAGAAAAATCAATCGTCCACAAATGGTGGGGCACTATCTAGCATTAAGCCAACTTCTAAAAGATGACAACCCTCTTTCATCTATTGAGCTAATCCCTAAACTGCATGTTTCCAATACTGCAAAGCAATCGGTAGAGCGCAAATTACAAAACAACAATATCAATCCTGACTCTATTTATGTAATGTGCCCAGGCGCAGAGTATGGACCCTCTAAAAGATGGCCTACCGAACACTTTGCAGTTTTGGCACAGAAGCTCATCACGCAAAACTCAAATCATCAAATTATTCTTTTAGGCAGCAAAAGTGATCATGCTCTTGCCCAAGAAATTACTGCCCATGCAAAGCATGCCGCCAATATTCATAACTGGTGTGGCAATACTTCCTTAGATGAGGCCATTGCCTTGATTAGAATGAGCAAGGCGGTAGTAAGTAATGATTCAGGGTTGATGCATGTTGCAGCAGCTCTCCAGATCCCTCAGGTTGCTATCTTTGGCTCTAGCGATCCCGCCCATACTCCCCCTTTATCCGACAGGGCTGAGATTATCTGGCTAAATATGTCTTGTAGCCCATGCCATAAAAGAGTGTGCCCTTTAGGTCATTTACGATGCCTAAAAGATATCCTGCCAGAACAAGTATTAGCTACACTCAATAGATTGAAATAATTACTCGGAAAAGTAAGTTATGACCAAACTTGCAAGACTCTTTCACAATGCTGATGAAGTCGTAGATGCTTGGCGAGAAGCACTAAGAAATCGTGATGTCAAAGGCGCTTTGGATATTTGGCTTGATGATGACTCCATCACTTGCGTACTTCCTGAGGGACATCGCCTCAGTGGTCATGCCGAAATTCGTAAAGGCTTAGAAAGGCTTTTATTCAAACAACCCTTATTTTTAGAACCCATTGCCTGCATCAGCCACTCCATCCCAGGCGCAGCTATTTACGATACTACGGAAGCAGTGCATCTAAGACCCGATCAAATTGAGGCTGAATTCTTCCTGAATATCACTCTAGTGCTTTTACAAGATAGTCAAGGCTGGCGTATTGCTCATCTACATGCGAGTCGCTCTACCGAAGAAACTTTTGATGCTCCCTCCACACCACACGGGTTGCATTAAATATCGATATGGATGAGCGAGTATTGCGGTCGCTCATCAAGTGGCCTAATGTACCTGACTGCTTTGGTTGGCTTGCTTTAGATCGGCGCGGTCAATGGCGCATGCGTGATGCGTTTGCACAGCAGAATAAATTACCTGGGCAAGTTATTACTCATATCGCTTTAAATGAATTTATCTCCAGAAACTATGTCTGTGATCATTTGGGCAGATACTTTTTTCAAAATGGGCCGCAGCGCGTATTCATCACGCTCGATGCCACGCCCTGGATCGTCCGCATTACACCCAGTGCTGATGGCTTGCAACTCATCACTCAATGTGACAGCTCAATTAAACCCAGCGGTGCATTAAGCGATGAAAGCGGCAATATTTACATTGTCGGAAAAGTTAATCAGCTCATTTATAAGCAAGAAACTGAATTTTTCAAGGAAGATTGTCAGACCGTAGCGCTTTTGCATGATCACGACTTAGATCATTTTTCCCAATTAGCCCAGTTACGTGAAGAGGCTTGTAGCTTTGGCGGATCCTGGACTTGGCAAGGTAAGCAATTGCCTTTAGATCCAATCCATTCAGGAGAGATAGCTCCTCGCTTTAGGTTCATTGCAACTCCAAGCGATCAACTTCTCTCCTAACTGGGGATCTTCCCTTGCTCTTTTAGCTCATCTTGATACTGTCTTTGCATCTCGCGCAAACGCGCATCAATACTAGAACCTTGATAGTAGTCAGAGCCGCTGGCAGAGCGGGCAATCTTCAATTGCTCGATTGCTGATGGCCAAGCACCTTCAAGAGCGTATTTTTCTCCAAGAGCGTAGTGACGCATTGGCACATTCTTGGCCTGATCGTACGCTTTTGATAGCAGATTCCACCAGACAACTTCATTAGGCTGTAGACGGGTGCGGGCTTTGAGCCAAGTAATTGCATCATTGGTACGGCCAAGTGCTAAGTCCGCATTGATCATCGCAGCACCAGCGGCATAAGACTGAGGGTAAGCGCGGAAAGCAGCTTGTGCAACCTGCAAAGCTTCATCACCCTTACCTTTAGCTAAAGCTAATTCAGATGCGGTGATATCCAAAGATAAACTTTGTCTCTGAATCGGCGAGCCTGGAGCACTAGCAGCTTGAGCCAAATTGCGTGCTTGCTGTAGATAAGATTCTGCTTGATCTACCTTACCCTGACGTTGAGCAATGAGAGCCAAGCCATAAAAGCCCTCCATTTGCTTGCCAGCCTGAGGCTGCTTACTCAAGCTTTCAAAGGTATTTTTAAGATCGTATAAACCACTTGAAGTCCCTGACTGTTCCATACGTGCTCTAGCTTTTATGAAATAAAACTCAACTGAGGTTGGAACATTACGCGTAGCAACCCTTCTTGCTCTATCTTGCATATCAGCGATACGGTCTGTCGTTAAAGGGTGGGTTCGAACATAAGCAGGGACGCCTTTGTCCATAACGCCTGTAGCTCTTTGTAGGCGCTGGAAGAAACCTGGGGCGCCATTTACGTCATACCCACTCGCATCCAAAATCTGAAAGCCAACACGATCAGCCTCACGCTCAGCATCTCTGGAGTAAGAAAGTTGATTGTCGATAGCAACTGCCTGGCCACCTTGCATTAACCCAGCGCCTGCAGAGGGATTGCGAGACATTGCTAAAGCACCAAGTACCATGCCCGCTATAGCAATCATGGTATTAGTAGATTGTTTGTCCATTTGGCGAGCAAGGTGGCGCTGTAATACGTGTCCAGTTTCATGGCCCATTACAGATGCCACTTCTGAATCTGTTTCTGCGCTCACAAGTAAGCCCGTATGAAAACCAATAAATCCACCTGGCAAAGCAAATGCGTTGATGCTACTGTCTTTTACTGCAAATACTTCAAAGTTATATGCCCCACTTCCTTGTTCATTCGCACCACCAAGTTGCAATTGTTTAGCAGCCTGCAGTAAGCGGCGCTCCATTTGATTTAAAAAATCATAAATTGGTAAATCATTTGAATAATCTGGATCCGGACGAATCTGACGCATGATCATCTCGCCATATTTTCGCTCATCAATACGACTGAGCGAGTCCCCGCCAGGATCACCCATATCAGGCAAAATAATATTGGGCTGGCTTTGTAAGGCATTACGATTGGGCAGCTTAGAAGATTTGGCCTCCGGAGACTGCATCACCCGACCAATATTTTGGGCAGCTGCAGAGTTGCCATCTACTGAAACATCCCCAACAGGGGTAGCAGCATAAGCAGGTGTAATCCCTGAACATGACAAGGCCAACATCAGCTGAGCAGCCAAAAAGCGCTGCAAAAACGAGGTTTTTCTAATGAGCTTTATATCCTGCATCCCTATATGGTAAAACTTATCCCATGAACAAACTAACTCATTTTGATGAAAGTGGCCAAGCCCATATGGTAAATGTGGGTGATAAAGCCTCGACGCACAGAATTGCTATTGCAACGGGCAAGATCAGCATGCTTTCCGAGACCTTTAAAATGGTCGAAGCAGGTACCCATAAAAAAGGGGATGTACTAGGTATTGCCAGAATCGCAGGCATACAGGCATCAAAGAAAACTGCCGATCTTATTCCACTCTGCCATCCACTAGCCTTAAGCCATGTGAGTCTTGAGTTTCAAACAAATTCAAAAGATAGCAGCATCGCCTGTCAAGTCAGGGCAGAAACCACGGGGCCCACTGGCGTCGAAATGGAAGCCCTCACTGCAGTCCAAGTTGCCCTCCTCACGATCTACGATATGTGTAAAGCAGTAGACCGAGGCATGGTTATAGGCGATGTCAAACTCTTAGAGAAGAGTGGTGGTAAGTCTGGAGAGTGGAAGCTGGGAGAGTAAAGACTGGTCAAGAAATTAGAAGAATAAAAAACTATGGCTAAGTTTAAAAGTCTATTAATTTAGTTAGCCTACCTCACAACCAACAAGTATATGATCTGGGTGCATATCATTTTGGTAGCGCTCATACATTTTGATATAAGCAGCCTCAAGATGCTTAGCAAAAAGAGATGCGTTAAATAGAGGAGTAGTCAAACGATTATTCGCCAACTTCAATTTAATATCTGCAAGTTTCTTGGGGTTCATGGCCAGCTCAATCGCCAAAGCTTCATATTGTTCTTCGCCAGAGGTAATTAGCTCATCTAATCCTACGGAAGTCAGAAGGCTAGCAGAAACTCTTCCTGGGAAAGTGTCACCCACTATTGTCAGCACCGGTAATCCAGCCCATAAAGCATCGCTGCAGGTTGTATGAGCGTTATACGGCAGAGTATCCAGAAATAAGTCTGCTAAATCATGGCGGGCCAAATGATCTTCAATTGATAGGCGCTCAGCAAATATCAACCTATTAGATTCTATCCCTCGAGCAGCAGCTTCCTTTATCAAATTCTCCTTAGCAATTGGATTGTCGGCTAAAAGCCATAAAATACTTCCTCGAACGTGAAACATAATTCTCATCCAAGAATCGAAGGTAGATGGGGTTATTTTGTAATTGTTATTAAAGCAAGCAAAAACAAAAGCATCTTCTGGAAGACCTAATTGCCTCCTCGTAAATTTCCTATCAGAGATTTTTCTTTGGTCGTCATTTGCTTGATAACTATTGGGGAGATACACAAGCTTTTCAACATAATATTTTTTTGACTCTTCTGGTATGACTACTTTATCGGCAATGATGTAATCCATATATTTAGCGCCAATAGTTCCAGGAAAACCAAGATAGTTCACTTGTATTGGGGCAGGTTTATAAGAAAATATCTCCTGTCTTGAAAGACCAAAAAATCCGTTCAAATTGATAAGGATATCAATCTCATTGGATTGAACCAGCTTGACTGCATCTAAATCAGATAATTTCGATATATCAAATATATTACCAAAGGCGCCTACAATTCTTTGGCGATAGTCTGAGCCATCATCCCAGCCATTATCAAAAGCAAAAATTTCAAATTTGGATTTGTCATGTAGCTCCCAAATACGAGTCATTAAGATTGAGGTGGCTTGATTCCTAAACTCGCCACACAAATAACCGATACGTATTTTATGATGTTTATATTGTGAAAATTCAGACACATTACCCAGCGCAGGAAACCTATCATTTGAATAAATTTCAGCACATTTTTGTGTCAGCGCCTCTGAATTTGAAATTCCTTGAAAACCAAAAGGCTCGGACATTTTTCCTTCATTAATTAAATGAAAAATATCGTTAATATTCTTTTTGTAATCTGTCCAATCACACCCAAGCATCATTTGGTGATGAGCTTTACCCAATAAATAAGAGTCTCCACCCTTAATTTCTAGAGCTTTGAAGTAAGATTTAGCTGATTCAGAATGCCTCTTAAGAAAATTGAGTGCTTCCCCTTTATTGTGCCAGGCATCGTGATAGTCAGGCTTTAGGCTAAGTACTTTATCGAAGTGATCAAGCGCCTCGTCATAACGCTTCAGTTCATTTAATGCGGCACCTCTATTAAACAAAGCCTCAATATAGTCTGGCTTTAGGCTCAGCGCTTTATCATAATGAGTTATAGCCTCGTCATAACGCTTGAGCTCCTGTAAGGTAGCGCCTTTATTAAACCAAACCTCGGCATAGGCTAATTCAGAATGCTTTTTAAGAAAGTTGAGCACTTCCCCTTTATTGTGCCAAACGCCGTGATAGTCAGACTTTAGGCTGAGCACTTTATCGTAGTGATCAAGCGCCTGGTCATAATGCTTTAGTTCGTGCAGAATATTGCCTTTATTGAACCAAGCCTCGGCATAGTCAGGCTTCAGGCTTAAGGCTTTATCATAATGAGTAAGCGCCTGATCATAATGCTTTAGTTCGTGCAGAGTATTGCCTTTATTGAACCAAGCCTCGGCATAGTCAGGCTTCAGGCTTAAGGCTTTATCACATGTCTCTGAAGACTCTAAGAATCGCTTTAACTTATTAAGAGGCACACTTTTATTTGACCATGCCTCGTGATATCTTGGACTAAGTTTAATAGCCTCGTTATAGGCGTGAATGGACTCCTCATATAAATTTAAATTACTTAGTGCAATACCCTTATTAGACCAAGCTTCTGGGATATTAGGCTTTATTTGAATTGCCTTATCAAGGGCATCTAGCGCCAAAATATAATTTTTGATATCGATATAAGTTGAGCCTTTATTAATTAGCGTCTCAGCATCATTGGGCTGAATTTTAAGAGCTAAATCATAAGCATCCAATGCTAGTTGATGCATACCTTGCAGAGAATGAATAAAGCCCAAGTTATATGGAATTCTTACATCACCACTTTTATAGGGCTGTAAGCATTGAAAGATAGTTAATGCTTCAGCTAATCTATTCGTTTTTAAACATGAAATGCCAAATTGAAAAATAGTATCGGCACTATTGAGATCATTTTGCAGAAGCTCATTCAGAATTGAGTCAGCCTCAGTAAAATTTCCACGCTGAAAAGCTTGAATAACTTGCTGAAGAAGTTTTTGAAGTTGAGGACTCATAGCACGCATTTTAAAGCCAAAATACTTATCACTGAAATAAGATCACAACTTAAGATTAATGAAAATTACCCAATCGGCCTTAAACGATATCGCCCCCAGTCTAGTGGGCCGATCAATCAGCTCAATTAAGCTAACTATCCTAAGAGGGTACCAGCCAAATCTTTTCGCACTCTCTCCAGCACACCACTCCAATCATTTATAGCCGTCTGTCTGTACAACTTCACTGATGGGTACCATGGACTATCTTCCCTATCTAACAGCCATCGCCAATCTGGTACATAAGGTACGATAACCCAAGTTTCTTTACCCATCGCTGCACTTAAGTGAGGAACGCTAGTACAACTACTGATAACTAAATCAACGCATTCAATTAAAGCGGCAGTATCACTAAAATCATTGAGTTGGTCGCCATAATATTGAATATTTTTGTATTCTCTAAAAAATTCTTTATCGCAATCTTTGATTTCTTTTTGTAAACAGATATATTCATACCCTTCGGTAGGAAGCGCTTTTACAAAATCTGACAGTAGCAAACTTCTTTTTGAATCATGCTGAAAGCTAGAGATACTGCTCCAAACTAACCCCACTCTTTTTTTCGTTTTTGGCCCTAATTTAGAACCCCATTCAGATACCTTATTTGAATCACTCGCAATATAAGCATTTTCTGCGGGAATGCTAGCAACATTGGTATTAAATGCCAGGGGCAGACTGAGAAGTGGGCAGCAAAAATCAAAAGGGGGTAGCTCCTGACCCTTAATTACTAACTCTGAAACTCCTGCCAAGTCAGTCAATACTATTGCAAGGGATTGGGGCACCTCCAAAATCACCTTAGCACCTAAATCAGCAACCAATTTAGCGTAGCGGCAAAACTGGATAAAGTCCCCTAAACCCTGCTCCCCATAAAGCAAAATTGTTTTGCCATTCAGGGACTCCATTCCAAGCCAAGTAGGCTTATCAAAAGAGCGTTTTTCTGCAATCTCACTAATGCTCTTTGATCTCCACCTACTCTCGTATAGTGGTAATCCATGCTGATAATCCCCTAGCAAAAGCAGCGCTAAGCTTTTGTTCCATGCTGCTTCGTGGTGATCTGGTTT
>Ga0194037_1000895_pt1 | contig 22778 bp, 14 predicted proteins | sample JunL306m_MetaG_FD_148653 | JGI IMG/M metagenome (GOLD analysis project Ga0194037, IMG submission 148653) | Anoxic zone freshwater microbial communities from boreal shield lake in IISD Experimental Lakes Area, Ontario, Canada - Jun2016-L304-6m | ecosystem: Environmental > Aquatic > Freshwater >...
ATCTAGAGGGCGGACCTGCACCCATTGATACCACGGCAGGTGGAATCGCCGCGAGCGGCACCTATGGTTGCGGCTTCGTCCCCTCAGTCAAAGACAATCCGACGAAGGGTGCTGATACTGGCGCATGTTGGGGGGCACAAGGCTCCTGTGAGCTCATTTCAACAGCCACGGTGACGACCCCTGGGCGTGCCTGTCTTGAAAAGGGCGGCATCTTCGTCCCCAACGCCACCACCTGCGGCACAAAGCCGAGCAATCTTAATTTCAGCACTCAAAATGGCCACTACACCGGCAACTGGGTCATTAATCGAGAGGATGGAAAAACGACAGAGACCCAGCCGCCAAGCGATGCAAGGGCGCGGGGCTTTAAAACCCAACAGGAGGTCACGAGGGCTGTGGCCTGGATTAATCGGCAATCGGGCGATACCCCTTGGATGCTGAGTCTTGGGTTATCGGCGATTCATGAACCGGTCCAGCAGTCTCCAAAGCCTCTGGTATCGGCCGGTGCCCCGGCTACCGATGCTTATAACTGTATCGATCAAACTCAAAAGCGCCAGCTCGCGACCCAGATGGTCGAGGCCATCGATCACGAGGTCGGTCGATTGCTGGTTGAAGCCAAACTGGCAACTTATAACAGCGATGGCAGCCTCAACTACCAGCCAGAGAAAACCAATACCTATGTGATTTTTACATCGGATAATGGCACCTGGACGACCAGCGTCAGGACGCCTTTTGATGCTGAAAGAGCCAAAGGGACCGCCTATCAAACCGGCGTTTGGGTTCCTCTCATTATTGCAGGACCCAACGTCAAGGCACCTGGGCGTGAAGTCAATCACATGGTGAACCTGACCGATCTCTATACCTTCTTTGGTGAAGTGGCCAATATCGATGTCCGGCAGGCGGTTCCCAAAACCCGGCAGTTGGATTCGGAAAAGTTGATGCCTTACCTTCTCAACCCGAAGAAGGCGGCTATCCGTCAGACGAACTATACCCTTCAGGGCAACAACATTCGCGCAAGCAGCACGGTCTCTTATCCGTGTCTGATCCCAGGGCTTAATCAGTGTACTTACAGTCTGCCCAGTAAAGAAGTCTGTGAGGATCAAACAGGAATATGGTATGGACCTGGTGGTGCAGTCACTGCAGACCCCGGGTACTACACCTCATGCTGCCAAGTGAACCAGGCCACGGGCATCAATTACCTCTCTTCCATCACGTCCACCGGTATCCGTAACAAGAACTATAAACTTGTTCAGCAAGTCGGTGAAAATTGCGTCAAAGGTGCCCGAGTTGACCCTGATTTGGTAATGAATGAGTTCTATCAGGTCAACCAGGATGTAGAAAATCCGAAACTTGATCGGGCGGATGCGATGCTGCCACTGGATGCACTGACCAAGGAGCAGAAGCGCCAATATCAGTCGCTGGTCAACAAGCTGGCGCGCATTGAGAATAGCGTTGTTCCATGCCCAGGTGACGGCAACATGGACAAGGTCGTTGACCAAAAAGATCTAGACGATTGGGTTTCATTTACTTCGACAGCGAATCCAACAACACCCAACGGCGGTGGCAAGGGGAGTTGGTATGACTTTGCTGGCCCCAGCGACTCCACGCGACCCGACGGGCTGACGGATGAAGTGGATAAGAAGATCATAGAGGCCAACTTGGGGAAACGCTGTAAGTGAGTTATCAGGCATGGTCTAACGTGTTTAAAAGAAAGATTCTGGGTGCCATCAGCGCCAGCTTCTTTCTAGCATTATTTCTTGATCAGGCGTTTGCCGCGCCTGAAGACTCTCAAGGCATGGTACTGATCCCTGGGGGGACCTTTGCCATGGGCAGTGAAGCCAAGGGCGCTCGACCTGATGAACGTCCCGTTCATCAGGTCAAGGTCGATCCTTTCTGGATGGATGTGACAGAGGTCACCAACCAGGAATTTAGGCGCTTCGTTGATGCGACCCACTATCTCACCACGGCTGAAAAGCCGCCTCGAGCAGAAGATATCATGGCGCAGCTGCCCCCAGGGTCGCCTGCGCCAAAACCTGAAAGCCTAAAGCCAGGTGCTCTGGTCTTCGTCGAGCCTAAGTCTCCAGAGGATTATTGGTGGGTCTGGGTTGAGGGGGCCAGTTGGCAACACCCCCAAGGGTCTCAATCAACGATTGTGGGGATGGAGAATTACCCCGTGGTTCAGGTCTCCTGGGATGATGCTGTGGCTTATGCCGCCTGGGCGGGTAAACGCCTGCCCACGGAAGCTGAGTGGGAATTTGCAGCCCGTGGAGGCCTCAAGGGAAAGATGTATGCTTGGGGCAATGAGCCACCGACCCAAAAGCAGCCTAGAGCCAACATCTGGCAGGGGCAGTTCCCTCAAAAGGATCTCGCGACCGATGGGTTCCATGGGGCCAGTCAGGTTAAATCCTTTAAGCCTAATGGCTATGGTCTTTACGATATGACCGGCAATGTCTGGGAATGGGTTCAGGATTGGTACCGTTTCGACGCGTATGCGAAGGATGCGGCGAACAAGCTCACGGTCAATCCAACGGGGCCCACCGATAGCTATGATCCTGAAGAGCCCTATGCCAAGAAACGGAGCCAAAGAGGCGGATCATTCCTCTGTGATGACCAATTCTGTGCGAGCTTTCGCCCCAGTGCCCGCATGAAAACCAGCCCGGATACCGGGTTGGTCCACAGCGGTTTCCGCTGTGTTAAATCCATTAAGCACTAGAGTGAAGTCACTGATGTTAATTCGATGCCAAGTTGTGAGTCGTTGGATGAGGGGATTTCTCTGGGTGGCTGCTCTTTTCATGGCCACCTTCAGTGTTTCTATGGCCAAGGCGCCGGCTCATCAGAAACTCCACAATATCCTCTTCATCCTCATGGATGACGTGGGTATCGATCAGTTGACGTCTTTCGGGTATGGCGGCCTGACCCCCCCAGCCATGCCCAATGTCGACCAGATCGCAAAATCCGGGGTTCGCTTTAGGAATAATTGGTCGATGCCCGCCTGCTCGCCGAGTCGTGCGGTCTTCTTTGAAGGGCGCTTCCCCATGCGGACCCATCTTCTCGCCGCGCTGGGGCCCAGTGATTTAGCCAACTCCATGGTCTCCCCTTATGAAGTGACGGTGCCAAAGCTCCTCAAAAAGAAGCAGTACGAGAGTGCTCTGTTTGGAAAATTTCATCTGGGGATACAGGGCAATAACCCCTACGGAATCGGGGCGCCTCACTCTCTAGGTTTTGATCATTTTTACGGATGGCTCGATGAAACAGGAGACCCTTCATCCATTGATCGCACCGCGGGCGGTATTGGCGGGACTGGCTCCGGCGGCAATGGTAAATCTTACAACTGTGGTTATGTCCCGGGTGCGAAGGATGGGGGTGCCGATCAAGGTGCTTGTTATTTCGTCAATAGACCTTGTCAAAACCTGAGTATAAAGAACCCTTTAAATCCGCCAGGGAGAGCCTGTCGTGATTTAGGAGGCATTTTTGACCCGGGTAAGTCTTGCGCAGCGACGACGCCATCAAATATCGTGACAGGTTTTAATACCTTGGCTTCTCATTTCGTGAACCCGGTCGTGATCAATTATCAAGATGGCAGCGTTGAGCAGCTGCTACCGACGGATCCGAGATCCCGCATCTATCGGGGGTCCGATATCATCAATGAAGCGATTGCCTGGATTAGGACACGGCCCAGTCAGACACCTTGGATGGCTACCGTCAGTTTTGCGACCGTGCACACTCCTTTGCAGCCGCCGCCTATTCATTTGATTCCGCCCGGTTCATCGGATACTAATGGCCTTGATTGCACTGCTCCTGACACCCAGAACCAGCTTCCCCTCAATAATCAAATGATCACGGCTATGGATACCGAGATCGGTCGATTGCTGGTTGAGATTGGTCTTGCAACGAGGCGTCCCGATGGGACCCTTGCCTATGATCCTTCAAGCACCGATACCATGGTGGTTCTCCTCGATGACAATGGCTCTATGGGCTATACGACCAAGGCCCCTTTTGACCCCACCAGAGCCAAGGGAACACCCTATCAAACGGGGGTTTGGACGCCTGTGTTGGTGGCGGGCCCTCTGGTCAAGGCACCGGATCGGGATGTCAAGGAAATGACCAATCACGCTGATGTCTATCAACTATTTGGAGAGATGGCGGGCATTAATGTCCAAAAGGCAGTGCCCCGGCGCATCGATTCCGTCCCGATGCTGCCTTATGTCAAGAATCCCCAGCAAAAGGCGATACGTCAATGGAATTTCACCCAAGGCGATCTTAATATTCAGCCAAATGGCGCCATCAATGGACCTTGCCTCCTCGCAGGTGGAGGCACCTGCTCTCATATTCCGGTGACCAAAGGGGTGTGTGAGGATAATGGCGGCGTCTGGTGGGGGGATGGGGCATCGGATAGTGATGACCCCAATAATCCAGGACCAGTTCCCTTAACCCATTGCTGCGATGTGAGTAGCTATAAATTAAGCCATGGTGTGGCTGCGGCCGATCTACCAAAGATTGTGCCCCAGCGCAATTTGGGTATTCGTGATGCCAACTATAAGCTCGTGCAGAATTTCACCAAGGATTTTGATGCGACCACCAATGCCTGTGTGGATAGGGAAAGCGAAGAATTTTATGCGATTAATCAGGATGTCCCTGTCCCAAAACTAGACCGGGACGGGGATGATCTTCTGGCTGCTAACGGGGTCGATGGCTTAACAAAGGACCAGCAAAGGAGCTACCGAACCCTCACCCGACAATTGGGTCGGCTCCTCAAAAGTAATGTTCTTTGTCAGGCAGATGGCAACCAAGACGGCGTTGTCGACAAAAAGGATCTTCAGGAGTGGGAAACATTCAGTCAGCTCAACGGGGGAGGCTCTAGCTGGTATGACTTTACAGGTCCTGAGAATTTGGGTCCTGATGGTCTTACCGATAGCTATGATTTGACCTTCATCCAGAAATATATCGGTAAGCCTTGCCGTCCGGTTTCTCAGTAGATCCAGACGTTCATTGAAGGGGGCCAGACGCCCTGGGCCCCGCCTCAAAGACCGGCTTATATTCTGAAGGATTCACTCATGGGGTATCCCTCCATTGGGACATGAAGTCCGCTTTTAATGGGTCAAAAGTGATCAACTCGATTCATTCTAAGGACCCACCCGCCTTCGCCGGCCTTTAGCTTGTATTGAATCTCTATCATGCCGCCCGTCGGCTTATCGTTGGTATCCTGGTCTTGGTAGACCGGAAAGCGCCTTGCTAGAGAAGTCTCAACGATTTGAAATTCATCGTGCCCCCGATAGCCTTTAAACGCCTTGGCGTCCTCATCAAGAGGCGGTAGGTAGATTTCCGTGAGCGACTTTTTCTTGTTGGCGGAATAGGCGATGAGTGATCCATAGGCGCTATCTCCCGCCAATGTCATGAAGACATAGACCTCCGGTGAGTCATCAACATTAATATCAGCGACTTCTACGGCGGTGATGGTTCCTTTGATGTTTCTCTCGATGGGTTTGTTTTCCTTTAAGAGTCCCCGAGGCTGAATGCGGAGGGTCTTGCTCGATGCCTGATGGGAGACACCCACCTCAAAGGACACGCCCTGAAGCTCTCGGCTTACCTCGGTTATTTCATTGCATACAGCATGAGCGGCAAAACAACACGCCATGGTGAGAGTCAGAGAGATTAATAGTCGGGTGGTATGCGTCTTCATGGGGCTTCTCCTACTGAGTCTTGGCGTTTATTCTAGGCTTACCAACGAGTGGTTGGAAATTTATACGGGTCCTATTCGACGGGAAGGGGAGGGTTCCTTCCTTTTTATTAATAGCTGATGAATCCTTAGGATTTCTATTAAATATAGGTTTCCTGGATTGACGATAAAGGCTATCCTTTGATGAATTTGTCTCGTATTGCTGTTTTTACCTCGGCACTTCCTCCCGGAGATAATGATGAAAAAGATGATGCGGCTGGCCTTGTTCGGTTTCCTTATGACGGGCTCTATGGCTCCTTCCTTCGCTGATGATGCGGCAAAGATGCAGGCGACCATTGGGCGTCTTGGTAAGGTGTGTAAAGACAAGCTCATGACCAGTTTCAAGGGGGTCCCGATGTCGGATCTTCACGTCAATCTAGGGGCAACGCTTCAGCAGAGCATTGATAGTGGTGAGATGACTCTGGCGGATATACAAAAGGACGGTCTCAGCTTCGATGTTGAGGTTCCGGGCAAAGGGGCTGGTTATTGCAATGTCAATGGCAAGGGCAAAATCACGCAGGTCGAGTTTCATTAGGATGAAGCCTCTTATCTTTCGTTGATAAGGGGCCCCTCGGGGCCCCTTTCATGTGACAAGAGCGGGGGAATGGTTTCGATCTTTTTTTGTCCAATGAGCCGAGTCCTCAATCGAAAGCCTCTCATTTTAATGCGTGATCAGAGCGTCTGGAGCTGCCATTATCCATAAGGATAATGTGGTTATAAGGGGTTATTGCGATGGAGAGTACACTGGCTTCTGAGCCGCAGAGCCAGAGAGAGATTAATGGAGATCTGAAATATTGCCATTCTATCTTTCCTGTGCTAAGTAGTTCTAATGAGGATAATGTCAAGCTTCATCGCCTATCCCCTTGGCTGTGCGTGCTATGAAGGTGTCCTGTGGCCCCACATTGCATGGTAACAATTCCACCGTAAAACAAAAAAATCAAAATACAGATGACCATGTTGATGCCAATCTGTATGTATAACCTGCGGTAATAAATAGGTCAGACTATGCGCTCACATATCGCGAAGACTCTTTTTGCTGGTTTTCTGGCCTTTGTTTTTTTATCAACGCCTGCCTTCGCGGGTGTTCTTAAGGTTAACAAAGATGATGATCAGCCGACAGGTAAAGGCCATGGATCATCAAGTGCTTTGGGTCTGGCGACCACCGTCCCAGGCTACGGCATCAACTATCATGGTGGACCTGTGATCACGGGGGCAACCAATATCTACTATATCTGGTATGGGAACTGGACCGCTCTTTCAGCCTCCCAGCAGATGATAAGAGATTTTGGCAATGCCATTGGAGGGTCTGATTATTTTAATATCAATACGACCTATTCAGATGCTTCAAATGGCAGGCCATCTAATGTAGTCAATCTTTATAAGACGGAATACATTGATACGGGATCACTTGGAACAAAGCTTACTGATGCGAACGTCCTGGCTGTCGTGAATAAGGCGCTCACTAGCCTCCCGCTTGACCCTAATGGCGTCTATTTTGTTTTAACTGACCCTACCGTCACTGAGACTTCAGGTTTTTGTACAAGTTATTGTGGCTGGCATAATTTCAGCACCATCTCCGGCATACCTATTAAGTACTCCTTTGTGGGTAACCCTAAGACACAATGTCCTACGGCTTGTGCGCCGCAGACGGTCAGTCCAAATGGCGATCCTGCAGCGGATGGAATGGTGAGTGTTATGGCTCACGAATTAGAAGAAACGGTCTCTGACCCGCAGTTGAACGCTTGGTACGATACAACGGGGATGGAGAACGGCGATAAGTGCGGCTGGAATTTTGGTCTTACTTACACAGTGAATGGCGCTAAAGCCAACATGAAAATGGGATCTAGGGATTTTTATATTCAACAAAATTGGGTCAATACCCCACCCAGTGGTGCGTGTGTCCTTGGTTATAATTCGACATTGCCGACGGTGACATCGGTATCGCCCAGTTTAGGTTCAGCCGCTGGCAGTGTGAATATTACTATGACCGGCACGAATTTGACTGGTGCGACGGCGGTGAGTGTGGGTGGGACCCCGGTCACGTCGTTCAGTGTCTCCAGTGCGACCACCCTGACGGCGGTGACGCCGGCGCATGCTGCGGGCCCTGTGACGATTGCGGTGACGACGCCAGCGGGCAGCGTGACCTCATCGACCAATCTCTTTACCTATAGCGATCCTGCAACGATTGCTGCGGTATCACCCAGCACAGGAACGACGGCGGGTGGCACGACGATCGCCATCACGGGGACGAACTTCACCGGGACCACGGCGGTTAGCTTAGGCGGCACCCCGGTGAAGTCCTTTACCATCACTAGTGCGACGACCATTACCGCGGTGACGGCGGCCCGGACTGCGGGCCCTGTGACGATTGCGGTGACGACGCCCTCAGGGACGGTGACCTCATCGACTAATCTCTTTACCTATAGCGTTCCTCCGCCGACGATTACGTCAGTCTCGCCGAACACGGGAACCACGGCGGGTGGAACAGCGATCGCCCTCACAGGAACGAATTTCACTGGTGCGACGGCGGTGAGTGTAGGGGGGGGGCCGGTGACGTCGCTCAAAGTCATCAGTGCGACGAGTATCACGGCGGTGACGCCGGCCCATATTTTAGGTGCCGTGCCCATTGCCATAACGGTTGGGGGGGTAACGACGACATCCCCTCAAAATATTTATACCTATAAGTAGGCGTTGATGAAGAATATCGCCTGATTGAAGGGTTCTTTTATCAATGATCGATTTATTGATTATTCAAAAATCAATGGATACGAGGCGGTTTAGGATTGATGATCCTTCATCTGAACCTGGTTAAGATGGAACTTAAGTTATTTGCCTGATATTTTTAAAAAGGTGATTGTCATGAAGGTGCAAGGATCAGTGTCTTTTCTATTGTTGCTTCTTGCCGTCTTTATCTGTGGCGATGTGAATTCTCAGGGCGTCAGGGAGAGTCACGATCAGGATAATGTCCCCACGGGGAAAGGCTACGGTGTCGCTGCGCCCATTGGAAGCCCAGCGCCAATAGGGGATGGCCATCAAATTCAGTTTCATGGGGGGCCTTTGATGGTAGGCCCCACACAGATCTATTACATTTGGTACGGTGACTGGACCAAAAGTCCAGCGGCGCATGGAATCTTAAGGGATTTAGCAAATCAGATCGGTGACAGCGCCCTCTTCGCGACCAATAGCACGTATCATGATCTTGAAGGCCAAACGATTAAAGGGCCTGTTTTCTTCGCTGGTGAAGTCTTTGATGACTACTCAAAGGGGAAGTCCTTATCGGATAATGACGTTGAATCTATTGTGCAGGATACTCTCAAGAGGAGTGCACTCCCAGAGGATCCGAAAGGTATTTATTTCGTTCTTACTTCCTCGGATGTTGATGAGACAACAGGCTTTTGCAACACCTATTGTGCATGGCATTCCCATATGAAGACCCCCACATCCGAGATCAAATACGCCTTCGTCGGTGATACGGAAAGATGTCCTACGTCCTGTCAGTCGCAACCCGTGGGTCCCAACGGGAAAGGGGGGGGCGATGGGATGGCGAATAGTTTAGTGAAGGAACTCTTGTCGACGACATCTGATCCTGAGCTGACTGCTTGGTATGACGGGAAAGGAAGGGAAAATGGAGACTTGTGTGATTGGAACTTTGGACCTACTTACCGCGCCAACAACGCAAAAGCTAACATGAAGGTTGGCGCGAGGGATTTCCTCCTGCAGCAAAACTGGGTCAATCAATCGGGCGCTGGATGTCAGTCCAGACCTTGATGAAAGGTCTATCGCAGCGATGTGCGCTGGGCCCTAAAAGGACTGAAGATCAATGATCTTTGAAGTCCCTAAAGTGCTTCCTAAGATGGCGAAGGGAGCTTCGATTGTGTTAGCCCTTGCCTTATATGCTGTGCAATCATCTCAAGCCACAGAGGAACCTATCAAAGTTCCAACTATGACCCGGCTGGTCAAAATCTACGGTGAGCTTGAATCAAATTTGACGATGGCGATATTGGGCTTGGATGGTTCTAAAATTGACGAATTGCTTACGGAGGATTTTGAGCAAAGGACCCCCCTAACAGCCGATGATCCCACGCCTCGAGCCGAGTGGCTTGCCGCATGTTCAAAGGATGCTAAGGTGCTGAAAGCTGTCATCCTTACAAAAATGGCGGTTCGAGATCTTGGATCTTCGGTGGTGGCAAGTTTCGTGATGGTGGACCGAAACCATCAAAAGCAACCGTTGTTTTTTGTGATGGATGTATGGATTGACCAGCAGGGTCATCAGCAACTCAAGAATAGGTTCTTGAGCCCAATCGGTGACCGAAGCCCCCCCGCATTATGTGAGCGACCTTCCAAATCGAATGAAGCAAGCCATAAGAGGTGATGTAGGTGGGGTCCCTTGCTGATCAAATACGTTTCATGAGGCATCACTGACCTCTTTGTAAATCATCCCAAAATCTAGGAGTCCTTGCGTGAGCATTCATGAGAACAAAAGACAGTTTATAAAATTAGCGATCGCTTCAGCTGCAGGGCTGAGTCTTTATCCTTACGGGAAGGCCCGTGCAGCGGGCTTTAGTGCCGATGTCATTGTGATTGGGGCCGGCATGTCTGGACTGGCGGCAGCAAAAGACCTTCAATCAAAAGGGAAGAAGGTGATTCTTCTGGAGGCACAAAACGCCATTGGAGGCCGCACCGTCACGGATCGATCCCTTGGCGTCCCCTTAGACCTCGGTGCCTCATGGATTCATGGTGTCAATAAAAACCCCATCGCCGCCATCGCGAGCTCTCTGAATCTGGCGACATCGCCAACGAATTACGATGCGATACAGCGGTATGATTACGATGGCCGTGAGATAACGGATACTGAAGATACTCTCGTAGATAAAAATTACAGCACGCTCATGTCCGCGGTCAGTAAAGCCCAGCGGGCCGCTAAACAGGATCAATCACTTGGCGTCACTATTAATTCTATCAATGCGACAAAGACCTATACGCCATTCGAGCAGCGGGCTATACAATATTCAGTGAATACTGAGATTGAACATGATTACGCAGCTGATGTCAGCGTCATGTCCTTGAAATATTGGGATCAGGACTCTGATTTCGGAGGGCAGGATGTACTGATTACTCAAGGTTATGATCAAATCACCTCCTACCTTGCGAGTGGGCTCGATATTCGGCTTTCTACGATAGTCACTGAAATAAATTATGCCAAAACGACCGTCAACGTCATGACGAGCAATGGGACTTATACAGCCCCGAAATTAATTATTACAACCCCCTTAGGCGTACTGAAGAAAGGAGTAATAAAGTTCACGCCCAGCTTGCCGGCGAGCCATACAACCGCTATTGGCCGGCTTGGCATGGGTTTGCTTAACAAGCTCTATCTGCGCTTCCCGTATAAGTTCTGGAACAATCAAGAACAATTATTGGGATACATAGGACTAGAAAAGGGGCGGTGGGCGGAATGGTACGATCTTCAGCATGTAACCAATCAGCCGATACTTCTTGGGTTTAACTCGGCTTCTTTTGCAGCCACGGCAGAAGCTTATACAGATCAACAAACCGTCGCTAGCGCAATGAGCGTTCTGAGGACGATCTATGGCGCAGCGGCCCCTGATCCTTTAGGGTATAAGATGACTCGTTGGGGTAAAAACAGTTGGAGTTTTGGCTCCTACTCTTATGTTGCGCTAGGATCGAGTCCTTCTGACTGTGATGTATTCACCAAATCCATCAATTCGAGGCTTTACTTTGCTGGGGAACATACCAATAGGGCTTATATAGGCACTGTTCATGGCGCCTATTTATCAGGCCTTCGAGCGAGTGGGCAGATATAGTATTTATGAATTATTTTAAAAATTACAAGGTAAAGAAACACGTCAGATGTTAATCGATTAATGTCTCTTGTCTCAAAATAACCATCCCAGATGAAAATATCATGAAACCATCTATTCATCATTGGCCAATTCGAGCCCTGGCTCTGATGCTGATACCGGCCATAATGGGGTTCTCTCTTGCTTTGGCCTCAGAATCGAATTGCACACAGAATCGTCTAGATGGCACTACGATTCCGGCAACTACCTCCAAGATCTTTCCTAGTCAACAAGTGACCCCATTTTACCAGTGGGAAAATAATAATGGCTACTGTGGTGAGGTTTCTTTGGTGCAGGCTGGAATGAATAACGGCCAATGGATGTCTCAGTCTAATGCACGTCTGATTTGTGGTTCAGGGTTATCTCAATCGGGACCGGATGGCTGGTGTGCTGCGCATAAGTTTTCCCCAAACTTTAATGCACAAATGCTGCTTGAGACACCAGCGACAGGGGTAACCGGCGTTCATGTCTATTCCAATGCGCAAGCCTGTCTCTCGAATGCTAGATTATCTGCAACGACCTATCCCTATCTCAGCGGATATAAGGCGCCCAATGTTGGGATGGCTGGCTTTCAAGACTATATGAACTGGGTTAAGAAAGAGCTGATAGCCGGCCATCAAGTCACCTTAGGGGTTCTCTTTTCGGGTGGTGATGATGCTCAGTATGATCATATTGTTTCGGTGATCGCGATTGGTACCAATCACGCTGTCACTGATGAAACCTACTATGGTGATGACGTCCTTTTTTTCGATGATCATGGCCTTTACACCTTGAGTGGCAATTCATCCACCGATAATCCACCTATCCCTCCTGGTGCTGGATCTGACACTATAGGTTGTACGCCTTATATTTTTGGATATAGCTTCGATAAGCTCGCTAAAACTCGTAAAAAAGCTAATGAAAAAACGTCTAGCGCCTACTCGATCATTATCCCTGGAGCTAATCCATCTTATACCCTCGCTGGTGGAGATGGTTATAAGACATTGAAATCAATAACGGGTCATAACTATGCCCTCTCTGTGTCAGGTGCAATAGATAACACTCTAGGGAAACGTTATCTTGTCCCTATTAGGCTAACGATACCTAGCGCAACTTCTACAAATAAGGTGGCTAATCCTAAAGATCCTATCGCTGGCTGGCAATACGAAAATAGCATGATCGGAGAGAGCATAAAAGGGGATAGTTGTACGAATAATCCTCCTGCCTACCCAATGAATCCTTTACCTCTCAGGCTCGATTTATCCAATCTAATGCCTGGTGTTGTCTACAACCTTTATGAGTATGATTTCTCCGCAGTGACCGGTACGGGGACATCAGCGGCATTGAATGTGCCAACGGATAACTTTAATGCTCATGCTGCCATGGCCTCCAGTGTGACAACCTTCACCGCAACGAGCACAAGCTATTCCATGACGGTTTCTAGACATTCAGATCAGATCATCGTATTTCGGGCAGTACCCAAGTCAGCCCCATAGCCTAGGGTCCATTGATTGCCATCAGATTGAACTGAGTCCACGAGTCTCTCTCGAGCCGATATCCTTGTCGTTATTAAATAAAGCCTTCCCAGGTTTTTTTAATATTTCCGCTAATCGAGGAGACGCCATTCCGTTTTGGATGGGTCCTCGAGCGGGGTGCATGAGTGCCTGCCCTTGGTGCAGATTTATGCCCTTCTGCTGACCTACTTATTTCGCTGAAGAATAAGAGGCCAGAAACTATCGTTTGTAATGCGCACGCCCTGTGTGTCATAGTGAAGTAAAACGGTTAACCCTTTTTTTTGTGGGTCTCTGTTTATGTAGGAGTAGCCATCAAAAGCTGGCTTATCACCGATCCGAAAGAAGTCATACAGGGCAATGATGCCGCTTCATACGATCGGCGCCATATCCCAATAAACACATTCCAAGGCTAATTTCAGAATACGATGATAGTCAAGGGCCAGAATCACTGATTTATGCCTTGATGTAGGGGTGTGATGGGGTCAGTGCAGTCTTCTTAAAGGGCTTTTTCATCGGGTTGCTAACCAGACACTAAGAAGCAGAATCGGTCACCCCACCCACTCCCCCGAATCATTCTGATACCCCGTGGTTCAAGTCTCTTGGGCTGATACCGAGGCGCATGCCCATTTTGAGGGTAGACATCTTTCGAACTGAAGCCGAGTGAGCGTTTACAGCTCTTGGAGGGCTCAATGGAACATGGTATCCCTGGCGAAATAAAGCGCCCATGGAGGGAAAGCCTAGACCCATGGCAAGGGTAGTTCCCTGAAAAAGACTGAAGGTACCAATCGATGTTGGGGGGCAACAAGATCAAATCTTTCAAGCCCAATGGCTATGGTCTTTACGAGATGATTGGAAATGTTTCAGATTGGATTCAGACGGGTTTTGATTTGACGCCTATACGACAGGGCGCGGCGAACAAGCTCACGGTCAATCCAACGGGGCCCACCGATAGCTATGATCCTGAAGAGCCCTATGCCAAGAAACGGAGCCAAAGAGGCCGATTATTCCCCTGGGATGAACACATTCTGTGGATGCTCTCACCACAGTGCCCGAGTGAAAACCAATCCAGATAAAAAGGGTTGGTCTTCAGCGATTACCGGAGTGTGACATCTGATTATCAATAGAAAAAAGGACACAGGATCATGAAAAGAAGAACAATAAATCTCGGTTGGTCTAAATGGATTCTTTGTGTGACCAGTATCCTGCTATTTAGTCTCAATGCAGCTTTTGCCAAATCAGCAGTGAGTCAGAAGACTCCCAATATTCTCTTCATCATCATGGATGACGTTGGCATTGATCAGATGCAAGCCTTTGGTTATGGTGGAACCACACCAGCCCCCACGCCAAACATGAACCAAGTTGCAAGTGTGAGCGTAAGGTTCAGAAACAACTGGTCGTCGCCAGCCTGTTCGCCGAGCAGAGCCATGTTTTTTGAGGGAAGGTTTCCTGCACGAAGCAATGTGTTCAACGCAATCGGTCCATCCGATCTGGCGAACTCTATGGTTTCGCCTAGCAACATAACCACACCAAAGCTATTAAAGAAGAAAGGCTATACGAGCGGGTTGTTTGGCAAGTTCCATATTGCTGTGCCTGGAACTGATCCTTATTCCGATGCGATGGTTTCAGCGTTAGGCTGGGACTATTTCTTTGGCTTTTCGGACGCAACTGGCGATCCCCAGTCAATCGATGCGACCGCGGGCGGGGTAGGTGGCGTCAATGGCAATGGAAATACCTATGCCTGTGGTTATATTCCAGGATCAAGCCACACGGGTGGGGCAGACTCCGGCGCATGCTATTCGGCCAATGGTGCGTGTGCCAATTTGAATTCTACAAATCAGTTGTATCCACCGGGGAGAATGTGTATGGAGGATGGCGGCATATTTATGCCTAATCAATCTTGTACAAGTCCATCACCCTCAAATATTAATTTCTCTTTGATGAATGGACACTACGTCTCCCCGACTATTTTCGATAGAAAAGGTGTCGTAGAGCAATTGAAAGCGACAGATATAAGGTCAAGAACCTATCGCAGCAGTAGTCCTGTTGATGAGGCAATAAAATGGATAAAAACTATCCCCAATAATACCCTATGGATGACAACTGTTAGTTTTGCGGCTGATCACACGCCGATTGTGCCACCCCCTTACAAATTACTTTCAGCTGACTCTCAATCTGTAGACGTCAACGGCCTTGACTGCAGTACGGCTCAAGCCACGTTGAGTAACCAAATGATCGAAGCTATGGATAGTGAGATTGGAAGACTTTTGGTTTCGATTGGATTGGCAACTAGGAATAGTGATGGTACTCTTAATTATAAGCCAGAGAATACGAACACGATGGTTATCATAGTCGGTGATAATGGAACATTAGGTTCAGTTGTAAAAACGCCATTTGATGTAAGCCGCGCCAAGGGTACTTCCTACCAAACAGGAGTCTGGGTGCCATTATTTGTGGCAGGCCCGCTCGTAAAGCAACCTAGCAGGGATGTTGGGAGCATGACGAATATTGTAGATATTTATCAATTATTTGGTGAAATTGCCGGTATTAATGTGCAGAAAAGTGTTCATTGGCCCATAGACTCCGTTGCCATGCTTCCGTATCTGACGAACCCCAATAAGGCAAGCATCAGGACGTTTAATTTTACTCAGTTCGATCAAAATATACAGACCAATGGTGCTATCAATGCGCCTTGTGTCAATGCGAGCAGCCAAGGCAGCAGTTGTACAACATTGCCGCCAACAAAGGGTGTTTGCAACGATAACGGCGGTGTGTGGTGGGGTGCGGGAGCGGTCGATTCTGATGACCCCAACAATCCTGGGCCGGTTCAAGTAACCAATTGCTGTGACGTCGCCGTATATAATCATGACAATGGTGGAGTCATCCCTTATATAAACTCACAGGCTAACATGGCCATTCGAAATAGTCATTATAAGAATGTTAGAACCTATACAAAATCTTACGATTCTACAAGCAATGCATGCGTTGATACGCAAACTAATGAGCTCTATAAGATTGATGAGGCCGTACCTACACCCGCACTCGATTTGAGTGGCACAGATCTTCTAGTGAATGGCGTGGATGCGCTAAACGAAGAACAGAGACGCAATTACAATTCATTGAATAACAAACTGAACTCTCTGCTTAATAATATTGTTCAATGCGATGGTGATGGAAATCTTGATGGAATCGTTGATAAGAAAGATTTAGATGGGTATAAGCGATACAGTCAGACAAGCGGCGATACCACTCCTAACGGTGGAGGATTGTCTAGTTGGTATGACTTTAATATTGATGGCCTTACAGATAATTTAGATTATGAAATTATCATCGAAAACCTTGGCAAAAATTGCAGGTCTTCTACCAATGCCAATCACCCAAACCTTACAACACTCAAGTGGGTCGGTCATTAAAATAGTATTAATTATCAGTAGCCAATAATGTATCGACTCATAGAAGATGGCCTCTAACATCGCTCTATTAGATATTACATTCTGGTGATATGGCTGCTTACACTATCGTCAACCAAATATCCTCACTGTAAAAATATTTGGGAATTTCTGCTGAGGCTTTCTTTAATAACGATTAGAAACAATCGCTGAATACCGAAAAAAACCTAATAACCTGTAAGGTAATTCAGTCCTGGAAATAGTCCAACTCTTTGCGAGCTGGATGATAGCGATCGCTTCCCTCCTCAGTAGCCCTTGTAGTTTGCGCTCTAATCCCTGCTATGACACCCTCATGTCAAACGTCTTAATTACTGCAGACTACTAGATAGTCAGTTAGTGCGTCACGAACTAGGTGCTTCACTTAGTTAGCCGGCCCGGATTAATCGTCACTTCACATTAATACAGGTTCTGGTTATAAGAAAATATAGATAGTAGGCTATAGGCTGTTCACATATCATAAAAGCCGGGAAACTATATTCCTTACGCAGTATAAAGAACATTATGGCGCTGACAAAGTTAAAACTATCTACTTGGTGTCTAAAAAAATGCATTGACACTTAGCGCTTTAGGTCCACACTGTTGAAGATCCTCGTTCAAATGTCGCATAAAAAGACCACAACAGAGTAAAATCAAATGGATGACAATCGCGAGAAAATTGAAGAAGCGAAGCGTAACTTTGTTTTGACTGGTGGGGTAACAGGGTTACTTGCAGCTGCATCAATGTTAAGTGGCCCTGTAAGCGCAGCAAACAACACAGAAATTGGCAAGAATGGAGATACCTGGAAGTGGCTGGTGGGCACTACCTGGTGTGTACCCGAAGTTAATTCATCCGCCTATAAATATATTGTCAAAACAGATCAGATGGAGAAGGTAGGTTTTCAAACAGTCTACGAGGTTACCGGCTATGATTTCGGCGCATTTTGGGGTAGATCCGGATCATTTATAGATGGGCACATTCTTTATAATGCCCTGTTCTGTACCGTCACACCTGATGGTAAGATTCTGATGTCATTCAGACCCTATCTATCTACGTTAGCTGCGACGGTTTCAGGTTATGGACAAATGCTTCGCAAAGCCGGCCAGTGGACCATGCAGAATCAAATGTTTCAGGTGGGTTTTGGTGATACATTGGGCCAGTGGGCTCATATGATCCAAACACGACCTGGTACTAAAAACTGGGAGTCGCTAGCTGTAGCAAATATGTCGGTTCCTGACTTCATGGCTAATTGTCCGCCTGCGCCTTCAAGTCCAACAGCTTAATTGCAATAAAATATTCTCATAAATATATCATAATTGTATTATATTTATTGATCATATCTGACCTCAAGGATGGCCTCACACTAATTACAGGTGCTATATTGTTATATGTAGTGCTTTATGTCAGGACTGCTTCAGTTGTTATAGAAGCTAAGCAGTCATCTCACACTTTGTTTGCAATCCATGCTTTAATCCGCCATGTAAATTAATAATAAGAGGTGCTCATGAATTCTTCAACTAAATTACAATTAGTACTCTGAGTATTGATTGCTTTCTCGATATTGACCAGTACCGCTGTAACCAGTCAAGGGCTCAAAAGAGACGTGAGTCTCATCCCAGGCGAAGTTGCTTCATAAATAAACCTGATTAGTAAGAAGTCTCAGGAGTGGGTATCAGGCTCACCTTATGAGCCTGATGGGCTCCATGATGATCGCACCTGAAGAAGAGGAGATCAGCCATGGCTATCAACACCGTACATAAAAAAAGGCATGTCGTTTTTTTAATTCATCAACAATTCGGCAATGAAGCCCAATGTGAGGAGGCTCTTGAGCGGGAACGCTGGCCCGACGGATTCAAGTGCCCGCGATGTAGTCATGGGCTGTGTTAGATGGTGGGTTCTCGCATGGGCGGAGATTGAAGCAGCGATAAGGCTGGAAGCTTGATTATCTCTTCGAGAGCATTGGTCGCCGTTTTCATTAGTGCTGAAATTCTTCGGTTCTCGTATGGCCTAAACTTTGGCGGGACAATGCTCTTTCAATATCTTCACCTAACGCTCCACTTAGTCGGCCTTGAATAACCAAAATATGCTCTAAAGATCTTATGGATAAGCTATAGTCATGACCATGGGAACCTCATAAATGGGAGGTAGATTTAGATCAAACCCTCACTCATGTAATATTAGTAACCGAGCTGAAAATAAAAGGTCAGCCGCGCAGCGGCGAGACCGGGATGATTTTCATCCCCCCCATAAGGGCCAGGTCCGGGCGGCTCACCATCGGTGAGCTGCAAGGTTTCCCTAAAGCCCGTAGAGTCATCTGCGAGTCACGTGAAGCGGCCTTGTTGTCGCTAAACGGCTGGAGCGGGGACGGCTGGGGCGCCGAAGGCATTAACCGTTCTGCGCAATGCGGCCGTTCAGCGCTGGGTGCGCTGTAGGCTTAGCATTTCGTAGAACTCACTTACTTCCCGTAAAGGATGAGATCATGGTTCAGATAAAAATAATAACGAACGCCTTTGTGTTGGGTTTACTTTTACTCGCCAGTATCCCCATTTGCGCCACCGCATCCTCCTTGCCCAAGGCAACCTGGTTCCCTGCTGGCCTTGATGTCATTCGGGATCCCTTAAGCGGGCAGCTAGCCGTTCCCGAATTCTACGGTGCTACCATGATATCCGGTTCTGCCAACACACCGGCTATATGGCAGGACCCGGTCACCAAAGATGCGCTCCTCTATATCGGAGCATCAAACGGTGGGGTTTACCTAAGGCGATATTCCTACAGCAACAATCGGTGGAGTGACCGTTGGTCTTGGGTCAGCCGGCCGGGTTCCGGCTATGTCGGATCACAATCGATCGCTGCTTTATCCATTTCACCCAATGGACGGTATCTTGCTGTAGGCCAGGGCAATCCCACTAACTACGCTCATATTGGCGTTCCGGGAAACGGGGTTCAATTGGGCGAAATCCAAGGGGATGGCTCAATTCGATGGTTAGCCAATTCGGCTGACGCCGATAAAACTCTCACCTTGTCCGGTATATATATCCGTAGCTTGGATTGGCAAGGAGGAGGCTTGCTTGCAACTGTGTTCATTGGAGGGGATAAATCATTTGGATATTTTCTGGCCATGTCGCAGTCAGATTCAGGGGGGATTGGCAAAGCGAATATCTTGCGCTCCGCAATAGCAGAGAACTATATGACCGCTAGGTTCCTTGGGTGGTCATCCGAGCGACCTCTTCTGATCGCAGGGCACGCTAAAGAGCCCCCTGCAGGTGTGTATGCCAACGCTGTAGGACTTTACGCGAATGTGTCGGGTACCCCAGTACTGGCTCCGCTTTTGGGGAGCCTCTATGCTGATTATCTGGTTGAGCTTCAAAACAAAAACCTGCGTATTGGTCGGATCTCGGTCTACCCGCGATTTATTAACGGAGCAATCATTGCCTTTGTAGGGTCTTGGGTGAATGGAAAACTAAATCCTATCGGACAGATCGACCGGTTGGTAATTGACCCTGTCACCTTCGAATTGCTCGATTACGAAAGCGCGGCAGTAACCAATAAAATCGGATCCAACCAGGCCGAAAACGACAATTATTATGGCAATTTCTCTCTTTCGGCCGACCCCCTTGATCCTCAGGGACTCCGTGTATTCGCCGGCGGAAACACCTACGGCGGAATTAATGCATACACCTATGCCGGAGGGTTGGTCGCCGTTGGATTCGGCAACAATCCGTCAAGTTTAGATTACCTCTATGGACCGATTGGATCTTTTGGTGTGGCGGGCGATAGAGCCCCAGGCGCGCCCCACGCCGACTCCCGTCAGATCACTTACTATGACACGCCCAATGGGGTTGGGCTGATTCAGTCCGATGATGGCGGTGTCTGGCAGCTGCCATTAGAGGCTAAAGGCATCCGCTGGTGGTCGTCTCTATCGGCCCCAGGACTTAATACATTGGAAAATACAAGAGTTGACTGGAACGCTGCAACAAATTCGTTGGTCGCTGCCTATCAGGACAATGCCGCCTCTATTGGCCGTTTTACGAGCCCCTATCCTTACATGCAAAATGTGACAGGTGGAGATGGATCTCTTGCTTTTTTTGACGATGCCATCCCCACAGATGTCGGCCATTTCACGAGCGCCTATGTTTCACCACAAGAATATTTGAAGAGCGGTAATATTCAGCGCGTTGCTATTGATCCATATGGATTCTTCAAAAGCTACGACAGCATCGATATGTATGTGGATATTGATGGCCGACGGCTGCCATTGAACGAAGGGGATCTATTTAAGGCTCAGGATCTCACTGTGCCCTTTGGCGCCCCCGTCTCAGCCACCCCGGGTGCCTATCGGACGGGCGATATCGTCTTGGCGGGTACTTTCAATGTCTATGAAACGATAGCCGTGGATCGCCCGAGCCTCCCTGACAGCCTGGTCTTCAATACACTGTTTGATTGGAATGTAGACCCTACAGAGGTTCCCCAGAACCTTAATACCTACTGGGTCAATTCGATCGACAATCAGGGTTCGGCGCTCTATAAACATCTGCCCTTTGACAGCCTCTATATTGGACTGCAGTTGGCTGGGCCCAGTGGGAAAAATGTCACTTTTTCCGGGATCTATGGCCGTCAAGCAGGATCCAGCCAGAACATCGAGCCTATCTATTCCTCAGATCCTGAGGCCGGAACGATTATCGCAATCACACATCGCCCGAACCCGAACCAGAAAGACACCGTCTACTGGTTGCAGGGGGGTTCTCCTATCGTAGACTTTAATACAACCCTCGCTAAGGTGACTCCCAAACAAGTGCTTGGCATTCACCTACCTAATGGGCAAAACAGGACGCTAGCCCTAGAGGAACTCGGAATTGAGTTTAATCCCCTAAATCTTTACAAGGCGCAATCACTGGTCTACGTCCCAGCGGTCAATGGTCATGGTGAATATTTGGTCATCGCTAGCCAAGAGGGGGCTTGGATTGCATCATTGAACGCCAGTGGTTTACCGGAATCATTCAGCCTCATGAACTGGCAGGGGCTGCCCTCAGCCACTCCTCCCGGCAGCTATAACACCACCCTGAAATATGACCCTCAGGATGATGTTCTGGTCAGCGCGATGCTTGGGCAGGGAATCTGGCTTTACAGTTTTAGTGGCCAATTAGAGCCGCCGAAGGTCAGCGATCAAGCACTGATTCTGACCGACACGGTTCTTCGGCTGCAGGCTAAATCTGATCTTGATAGGCGCGGCAATCAGTTCAACACAGGGATATTCGTTCAGCTCAATGATCAACAGATGGACCCCAACAAGTCCTATGATGTGGAGTTGGTTTTTCATGAATTTTCGCAATGGCAGAACAATCTAGAGCTATTAATCCCACAAGCATCAACCGTGGGCAAAACCCCTGCCTCATTTAACTTGCTCGATTCATCCGGACAGGCTCGCTTCAACGCAACCCTTAAGAATGGTGAGCTGACCTTGCCGGTTCACTTCGAGCCCGGTGTCACCAAGATGGTGGTCACCGTGAATGCTAAGGAGTTTCCAGAATTTGTGCCGACCTTTAGCCTTAATTTTAGCGCCTCACTGAGGAACGGGGCCGGTCAAGCCACCGGCCATTTGGTGTTCGACTCCGGAAATCCTAGCCTTTCAGTCTACATCCCCGGCGGGCGAAGCCTACTGGATCCCTACTCCCCAGAGTTTAATCCGCAGGATGGGAGTTTGTTGAGATTCAGATTCACGAGTGACAAGTGGGTCGCCGGCCCCATCCAACATATTCAAGGTCAAGACTATTCAGATAATGACGTCGTTTATGTGGGTACCCAGGGCAACAAGATCAAGTCTGGTAAAGGTGCCGATCTCCTCTATATCGATGGCAATACAACCGGGAACAATCAATTATATGGGGGGCCTGGCAAGAACCAGTTCCGCTTGGTCAGTACACCTGGGCATATTCCCAGCCAGGCGCAGTGGATCATGGACTTCAAGCCCGGCCTCGATACCATCGGCTTGGTCGGGGTGACCTACGAGGATCTCTCCTTCAAGAACAGTCCCCAGGGGGCAGAACTTTATGTGTTCGGAGAGAAGGTGGGGGTTTTCAGGAATATCGGCAAAGTGACCTTGAAGAGGAAGAAGAACTTCAGTTTTTTCCCGTAAGCGGTTGATCAAAGCACATCCCTCCGTAAGCGTTCACGAGGTTTGATCAAGCAGCCTTTTTTTCGACCTGATTTGAGGCTGGGATTGAGTGGATGTGATCGATGGGCAGCCTGATGGTGACGGCTTCTCCCCGGATGCCTTGCTCGCAGACTTCA
>Ga0194037_1000896_pt1 | contig 22729 bp, 22 predicted proteins | sample JunL306m_MetaG_FD_148653 | JGI IMG/M metagenome (GOLD analysis project Ga0194037, IMG submission 148653) | Anoxic zone freshwater microbial communities from boreal shield lake in IISD Experimental Lakes Area, Ontario, Canada - Jun2016-L304-6m | ecosystem: Environmental > Aquatic > Freshwater >...
CCAACCGTCCATGCTGCTTCAACAGATCACGCATCAACATGATCCCGGTACATGTTCTTTCGACTCCCCCTCCCTTGACGGGAGGGGGTTGGGGGGTGGGTGAAGCTGCAATATATCGATTTCATTGCAACGCCCCCACCACCCTAACCCTCCCCCGCCAGGTGGGAGGGGATTTTATTGAGTTTTGAATAGGGTTCTGTTGAATGTGATTTCTTCGAGGGTAATACTTTTTAGATGGCATAATCCGTGACCCTTTCCTCACTGCTGAAAAACTCGGCATAGATCTGCTTGCGGATCTGTACAAAATCGTAATCACTGCGATTGCGGGGACGAGGAAGCCTGACCGGCACATCACGCCTTATGGTACCTGGACGCTCGGACATCACGACTACCCGATCACCCAGATAAATAGCCTCGTCGATATCGTGGGTCACCAGGATCATGGTGGTCTTTTCCGCCTCCCAGATACGCAGCACCTCCTGCTGCATGTTGATGCGAGTCAATGCATCCAGTGCGCCGAACGGTTCGTCCAGCAGCAGCACCTTGGGGCGATTTACAAGGGCCCTGGCAATGCTGACCCGCTGCTGCATGCCGCCGGAAAGCTGGTGAGGGTAGGCCTGTTTAAAACCGGACAGTCCCACCAGTTCGATGTGCTCCTCAACGGTACGTTTCCGTTCCTGATTCGAAAACTGCTTACCACAACCGAAGGCGATGTTCTGTTCCACCGTGAACCAGGGGAGCAGACGGGCCTCCTGAAAGACAATTCCACGGTCCACACCGGTTCCGGTGATCGGGGTGTCACCAAGACGGATGCCACCGTCAAATTCGGCTTCCAGCCCTACAATCAGCCGCAACAGCGTACTTTTACCGCAGCCGCTGGCCCCGACTATGCTGAGAAACTCTCCCGGCTGGACATCCAGGCTGATTTCATCAAGCGCCTTGACCGAACCGGTTTCAATTCTGAATTCCTTGCTGAGTCGCTCGATGGAAAGCGCCAGCCCCGCCTGTGTTGCCATATATATTCCCCCTGCTATTTACCGAGCGGTATATCATCGAGGAATTTCTGTCTGCGCTCCGGCGGAAACCCGGCCCAGGTTGCTTCGATACGCGGGCCGCTCCTGATGATACCCGGTGCGATGGCATTGACATTGATGCCGTCTTTTGCAAGTTCATTGGCCAGCTGTTTGGTCAGCGCGATTACACCGGCCTTGGCAGCCGCATAGTGTGGTCCGGCCAGGATGGTCAGAGCCCGGCCCGCTTGCGAAGATATGTTGACAATCTTTCCGGAGCGCTGTTGCTTCATGGCTGGAATGACTGCCTGGGAACAGAGAAAAACACTCTTCAGGTTCCCCGCAATTACCCGGTCCCAGTCATCTTCGTCAAGTTCTGCCACGGAGCGGGCGCCACTGCTACCTCCGGCATTGTTGACAAGGATATCTATGGTTCCGAATGCTCTGACAGTTTGTCCGACAAGCTCGTTAACCTGATCCTTGCGGGACACGTCGGCAACAACCCCCAGAGCAATTCCGCCAGCCTCGAATATCTCATGTTCAACATCTGTTACCGTTTCCTGGTTGCGGCCGTTCACCACCACCCTGGCGCCGTCACGCGCAAAGGAATGGGCGATCTCACGGCCGATTCCTGCTGAAGCTCCGGTAATCAATACAACCTTGTTGCTGAATGGCATCCTCGCCTCCCGATCTTGTTTCTGCTTGCTTAGATAATAAAAGGCCGAAGGATTCACTCCTCCGGCCTCCAGTATTTCTGGTCAACCGTCCAAAAGAGATATGTGGTTGCATGCTACTTGAATGGCGTAAACTTGGCACCTCAGCTCCAGGTCCAAGCCTCTTGGCTACTTCAATTATGCATCAGCATAGATGCCATCGTCGACAAACTCTTCATGCAATTCTGACCGGGCGTGCAATTGATAAAAATAGTCGTTGATCTCCTTGTACAAATCCTTAAGCCGTGCCGGTTGAATGTCGCATATGCCTTCATAGGCCTCGGTGAAATGCACCTGGTTGAAGTCAAGCCGGTACGGCTCGATCTTCCCTTCGGCGATCAGATCTTCGTACAGAGCCGAACCTGGCAGCGGACTGTAGATACTCCAGGTCCAGCGATCGAGCTCCAGAACCTTGGCCAGCTCGAAGGTCTGCTGAACATCGAGTTCCTGTTCGCCCGGAATTCCGATCATGAAGAAGCCGAATACCTTGACATGGCGCTTGGCGATGGCCACCTGTTGCTTGATTCGTTCGACCGTTATTCCCTTCTTCAGACGGATCAGGCTTTTGGGTGAACCGGTCTCGATCCCCAGATCGAGTTGAGTCAGGCCGGCCTGTTTCATCAGAATAATCTGCTCTTCATCAATCAGATCAACACGGGTCAACGACTGCCACTGGATACCGGTGTCCGCCTCAATCATCAGGCGGCAGAATTCTTTGACCCATTCCTTGTCCAGATTGAAGATGCTGTCCTTGAACCAGACCCCTTCGATGCCGTGCCGTTCCTTGAGGGATATCAATTCTGATACTACCTGGGCAGCGGACTTGATACGCCATTTCCTCCCCATGGTTTCGTGGACAGCACAGAAGGTGCACTGAAAGGGGCAGCCGCGTGAGACGATCATGGAAATACCGCGAATACTTCGCAGATGGCGGTTATGCTTGATGTAGCGCTCAATGGGAAACGCTTCGTAATCGGCCATAGGCAGACTATTCAGATCATTTATCAAAGTGGCTTTACCGTTGATTACCAACCTGCCGTCAGCTTCCTTGTAACTCAGGCCGGCAATTCTATCTGTGGGCCATCCTGCCGAAAGTGAAGTTGCCAACTCGGCAAAAGCAAACTCACCTTCTCCACGGATAACATAATCGACATTCTCGCTGGTAAGTACACTGGCCGGGTCAAGTGTCGGATGGACGCCTCCCAGCACGATACGCGCCTCCGGCGCTGAGCCTCGTGCCAACTGGGCAACCCGTAATGCTTCCGGTACGGTGGGGGTCATGGCGGTAATCCCGATCAGGTCAGGTTCGTAAACCTCAATGTTCCTGACCAACTCCTGGCTGTCCATCATAAGCCCCTGCATATCCAGCAGCTTGACCTCAAAACCGCGCTCCTTGAGAAATGCGCTCAGATAGGCCAGACCAAGCGGCGGTTCAAAAGGAGCCACATAGAGATTGCCCCCCCTGATCCAGTCGATGTAGTCATCAAAACGGTTCTTGAAGGCATTGCCATCATAAAATGCCGGGTTAATCAGTAAGATCTTCATTATCGTTCCTCTTCCGTGCTTACGTCTCGCCTCTTTCTGTTTTTCCCGATCGGGCAGGAGGTCATGCACAGGCTGCAGGCCGAATAGCCGTACTGGCCGTTGTGAGGCCGGATGACCTCGTTGCACTTTTCCCAGGCCAGCCCGTCATGTGATATGGCTTTACCGGGGCAGGCATCGATGCAGGCGGTGCAGCCTGGAGGACAGAGCCGCTGCGCCTGTCCGGAAGTAAGTTTCTCATCCGGCGTTAGCTCCGCATCGGTGACTATCGCCGCCAACCGCTGTCTCGGTCCGAAACGGGGAGTCAGCAGAAGTCGGCTCTTGCCGAAGATCCCGATACCGGCCTCCACCGCTGCATGTCGCGTTGAAACACAGAACAGTTTAGGATAGATATTCATGTAATCGGGGCTCTTGCGAAGGTCGGGATCGAGGTTGCCGATGCGGTGTGGCACCACCACGGCTTTATAATCATGGTCATCCAGCAGTCGACCGACATCGTAGGCGATCTGGTTGTGATACAGGTTCAACGTGATATGATGCAGGGCCGACAGCAGCAGGTTCGGCCTGACGGTATCCGCCAGAACCCGGACACCAACCACAATAACCGATTTGGCGTCCGGCAGCAGATCCAGCGGGTGCCGCCCCTCAGGATAGCCTGTGAATCGGTCAATTGGAGCGATACCTACCAGATCGGCCCCTTTCTCTACGACGTAGCGTTTTATGTCTTCTGCAGAAATGGAATTCATATGTTTGATGTCCGATCAGTTGTCAAAAGGTTAAATCTCATATGCAAACGGACGCTCAACATCGGCAAAAAACTCCGTAAAAATCTCCTTGCGGATCTGGACAAAATCATAGCTGCTGCGGTCACGTGGACGAGGAAGATGTACCGGAACAATTTTTTTAATCGTGCCGGGACGACTGGACATGATTACCACCCGATCCCCCAGAAAGATGGCCTCATCGATATCATGGGTGACCAGAACCATGGTGGTGCGTTCGGCTTCCCAGATACGCAGAATTTCCTGTTGCAGCTGGATCCTGGTCATGGCGTCCAGGGCTCCGAACGGCTCGTCCAGCAGCAGTAGTTGAGGATTATTCACCAGCGCCCTGGCTATGGCGACCCGCTGCGACATACCGCCGGACAACTGGTGGGGAAGAGCCTTGGCAAACCCGGTCAGTTCCACCAGTTCCAGATGTTCGCGTACTACTGTGTCACGCTCACCATTCTCCAGTCCGTTCAATCCAAAGGCCACGTTCTGTTCCACTGTCAGCCAGGGGATCAGGCGATGCTCCTGAAAAACCATCCCCCGGTCAAGTCCCGGCCCGCCGATCCGTTTGCCGCCTATTTTTACTTCACCGCTATAACCGTTTTCCAGGCCGGAGATGATGCGCAGCAGCGTGCTCTTGCCACAACCACTGCTGCCGACGATGCTGACAAACTCACCTTCGCGGATGTCCAGGTTTATTCCCTGCAAAGCCTCAACGTCACCACCGGCAACCTTGTAGCTCTTGTTGAGATTCTGAATCGTCAGATTACTTGCCGTTGTTGCGCTCACGCTATTCTCCTCCAGAGCCCTTAATTGCCCGAAAAGGCAACCTTCCAACGTATCAGCCTGCTTTCAAGACGTTTGATCAGGCTGTCCATCAGCTTGCCGATGATGCCGATGGTAATCATTCCCACAATGACAACGTCCGATTGGGATAGCTGCCGGGCATCCATGATCAGGTAACCGATGCCGCTGCCGGCGGCGATCAGCTCCGCCGCCACCACGCACATCCAGGCGACCATCAGGCCGACCCGCAGACCTGTCATGATGGCGGGCAGCGCCCCCGGCAGCACCACCTGACGGACAAACTTGAATCTTGGAACAGCCAGAATTCTGGCCACCTCGACAAATTTGTGATCGGTCTGGCGAATACCGTCAATGGTATTGATGATGATCGGAAAGAAGGCCCCCAGAAAGATGATGTAGACTTTCGACTGTTCTCCGATGCCGAACCAGAGAATTGCCAGAGGAATCCAGGCGATGGGGGGTATCGGCTTGACCACCTGAATGATCAGATCGGTCCAGCGGTCCAGGGTCCGTGACAGACCGATGGCAGTACCCAGACCAAGCCCCAGGACAGCGGCGATGCCGAATCCTTCCAGAACCCTGAGTACGCTGATGCCGATATGGCGGGTCAGGTCACCGCTCTTGAACAGATCCCAAAATGCCAGCGCGATCTGTGAGGGAGCAGGAAGCAGGATCGGGTTGAGGAAACCGAGATGATACAATCCCTGCCAGATTCCGATAAGTACAACGGTGAGTCCGAAGTATTGCAGCATATGCTGAAATCTTTGTAGTTGTGAAGATGTGTCAGAGGCCATGATATATACTCCTACAATTGAAGGGTGGGGCTTCCTCCCTCTATTAAGCCGGCTATTTGATGCCGGCTTCACGCGTCAGGCTCGTGTCAACAAAGGTATCAATATTGACGTGCGACTTGATGATGGCGTTTTCCTTCATGAATTCTTCCGATTTTTTCAACTCGGCGATATCATCCGCCTGGATGGCCGGGTCGTAGTCAAACTTCTTGAATACTTTTAACAGAAGGTCCGAGTTCAGGCTGACGTCCTTTTCTATCAGCTTGGCCGCTTCCTTGGGGTTCGACCGGATGTATTCTGCGCCTCGCTGATAAGCCTTCAGGAAAGCCTTGAGCTGATCCCGGCGCTTGGTGGCGAATTCATTGGTGGCGATAATGACCAGCGCACCCTTTTTGATTCCGGTGCCGTCAGCCAGAACCCGTGCTGCGCCGCTGGCTTCCAGTTTTGTGATCTGAGGTTCCCAGACTGCACCCGCATCAATGTTGCCTGACTGTATTGCCGTTGCAATATCGGCATTGGGGAGATTGATGAATTCGACATCCCTGGTTGTAAGCCCCCCCTGTTTCAACACCAGTACCAGCAGGTGGTGGGCGTATGATCCCTTGGTAACGGCAACCTTTTTCCCTTTGAGGTCTTTCGGGGATTTTATGCTTGAGTTTGCAGGGACAACTACCGCCAAAGACTTGGGACCGGAAGATGTCAGCGCGATGATACGGGTATTGATACCGGCAGATTTACCGATAATGGCCGGAGTGTCTCCCAGAAAGCCGATATCCTGTTGTCCGGCGGCAAATGATTCATTAATAGGCGGTCCTGCAAGAAAAGATGTCCATTTCAGTTCCGGTTTGGCACCGATCCTGGCCAGTTCCTCTTCAATCCATTTCTTCTGCTTTGCCACAAACAGCGGCGCATAGTGCGGAATTGCCTGGGTGGCAAAGCGGATCTCTTCGGCAGCGTTTGCACCTGATGCGACAAGGATGGTCAGGAGTGCAACTGAAAGAATACGGGTTATGACGGTGTTCATGGTGAGTCTCCTTTTGGTTTGTTATGTTACGGTTGAATTTTTGCGAGTCGATCCAGATGTCTGAATAGCGGGTGCAAAGCCTCTTCCTCGGTATGCCGGACCTGGATGTTCTCGTTGATGACCTCTTCCGGTTCGATGACCCAGACAGCCGAGAGGTCCACGTCACCGAGGCGCTCACGCACATCTTGATAGTGATGCAGAAATACCGGTCCGGTGATTAGAGTCTTGATCGGCTTCCCCTTGATCTGCCAGCTCTGCCCATCCCTGCCGCTGACGGATACGGAGACCTTCTGATCGAACCAGATGCTGCGCACCAGATTTTTCTGGGTACGGGAGGACTCGACCAGTTCGAGGTAGAGCAGGTTGCCGTCATCATCCACCCTGATAAACGGTTTTGCCGCAGCATGCGGATAGCCATGTTCGTTAACTGTTGCCAGCACTTTGGTGGAGTCGTCGCTGCCGAATAGAGCGATGATTTCCTTGTTCAATTTTGCAGCCATTTTATAAGTTCCTTTCCTGTAGGGGCGTCCCCTTGTGGGTGCCCAGGTTTTTATCCACGTGTGACAGACAGGCAGGCACGGGGCGCTGCCCCTACGAATTACAACAATCTCGACAGATCACCATCAGGATGGTTGCCACAGCGTCGATAGTCGTTATAATCAATCGGCAGCTTGTACTTCACCCGCAGGTTATGCAGCCCCTGCGCCAGACGAACAAAGTAGTCAAGCGACGGGTTCTGCTGATCCTTGAAATAGGAGCCGGGACGGGGGACCCAGACAATATAGAAGGTGGTTACTCCGTTCTCCGCCAGTGATTCCGCCTCTTCCAGCGTTGACTTGAGGGCATCCTCTTCACTGCTGAAGCCATTCGGTTTTGCCAGTTCGACTCCCCCCACCAGACCGGTGCCCACGTTGCCCCGCCCAAAGATATCCACCGCTCTGACCAGGCGCTGTTTCCACTCCCGGTAGCCGACATATTTTGCCTTGCCGGGGCAGATCCAGTTGAACTTGTCTTCTCCCAGAACCTCCAGGTCACTGGTATAACTGGTCAGTCCGGTCTGTTCGTACAGCCTGGCCAGCTGTTTCTCGTTAAAAGCCGAGGCGATCAGCTCGCTGGGAAATTTTTTAGTGGAAAAGTTTTCTCCGATCGCCTGGAGAGTTTCGATGTAGAAATCAACCTCGCGATCAAACAGCTCCTGTCCCTTGATGACCGAACCGGAGGTCAGGCAGATGCCGGTGAACCGCCCCGGTTCTTTCAGCGCCTCTGCGATGGTTTCGGATATATCCTGCGGCTTAAGCCGGGAAGGAACGCCCAGTTCGTCCTTCTGCTGCCTGGTGTGGGTGACGATGTCACAAAACTTGCACCCCTTGTCTTCGGCCCAGAAGTAACAGTAACTGGACTGGAAGACGTTAAGCCGCTGCGGTCGGGCACTGATGATATGGCTCATCGGAATGCCGGAACTGGTCTTTTTGTCGTAGTAGAGCGGCTTGGGCCAGAAATCGACAAACTCCACGAACTGCCCTTCATCAACCAGGGCCGGTTTACCATCTACCAGATCAACCAGATAGGGATCCTGCGCCAACGGTGTCGGGTCGGTCAGGATGGTGCTGCCGTCACGAAGCAGCAAAGATTCAGGTAAATCCTTGATCTCGCCGTCACGCGAACCGAACAGATAGGGACTGCGCATCTGCACGGAATCGTCAACAATCTTTAAGACCTGCTCCGTGTAATGCACACCCCGGCGCTGGGCATCAATCTTGACCGCCACCAGGCGTGGAAACTCCGGGTTGCGCTCCAGTACCTGATCCAGTTCGGATTCATTTGATTCAACCAGCTTCAATGCAACTGCCATACTGTCTCTCCTCCTTGGGTGTTGCTGCTTGAAATGAAAAAAGGCCGAAGGAATGATTCCCCCGGCCTCCAGTTTTTCTGGTCAGCTTTTATGTATATTCAAACTATGTTTTTTGTAGATAACTCAATGTAGATATAATTGTCAACAAAATAATTCCGGCAGGGCATATGAAACTTTCGAGCAGGCATCGAGGCCGGGATTTCTGTTCTCAAGCGTGCCTTTGGTCTTGACCGTTGCACCCGGAAAGGCCAGAACAAAACTGGCCTAAAGCACCAGAAACGATGTAGTTGACACGACCAAGGGAGCGGCTCAATTATGCAGTGACGAACGCAGTATCTGTTCTAATTCACTGATCCTATATGGTTTTGCAATAGCACCGGTAAAACCATAGGAACGGTAGTCTGACATTATTGGATCATTTGAATACCCACTCGAAACGATCAGGCACGCAACCGGGTCAATAGCCAGAATCTCTTTGGCCGCTTCCTGGCCACCCATCCCACCCGGAATGGTCAGGTCCATGATCACCGCCAGGAATGGCATTCCTGATTCCCTGGTAAATTTATAGAGCCTGATGGCTTCCGCTCCATCATCACATGTTGTAACCTGATAGCCGATTTCTTCAAGCAACGCAGAGGCAAGATCCCGGATTATCTCATCATCGTCCATGACGAGGATTGCACCGCCATTGTGATCGTGAGATGTCTGTGCATCGGATTCGACATGGTACTCCGGTACTGACTCTCCAATCGAAGGCAGGTGGATTGTGAAAGCGGTCCCCATGCCTACACGGGAAGTGACGCCAATGTGTCCGCCATGTTTGTTAATTATCGAGCGGCAGGATGCCAGCCCCAGACCGTTTCCACTTACTTTGGTTGTAAAGTAGGGATCAAATATTTTATTCAAATCAGCATCCGCTATTCCGCACCCTTCATCAGTAAATGAAATGCATGCATAGGGGCCGGAAGGAAGTGCCATACCGTTATCGGCACCAAGCACCTTGTTCCGGGCCGAGACAGCTAACATGCCTCCGCCGGGCATTGCCTGTGCCGCGTTGATGATGATGTTGTGGAAAACCTGGCTGATCTGCCCTTCATCCGCTTCTATGGGATACATTGAATCAGGGATGTCGATAATACCTTTCACATTGGAACCGTGAAGAACCAGTGAAACGGATTCATTGACAATACCCTGGATTGAAACCAGCTTTTTAACCGGTTCACCCCCCTTGGCAAAGGTCAGGAGTTGCCGTGCCAGTTCGCTGGCACGTACGGAGGCTTTTTCAGCCCCCTCAAGTGCGTTGAATGATTTGTGGGAATCATCGATGAATTTCTTTGCCAGGGAGATATTCCCCATGATACCGGTAAGGATGTTGTTAAAGTCATGGGCGATACCTCCGGCGAGAATCCCCAGAGATTCCAGTTTCTGCATCTTCAGCTGTTCACTTTCGTACTCTTTGCGATCGGTAATATCCTGGAAACAGACGATACTTGCCCAGGGACGATTGTCCGCATTCAGAACCGGAGTGCCCGATATCCCCAGGAGCTTTGACGTTCCGTCAGGACGGATGACCAGTAAGTCATCAACCGTTGTTGATTCACCGTACATCCCTCTGACTATCGGCATTTCATCAACAGGATAGCGGTCATGTGTGCCATATCTGTATGCTTCATAGACTTCTGTCAGATTTTCCTTGTTAGTGTCCGGCAGGATACCTCTCCCAAGCAACTCAAGCGCCTTATTATTTGCAATCAGCGGTTTGCCTGACGGGGCCTCCACCATAAACACTCCGATCGGAATATTGGCCAGCAGGGTATCCAGAAGCCTTTTTCGTTCATCCAATTCTTGTTCGGCCTTTTTTCGTGCGGTAATTTCAACAAATGATGCGACAAAATGATCAGGTTTGAACTGGAAGCCCACGATGTCATACCAGCGATCATTGGATTGCAGATATTGCTCAAAGTGAATGGATACGCCGGTTTTAGCAACTCGGCCAAAGGCTCCGATCCAGTCAAACGGATCATTTTCGATACCTGGAAAGGCTTCTTTTACGGTTTTATTTCTGGGATCAACTCCAGTCAGTTTAAGATAGTTTTCGTTTGCATCAATGAAAAAATAATCAACCGGCTTGCCAGATTCATCATACATCATGCTGTGATAGGCAACGCCGATCGGGCCGTTTTCGAACAATGCCTTGAATTTCCACTCTGCATCCCGTAATTCGTTTTCTATCAGTTTACGTTCTGTAATGTCTTCCACCATGGCTGCAATAAAATCAACTGATCGATCTGCCTTTCGCAAACATCGAACAACCAGTTTGGTGAAAAGGATCCCTCCTCCTCGTTTTAAAAAACGTTTTTCCAATTCATATCCATCAGTTATTCCTTTAAGTACTCGCTCGAACTGTTCGTTATCCGCTGCAAGGTCACCTGGATGAGTGAGCTGCTCCCACGTCATCTTACGCAATTCGGCTTCCGTATAACCAAGCATTTTGCAAAGACAATCATTAATGTTTATCCAGCCTTTTTCTGGCGATGTAATAGTTAAACCGACTAGTCCCAAATCATAAAATGCCTTAAAAGTTATTCTGCTCTCCCGCAGGGACTCCTCTGTCCGTTTTCGTTCGGTGATGTCCCGCAGGAAACCCACGAGTATTCCGCCCTCAATCGATATGAACGTGGTACTGACCTCTACATCGTAAACCGTACCGTCTTTGCGACGATGCCGGGCAACAAAACGATCGACGCCCTGCGCCATTATCCTGTCGTTGTGTGCAACGGCGTCATCGGCCGTCTCTTTTACATCAAAATCGGCAATACTCATGGTCAGAAGTTCTTGCTTGCTGTAGCCACTCATCTGGCAATAAGCATCATTAACTTCCAGGAGTTTGCCATTATGACTCACAACCCAGAATCCATCCATTGCGGAATCAAGAATGGTTTGATGTCTTTTTTCCCTCATTCGCAAAGCATCTTCAAACTGTTTTCGGACGCTTATATCCCTGACAACAGCTATGATTCTATCGGATTCCTGGATGGTGATTCGTCGTAAGGAAACTTCAGACCAGAAGAGTTCACCGCTTTTTTTGCGTGAATGCCACTCGAAAATCTGAGGCCCCTCAAGCAGAGCCTTGCGAACTTTCTCTACAGCATCAGCCTGTGAATACGGTGACGTTCCTTCTGACAGGTCACTGATTTCAACAGCCAGAACTTCTTCACGCGTGTAGCCGTAGATTTCCAGCATACGGTCGTTTACATCCAGAATGTGCCCACTCCGGGCATTGTGAACAAAGATCGCCTCGTTCGTTGTATTGAAGATGGTCTGATAGTTTGTCAAACTCTCCAACTGGGCTGATTCGGCTGAAATTAATTGCCTGACGAAACGGCTGATCAAAAAATAGAGGAGAGTTGCCGTGCAGAGAATGAAGAGGGAACCTTTGATAACAGCAATTTTTACCATCACGACTGGATCATCTACCAACCAGCCGAGCACCGTGTCAGAACCGTATATCCAGGCTAAGCCGAACAGAGAATAGATCGCTACGATTTTAAACGTCTCGATCCTGCGCTTTTGGATGTTCTGGGAAATCATTGTATAGTCCTGGCGTTTATAAGCCTCGGGAAAGCCTTTGAGCCCATCCACACAGGCGATGAAGGTTTCTTTTAAGGGATTCGACTACCTGCCTTTTATAGTTGCCATTTGTTCCGCAAAACATTCTGGACAGATACCATGGCTGAAGTTCGCTTCAGAATGTTCAGTGATATAGCGCTCCAACTGGACCCAGCTTTTTTCAACATCCCTAATCTTTTTGCAATACATGCAGATGGGAATAATTCCTTCCAAGTGTTTTACACGTGAAATTGATGCCTCCAGCTGTTCTTTCTGGAATGTAATTTCATCTTTTTGCTTACGGATCAGATCACTTTGCCTTTTCAACTCAAGATGATTACGAATTCGAAGCTTCAGTAAATTGTGATCGAATGGTTTTGTTATAAAATCTATACATCCCAGTTCAAGACATTCCATTTCTGTATCCAGAGAATTCAACGCCGTGAGGAAAATTATTTGAATTGTATTAAACAGCTTATTCGACCTGATTATGCGGCAAACGTCAAAACCGTTTACGTCAGGCATCATAATGTCAAGCAGGATCAGGTCAGGCATCAATTCTTTTACTCGTTCTATCGCATCGAAACCATTGAGTGATGAATGGAGTTCATAGTCGTGCTTCAGTATTCCCTCAAGGAGCTTTATGTTTACCGGTTCGTCGTCGACAATCAGTATTTTAGACTTGCAACCGTTCATGGTGAGGCACCTCTTTTATTTGCTCATAGTCCGGTGTTTCCTGTCACACTTCGTATTTCTCCGATTAAATCGCTGATACCAAGCGGCTTTGATATGTAACCGTCAAACCCGTTTTCCATAAAACGAGCCTTATCACCGTTTAAGGAATAGGCCGTCAAAGCGATAACTATCTGGTGTCGGTCTGTTCCCTGTTCTTTTCTTCGAATTTCTTGCAGGGCTTCTTCACCATTCATGACCGGCAGATGAATATCCATCAGTACAATATCATAGATTCCCTGCTCAAGCGCATCAAGACAATCCCTTCCATTTTGCGCAACTACGACCTCGTGTCCCAGCTTTTTCAGGAGTACTGTTCCAAAAGAGATGTTGACCTGGTCATCTTCAACATAAAGTATCCGTAACGCCGGTCCATCCCAGTTGACTGTCGTTTTCGGAATATCTGCATGGAATGCATCGGTTTCTTTAATGATGGGAAATGGCAGTTTTAACGAGAAACAGCTGCCTCTCCCTTGCATGCTTTGGACTGAAATCTCTCCCCCCATCAGTTCCGCCAGACGCCGGCTGATTGTCAGGCCGAGACCGGTTCCTCCGAATCGGCGAGTTGTAGAGCCATCCTCTTGGACAAATGGCTTGAATACCGTTTGAAGCGCTTCGGCAGAGATACCAATTCCAGTGTCGCGCACTTTGATTTCCAGCAGCAGTGTGGAACCGTGGCGTTCGAGTATGTGCGCCGAGACGCTTATGCCACCCTGCAGCGTGAATTTTACCGCATTTCCGAGAAGGTTAAACATAATCTGTTTGAACCGGAGCTGATCTCCAGTCAGGAGATGGGGAACTTCCCGAGCCAATTCCACTTCAAGCGCAAGGCCCTTGCCATCAATATCCGGTTGTAGTGTCAGAATCACATCTTTAATACACTGATGCAGACTGAATTCGGTTGATTCGATCTTGATTTTTGAGGCTTCAATCTTGGACAAGTCGAGAATATCGTTGATCAATAACAGCAGGTTTTTGCAGGAGACTTTTTGAGCAGCGACATATTCACGCTGCTCTGTGGTCAGTTCTGTCATCTCAAGGAGATGGGTCATACCGATCACTCCGTTCATGGGAGTACGGATTTCGTGGCTCATATTGGCCAGGAACTCGCTCTTAGCCCGGTTTGCAGACTCGGCCTGCTTACGCAGTTCAACCGCCATCAGCATGTCCGACTCACGTCTGTGCTGAGTTTTAACTATAATGACGGTAGCCGACAAAAGAGCGATAATACTAAGCGCGGTCAGGATTGTTATACCCTTCACTATGTTGCGCCAGTTATCCAGAAAAAAGTCTTCCGTTATAGTTATATTGACGATCATCGGATAGTTTCGCACGACTCTCACGGCACCGAGCCGCGCAACCTGCTGATTGCTTTGTGAAAAACGTGGAGCTTTCAGGTAGATGACATCATCGCCCTTATTCATTTTATTCACGACAATGTAGGTCGAACCGCTCGTATTCGTCTTGCCGATCAATTCATCTTTCATGGGCCAACGAGTCAACAAGGAGAAATCACTGCGATACAATGTGACCGTAGCGTCCTTCCCGAGGTTTCGACCCAGTTGCTCATAGAATTTCGTGAATGCCTCAACGGATATGCCGACCAGCACCAATCCCAGCATGTTGCCTCTGCTGTCGTTGATTCTGCGGCTTATGTAAAAAACCCATTTGCCGTTTCCTTTGTTGCGGACGGAAATGCTGATAAAATTAGCTAAATTATTGCTGCCGGCATGTGCCTTAAAGTAATCACGGTCAGAGAGGTTTATGGGGGGTGGGGGAAAGGAACGGGTGAAATTGATTACTTCTCCATCTTCTGCAACCACGGTTGCAACATCAACCTGCGGGAGCAGTTCTACCCTGTCTTTGAGCATCCGGTAGACTTCCGGCGTAGCAAGCCTTTTCCTGTATTCTTCCGGATTTTCGGCATGCTCCATACGCACACGGTCGGCAATGCTGTCAAGGGCGGCATATGCCGAAACCATGGTCTGGTAGGAATGTTCGGCCAGAACGAGTGAATTGTTGCTCATTTGCTTGCGCCATATTTCAATTTCATGGCTGCGCAGGCTAAATGCCGCAATTACGGCGGAAATGGTAATTACAACTACCAGAAATGCGCACAATGCGAGAGTAATCTGGCTGCCTTTAAACTGGTTTAGCGACTTTACCATCACATTGCCCCCAGTGGCTGACTAGCTCCGGCTCTGGTCTCGCAGAATAGACAACTGTCACGCCTGGTGCATGCAGTCGAAGGTGATAACCCTTCTGATTGCGCAGTGTCGCGACCATTATTGAAATGGCTTTTCTGAATCAGCTGAAGTGCTCTTCCAACGCCTCCGCCAGTGCATCTAATGTGTGAACGACCGGCTCGACATCTACTTTCAGACCCAGTTCGCGACAACTCTTTGAGGTAATCGGACCGATCGATGCCACCGTGACCCCCTTCAACAGATCAACCAGCATATCCTCACCCAGCATGGCAGCCAGGTTCTGCACTGTCGATGAAGAGGTGAAGGTGATACAGTCCACCGAGCGTTTCTCCAACACAAAGAGCGCCTCGGGTGGTAGTCGTTCGGGGAAAATATTGCGATAGGCAACAGGACTGTCTACATTGGCGCCCATCCGCTTCAATTCACAGGGGATTATTTCACGAGCCTTGTCGGCCCGGGGGAATAGAATTTTTTTGCCGTGCAGATCCAGCCTTGAAAACTCGTCTACAACCCCCTCCGCCTTGAAATCTGCCGGCACCAGATCAGGCCTGATGCCGAACGAAGCAAACGTATCCGCCGTTTTTGGCCCAACAGCACAAACCTTGCAGCCGGCCAGGGCCCTGGCATCCATGCCCAGAGTTTCCATCCGCTGAAAGAAAAAACGTACGGCATTGACGGAGGTGAGGATCAACCAGTCGTAGCCGTGCAGACCACGTATAGCCACATCAAGCAACTGCCAGCTTTCAGGTTCTACCAGACGGATAGTAGGGCATTCCAGCACTGTTGCCCCGAGCATCGCCAGCTTGGCGGAAAACTCTCCGGCTTGTTCTGCAGCGCGGGTAACAATGACTTTTCGGCCACAGAGCGGACGTCTGTCGAACCATCCCAGTTGTTCCCGCAGGGAAACCACCTCGCCGACAATGGTCACGGCCGGGGGTTTGAAACCTCCCGCCTCGGCCCGGTCCGCAATGTCAGCCACTGTGCCGGTCAATACCTGCTGTTGGGGGGTCGTAGCCCATCGTACAAGCGCTACCGGTGTTTCAGGCGCTCTTCCATGCTCGATCATACGTTGCATGTTGCTCCTCAAGGTAGTGATACCCATATAGAAAACTACCGTCCCCCCCCCCAGCGAGAGGCGCTGCCAGTCGATTGACGACTCGTTTTTATCCTTTCCTTCCTGCCCGGTGACAAAGGCCACCGAGGCAGTAAAATCTCTGTGAGTCAGAGGGATGCCGGCATAAGCCGGCAGCTCCCATGGCAGCGGTGATCCCAGGCACAACCTCAAAGGGGATGCCGGCCTCGCGCAACGCTTCACACTCTTCGCCGCCCCGACCGAATACGAATGGATCGCCCCCCTTCAGCCGCACGACAACTTTCCCTTCCAGCCCTTTTTTCACCAGCAGACGGTTGATCTCATCCTGGTCCTGATTGTGGCGACCGCCGATCTTGCCGGAGTAGATGTACTCGGCTCTCTCCGGAGCATGGTTCAGGAGCTGCTCGTTGGCCAGGTAGTCGTAGACTACCACATCGGCCCGCTTAAGACATTCCATTCCCCGCATGGTGATCAGTGCCGGGTCGCCCGGGCCGGCACCTACCAGATATACAATTCCTGTCTGATTCATTGAAGATTTCATGCATCACCCGAGATACTATTTTTCCCCGATTTCTCGCTGGTAGACTTCCTCAAGTATGCACTTGCCGCCGTCTGCCAGAAGTTGATCCGCGAGTTGAATCCCCATCTGTTCAAACTGCTCCGCAGAGCCCGTTATCTCACCTCTGACCGAACGGCTGCCGTCTATAGCAGCGATGAAACCGACCAGCCGCAACCGGCCATTGCTGACCGTGCCGTGGGCTGCGATCGGAACCTGACAGCCACCCTCGCAACGCTTAAGCAGAGCCCGTTCGGCTCGCACGGCACAGGCGGTGTCGGTGTGGTTAAAAAAGGCAATGGTCTCTGTGATAACCGGATCGGCCAGACGGCACTCGATTCCGAGGGCTCCCTGGCCGATGGCCGGGATGGAAAGCTCCGTATCCAGATATTCGGCTACCTTTTCGGTGAAGCCAAGGCGTTTCAAACCTGCGGCGGCCAGAATTACGGCGTCCAGGTTATCGTCTTCAAGTTTGCGGATACGGGTTTCAACGTTGCCGCGAATAATGACCATCTGCAAATCGGGGCGCACCTTCAGCAGCTGTGCCTGGCGACGGAGCGCCGAAGTTCCGATCCGGGCACCCTGTGGCAGATCGGCAAACCTTACATTGCGGGAGATGACGGCATCACGCGGATCTTCGCGCTCGGTGATGCAGTGCAGCCCCAGTCCTTCCGGGAAATCGGTCGGCACATCCTTCATGCTGTGTACGGCGATATCGATCTCGTCCCGCAGCATGGCCTCCTCAATCTCCTTGACGAACAATCCCTTGCCGCCCACCTGAGCCAGCGGGACATCAAGGATCTTGTCGCCGATCGTCTTGATCTTGGTCAGCGTGACTTCCATGCCGGGATATCTTTTCTCCAGCTCGGACTTGACCCAGTTGGCCTGCCAGAGGGCCAGCTGACTGGCGCGGGTACCGATACGTAACTGCTTGGGGATCATACTGTTCTCCGTTCCATGGTAAGTTAGACAGTCAGGATTGCTGTGTTATTCTTCCAGCTCCAGCTCTTCATTCTCATGCTGGAGCGACTCCAGCTCAAAGAGTTGACGCAACGCATCAATGTAAAGATCTACCCGCCCCCCCTGGCCGGCCTGTTTCAGCACCTTCGTGGGAGTGTGGAGCAGTTTGTTCATCATGGCCATCGTGAGTGCCTCCAACCGCTTTTCTGCGTCAGGCGGCAACTCCTTCCAACTGGTGATGGTTTTTTCCAGCTCAAACCTGCGGATTTCGTCAAAGCGGGTTCGCAGTGCGACAATGGCAGGGGTTACCTCCAGCGTCGAGAGCCATTTAAAAAACTGGCCGATCTCCTGATCAATGATCTCCTCGGCCTTTTCGGCCTCCAGACTGCGCTGTGCCAGGTTGGCCTGGACGATTTCCTGCAGGTGATCGACGGTGAAAAGGTAGGCATTCTCAACATCATCCACTCTGGGGTCGATATCGCGCGGCACGGCGATATCAATGAAAAATACCGGCTTGAATCTGCGTCGCCTGATTACCTCTTCGGCATCCTTCGGTCCGATAATGCAGTGCGGAGCGCCTGTGGAGGAGAGTACTATGTCGGCCCGGTGCAGATGTTCGAACAGTTCCTCGAAGAGTATCGCCTCGCCGCCAAACTCTTCCGCCAGCCGCCTGGCCCGCTCGAAGGTCCGGTTGGTGACCATCACCCCTCTGGCCCCGCTGTTGAGGAAATGCTTGGCCGCCAACTCGCACATCTCGCCGGCCCCGATCAGCATGACCGTCTTATCCGAAAGGTCTCCCAAAATTTTCTTGGCCAACTCGACAGCAGCAAAAGCGACGGAAACGGCTGAAGAAGCGATCTTCGTTTCGGTACGCACCCGCTTGGCCACCGAAAATGCTTTATGGAGGAAGCGGTTGAGGATTATGCCGGACGATTTGTACTCGGCGGCATAACCGTAGGAAGTCTTGATCTGCCCAAGGATCTGAGGTTCGCCCACCACCATCGAATCAAGGCTGGAAGCTACCCGGAAGACGTGGCGAATGGCCGCCTCTGAATGGAAATTGTAGAGATGCTGCTCAAGCGACTCCAGTGCCAGACGGTGATAATCTGCCATAAAACGCTTGATACGCGCAATTCCTCCGGCGATGTCACGAGTCGTGGCGTATATCTCAACCCGGTTGCAGGTTGATACAATCACCCCTTCGATGATACCGTCCAGAGCAACCAGTTCCTTAAGTGGTTTTTCAATCTGGTTGGGGGAGAAGGCGACTTTTTCCCGTATTTCAACAGTGGCGGTCTTGTGAGAAAGACCGACGACGATAATATTCATTCAGATTTTTGTCCTTGAAGCTTCTATTTGTACGCGTGCAGGCCTGGAAGCCATAAATTGACTCCGATAAAGGTGAACATCATAATCAGAAAACCTGCAATAGTCAGCAAAGAGGCCCGCTTTCCCCGCCATCCGGTTGTAAGCCTGCTGTGCAGAAGTGCGGCATAGATGAACCAGGTGATCAGAGACCAGGTCTCTTTGGGATCCCAGCTCCAGTAAGTACCCCAGGCCTTTTCGGCCCAGATGGCCCCTGTTATGATCGCTACGGTCAGCAGTGGAAATCCTATCGTCAGGCAGCGGTAGCTGATATCATCCAGAGTATTGAGCGAGGGAAGCTTCTGGAAAAGTGCTCCCAGTCGCTTTTTTTTCAGGAAATACTGCTGGATCAGGTAGACAACTGCTGTGCCGAACGCGATAGTGAACATGGCATAACTGATAAAGGCCATGATGGTATGTGTCCAGAGCCAGTTACTCTTCAAAGCCGGATTCAGTTCGCGAATAGCCATCGGGAACGCGCTGGAGGCGATCACGAGCATGAGGGCGACCGGGACGACAAATGGGCCGAGAATTGTAACCTTGTATTTGCGTTCAATCAGGATGTAGGCGCCAATTATGACCAGACCGAAGAACGACAGGGATTCGTGCATGTTGGTTATTGGCAGGTGACCGGAAGAACTGAAGCGATGGATAGTTGATAGCAGATGCGCGGAGAATCCGGCCAGCACCAGCCGGTTAGCCCAGATGCCCAGTCCGGCAGTGGTGCGCAGCAGATAGAGCAGATAGGCCAGGGTGGAACAGCCATACAGGGCAAGTGTAAGAGAGAAAAAAACCTGACTCATGCGGTATCCTTGCGTTCATTGAGCTCGGAGATCAGTCGCCTGGCAAGCGGGCGTAAAACCTGTTTATTGTATGTGCTGGAGTTCCCCGACGTCAACAGCTTTTCTCTTTCTTCCGCGAGCTCACTCACAAGAGCCCCATACTCCTCCGTAATCAGGGTGGCAATCAGTTCGCGGAGTTCAACGGCCAGAGACGGGCAACAACCACGTGTGGACACACCGATCTCAAGGTCTCCGCGGCGCAGTACAGCCGGGAAACTGCAGTTGCCGGCTTCAAAGGCATCTGTAACACAGACCATCTTCTTTTGCGAAGCGGCATCCGTTGCAACCTGCCGATTCACACCGGCGTCATCAGTTGCTGCAACAACCAGAAACATGCCTTCCAGATCGCTGATCCGGTATTGATCATTCCTCACTGTGAGATTTTCGGCTTGCGCAAGGGCGTCAATCTCTTCTGCCACGGCTGGAGCCACAACGTACACCTTTGCTCCGGCATCCAGCAACACCTTGATCTTACGGTATGCTACCGTGCCGCCGCCGATAACCACGGCTGTTTTTCCTGACATATCCACATTCAGCAGCACAAATATCACCTTCCCGTTGATTTGGAGCTTGAAAGCATACGCTTTTGTCAGTACCAAATCAACGAATTCTCACGCGAGGAGTTTGCACTTGATTTTTTCAACGTCTGGTATATCATCCGCAGATATGGATATTTACCCAAAGGAGATGCACAATGGCCAGTGAAAACGTAGCCGCATTTACGGATGCAAATTTTGATCGGGAGGTGCTTCAGTCCGAAATCCCGGTTCTTGTTGATTTTTGGGCAACGTGGTGCGCCCCCTGTAAACATATTGCGCCTCTGGTAGATGCCATTGCCGATGAATATACCGGCAAGGTCAGGGTTGGCAAGGTTAATGTTGACGAAAACCAGGCAACCCCCGCAAAATATGGTGTACGGGGCATCCCGACGATAATCCTTTTCAAGGGAGGTTCGGTGGTTGATCAGGTTGTGGGGGCCGTACCGAAATCGCAACTTGACGCCTTGATTGCCAAGGCGCTTTAGCGGGATGAATTTCACTACAAAAGATATTTTTATTCTGCTGGCAGGTTTCGTGATGGCTGTTCTGGTCGTGGCGGTGCCCTCTGAAGCAGCCTTCAAACCTGGCCAGGCTGCTCCCAACTTCAAGGTAATCACCACCACCGGCCAGGCCGTCACCATGGATGATTACAGGGGGCGTGTGCTGGTGATTGATTTTTTTGCCACATGGTGTTCTCCCTGTCGGCAGTCAATGCCGCATCTGGTGGAGATGAACCGCAAATATGGTAAACAGGGACTTCATATCCTGGGGTTAAGCGCTGACGAAGACGGGGAACGTGCAGTCGCGACGTTTGCCAATGAATTCAAGATCAATTATCCTCTGGCGCTGGCGGGTGATGCAGCTACAGCCGATTTTGGCATAAGTTCGGTGCCGGTCATGTTCGTGATAGACAATAAAGGGAAGATAGCCGAAATTTATCGAGGTTTTTCCGATGAAATAGGGCGCTCGATGGAGCTGCTGGTGAAACGCCTGCTGACCGAAAAATAGGCTATCAGGCTGACCTCAGATTCAGTCCAACCGATAATTCACACTACCCCACCCAGGTAACAGCTATGCAATGTGTTGATGTCACCACCGATATAGCTTTCAAAAATGTCTTCGGCAGCGAACAGCACAAAATCGTGACCTGAACGATGTCTGTTTTCGTGAAATCTTTCAATAACCGGCGTTTCTCGCATCCGGATGCTTTTGCGCATCGCTGCAGCACTGTGTCAGTTATAAGTTTCGTTGTGTTGGTTTGTATCGGTTGGCTCGACTATATAACCGGCTATGAGTTGGGTTTTTTCATATTCTATTTTATTCCGGTAGCCATTTCCTCCTGGTATTGCGGGCGGCGTCTTGGACTTCAGGTCGCTTTCGGCTCGGCCATCGTCTGGTATCTGTCCGACAAATATACCTACCATCCCTATTCACACTCCTATTTCATCTATTGGGAGATGTTCATGCGCCTGTTGTCATTTCTCACGACAACCATTACCATTTCACGTATCCGGAGTATGGTGCTGAATGAGGAACGTCTGCTGAAGGAGTTGCTGGCCATGCGGCAGGAATTGGAATGTCACAGGAACTCATCACATTAATGGACTACGCAACATCTTGCCCGCTCTGCCTCCATACCCATTTTCCGGTCTGATCCGCGTCCCTGCATTCATTTCATCACTTCGTCGTCGTAGTAGCTCCCCTGCCATACAGATTATCCCGCCACTCCGTTTCGCCCTGGATACGCCAGGTTGTATCCGGCTCCGTATAGAGCAGAGCAGCCCCCGACCCGACAGAAAGACCGTTCATCGGCATCAGATAGACCTGCCCGGTCTGCTGGTTCCACCATAACAGGTCGGCCTTGCTGTCGCCGTTGTAGCTGCCGACGCTGACTATCTCCCAGCTGGTGTTGGCTTCGGTGTAGATCATCGCACCGTTGGTGACCGATGAGCCGTTGGTCTGCATGCCGTAGACCTGACCGGTGGTTCTGTTGTGCCAGATGATGTCGGCTTTGCCGTCTCCGTCCAGATCGCCTGCTCCGGCTATGCGCCAGTTGGTGTCAGGTTCGTACCAGATCAGATTGGCGCTGGAGGCGCTGGTTCCGTTGGTCTGACCAAGGGCTACCTGGCCGGTGGCACTGTTCCACCAGAGCAGTTCAACTTTGCCGTTGCCGTTGAAGTCGGCTGCAGCGACGATTTTCCAGTTTGTGTCCGGTTCGGTGTAGATCTGTCCTCCACCTGCTATTGTAGTTCCGTTTACCAGTAGTGCCGAGACTTGACCGGTGGTTTTATTCCACCAGATCAGGTCGGTTTTACCG
>Ga0194037_1000897_pt1 | contig 22712 bp, 15 predicted proteins | sample JunL306m_MetaG_FD_148653 | JGI IMG/M metagenome (GOLD analysis project Ga0194037, IMG submission 148653) | Anoxic zone freshwater microbial communities from boreal shield lake in IISD Experimental Lakes Area, Ontario, Canada - Jun2016-L304-6m | ecosystem: Environmental > Aquatic > Freshwater >...
TCAAAAAGGAGAAGGATAAGAAAAAAGAGGACGCTAAAACTGCTGCGGTGCAGGAGGCCTTCGAATTCATCAAGGCCGAGGGTGATTTCCGCACCCCTCCCTTCAGCCTGCTTGACCAGCCACCAGCCACCGAGCGTACGCTGGACCGTGAAACACTGACCATGAATGCGCGCCTGCTGGAGAAGAAGCTGAAAGACTACAACATTGACGGCGAGGTAGTGGAAATCTGCCCCGGCCCGGTCATCACCATGTATGAATTTTCACCGGCCCCCGGTATCAAGATCAGCCGTATCGCCGGCCTGTCCGACGATCTGACCATGGCTCTGCAGGCCATGTCGATCCGCATTGTGGCTCCGATCCCCGGCAAAGGTGTCGTCGGTATCGAGGTGCCCAACCGCGAACGGGAAATGGTCTTCCTGCGTGAGATTTTCAACTGCGAGCATTTTCATCACAGCAGGATGAAACTGCCTTTAGCCATAGGCAAAGACATCGCCGGGCTGCCTGTTGTGACCGATCTGGCCAGGGCTCCGCATCTTCTGGTGGCCGGCTCAACCGGCTCCGGCAAGTCGGTTTCGATCAACACCATGATTTTGTCGCTGCTCTATACTGCTACCCCTCAGGATGTCCGTATGATCATGGTCGACCCCAAGATGCTGGAATTCTCGATGTACGAAGGGATTCCTCATCTGTTGCTGCCGGTGGTGACAGATCCCAAGAAAGCGTCTCTGGCCCTTAAGTGGGCGGTCAACGAAATGGAGCGCCGCTATCAGCTACTGTCTGACAAGGGTGTCCGCAATATTGAATCCTACAACAAGAAGCTCGCCGGCGAGTTGCAGGCACAGGAGGAGCTCAGCAGCATTCCCGAGGCTGAGATCATCGAAGAGCTGGAAGATCTGATTGAGGAGGGGAATGCCGTTGCCGTCCCGATCCCGTTTGCAGTGGACGATGGTGAAGAGATGGAGCATGTTCATCTCCCCTATATTGTGGTGATCGTTGACGAGTTGGCCGACCTGATGATGGTGGCCGGTCGCGAAGTGGAGGAGCACATCGCCCGTCTGGCCCAGAAAGCCCGCGCTTCAGGTATTCATCTGATCCTGGCCACCCAGCGTCCTTCGGTGGATGTCATCACTGGCCTGATCAAGGCCAACCTCCCATCGCGGATCTCTTTCCAGGTAACCTCCAAGGTCGATTCCCGTACGATCCTGGACTGCAACGGGGCTGAAAGCCTGCTCGGTTCCGGCGACATGCTGTATATGCCTCCCGGAACTTCCAAACTGCAGCGTATCCATGGCGCTTTTGTTTCAGACGCCGAGGTGCAGCGCGTGGTCGATTTCCTCAAAAAGCAGGGCAAACCGGTCTATGAAAAATCGATTCTGGAGATGAAGGATCCGGACGAAAAGGGTGCCGAGGACGAGGTACAGGACGAACGATGGGAGGATGCATTGCGCCTCGTGGCGGAGACCAGACAGGCCAGTATCTCCATGATCCAGCGCAAGCTGCGGATCGGCTACAACCGGGCCGCCCGAATTGTTGAAATGATGGAACATGAAGGGATGATAGCGGCCAGTGACGGCACCAGCAAACCGCGCGAGATATACATGGACATTATTCATGCCTACCTGAATTCACAGTTTACGAGGTAGAAGGCGATGTGCCTGTCCGCGTGAGATTTGAGCCCGTCAGGACTTATGTCTGTTGCGATCACATTCCCAGGGAGACGACCCTGCTTCGTCCCGAAGAAAGCCCTTCAAATCTGAACCTCCCCAGGTAGGCGCCGCTTTTGTACAATCCTGCCTCTCCCGGCGGAAGATATTGTCTGCTCGTGTTCGTGAGCCTTCCTGAAAAACTGTTGTAGATTCCCTCTCCATAACGCTCTTCCGAGATCGGGAAGCGGTAGCTGCCCAGTACGGCGCTCCCGCCCCGGGTAACCGGAAACGTTGGCGCCGTTGCACTTTCTGCAAGAGATGCAGGAGAAACCCGCAGCAGATACCCATCAAAGTTTCCTGAAATCCGTGCTGAAAACTGAAGCCCTGCAGAACCGTCACCAGCGAGATGCATATCATAATGTGGCCGCCATCCCCGTTCTGAAGTGGCATAGCTTACCGTGACTCTGCCGCGGACCGGTGTGACGGTAATGCGCACAGAACTCTCTTCTGACCGGGCATTTTTTCTTGCAGCAGCGATACGGGCATCGGTTTTTTTTATCTCCTGCTCTGTTTTGCGACGAGTTGTATAGACCGTTTCGAGCTGGGCTATGGCGAAGTCGGTCCCCTGGCGGATAGTCTGCAACGGATCCGGGTTGGATTTGGTCTTGCGGAGCGCTTTGCCGCTTTGCGATTTGGCTGCTGATTTGAATATCTCCTCGCGGGTGGCCAGTGCCCGCAAGCGATCTTCCAGGCGCTGACGCTGTTCCGTCAGTGTCTCTATCTCTTTGTCGGACCTGCTGTCCAATCGTGCCGGACTGATATCCACACTCACAAGAGTTGTACCGGCTGCCGGAACCACTTTCAGCGTGCCGTCAAGCAATCCGGCGGCAAGCAGCACTTCGGCCACCCCCTTTACGGCGACAACCTCCCGAACGGCTACAGTGCCGTCACTGTAGCAGGTCATACTGTTGCCGGCTGATGCCGCAGAGGCAGCCAGCAGGATGGTAATCAGGCAGACAAGATGAAGCGGCATGGGAACTCCTTCGAAGTTGTACGGATATTTTATCGTGCTGTGTCGGCACTGTTGCGTATGACATCGGATGCGGCTATAATTTCCACACCATAAAATGAAAGGTGGTCATCATGGACATAGAAGATGAGGTAACCGTCAAAGACATAGTCAATTTTTATATAAAAATCAATGATTCATCCAAGGCAAAAAAAGATATTGCCCAGATGTCTTCAAAAGACAAGGCCACCGCTTTCGAGATTATCGCTGATTCTGCCGCCAACCGTGAGTTCAGGGTCGATGTTGCACGCTACTTTATCTATGACCTGGATGCCCGTGTCCGCAGAAAAGCCGAGCGCTTTATGGAGGATCTGGTACCGGGGTGGGTGGCGGATCCGGCCGAAAGTATTTTGAAACTGTTGAAATCCGTTGACGGAAAAGGGAGCGCAAGCCGTAACTCGGCGGTAAAGTTCCTGTTCGGTATTGTTGATTCAAATAGTCTGCGTGACACATTCACGACGCTGCTGAACGGTCGTAATCGTACTCACATGTCTGAAATCATTGCTATTCTGGAGGATTATATAGACTCATCCATGGATGAGCGCGAGCAGGTTAAAATATTTGACGCCTGTCTGGAGATTGTCGTCTCGGACGATATCGACAACAATATCAAACATCACGCCTCCAACCTGCTCAGCGTCTTTTTCAAAAAGGTCAGTGCGACCCGTCTCGGAGAGGTACTGAGGCGAAAGTACATCGAAAAACAGGTGGAAAAGGCCGAAGGGATATACCGCTATCTCTGCAGCGGGGTATCCGGGCTGAATTCCGCATTTCTGGAGGATCTGCTGCGGCCTCTGAATGACTGCAGCTCTGTTTTCCAACTCAAAATTCTGAACTACTTCAAGGTCGTTCTGAAAAAAGCCAGGAATCCTGAAGAAGCCGATACGGTTCTGGATACGTACCCAGATTACTGGAATCAGGAGGAACAGCCTAAAGAGGTCAAGATCCGGGTAATTTGCGCCCGGATCCTCCGTGCAGCCGATGAATTATGGGAAGCTTCCACAGATGCTGAAGTACGGGGGCTTATCGCTCAGATCCGCTTTAACGAGTATGCAAACAAACGCGAATTACTGGAACAGATCCGCAACAGAGCTGACGAAATCATCAGTGATTCCGCCCGTGAAAAGCTGGCTATGATGCTGCGCTGTTTCCTGCACCCCGATGAACAGGATCTGCTGAAACTGCAGGCCTCGCAACTGCTGCTTTTCAAGATCGGCGATCCGGTCAGCAGACTGGCTGCCCTGGAATATCTCGCTTCATATCTGGAAAATAAAAACCTGAACTATGCTGAAAAAGGGAGTATCGCGACGGTCATCGAATCGTTGCTGGCAGAAAAACATCTGGGAGAGAGGGTGCGTGAAAAAGCGCAGTACCTTCTGTTCATCGCAGATCCGGAGCGCCTGAAGAGTGCAGACGAGCAAAAATCGGTGCTTGGTTATTTGCGGGGTATCGTCGAGGGTGAGCGGTTTTCCGGAAAAAACGCCGAAAAACGGGCGCTGGATTCTCTCGCCGTTTTTTCCAGCCAGCCTACAACCAGTGAAAACCTCAAAAAAGCTATTCAGTACCTGGATTTCAAGATAAAGAACCCGAAGAGCACACCGACCTGGGATAAGATTATCGGAAGCTCGGATAAAAAACGTGATTGAGCGAATTCCGACCATAACGCGGATACCTCATGAAAGTGTTAATGGCGGGCACAGACATCGGGCGTTGTCGACATGAAATAATGGTAACCTCTGCATTGAAAAACCATGAAGCTGGTGCGGGTCTCGGATGCGGCATCCTGGCATATCTGATCTGGGGTTTTTTCCCTGTCTACTTCAAGTCGCTGGCAAGTGTCCCGTCACTGCAGGTGGTTGCACACCGGGTTGTATGGTCCATACTCTTCCTGTTCCTGCTGATAGCCGTGCGGAGCAGGTTGACAGACGTACAGAATGCCCTGAAGAGTCGCCGTTCCCTGCTGATCCTGGTGACGACGGCATTCCTGATAGCCACCAACTGGCTGGTGTTCATCATTGCCGTTGGCCATGCCCAGGTTCTGCAGGCAAGCCTTGGTTACTTCATTACTCCCTTTGTCAGTGTGCTGCTTGGGTTTCTCTTTTTGAAAGAACGCCTGCGCAGAATGCAACTGTTCGGCATGCTGTTGGCCACATGCGGCGTTCTGCTGCTTACGGTACAATATGGTCACATACCCTGGGCCGCACTGACCCTTGCTTTGACCTTCGGCAGCTATGGTCTGCTTCGGAAAATCGTAGAGGTTGATGCACTGATTGGACTTACGGTTGAAACATTTCTGGTGGCTCCGGTTGCATTAGGTTACCTGATCTTTGTTTCATCCAACGGGACAGGCGCTTTTCCGATATCCGGCATCACGGTAAACAGCCTGCTCATGCTTGCAGGTGTAGTCACTGCCGTTCCTCTGCTGCTTTTTGCGACAGCAGCACGTCGTCTGAAACTGGCCACTATCGGTTTCCTCCAGTACATTACGCCGACACTGCACTTTTTACTGGCAGTACTCGTCTATGGCGAATCGTTCACCTTGTCGAATCTCAGCAGCTTCATACTGATCTGGAGTGGACTCTGTTTTTACTCAGTCGATGCCTGGCTGGCAATGAGAACCTATCGGATGGGCCTTTCATAGGGCTTCGCCGTTCTGCAGGCAAACACCGCTTCATAGAAAGTAAACATGATACATGCGACGTGGCCTCCGGAGAAAACGTGTACGATTTCAGCCGCTGCAAACTGTGTGAAGAAAACAGCGCAGCTCCGACATACACTCTCAAAAACACAACGATTTATGTATGCGCTGCGTGCGGTTTTCATTTTATCAACCACCTGGACATAGTGCCGCCGGATAATACCAGCGAAGATGCACAAACTCTGAACCGGAAGTCATGCGACTATATTGAAAGCAAGCTCAACGAAAACGGAAAACGGCATGTAAAAAATCTGCTTCTCGTCAGACAATATTGCTCTCTGTCACAGTCACACTCTCTTGATATCGGCGCTGGCGCCGGTGTGTTCAGCAACCTTATGGCCAAAGAGGGAGCTTTGGTCTATGCCATAGAACCGCAAAGAATATTCCGCGAGTTTGCTCTGAAAACATTCGGCATCTCCATAAACAAAGAGACCATCGACGATCAACACTGGCAGGAAGGTTTTGCAGGTTTTTTCAATATCATAACCCTCTGGGACGTCCTTGAGCATGTCAACTTTCCGGCGGAGATGCTCAAACATGCCTATAACGTAACCAGGGAAGGTGGCTGGCTGTTTCTCGACACACCTTGCCGAGATTCGGTTTTTTACAGGATTGCTGAATGGTCCTACCGGTTGAGCGGCGGTTCTCAACCATTGATTTTTGAATCTCTTTATTCTTCACAACCATACCGGCACAAGCAGATATTCACCCGTCTTCAGTTGATTCAGCTTGTTGAGGACATCGGGTTTTCCGTAATCAGTATGAATACTTCCTTTTTCAAGTCGCAAAACAAGATGATCCTTGTCTGCCGGAAGCCTTTATCTGCATAACTATTGAAGAAGGGGGATTCTATTAATGGATGCGCAGCAACAAAAACAGCAGACTTCTTCAGCAACCGCGCAAAGCACACTAAAATCTGCAACCGCAGGTACGGATTCCGATTGCCGGACATGTTCCGCCTGCAACCACTCCAATGAGTTGGAGGCATCGTATTGTGAGGAGTGCGGTCAGGCGCTTCAAAAAGCCGAATGCCTGCACTGCGGCTTCATAACAGAGCAGGGGGGAGATATTTGTGAGCGCTGCGGTACATGGCAGCTTGCCGGCCAGTGCATGTTCTGTTACGCTCCGCTTGCGGATGATGATCTCTTTTGCAGCGAATGCGGCAACCCGGCTGAAGGAGTTGTTTGTCCGGAGTGCGGCAACAGAGGTTGTTTCGACTACTGCGCCACCTGTTCAATCCCATTGACGGAAACGGCGAAACAGATGCTTCAGGAAGCAGCCGGGGACCCTAAGATCAAGGAACTTGTCCTCCTTCTTGAGAACATCAGCATACAGGCGCCTCCTTCTGCGAATCCGTCGCAGAAACAGGAGATGGCAGCTCTTGAGAGCTACCTTGTCCGGGTGCGAAAACAACGCAGTCCGGAGATGACCAGGCCGGAGACAGTCAGCCTGTTCAGCCATGAGCAGAAAGAGAGCATCAACATGCTGCATGACGAAATTGTGAGGGATGCAGAGCGCAAACGACAGGAAGCTGAAGAACAACGCCGGCTCGATGAAGAGGAAAACGAGAAACAGCGGGTTGAAATGGGGCATCAAATGGCATTGGTGAACAATCTGCTTGCAACTCTGTCGGACAGGAAATTCCAGACATCACAGGACGCCCGCAGGTTCTTCGGCACGATAAAGGCCGCATTACCGAAAGGGGCTGTAAAGAATCTTAATAACCTGGAAATGGTATGGAAGTGCAACGCTTATAACACCGTGCACCCCGATGACACCCGATGCGCAAGTCCGCAAGAAGGCGGGGTCTGGTTCTTTGTACCCGGCCCGCTCGATTGGGTACATTGCACTACATAAAGGCGCGCTTCAAAGGCACTGACTATATTGTGATCACGTATTTCAGGAGGACGACAGCGCAATGGAAACCATCCGTATCGACAGCACTCTCGTCAGTGGCGGGGGAAACCCATCCTCATCAACCGTCCGTGCCGATGCCGGAAGCATTCCGGCGGATGCCTCAAACGGTCAGGGAGCTACCATTCGTGCTGACGTTCCCCTGATACGGGCCGATGCCGAACATACGGTGACTACGTTGCGGCACAACGGCATACCGGCCATATCGCTTCCTTCCGGCTCGCAAACCACACTCAGTGTCGGTGAAGTCAGGACTTTCAACAACCGGACCTATCGCGTTGAAAAGATACTTTCGCAATCAAGCGGTGAGGCGGAAGTGTACCTGCTGTCCCGTGGTAAGGAATTGCTCGTCTTTAAATGGTATTTCCAGAACTTCAAGCCAAAGGATGAAATACTTAACACATTACGGGGGCTGAACCATCCCGACATCGTGAACATTCTGGAGAGCAGCTACCATGAACGCCGCTTCTACGAGCTCCAGGAATATGCCGCCGGAGGAAGCCTGGATCAGTATCTTCCCATACAGGATACCGAACGGATCAAGCGGATCATCATGGATACCGTGAATGCATTACAATTTTTACACAGTCACGGCATCATCCATAAAGATATCAAACCGGCAAACCTCTACTGCAAAAACAGCAATGCAAACGATATTCTGGTAGCCGATTTCGGTATTTCATCAATGCTGCGCTCCGAAGAATCACGCCTTCTCACATCCCAGGGGCTCACCATCGGCTTTGCCGCTCCCGAAATGTACGGCATTGGTAATAAAATGATTGTCGGTCGTGAGGTCGATTATTATGCCCTTGGTGTTTCAATCATCCATATCTGGCAGGGAAAAAGCCCTTTTGACGGCCTTGAGATGCATGCCATCGCCAATCTTACGACAACAGGAAAAATAGAGTTCCCCGAAGATCTTCCCAAAGAGCTTGAGAAATTTGTAAAGGGTTCTATCACCATCGACTATGAAAAACGGTGGGGATACAATGAGATACAACGATGGCTCAAAGGCGAGAATGTCCCGGTTCACTTTCAGTACGCCACCACCAGCGCCCCCTACCTCTTTGAAAAGATTGACGGGAAGGAGGTGACGGCATCAACACCGGCAGAGCTTGCAAAACTATTGGCGCAGAATCCTGAAAGAGGAATAAAACAGTTGTACGGAAAAACCTTCTGTCCCTGGCTCCAGATGATTGATCCGGATTTGAACGAAAAAATTATTGACACAGTAGAATCGGATTATCCCAAAACACACATCATCGGGCTTAGGAAAGCAGTCTACCTGCTTGCCCCCGATCTTCCGTTTAAAACCAGAAATGGCACATCATGCAGGACGCCGGATGAGATTGCCGGCGCTTTTGAAGAGGATGCTGATTATTACGCCAAAGAACTGGGTGACCGGCATCATCCTTTCTACCTGTATCTGGAAGCCCACGACGAAAAACAGCGTACTGATGCGTTCCATAAGATATTTTCGGCCACTTCTCCCGCAAAACGGGCATTAAGCATGCTGATCGTTGAACTGCGCGGGAAGGAGCGCTACAAAATCGGAGTCCAGGAATTTCGTACTCCGGAACAGTTGTCAGCCTGTAATGATGACGGCAGGCTTCAAGAGCTGCTGCAGGATGAAAACTCAACCCTGCTGATCTGGATGCAGGGTTATTACAAAACAACCGGCTATCTCGAAACTCTGGAAGCGTTTGTCAAGGGAGCCATTTCTCACGGTATTGACAACCGGAAGAAAATACAGCTGGGTCATGTCATTGCCGCCTTTGCCGTGAAAAGCGAGAACCTTTCGACATGTGTACGTACTACATCCCTGCTGGGAACTGTTTCCCCGGATCATTCGCTATTGCAGAAGATCAGCGACAGTATCCGGCAGAAGGTCGAACAGCTCCGACAGGAAAATACGCGGATAGCGCATAATAATTGCGTATCGGCAACAAAACCGAACGCAGAACTGATCATGCTGCTCCTTGTCACACTTGCAATCAGCAGCTTGCCACTCTTCAAAATCATACCTCAACCTCTGGCTGACATATGTCTTAAATCCTACATGCAGGAAGCAGCCTGTTATCTGGGGGGCGCCATTCTTGTTGTGGCAACCCTTCTTTACGGCAATTACCGTAGAATGGGAATAGCGGGGTGGTTACTATGGGGTGGCCTTGTTCTTGCTCTTGCTGCATATCACCTGTTCGCCCCGTGGGCTCTGGTTATGCTGGTATCCTTTTATCCGGCCAGTGGCGTATGTGCCGCGCTATTCGTACCCAAATTCTATATGCGCTGGCGTCGGGTACGCCTGTTTTCGAAATCAGCCATTCAAAGCCAGCTGGAGTTCAGCGACTCGATCCGTTTTGATGCGTATAAAGAGGGCGTGGCCAGCTTCCGAACTTCATCCTCGACCCAGGCGCCGACCGATCCGGCCCGCTCTCATACAACGGGAGGAACGCCATCCATAACTGTTCCGGAGAACATTGCAACCGGGATCACCGTGCCGGAACGATCCTTACACTTTCCGACGTTGCTTGTTCGTGGCGGCGGTGTGCTTGCGGCAAGCGCAGCTATTATCCTGTCGGCAAAATTATTGAGTGTCAGGTATGATGAAAAACTGACTGAAATATCAACCGTACAGATGCTTACCAGAACGGTAACCGCCACGACAAAGAGTGAGGCCACCATGAGACTTTCGGCGTCGGCCCGGAGTAAACGTGTGGCAACCCTGCCCAAAGGAACAAAAGTAATCATACTGGAACAAAAGGGTGAATGGACTCACGTCAGTTATAAGGATCTTGATGGATACATCAAGGACACTCTGTTGCAGACAAACTAAGGAGAAGGAGTTCGCTTCGATGAGCCGATCCTGTGCCGCATGCAGCACTTCAAACCGCACGACAGCCCGTTTTTGTAAAGCCTGCGGGGCCGCTTTCAAGGGTGTCATCATCTCTTTTGAAGATTTGGCAGGGATCGAAGAGGTGCAGCGTGAGATTGAAAAAATATCCAGAATCGTGACCGTTATGAAGAAAGACGGCGTCACGTACGGCGACCGTCTTCACACAATCCTGATGGGAAATACCGGGACAGGCAAAAGCAGTATCGTACGGATCATGGCCGGCCGTTACCATGAGCTTGGACTCATATCGTCTCCGACACCGATCATCTATGATGCCGTAGATTTCGATGAGTTTCAGAAAAAATTCGCGGAAAATTTCCGAAAAGCAAAGGGGAGTTTACTCTGTATCGAGAATGTCCAGAAACTGATTCCAAAGGATTATTCGCAGCATGTCGAGCCGCTTGACAGACTGCTGAATGAGATGTCGAAAGAAGAAAACCGGCAATACCCGATTGTTGTCCTTTCGGGATTGCCGCAGGGGATGCGGGAATATCTGGATTCAAATGACGCAGTGAAGAGCAAATTCCGTTTCATCTTTTCCCTGCCGGACCACTCATCTGTCCATTTATCCCTCATTACTATCAAAGAGCTTGAGAAGAGCGGATTTACACTGGATGAAGAAGCGCGGACAAAACTGGTGAAAGTGTTCGCCCACGCATTAAAGCTGAGCAGAAGGCCGGATTATCACGCGGATTCCAGGAACGCATGGCTGGCACAGAAAACTGCAGAAACTATCAAGGGGGCTTATTACCTGAGAATTGCCGACAGCGGGGAGCAGGGTGCCCGTACGATCACGCCGTATGACATTACCGGTGAGATGGAAAAAGAGAAGAGTCTGGAACAGGTAATGGCGGAACTTGACGGGTTTATCGGTATGAATTCCATTAAAATGGCTGTTCGTGGCCTGATTGATGAAGTCACTATGCAGAGAGACAGGGCTGCATCAGGAGTTGGCAAGGAGACTCAGGTTGCTTTTCATATTGTGCTGACCGGCAATCCGGGAACCGGTAAAACAACGGTAGCCAGGGTGCTGGGGGAGATTTTCAAGGCCGTGGGAGTTCTGGACCTTGGGCATACCCTGGAGGTTGACCGCAGCAAACTTGTGGCCGGATATGTCGGTCAGACGGCTCCGCTTGTCAACGCTAACTGCGACAGGGCCATGGGCGGCGTTCTTTTTATCGATGAGGCCTATTCGCTGAAACAGAACGATAGGGATTCTTTCGGCCAGGAAGCCATCGACGCCCTGCTCAAGCGAATGGAAGACGCCCGGGGAAAGTTTATTGTTGTAATTGCAGGTTATCCGAAAGAAATGGCCGAATTTCTGAAGTCGAATCCCGGCCTTGAATCACGCTTTGTAAGCCGCTACCGCTTTCACCTGGAAGATTACACCCCGGAAGAGTTGCTGGCTATTTTCATAAAGCTCGCCAAAGCAGAATGTTATGAGCTTGATGAAACTGCTGTGGGCTCTGTCCGGCAGTATTTTAAGAACATCTGTGCCAACAAGGATAAAAATTTCGGGAACGGTCGGGAAGCCCGCAATCTTTTTGAGAATTGCCGCAATCTTCAAGCGCAGAGGGTCAATGCCCTGCGAAAACAGGGAGTATGTGACGAAGCTGAACTCTCGCGCATCCGTACTCCGGACATTCCATGCACGTACCGGGAGCAGACGAAGGATATTGATGCTGTTCTGCGCGAGCTCAACAGCATGACCGGTCTTATGAGTGTCAAAAAAGAGATCAATAGTCTGATTTCTTTTTTGCAGATTGAGAAGATGAGGGCGGATCAAGGTGGCACAGAAACAAAATTAAACCTTCATTTTGTGTTCAGAGGCAATCCCGGGACAGGAAAGACCACTGTTGCCAGAGTTGTGGCAGCTGTGTTCACATCTCTGGGGCTCATTTCAAAGGGGCATCTGGTTGAAGTGAAGAGCGATGACCTGGTCGGCGAGTATATCGGCGCGACCGCCCCAAAAACCAACAAGCTTATTGATAGCGCCATGGGTGGTGTGCTCTTCATTGATGAGGCCTATACACTGGCTGCCGGGAAGAACAGTTTCGGCAAGGAAGCGATTGATACGTTACTGGTCAGGATGGAGAACGATCGTGGCAAATTCATCGTCATCGCCGCCGGTTACTCTCAGGATATGGCTGGTTTCCTGCAGGCAAACCCTGGCCTTACGTCAAGATTCACCAGGTTTATTGACTTTGAAGATTATACCCCCCCGGAAATGCTGGCCATCTATCACTCAATGATGACGGCCAAGGGCATGGCCGGTACTCCGGCAGCTGAAGTGAAACTACAGAGCTTGTTTGAAGAGTTGTATGCCACCCGTGATCGCAATTTTGCAAATGGCAGGACCGTCAGAAACATCTTTGAACAGACCTTGCAACACCAGGCCACACGACTCGCCGCCCTGAAAGTAACCGATACAAAACTCACCAGCGAACAACTCAGCACCGTTACGCCAGAGGATATTCCACACATATAGGGGATACAGCTCATGCAGTGCGCTTTTTGCAGGGAAAGCATCGATGATGATTCAAAATTCTGTGACCAGTGCGGCGAGGAGGTCAGACGCTGCCCTTCGTGCGGTACCATTGGAAAAGGGAAGGTATGTACCAAATGTGGAACAAAATTCACACCCATCATTGCACCGGCAGATTTTCAACAGATCATAAACGATGGGGCATCACAGCCCGTACCATCTGCATCACAGGCACCTCAATCAACCGTCAGAGTCTCCGACCCGGCTTCCTCCCCGACAGTTCTTGAATTGCGCCTCGTCAACAAGACGTTGAATCTTGACATCAGGATACTTGACCGTTCGATAATCGGAAGGGCAACCGGGGAGTATGTTTCAATTTTCGGAAGCCACGGGCAGGTGTCAGGCAGACATTGCCGCTTCGATTTTGAACGTTCTGCCGGCTGGAGTATTACCGACCTGGGATCAACTAACGGCACGAAATATGACAACCAGCCGCTTGTCCCCAATGCCCCCCGGCAGCTTGGCGATCATCACCGACTGCAGATTGCAAATATAGAGTTTATTGTCCGGGTCATACCTCTTTAGTTAAATAATAATCGCCGATACCCATCTGCTCTACATAGCTTTGCTGTGCCTTCGGAGTTACTCCAGCAGAATACGCAATTGACAGAAATAGTGAAAGAGTTGAGCCGACGCATTGAAGTTCTGACTACGGAAATGCATAATGTAGTTATTCAACGAAAAGGCGCATAAATGAGGCTTGGAACCTCAAAATCTTAAACAAGGAGATTCACATGCTTGACTTCAAAGTTAACCACCAGACGTGTACTAAATGTGGTCAGTGCGTCGCCGATTGTCCGGCGATAATCATCTCAATGAGAGAAGAGTTTCCATGTATTGCTCCGGAAAAAGAGGTCTCCTGCTACAGATGCCAGCACTGTTTAACCATTTGTCCAACAGGTTCTGTTTCCATATTCGGTCTCGACCCGGAAAAGAGCTTGCCGTTGAAAGGCGATCTGCCGGATGCAAATCAAATGGAGCTTCTCATCAAGGGGCGTCGTGCTGTCAGACAATACAAGCCTGAGAATCTTGAACCTGAAGTACTGCAACGATTACTGGATGTGGCTTCTCACGCGCCAACCGGGAGGAATGCCCGTCAGCTTCTTTTTACCGTAGTTGACGATCGTGAAAAATTGGCAAAACTGCGCGAAGAGGTAATGAAAGGGCTCGGACGTATTGTCAGGGAGAAATCTCTGCCGGAAGGGCGGGAATTCTTTATCGATATTTATCGGGCGTGGGAGGAAGAGGGAATCGACATTCTCTTCCGGGGGGCCCCGCATCTTCTCATTGTTTCTGCTCCATCAGATATTCCAACCCCTGTTCAGGACTGCCTGATAGCTATGACCACCTTCGAACTGTTCGCCCAGACACTCGGAGTCGGTACCGTTTGGGATGGTCTGGCTAAATGGGCTATGAGTGATTTGATGCCTGAGTTCCGCAGTCGCATGGGGATTCCGGAAAACCATGAAATTGGTTACGTAATGGCATTCGGCAAGCCGGCGATACGCTATGCACGGACGGCACAACGTGGGCCTGCACAAATTCAAATTTTGCGCTAATTGTCTTTGAATCCGGCAATCAGCATGCTGGAGTTTGGCGGAATGAGACCCGTAATTATCGGGAGGATTATCGGAACTTTTTCCACACATCCCCTCCCAATTCAATAACGGTGGGGGTAATGACAGATGCACTACTTCCATCTGAGCGCCAGGCAACCGTCCTGCCAACTCAGGGCACAACGTAAAATAAAATGTCGCGCCATTTCCAACATGGCTTTGAGCCCATATTTACCCGTAGAATCGTTCTTCCTATTTTTCAGAAAGCAAAATACGATGCAGGGACATGAAGCAGGCAATTACGTCTGAATGCAGGTAGTGAAATGATGAAATTACATGTAACACATCGGGTGTTTCTGGCGATTCTCGCAGCCAATGCAATCATTGTTCTGTTCATGCTCCTGATCATGCAATGGAGCGTAGATCGAGGTTTTCTCCGCTATGTAAATCAGCTGGAGCAAAACCGCGTGGAGCGTCTGGCAACAAAACTCGGAAAAGCTTATGGCGTATCAAGAAACTGGGAATTCATTCAAAAGTCTCCCGAAACGGTTTCACAGTTAATCGGTGAAACTATTGCTGAAAGCTCGCCACCTCCTCCACCGGTTATCACCGAACCCAGGCAGGAACCGGATACCACCCCTAACAGGCGCCTTTACCGTTTTGAAAAACGGATCGTTGTGCTGGATGCCAGACGAAGCCCGGTCTTTGGCGCCAGCAACCCGGCTGATATCCGAATATTCAAACCGATTTCCGACAGAGGAAAAGTAGTCGGCTACCTGGGTTTATCACCCAGCAAATTCCTCTCGGATACCCATCAGCTCAAGTTCGTTAAAGATCAGAAACTGCTGTTTGCCCTGATTGCCCTGCTGATGCTGCTGGTTGCCGCAGCAATCTCACTCCCCCTGGCGCGTCTTCTGGTCCGTCCGCTCAAAAAGCTGGCTGCCGCCACCAGTCATCTCTCTTCCGGACAGTACGATATACGGGTACCGGTTGACTCCGACGACGAATTCGGCCATCTCTCCCGCGATTTCAACGCATTGGCGCTGAGCCTCGATAAAAATGAGCAGGCCCGCCGCCAGTTCGTGGCCGATATCTCCCATGAATTGCGAACTCCGCTGGCGATTCTGGGCGGCGAGATCGAGGCAATTCAGGACGGCCTGCAGGATCTGTCGCTCAGCTCTATTTCCTCGCTCCAGGTCGAGGTATTCCGCATTAACCGGCTGGTCGAGGATTTGTATCAACTGGCGCTTTCCGATGTGGGGGCGCTGGCGTACCGGAAATCGGATGTGAACCTTACTGAAATAGTAACGGAGTCGATCAGTCGCGCCCGTTCTACCGTGGCGGAGAGCTTGCTGACACTCACTGTTCACCTGCCGGATGAACCGGTTATTCTTTTCGCTGACCCTGAACGGATGTCACAACTTTTTGACAACATCATGAACAACTCACAAAAATATACGGATTCCGGCGGATCGCTCGACATCGCACTCGAAGTGGCACAGGATGCCGTGATTATTGATTTTAAGGATAGTGAACCCGGTGTGACCGAAGCAGAGCGCAAGAAGCTGTTTGATCGCCTCTACCGGGTCGAGGGATCGCGCAGCAGAGCCTCCGGCGGCGCAGGTCTCGGGCTTGCAATCTGCCGCAATATTGTCGAGGCCCATGAAGGCGCGATAGAAGCTCTTCACTCACCGTCAGGTGGAATCTGGATCCGCATAACTCTGCCACTATCGAGGAGCAACAATGAATAATTCTCTACTGATCGTTGAAGACGAACCAAAACTGGCTAAGCTTCTGAGTAATTACCTGAAACAGGCGGGGTATGAACCGGAATGTCTGGAAAATGGTCTTGATGTACTGCCAAGGGTTCGTGAAAAGATGCCCGCCTTGATCCTGCTCGACCTTATGCTGCCTGGGCGGGACGGTATTGAGATCTGCAAGGACATTCGCTCGTTTTCAAAAGTGCCGATCATCATGGTCACCGCCCGCATTGAGGAGATCGACCGGCTGCTCGGTCTTGAGCTTGGGGCTGACGATTATATCTGCAAACCGTTCAGTCCCCGGGAGGTAGTGGCGAGGGTCAAAGCAGTGCTGCGGAGAAGCACCGAGCAGCAACCATCTGTAGTATCTCCGCTGCTTACGCTGGATGAGGATCGTTTGCAGGTGACACTGCTTGGTCATGAACTGGAACTTACCGTGGTGGAATTCAGATTGCTGGAATTTCTTTCAGCAAATCCCGGCCGGATATATGGCCGTAACCAACTCATGGACCATATCTACCCGGATCAACGGATAGTAAGTGATCGAACCATAGACAGCCACATCAAGAACCTGCGCAAGAAGATTGCCGGCGCGTCTCCGGACTGTGAAATCATACATTCTGTCTATGGAGTGGGATATAAATATGATCCGCAGGCTAAAGATTATTCAGTCACTTAGAGGGTGCTGATCATGAAAGAACTTAACAACGCTGATTAAAAGAACCTCCAACGAATTGAGGATCACGTTTATGCAAGAAACCATTGCCGAAAACAACAAACCAAACAGCCAGCAAGCCAGGCGTTCATTATTTAGTCGCTCATGGTTCTGGCTCATTCTGCTGTGTCTGCTTGCCGTGGGAGGCTTTGTCTTCTGGAAAAAGCAACCAGCTCCTTCAGCAGCCAAGACCGGTGCCAAGGCTCCATCGTTACCGACGCCGGTATTCGTTACCGCAGCCCGTACGGGCGATATGAATGTCTACCTGACCGGACTCGGTTCAGTGACTCCTCTGAACAGCGTCACCGTGCGGAGTCGCGTTGACGGGCAGTTGATGGAGGTCCACTTCCGCGAAGGGCAACTTGTCACCAAAGGGAGCCTGTTGGCAACCATTGATCAGCGACCGTATCAGGTGCTGTTGACACAGGCCGAAGGGCAGATGGCCCGCGACCGGGAACAGTTGAACAATGCCCGTATGGATCTGGAGCGTTACCGCACGCTCTGGAAACAGGATTCGATTCCTCGGCAACAGCTGGAGACCCAGGAGGCGTTGGTGCGACAATTCGAGGGTGCCGTTAAAGTTGACCAGGGGCAGATTGACAGCGCCAAACTCCAATTGACTTATAGCCGTATCACGGCGCCCATAAACGGCCGCATCGGTTTGCGCCTTGTCGATCCGGGGAATATGGTGCATGCCGCAGATACCGGGGGGTTGCTGACGATTACCCAGGTACAGCCGATGGCAGTGCTGTTCCCGCTCCCCGAAGACAGTCTGCCGCAGGTATTGCGAAAAATGAAGGGGGGACGGCTTGCGGTTGATGCTTTTGATCGCGAGATGAAACTGAAGCTGGCCTCCGGCGAACTAACCACCCTGGACAACCAGATCGATCCAACAACCGGGACGGTGAAACTCAAAGCGGTCTTTGCCAACCGGGACAGCGAACTCTTTCCCAATCAGTTTGTAAACGCCAGACTCCTGGTGGATGTGAAGAAAGATGCCATCATCGTGCCCTCCGCAGCCATTCAGAAGAATCCGCAAGGAGCCTTTGCCTTTGTACTTAATACGGATAAAACCGTGACTATGAGGCAGGTTAAAACCGGGATCAGCCAGGGTGGAGAAACTTCCGTAATCGAGGGGCTTAAAGCAGGGGAGCAGGTGGTGGTAGATGGCGCAGAACGCCTCCGGGATGGCAGCAAGGTTGAAGTGAAGGAAAAGGACAAAGCGGGTAAGGGCGGGGCAAAAGGTCCGGGTGGAAAACTTGGCGAGAGGGCAGGCAATAAACAAAAATAAGATGGTTTTTAGTCCCTTCCCCTTCGCTTAGAAGCGCCTCCTTTTGGCAAGGGGAGGCGCTTCTAAGCGATAGGGAGGGAGAAAAACAAGAACAACTTAGATTCACAGGATACCCAACTCATGAACTTCTCACGCATATTCATACTGCGCCCGGTGGCGACTACCCTGCTGATGATCGCCATCATTCTGGCAGGAGGATCTGGCCGATACCCGCTTTGCTCAGAAGATATCCCAGCTGCCAGGTGTCGGCTTGGTCAGTATCAGCGGCGGTCAGCGCCCGGCAGTGCGTATTCATGCCAATCCAACCGCCCTGGCATCGTATGGGTTGACCCTTGAAGACCTCCGCACCGCCCTGATAACTGCCAACGTAAATCAGGCCAAGGGGAGTTTTGACGGCCCTCGCCAGTCCTATATCATCGGCGCCAATGATCAGCTCTTCTCCAGCAAAGAGTATCGTTCCCTGGTAATCGCCTGGAAAAACGGCGCTCCGATCCTGCTCAAGGATGTGGCGGATGCCATCGACGACACAGAAAATGTGAATCAGGCGGCCTGGATGAACAATACCCCGGCGGTGATCGTCAACATCCAGCGTCAGCCGGGAGCCAACGTCATCGAAGTAGTTAATCGGATCAAGCTGTTGCTGCCCCAGTTGCAGGCAGCGCTGCCCGCCTCGGTAAAGGTAACACCTCTGACCGACCGGACCGATACTATCAGGGAATCGGTAAAGGATGTCCAGTTCGAGCTGGCGCTTTCGGTGATCCTCGTAATTCTGGTTATCTTCCTCTTCCTGCGCAACCTCCCGGCGACCACAATTCCGAGCGTTGCCGTGCCGCTGTCACTTGTCGGCACTTTTGGAGCCATGTATCTGCTCGGCTACAGCCTGAACAACCTCACACTTATGGCGCTGACTATCTCCACCGGTTTTGTGGTGGACGATGCCATCGTTATGATCGAGAATATCTCCCGCTATGTCGAGGAGGGGGAAACACCGATGGAGGCCGCCCTCAAAGGAGCCAAGCAGATCGGATTTACCATCCTTTCGCTGACGGTATCGCTGATAGCTGTCCTGATTCCGCTGCTCTTCATGGGGGATGTTGTCGGGCGGCTGTTCCGCGAGTTTGCCGTTACCCTCGGGGTGACTATACTTATCTCGGCAGTCGTTTCGCTTACCCTGACACCGATGATGTGCTCCCGCATCCTGAAGCATGTGCCGGAAGAGCGCCAAGGGCGTTTTTACCACGCTTCAGGGCAGTTTTTGGATCGTGTAATCGCTTCTTACGGGCGGTCACTTCAATGGGTGCTGAAGCATCAAACCGCCACTCTGATGGTCGCCGCCGGAACTCTGGTATTGACGGTTTTGCTCTACATCATTATCCCAAAGGGATTTTTTCCGATCCAGGATACCGGGGCTATTCAGGGTATTTCAGAGGCGTCGCAAACGATTTCATTCCCGGCGATGGCCGAGCGGCAGCAGGCTCTTGCCAGGGTAATTCTCGAAGACCCGGCAGTAGAAAGCATTTCCTCATTTATCGGGGTGGACGGAACCAATACCACACTGAACAGCGGCAGAATACAGATCAACCTGAAACCGCTCAACAAAAGGGATGGCAGCGCTACCGATGTCATCCGGCGCCTGCAACCAAAACTGGCTACGGTAAGCGGGATTACGCTCTTCATGCAGCCGCTGCAGGATCTTACCGTTGATGCCAGGGTCAGTCGAACCCAGTACCAGTTCACGCTGGAAACCCCGAATGCGGAGGAACTGGGCTCCTGGGCGCCGCGCGTTGTTGAAGGACTGCAGCAAAGGGCTGAGTTACGGGATGTGAGCAGTGATCAGCAGAATCAGGGGTTGCGGATGCAGTTGAATATTGACCGCGCCACCGCTGCCCGGTTTGGCATCACTCCGCAGAATATCGATGATGCGCTCTATGATGCTTTTGGCCAGCGACAGGTTTCAACCATCTTTACCGAATTGAACCAGTATCGGGTGATTCTGACGGTAAAGCCACAGTTCCGTCAGGATCCGGGCGGTCTGCTGGCGCTTTATCTCCGCTCGAACAGCGGCGGTCAGGTACAACTTTCAACCATCGCATCGGCTACCGAGACCAAAGGGCCGCTCGTCATCAACCGACAAGGTCAGTTTCCCGCCGTGACCACTTCCTTCAACCTGGCTCCGGGCGTATCTCTCGGTCATGCCGTAGATGCCATTGAAGCAGCAACCAAGCAGATGGGACTCCCGGCCAGCATCAAGGGAAGCTTTCAGGGAACCGCACAGGCCTTTAAAGCGTCACTGACCAACGAACCGATTTTGATACTGGCAGCCCTTATCACGGTTTATATCGTGCTTGGGGTACTCTACGAGAGCTTCATTCATCCGCTTACCATTCTCTCAACCCTTCCTTCAGCCGGCGTCGGGGCGGTACTCTCGCTGATGCTGTTCCGGCAGGATTTAACGGTCATTGCCATTATCGGCATCATTCTGCTGATCGGCATCGTCAAGAAGAACGGCATCATGATCGTCGATTTCGCCCTGGATGCGGAACGTGTGGAGGGGAAATCACCGGAAGAGGCCATCTATCAGGCCTGCCTGCTCCGTTTCCGACCAATCATGATGACCACCATGGCGGCACTGCTGGGTGCGCTCCCGCTTGCTATCGGCACCGGTGTTGGCTCCGAACTTCGCCGACCGCTCGGTATCTCGATTATAGGCGGATTGATAATCAGCCAGATTCTGACCCTCTACACCACGCCGGTCATCTATCTGGCGTTTGACCGGTTGGCCAGACGGAGAGAGAAGCGGGGAGATGTGGATGATTTTGAGGTTTAAAGTCCCTTCCCCTTCAAGGGGATATGCGCTAACTTCAGTAAAAAATAGCTCTTGATTTTCCCCCTCCCTTTCGCTTAGAAGCGCCTACTTTTGGCAAGGGGAGGGTCGGGGTGGGGATGGGGTAGATTGTGTAATTTCAGCATGTTGCCAAAAACCACCCCATCCCCATCCTAACCTTCCCCTTGAAGGGGAAGGGACTAAAAGCACAATGCCCCTTGGGCGCAGATTGGTTTTGCAGGTTGCCGTTGAACGGAGTAATAGTGAATGATTGATGGTAGTATCGGCGATGTCGCGTTGAGAAACGGACGGTGTCAACGAAACGGTTCTGATCGGTGGTGAATAAGTGGTTGCGTGAAAAGTCTGGCCGGTATAAATGTTCTCTTTGGGAAGATCACCGGTTCACACGCGCACGCGCGGGGGGCCGGTCAATAACGAGTTGTATAACTTCTTATTGGCCGCAAACAGAAAGGACAAAATGATCGAGGAAACAATCACTCTAAAAGTAAAAGCAAAATTTTCTGATGATCGGAAATTTCGCTTTTACCTTGACAAGGTATGGGATGAATCCAAGCCAAAAGCTCTGTTCATCCTGATGAATCCAAGTAAAGCAACCTGCCTCAAACTTGATAACACACTATGCAATATTATGAATTACTGTATTGAAGCCGGTTATGGTCAAATGAGACTAGTTAATTTGTTCCCTCTGATGGCCATATCCCAAACGGAGCTTTCTGGAAAGCTACAACTTAAAAAACTCGAAAACAATGCTGAAATAACTGCATCTGTTGAATTTGCCAACACAATTTACGTTGCATGGGGCACCGAAGATAAATACAAGACTCGTAAAAGTGAAGTTGAGCAAATTTTGTTTGACAATCAACGTGGCCAAATAAGATGCTGGAAAGATAAAAATGGACAGTATCCCAAACACCTTAGAATTATGAGTGAAAATTGGATTCTGACTGATTATATTTTTAAATACATAAAAACTGAAACCACATAACAAGTTATTCAAGTGAACGCAATGACACGGTAGTTACCTGAATGTGTTTATATCAGTTCTAAGCTATTCGTCGTCGCCTCCCGTATGACGAAAAGGGAGAATACGAAGATAGTAATGATAAGAAACCAAGAACCTGTACTGTATAAAGAAAAGAGGGGAAATAATGAACGGTAGAATCAAAATGTTCAATACTCAAAAAGGATTTGGTTTTATATTGGGGGAAGATGGGAAAGAACGTTTTTTTCATATTTCTAGCGTAAAATCTACCGTAATTCCGTCTCAAGGAATGCTAGTTGTATTTGAGTCTATTAGTTCGAAAAAAGGCTTAACTGCAAACAACATATTTATTCAAGAGGAGAAAAGTAAGCCAAATTTTATTAATTTTGGTACTACGAGTGTCCGCTTGAGTAATATAAAAAGTTATTATGTTGACAATAAAACAGTTACGCAAATGTTGGATGTACCGCTAAGTGAACTACCAAATAAAGAAGAATATCTTTGGGGTCAAGTAATGACGAAGTACTCATCCGAAGAATATGCTCAAATGTACAGAGACAGCGATTTGTGGGTGGACTGTAGGGGCACAGAAGGAAGGATACGAAGAACTATTACGTTTTATTATTTGCATATAGTAACGTTTCAAAAGGAGAATTACAGTTGGCGTGGCACCAAGGAGGAGATTCAGGCTATGCTATCTTCCCTTGAAACAATGTTGAATTGATATAGGGGGCGCGACTCAATACTATACAAACAAAGAAAAACGAGGTTCCAACAAGGCTTACGACCTGCCCGAAA
>Ga0194037_1000900_pt1 | contig 22670 bp, 13 predicted proteins | sample JunL306m_MetaG_FD_148653 | JGI IMG/M metagenome (GOLD analysis project Ga0194037, IMG submission 148653) | Anoxic zone freshwater microbial communities from boreal shield lake in IISD Experimental Lakes Area, Ontario, Canada - Jun2016-L304-6m | ecosystem: Environmental > Aquatic > Freshwater >...
GTGCCGCGCTGCCCGGCGGTTTCACCATCGGCGAGACCGTCATGCGCCAGGTCGTGTCCAGGGGGATGCTCTGCTCCGCGGTGGAAATCGGTCTGCCCGCGGGCGAGGACGGCCTGCTGATCCTGCCGCCCGACGCGCCCATCGGCCAGCCCGTCAAGCAGCTCTTTGACTCTGACGTGCTGCTGGAATTGGAAGTCACCCCGAACCGCCCGGATCTGCTCAGCCACCGCGGCATAGCCCGCGAACTGGCGACCCTGCTCAAGATCCCGCTCAAGCCGCTGGAGGTTTCAGCAAGGGGGACGGACGTCTCGTCCGCATCTTCCATCCAAATCAAGGCCCCCACCGCCTGTCCGCTCTACACCGCGGTGCGCCTCACCGGCGTGACCATCCAGGACAGCCCGGCCTGGCTCAAACAACGCCTCGAGTCGATCGGCCTGCGCCCGATCAACAACATCGTCGACGTCACCAACTTCGTGCTCCACGAGCTCGGCCAACCGCTGCACGCCTTTGATGCCGCCAAACTATCCGGTGCAATCGTGGTGCGCCAGGCCACGGCCGGCGAGGCGTTCCTCGCGCTCGATGAATCCGCGCACGTTCTCACCCCCGATGATTTGCTCATCTCCGACGCGTCCGGCGCGGCGCTCGCCCTGGCCGGCGTGATGGGCGGCCTGCACAGCGGCGTCACCGCCGCCACCACCGAGATTCTGTTGGAATCCGCCTATTTCACCCCGCAAGGCATCCGCCGCACGTCGCGCCGCACCGCGCTCACGTCCGATTCCTCCTACCGCTTCGAGCGCGGGGTTGATCCGTTAGGCGTGCTGGCTGCCTCCGCCATGGCCGTGGAGTTGATCCTCGCCACTGCCGGCGGCACCGCGGAGCCCGCCACCCGGGTCGCCGGGGAGGCGCCGGTGCTGACCCATCCGGTCGCGCTCGACGCGGCCAAGCTCGACCAACTGATGGGCGGCTCGATCACTCTAGCAGCCGCCGGGGAAATCCTCACCCGCCTCGGCCTCAGCGAGTTGGCCGACGGCACCTGGGATGTCCCGTCGTTCCGCGCCGACCTCCAGCGCCACATCGACCTGGTGGAGGAAATCGCCCGCGTCCATGGCCTGGCCAACGTGCCCGCGCGCTTCCGCGGCACCTTCCTGCCAGCCAGCCCGGTCGATGCCGCCTACGATGCGGACATGGTGCTGCGCCGTCGGCTCGCCGCCCTCGGACTTTTCGAGTGCCAGACGATCAAGCTCATCGCCGACTCCCAGATGGTCGATGCCCTGCCGCTGCGCCCGCTCCAGGACGGCGACCTGATCCGGGTCAAGCTCCCGCTCAGCGAGGACCACGCGGTGATGCGCCCGAGTCTGGTGCCGGGACTGGTCGCTTCCGCGGCCAGAAACGTCCGCCAACAAACGAAGTCCTTGCGCTTCTTCGAGATGGGCCGCGCGTTCCGCAACGCCGGCGGCGGCAAGGCCCGCGACCAGGAAAGCGAAACCCTCGCCATCCTGCTGTCAGGTCCGACCACCCCCGCCGGTTGGAGCCAGCCCGAGCGCGCCGCCGACCTCTACGACCTCAAGGGCCTGCTCGGCGCGCTGCTTCCTAACAAAACGATCCGCTTCTCGCCCAAAGAGCGCGCCGGCTTCGTCCTCGGCTGCGACGTCAAGGCCGACGACCTCACCATCGGGGTGTTCGCACGTCTCATGCCCGCCCGCGAGCGCGCCCTCGACTTTAGCGCGCCGGTGTTCGTCGCCGAGCTCGACCTAACAAAACTGCGCAAGCTGCTCGTCGGCATCGACCACGTCGCCGACCTGCCGCAGTTCCCCGGCTCGTCGCGCGACGCGGCGATGGACATCCCCGCCACCCTGCCCAACGCCGAAATCGAAACCGTGCTGGCCAAGTGCGCCGAGCCGCTGCTCACCGCCTTCGAGTGCTTCGACGTCTTCACCGATCCCACCGGCCACAAGCTCGCGGCCGACCGCAAGTCGGTGGCCTACCGCTTCCTCTACCGCGCCGCCGAGCGCACCCTCAAGGCCGAGGAGGTTGATGCCGCCCATCAGAAAGTGCTGGCCGCGCTCACCGGCAAGCTGGCGGTGAAATTCCGCTAGGAACGGCCCGCAGATCCTAAAGGCGGTACTACATACCTCCCCAAGAACGGTTGCTTCCAGCGTAGGTAGTCCCGCCTTTAGGCGGACTCTTGATCGCCTGGTGCTGGGGGACGGTCCGCAGATCCCGCCTAAAGGCGGTACTACATACCTCCCCAAGAACGGTTGCTTCCAGCGTAGGTAGTCCCGCCTTTAGGCGGACTCTTGATCGCCTGGTGCTGGGGGACGGTCCGCAGATCCCGCCTAAAGGCGGTACTACATACCTCCCCAAGAACGGTTGCTTCACACTCCCCGACGCTCGCCCCACAGCCGGATGTGGAGGCGGTCGCAGAAGCGCAAGCCGAGGTCGCGGCACAGCCCGGCGAGCCACGGAGCGGTGCGGTCGAGTTCGGCGGCGCTGCGGCCCTGGGGCATCAGCAGGATGCGCGCGCGCGGAATGTGGAAGCGGGCCTGCAACGATTGGATCTCGGCCAGGTCGGCGGGGGTGGCGACCACGAACTTGAACCAGCTGACCGGCGAGCCGGCGAAAAACCGCAGCGCGTCGGGCTGCAGGCGCAGGGCTTCGGCCATGCCGGCGTTGGCGAGCTTGGGCGAGACGTTGAACTGGTCGACGGCGGCGGCGAATTCGGGGGAGGGGATGCGGGTGGCGTTGGTTTCGACCTCGACGTAACAATCAGGTAGTTCGGCGCGGATCCGCCGGATCATGGCGAGGAATTCGTCCTCCTGCAACAACGGCTCGCCGCCGGTGATGACCACCCGCGGGCAATCATAAGCGAGGATGAGCCGCGCGGCCGCGGCGGGATCGAGCTCGATGGTGACGGCGGATTTGGGAAACTTGGCGTAGCCGGGGGCGGCGTCTTTGGCATGCGGCCACGGCGTGCCCTCGAAGTTCCAGGTGTAATCGGTGTCGCACCAGACGCAGTGCAGGTTGCAGCGCGACGCGCGGATGAACACCGCGGGCGCGCCGGCCCCCGGGCCTTCGCCCTGGAGGGTGTGGAAAATCTCCGGGCCGTCACCGAGTTTCGCGAGTTTCATGGGCGCGGCCTATCAATCATGGATCGCCGCCCAAGGACATGGATTTTTTCTAATGGGAGCTCGCAAAACCCGCAGCGACCGGGTAAACTAACGCAAATGCATGTTCCCACCTTGATTGCGCGCAAGCGCGAGGGCGACGAGCTGTCGGCGCGCGACATCCAGGCGCTCATCGAGGGCTACACCGCCGGCGAGATCCCGGACTATCAGATAGCCGCCTTCGCCATGGCGGTCTTTTTCCAGGGCATGACCCCGGCCGAGACGGTGGCGCTCACCCGCGCGATGATGACCAGCGGCGACTGCTTCGCGCACCGGGCCGGCCACCCGGCGGTGGTCGACAAGCATTCCACGGGTGGCATCGGCGACAAGGTTTCGCTGGTGCTGGCGCCGCTGGTCGCCTGCACCGGCTGTTGGGTGCCGATGGTTTGCGGCCGCGGCCTGGGCATCACCGGCGGCACCCTCGACAAGCTGGAATCCATCCCCGGCTTCAGCGTGAACCTCAGCCTGGTGGATGCGACCGCCCAGTTGGAGCGCATCGGTGTGGTCATGATGGGCCAGAGCGCCCGGTTCTGCCCGGCCGACCGCAAATTCTACGCGCTGCGCGACGTCACCGGCACCGTGCCCTCGATCCCCCTGATCACGGCGTCCATCATGTCGAAAAAACTCGCCGAGTCGCTCGACCGGCTGGTGCTCGACGTCAAATTCGGCTCCGGCGCGTTCATGCCGAGCCACAAGGCCGCCCAGGAACTGGCCGCCAGCCTGCTCGCCGTGGGCCAGGCGATGGGCGTCGAGGTGCATGCCGTGCTCAGCCCGATGAACGAACCGACCGGTCGGACTGTTGGCAACGCGCTTGAAGTCAGCGAGGCGCTCGCCTGCCTGGATGGCGGCGGCCCCGCCGACTTGCGGGCGTTGGTGCTCGATTTGGCCGAACCGATCGCTGGCGTTTCGCGCGGATTTCTGGAGTCGTGCCTCGACGACGGCCGCGCCCGCCGGAAATTCGAACAACTGGTGGCCGCCCAGGGCGGCAATCCGGCGGACCTGCCGCAGTTGGCGGAGATCCACGAGGCCCCGGTGGTGCGCGAGGTGCTGGCGCCCACCACTGGCACGCTCAGCCGGGTGGACGCGGGAACCCTCGGCCAGGCCGCCCTGCAACTCGGCGTCGGCCGCGCCAAGGTGACTGACGGCGTGGACTTCGCCGTTGGCTTCGACCGCCTGGTCAAGACCGGTGAAACGATCCATGCCGGCCAGCCGGTCTGCCGGATCCACGCCCGCAGCGCGGTGGATTTCGACATGGCCGAGGCGATGCTCGCCCAGGCGGTGAAAATCTCGTCACATTGAGCGTTTTTCCGGGTTGCCAAACCGGCGGGGGGCGGTTTAGTTTTCCGCCGCCGCAGGCCTAGCGCCTCAACAGCCTCATAGTGTAATGGTAACACCCCGGATTTTGATTCCGTTATTCTAGGTTCGAGCCCTAGTGAGGCTACTTTTGCGCTCTTTGAGAAATCGGGCATGCGCCACACCCGCCACCGCAACGGCGCGCTCATCGTGATGATGCCGATGATGAGAAAAGTGGTGATCTTGGGCGATAGCGGTCTCAGGAGCGCGGCCACGATGCAGGCGCGCTTCCCGCTTGCGTCGGCCGCCGGGATGGGGCGAAACTGGCCGCATGCTGCAGGAGCTTCGCGATCACTTCGGGCACGACGCGTTCCGCGCCGGCCAGGAGCCGGTGATCCGCGCGTTGTTAGAAGGGCGTTCGGCGCTGGCGGTGTTTCCGACCGGCGGGGGCAAGTCGCTGTGCTATCAGCTGCCCGCGCTGCTGCTCGACGGCCTGACGCTGGTGGTCTCGCCACTCATCGCCCTGATGAAGGACCAGGTCGACGCGCTCACGGGGCGGGGGATCGCCGCCGCGCGGCTGGACTCGACGCTGGGCGCGGACGAGCTGGCCGAGCTTTACGCGCGGTTGGATGGCGGCGCGCTCAAGCTGCTTTACATCGCGCCCGAGCGGTTTTCCAACGACGCGTTCCGGCAGCGGCTCAAGCGGTTGCCGATCCGGTTGGTGGCGATTGACGAGGCGCATTGCATCTCGGCCTGGGGCCACAATTTCCGCCCGGATTATCTCAAGCTGGCCAAGATCTTCCGCCAGCTCAAGATCCCGCGGGTGCTGGCGCTGACCGCGACGGCCACGCCGCAGGTGGCACGGGAGATTCGCAAGCATTTCCGGATCGCCGCGGCCGACCACGTCCAGCTGAGTTTTCACCGGGCCAATCTCGACCTGCGGGTCACGCCGTGCGCGACCGCCGGGCGCAAATCGCTGCTGCTTGAAAAGCTAAGCGCCTTGGCCGGGGCGGCCATTGTTTACGTCACCCGCCAGGAGACCGCCGAGGAGGTCGCCACCTTTCTGGTCAAGAACGGCCTGTCGGCGCGCGCCTATCACGCCGGCCTGCCCGCCGAGTTCCGCGCCGACGCCCAGAGCGCCTTCATGGCGGGCGACACCCGCATCATCGTGGCCACCATTGCGTTTGGCATGGGCATCGACAAGTCGAACATCCGCGCCGTGTTCCACTACAATCTGCCCAAGAGCTTGGAAAACCACACCCAGGAGATCGGGCGCGCCGGGCGCGACGGCCAGCCCGCGGTTTGCGAGATGCTCGCCTGCGCCGACGATCTCACGGTGCTGGAGAATTTCATTTATTCGGACACCCCGTCGCCCCGCGCCCTGGGAAACCTGATTGACCGGGTGCTGCGCCTAGGGCCGGTGTTCGACGTTTCACCCTACGATCTATCCAGCGTGTGCGACATCCGGCCGGGGGTGATCGCCACGGTGATGAGCTATCTGGAGATCGACGGCATCCTGGAAGCCACCGGCAGCAGCTATGCCACCTACCGCGCGAAGCTGCTCACCCCGGTGGAGCGGATCCTCGCCGGGCGCGCCCGTGCCGAGCGGGCGTTCATCGAGCAACTCCTCGACCGCGCCGAGGTGAAGCGCGGCTGGCTCAATTTCCAGCCGTCACTGATGGCGGAGACGTTGGGTGTTGCGCGCGACTCCATTGTCGCCCTTCTCAACGCGCTCCAGGCCGCCGGCGACCTCGCGCTGGAAGTCGCGGGCGTGCGCCACGGCTATCAGCTGAAAAAACCCGCCGGCGACCTGCCGCGGCTCACCGCCGCGCTGGTGGGGAAATTCCAGGCCCGCGAGTTGGCCGACCTGGCGCGCCTGCGCCAGGTGTTGGGTCTGGCCGCGCACCGCGGGTGCCTCACCGGCTATCTGACCCGCCACTTCGGCGAAACCCTGGCGGAGCCCTGCGGCCACTGCGACCGCTGCCGCGGCATCCCTGCCACCACCATCCGCCGCCGCACTCCGCGCCGGGCGACCGACGCCGAACTCTCGGCGGTTAGGGAGGTGGTCGCCCAGCACCATGCCGCGCTGGCCGGCCCGCGCCAGCTCGCCAGGTTTCTGTGCGGCATGGCCAGCCCCGCCGCCACCCGCGCCCGCCTGAGCCGCCATCCGGCCTTCGGGCTGTTGGCGGACTTGCCGTTCGCCGACGTGTTAGTCATCGCGGAGGCGGGCTAACCCTGGAATGAGAATTGGAACCACGCATGCTCCCAAAATTGGCGCATGGCCGCCGCCGCGCGGAGACGGCTGGATTCCACTCAGGCCCCGTTGCGCCTCCGCGCCGCGAGACCCGGAAAAACTTCTCTGAAAATCGCTGCAAACAGAACTGGCCTATTGGAATTGAAACTGCTTAGTTGCGGCCGCGTATGAATCCAACCGTGCAAATCACCATAGAGGGCAAGCCACTTGAGTTGTCAACCGTCGTTGGCTCGGAAGGGGAAGTGGGCATTGATATCTCGACGCTGCGGGACAAGACCGGCTGCATCACCCTGGATCCGGGCTATGGCAATACCGGTGCCTGCGAAAGCGCCATCACCTTCATCGACGGCGAAAAGGGCATCCTCAGATATCGCGGGTATGACATCGCCGACCTGGCGGAAAAAAGCACCTTCGTCGAGACCGCCTACCTCATCATTTATGGTCATCTGCCGACCCGGCCGGAATTGGCCGATTTTTCCAACCAGCTGGCGGACAACCAGATGCTGCACGAGGGGATGCGCTTCCACTATGAAGGATTCCCGACCACCGCCCACCCGATGGCGATCCTGTCGGCGATGATCAACGCGGCCTCCGCCTATCATCCGGGGATTATCAGCCGCCGCGAGGAACGCTTCCCGATGCATGCGGCGCGGCTGATCTCCCAGGTTCGCACCATCGCCGCGTTCTCGTATCGCAAGGCCCACGGCCTGCCCACGATCTATCCGAAGACGACCCTCAAATACACCGCCAACTTCCTCCACATGATGTTCTCGCATCCCGGTGAGGATTGCGAACTCAAACCCGAGATCGTCAAGGCGCTCGACCTCATCTTCCTGCTCCACGCCGACCACGAGCAGAATTGCTCGACTTCGACGGTGCGGATGGTCGCTTCCAGTCGTGCCAACCTGTTCGCCTCGGCCTCGGCCGGCGTCTGCGCGCTGTGGGGTCCGCTCCACGGCGGTGCTAACCAGGCGGTGCTCGAGATGTTGGAAGAAATCCACCTTGATGGCGACGACGGCACCAAGTTCATCAACGAGGTCAAGAACAAGACCGGCAACCGCCGCCTGATGGGATTTGGCCACCGCGTTTACAAGAACTTCGACCCCCGCGCCGTCATCATCAAGCAACAGTGCGACAAGGTGCTCGCCCAGCTCCACAAGTCCGACCCGTTGCTCGACATCGCCAAGAAACTCGAGGAGGTCGCCATGCGCGACGAGTATTTCATCTCCCGCAAACTCTATCCGAACGTGGACTTCTACAGCGGCATCATCATGCGCGCCATCGGCATCCCGATGGACATGTTCACGGTGATGTTCGCCATCGGCCGGATGCCCGGCTGGATCGCCAACTACAAGGAAGTCATGGAGGATTCGACCAGCCGGATCTCGCGGCCGCGCCAAATCTACACCGGCGAAACCCTGCGCAAGTTCGTGCCGCTGGAAGCCCGGGCCTGAGCGGCAAGGATTTCCAAGGACCGCGAGTCTCCAGACTCGCGCCGCTTCGCGTTTCATTGGCCGGCGAGTCTGGAGACTCGCGGTCCGACTCACCCTCCTCATTGGCGGCGCGGGCGGAAGCCCAGGGCGAGGCGCAGCAGGACCAGCGGCACCACGGAGAGAACCACGGCGACGGCGGCGATTTTGAGGCTGGGATAGACCCGTGCCCGGTTGCGGGCGAGGGCGGTCAGCGCCTCGGCCACCACCTGTTGCTTGGGTGCATAGAACCACTCGCGGCCGGGCATGTTGCGGCCCTGCACGCCGCGCTTGGCGACCTTGCCGAACTCGGTATGCACCGGGCCGGGGCAGACGGCGAGCACCGGGATCCCGTGCTCGCGCAGTTCGATGCGCAGCGCTTCCGAAAAGCTCGTGACATACGCCTTGCTCGCCGCGTAGACGGCGAAGTCCGGCAGCGGCAGCAAACCCGCGAGCGAACTCACGTTGAGGATCGCCCCGCGGCCGCGGCGGATCATGTCGGGCAGCAGCGCGTGGGTGAGGTGGGTCAGGGCCTCGACATTGAGCCGGATGATGGCGGCCAGTCTGGGCCATTCGGCGGTGGCGAACTCGCCGTAGTCGCCCATGCCGGCGTTGTTGACTAGCAGATCGGGTTGCAACCCGCGGGCCGCGAGCGCCGCCACCAGGGACTGACGCGCGGCCGGGTCGGTGAGATCGGCCTCGAGTACCACCACCTCCACCTGCGGCACCCGCGCGCGGATGCGTGCCGCCAAGTCTTCCAGCAGCGGCTCGCGGCGGGCCACCAACACGAGTTGCCGCACGCGCGGCGCGAGTTGGAGGGCGAATTCCTCGCCCAGCCCGGCAGAGGCACCGGTCACCAAGGCGCAGGAATAGGAAATGGCAGTGGGCATGGCGGGGAGCCTGGCGTTGCCAAGGCTCGGGGTCAACCTCCAGGAGGAACCTATGGGGCCTATGGGAGCTATGGCACCCCTAAATCCACTCCGCGGAGACAAAGCGGCTTGTCGGAATCGCTGAAGCGACGAAATTGCACTGGCTGGCGGGCGGTTCTTCTGGGACTTTTCCGTCTGTCCGGTAGATTGTTGTTTCATGGCCACCCCATCCCATCCCTCCCAATCCGCCATTCCGGAGTCGTTGCGGCTGCAGTTGGCGGATTTTCGGCACCAGCTGTGGCGGGTGAAGATCCTGGAAGCAATTGCGGCCGGGATCATTGGGTTGTTGGTGTCGTTCCTGCTGGTCTACGGGCTGGACCGGCTCTGGCCGACCCCCGGTTGGGTCCGCTTGCTGGTGCTGGCGGGCGGGGTTTCGCTGTTCGGGTTTTTCGCGCCCTATTGGCTGCACCGCTGGGTCTGGTGCCAACGTCGGGAAACCCAGCTGGCGCGACTCATTGCCAAGCGCTATCCGGGCTTGGGCGACCGCCTGCTCGGGGTCATCGAATTGCAGGACCAGCAGGGCAGCGCCGATTCGCTGTCGCCGCGCCTGCGGGATGCGGCGATGGCCGCAGTGGCGGCTGAAACCGGCCGCCGACACCTCGAGGACGCTCTTCCCGCGCGCCACCACCGGCGCTGGTCGCTCGCGGCGATGGCGCTGGCCGCCGTCACGGCGGTGCTCTTCACGCTCGCGCCGCGGGCGGGGGTCAACGCCCTTCACCGCTGGCTGCTGCCGCTGTCCAAAACCGAGCGCTACACCTTCACCAAGCTCGACCGGCCGCCGGTCTATCTGGCAGTGGCTTTTGGCGAGGCTTTCGACGTGACGCTGCGCCTGGCGCCCGAATCCGAGCAGCGCCCGGCGGCCGCGACCGGGCGCTATGGCCTGCAGCCTGGCCTGTCCAGTTCCCTGGAGCGGGACCTCTATCATTTCACGTTTCCCGGCCAGCAGGCACCCGGCACGATCACGTTCCGGATCGGGGATTTGCGCCACGAGCTGCGGGTGGAGCCGCTGCTGCGGCCGTCCACCGAAAGCGTTCGGGCGATCGTCGCACCGCCGGCCTATCTGGGCATCCCGCAACGCACCGTCGAGTTGAACGCCGGCGTGCTCTCCGCCGTGGAAGGCAGCCAGGTGCGCATCGAACTCGCCCTGAGCCGCCCGCTGGCGGCCGGTTCCTACGGGCCGACCCGCCCGTTGGCCGTGGAGGCGGGCAAGGACGCGCCTGCGCAGGTCCCGCTCCAGGGGGCGCTGGAACGATCCGGCAAATCGGCGCGGACGCCGGCGCTGGCCATCGGGACGCAACCCTTCGAGATTCCGTTCGCGTGGGTCGATCAGTTAGGACTGGCAGGCGATTCGGGGTTCCGGCTCCAGGTGGATGCACTGAAAGACGCGCCGCCCACCTGTTACCTGCAGGGCATCGACCGCCAGAAAGTCATGCTGCCCGAGGAAACCGTTGATTTCGAGGTGCTCGCCGAGGATGATTTCGGGGCGAAATCCACCGGCATCGAATGGACCGGCCAGTTCACCCGGCCGACCAACGAGGCCCCGGCCAAGGGCGAGTTGAAGCTCGCCGATGGCGGCCCGGAACAGCGGCACCTGCTCCAGCCCGGGGCGTTTTCACCCGCGGCTTTTGGCATCGCACCACAGAAAATCACCCTGCGCGCCTATGCCGAGGACTACTTCCCGGCCCGCGGACGGGTGTATTCGGAGCCGGTCATTCTATATGTGCTCACCCGCGACGAGCACGCCCAGATGCTTAAGACCCGCTTCGACCGCCAGATCACCGAACTCGAGGATCTCGCCCGGCGCGAACAAAACCTGCTGGAGGAAAACCAGCGCCTCGAACGGTTGGACGGTGCCGAGCTCCAACAGGACGACAACCGCAAGCGCCTCGAGGCTCAGCAGCAGGAAGAGGCCGAAACCCAGCGCCGCATCGACGAACTCAACCAGCAGATGGAGCAGTTGATGAAGGACTCCGCCCGCAACGGCGACATCGACAAAAAAACCCTGCAGAAAATGGCGGAGGCCCTCAAGTCGCTGCAGGAACTCTCGCAGCAGGATGTTCCCAAGGTGCGCCAAAAGCTCGGCGACGCCCAGGAGCCGTCCAATACCCAGGACAAGTCCCGCAAGGACGTGGATCAGGCTGTCGCCGAACAACAAAAGGTCGTCGCCAAAATGCAGCAGGCCATCGACAAGGCCAACGACGCCAATCGCCGGTTTGAGGCCGGCACCTTTGTCAACCGCCTGCAAAAAGCCGCGGGCGAGGAGAACGGCATCGTCGGGGCTCTTAAAGACGCCTTTGCGCGGATTCTGGGAGTGAAAACTCCGGCCCTGGATCCTTCCGATGTTCACCGCTTGAACGAATCGCTCCGCCAGCAATCCGACACCACTGCCGACGTGCGCTGGATTCAGGAGGACCTCGCGCATTATTTCGCCCGCACCCAGACTGCCGCGTTCAAGCTGATCCTCGATGCCATGCATGACTCGCACATCGACACCGGCCTGGAGGGAATCCGCAACCGGCTCTCGGCCAACCATTCCTATCAGGCGGCCGAGGAGGCCAAGAAATGGGCGGACCAGCTCACCGCGTGGGCCAAACAACTCGACGGGGACAAGGACCAGAAGGACGGTGCCGGCGGCGGCGATGGGGCCGGGCCGAGCCCGGAGGACGAGGATTTCGAATTCATGCTGCGCGTCATGAAGCTCATCCAACAGGAACAGGACCTCCGCTCCCGCACCCGCGTCCTCGAACAGTTCCGGCGCAATCTAGTGCCCCAGCCATCCGCCACTTCCAAATCATGAAACCTCAGCTCCTCATTGCGGCCTGGTGGGTGACCGGCGCGGCGGGCCTATCCGCCCAGGAGGCCACGCCCGCGGCCGGCCTCGCCCAACATCAGGAGGGCTCCGTCAAGGTCGCCGACGACCAGGACGAACTCTCGGCCGACGTTCAGCAACTCGTCATCGAACAGACCATGCCCAAGGTCATCGAACTGCTTGATCAGGTGAAAACCATTATGCATGAAGCCACCGACCGCTTGGCTAAGGCCGACACCGGCGGCGACACGCTCGCCGCCCAGACCGAGATCATCGAGAAAATCCATGCCGCGGCCAAGGAGAAGCAGAGTCAGGGCGGCAGTGGCAAATCCGGCGGCGCAATGATGGACATGATGGAACGCATGATGGGTAAAAAACCTGAGGATGGTAAAAAAGGGCAGGGCAAGGACGGTCCCGCCAGCACCCAGGGCGGCGGCGGGCTGTCAGGATCGTCGGCCACCGGCAACGAGGCCACCGGCGGCCAGCCCGGCGGCAAGAGCGAGGCCAGGCGCGTGCCCAAAGCCGCGGGCGGCACCAGCCTGGAGATTCCCGAGGAGTTCCGCAAAGCGTTCGACGCCTACAACCGCGGCGCCGAACACAAGGTCAAATGAATACCCAGCCATGACATCATTCCTGTTAGATTGGGCCGCGATGGCCCGCCGGTTCGGCCTGCCGCTGTGGCTGGCTTCCGCCGCCATGGCCGGGGCGCAGGATTTGCCGGGCCGCCAGGAAGACACGGTTCCGGCCCAGGCCGAACTGGTCTATGACAAAGGGCTGCAATACCTCGCCCGGACCCAGAACGACAAGGGAGCCTGGAACGACAGCGTCGGCACCGAACCCGGCGTCGTCGGACTCTGCGTCGCGGCGTTTCTCGCCCACGGCGAGGATCCCACCAACGGCCCCTATGCCAAAACCATCCGCGCCGGCATCGACTACATCATTTCCCAACAGAAGGACAGCAACGGTTATATCGGCTCCAGCATGTATAACCACGCGTTCGCCACCAAGGCGCTGGCCGAATCCTACGGGGCCGTGGACAACCCGCTCATCGCCCCCGCCCTCAAGAAGGCCATCGAGATGATTCTCAGCTCGCAGCAGAAAAACCACTTCGGCGCGTGGCGCTACACCCCGGACAGCCGGGACGCGGACACCACCTGCACCGGCTGCCAGATGGTCACCTTGTTCGCGGCCCGCAATGCCGGCATCGCCATCCCCGAGGAGGCGATCCGCAAGGGCCTGGCCTATCTGGCGAACAACCGCAACGGCGACGGGTCGTATGGCTACACCTCCGCCTCGGGTGGCAAACCCACGCTCACCGCCATCGGCATGCTGTGCCTGGCATTGGCCAAGCAACAGGATTCCAAGGGCTATCAGGCCAGCCTGGAATATCTGAAGAAGAACCTCGATTATCGCGACCGCTATTACCCGTATTATTACGAGTATTACATGTCGCAGGCGCTGTTCCACGCCGACGAGGCCACCTGGAAAGAGTGGAACAGCCGCAACATCCGCTATCTATCCACCATTCAGGGGACCGACGGCTCGTTTCCCGGCATCCAGGGCCCGTCGTTCAGCACCGCCGGGGCCTTGCTGTCGCTGGCGCTCAATTACCGCTATCTGCCGATTTACGAAAAATGATCCGCCCGGCCTCAATGACTCCCAACTTTTCATCCATGACCGGCCGGCGGCTGTCTAACGCAATCGTCCGCTGCGGCGCGCTCGGCGCGTGCGTGCTGGCCGGGTGGTTGTCCGCCGACGAGGTGGTGTTGAGCGGCGGCGCGCGCCTAACCGGCGCGGTGCGCTCGCTCAGCGAGGCCGGGGTGGTGGAACTGGCCAGCGAGCTGGCGCCGGAGCCGGTGCGCTTGGAGCCGGGGGCCGTGACTCAAATCGATTTCAGTGCCAAAGGTGCGGGTCCGCCACCGCCCGCGGCGGTGGTCGAGATGATCAACGGCGACCGCTTGCCCGCCACGCTGGAGGCGCTCGATGACCGTCAGCTCACCGTGGTCTCGCCGGAGGCGGGACGTCTGGAGATTCCACGCGCGGCCGTCAAATCGCTGCGCTTTGGCGTGCGCAGCCACCAGGCGGTGTACGCCGGCCCGCGCGCCCTCGACGAGTGGACTCATGGCGAGGGCGAGGCCAAAAACTGGGTCTTCGAGCACGGCAGTCTGATCGCCAGCGGCCCGGCCACTGCCTGCCAGGCGCTCACCCTGCCCGAGCAGTTCATCCTGCGCCTGACGCTGAAGTGGCAGGCCAAACAGACGCCGAGTTTTCAGGTGTTCTTTGCCGATCCGCTCAAGCCGAAGGGGGAAGCCTGCGATCGCTATTATCTGCTGTTCGGCGGGGCCGGAGTGGAACTCAAGCGCGAAGCGTCGCAGGGCAAGCGCTTCCACACCCTGGCGCAACTCAATCGCCTTCCCAGCCAATATCCCGATCATCAACTGCAGCTGGAACTGCGCGTCGACCGCAAGGGGTCACGCCTGCAACTCCTGCTCAACGGCGAACCCGAGGGCGAGTTTCTCGACCCGCTGCCCGCCGCCCCGCAAGGCTCCGGCGTCACTCTGGCCAGCACCGCTCCTAACGGCAACACGCTCGAAATCCGCGACCTCGAAATCCTCGAACTCGACGACCCGCGGGGCCGCCCGCATCCCGCCGAACGGGGCGACCCGCAGGCCGACAGCCTCCTCAGCCGCGAGGATGACCGATGGGGCGGTCAGCTGCTGGACTTGCGCCAAACCGGCGACGGGCCGGTTTTCCGCTTCCAGGCGCGCGCGCCGGCGGATCTGTTGGAGATTCCGGTGGCCGATGTCGCCACCGTGTTTTTCGCCGCCAAGGACGCCGCGCCGTCGGCCGCGGCAGCGCATCCGTTTGTGCTGCGCCTGCGCTGGGACGGAGCCCTGCGCGTCGGCTCCTGCCAGTTCAATGAGGACGTGGGGGTCGCCAGCCACCCGTTGCTAGGCCGGCTGAGCCTGCGCCGCGAGGGCATCGTGTCGCTGGAGCGGCTGCCCCCCCAACCCCCGACCGCGCCCCAACCATGAAACCCTTTCTCATGTCGTACGTCGGCGTGGTGGCGGTGGCGGTGGCCGCCGCCGGGAACGACTCCGAGGCGATGGTGCGTTTTGCCAACAACGACCGGCTCGCCGGTTCGGTGGCGCAGCTTTCCGCCGAGCTGTTGGTTTGGAAATCGCCGGCCTTGTGCCAGCCGACGGCGTTTTTTCTCAAGCGCGTCGTGGACGTCACCCTGCCATGTGACCCGCTGCCCGAGAGTGCCGGGGACTATGAGGCGACGCTCAAACTCACCAATGGTGACACCGTTTGCGGCCTGCTCGCGGAGGTGACCCAGCAGGCCGTCGTGCTCGACACTTGGTTCGCCGGGCGCATCAGCTTCAATCGCGTGATGGTGGCCGGGGTGAAGATCGCGGCGAAGTCGGCCTTCGTTTACCGCGGGCCGACCAGCCTGCAAGGCTGGCAGCAGGATCCCGACCAGCCGGCGTGGAGTTACCGCCGCGCGGCCTTGATCTCGCACGCCCCGGGGCGCATCACCCGCGACCAAGTGCTGCCCGACGCATGCACCATCACTTTTGATGTCGCCTGGAAGGGTGACTCGCTCGGCCTCAATGTGTTCGCCTTCAGCAATGACGCCGCCGCCGATGCGCAACCCAACGCGCCCGCCGATTCCCGCTCCGGCTATGAAATTTCGTTTCAGCGCGGCAACATCTCGCTGCGCAGCTGCGGCATCCAGAATTTCCTCGGCAACACCAATGCCCAAGTGCTCATGGAAAATGATTGTGCCCACATCGAAATCCAGACCAGCTCCAAAGCCGGCACGATATGCGTGCTGGTCAATGACCGCGTCATCGAAACCTGGACCGATCCAGATGTGGCCAAAGGCCGGTTCGGCCACGGCCTGCAGTTGGTGGCCCTCAATTCCTCGCCTGTGCGGATCTCTGGAATCGGCGTCGCACCGTGGGATGGCGTCATTGAGCGCACGCCGGAGCCACGGCCCGGCATGCTGCGCCAGTTGGGCATCCCCGGCTCGGGCGAGGAGCCCAAGCCCGCGCCCCCGCCCAGGGAGGGGCGTATGGAGTTGGCCAATGGCGACAGCCTCAGCGGCGAGGTGCTGTCGATCGCCAAGGGCGCGATCGCGGTCAAAACCCCGTTAGGTGTGATCCAGGTTCCCGTCGCCAGGCTCCGCACCGTGACTTTGCCCGTCACCGATCTCGAGCGCTGTAAACGCCGCAACGGCGACATCCGTGCCTGGTTCGCCAATGGCTCGTCCATCGTCTTCCAACTCGATGCGGTGCAAGGGGACACCCTGCTCGGTTCCAGCCAGAACTTCGGCTCCGCCGCCTTCAAGCTCGCCGCTTTCAGCCGCATCGAATTCAACATCCACGACCCGGATCTCGAAGATCAACGCGCGGTCCGCGAGTGGTGAGCCGGGGACCATGGTTCAATGGTTCAATATGATCGTCCGGTCACGGTCCCGCTTGCCGCAGCGCACCGTGACCTGTTCCCTGACCAGATCCACATCCTTCACCCGCCGGTCGTCGAGACCGACGAACAATGGCCGCATTCTGGGAAAAAAGTGCGGGTTGGCGCAGCTAGAAAGCAGCGCCAGGTTCACAATCAATGGCAACAGAATGGATCGGGCTGTTTGCTTTGAGTGTGGCGGGTCTCGAGCATCCACCACCGGCCTGTGCGATGAAGCGCCGCGTGAGTCATTCCGCCGCGAGGAGATGGCGATGCACTTCTTCGGTCAGGGTTTGGATCCGTTCGCTGAGGGCTCGGGTGACTTCGGTTAAGTCGGTGTTCTGGTGCATCAGCACCAACAACTGCGCGGTGAGGGCGGCGTTGCCCGCCTGCCGTTGTTCGTTGGCTTGGGCCAAGGCTTCGCGATGTTGCGCGTCGGCATCGGCGTGGGCCTTGTCGCGATCCGCCTGACGCGTCTGGGCAAGCAGGATGAGCGGCGCGGCATAGGCGGCCTGCAGGCTGAAGGCCAGGTTGAGGAGAATGAACGGATAGATATCAAAATGGAAGACTCCCACCACGTTGAGGATGATCCACGCCCCGACGAGCACCGTCTGACCCACCAGGAAAACCGGTGTGCCGAAAAACCGTGCGAACCCCTCGGCCTTGAGAGCGAACCAATCGTTGCCGAAAACCGGCGCGAGATGCACATGCGGCTCATGGAAGCGGAAATGGCGCTGGGTCGTGGTGGATGGGGTGGCGGTTTCGGTGACCATGACCGGCAGTAAACGCGCCTCGAGCGGTGGTGTCAACTGAAGGGCACTTCTTGATTATCTGTGTGAATCCATCTGCGGTTCTATGTTCCCCTTTGGCACCAGAACCCGCGCGCGCTCCGGGGTGTGGAATCTAGAGTGCCTTGGGCGGCAGGCATGGAGCGCGGGCTTCAGCCCGCCGAGGCCGGGGGCGGGCTGAAGCCCGCGCTCCGCAGTCAAATGGCCATGTGAGTCGGGAGGGTTACTCGAAAAACTCCTGTGGGTATTCGGCTTGGGAGGCGAGGTTGCGGGGAATTGAGCGGGCCTTGCGGGTGGTGCGGTGAGGGCCTTCGGTCAAGGTTGAATCCGGTCAAGGGTGGGGAGTGACGGGTCGCTTCACCGCACCCGGATGGCGTCCTCCGGGCAGACTTCCCGGCAGGCGTTGCAGCGGGTGCAGAGGTCGTCGATGATGGAATGCTTCTGATAGGGCGTGAGCGGGATGGCGTGGGCCGGGCAGTGCTGGGCGCACAGGGTGCAGCCGATGCAGGCGTCGGTCACCGAGTAGTGGATGAGTTCGCGGCACTTGCCCGCCGGGCAGTGGCCGTGGAGGTGGGCCTCGAACTCGTCGCGGAAGAAGCGCAGCGACGAGAGCACCGGGTTGGGGGCGGTCTTGCCCAGCCCGCAGAGGCTGGCGCGTTTGACCATTCCGGAGAGTTCCTCCAGGTCGGTGAGGTCGCGGGGTTTGGCCTTGCCCTGGCAGATGCGTTCCAGGAGGTCGAGCATGCGGCGCGTGCCGATCCGGCAGAACGTGCACTTGCCGCACGATTCGCACTGGCAGAACTCGAGAAAATAGCGGGCCATCTGGACCATGCAGTCCGAGTGGTCGAGGACAATCAGCCCGCCGGAGCCCATGATGGCCCCGACTTTTGTGAGCGACTCGTAATCCATCGGGGTGTCGGCCAGGGAGGCTGGGACGCAGCCGCCGGACGGGCCGCCGACGAGCACGGCTTTGAACGGCGAGCCATCGGGGGTGCCGCCGCCGATTTCCTCGACCACCTGGCGGATGGTGATGCCCATGGGCACCTCGATGAGGCCGCCGCGGGCGACCTTGCCGGCCAGCGCGAACACCTTGGTGCCCTTGCTGTGGGCGCTGCCGATGGCGGCAAAGGCTCCGCTGCCGCGGCGCAAAATCCACGGCACGTTGGCGTAGGTTTCGACGTTGTTGATGAGCGTCGGCATGCCGCGGTAGCCTTGCTCGGCCGGGTAGGGCGGCTTGAGCCGGGGGATGCCGCGGCGGCCTTCCATCGACTCTAACATCGCGGTTTCCTCGCCGCAGACAAACGCGCCCGCGCCCTCGAACACCTCGATCTCCAGGGCGAAGCCGGAGCCGAAGACCGCGGGGCCGAGGATCCCGCGCTCGTAACACAGGCGCAGCGCCTCGCGCAGCCGCCTAACGGCGGAGGGGTATTCGGCGCGCACATAGATGTATCCCTTGCCGGCGCCCACCGCGAAGGCGGCGATGGCCATGCCCTCGATGATCCGGAAGGGAAACGACTCCATCAGCATGCGGTCCATGAACGCCCCGGGGTCGCCCTCGTCGCCATTGCAGATGACATACTTCCGGTCCGAGGCGATGCCGTGGACCACGCGCCACTTGCGGGCGGTGGGGAAGCCTGCGCCGCCGCGGCCGCGCAGGCCACTGCGCTCGATCTCATCGATGACCGCCACCGGCGTCAGGTGGTCGAGGCACTGGCGCAGGCCGGCGAACCCGTCGTGAGCCAGGTATTCATCGAGGCCGAGCGGGTCGATTTTTCCATAGTGCTCGGTGGCGATGTGTTGCTGGCGGCCGAAATAAGTGGCGACTTGCGGGTCCGGGTTGTCGGGGGTGCGGCCCGGGTCGGGCTGGCGGCCGCGGGACTCGCCCGACAGCCAGTCGAGGGCGGCGGCGGCGCTGCGGCGCAGCCACGGGCCGACGCCGTTAGACCGGAAGTGCCCGCCGAGCAGCGCGGCGACGCGCTCCGGGGGGGTGCCGGAGAATTGGAGTGGCGGGATGCCGGGGCGGGCGATTTCGATGAGCGGGGTGCGGTCGCACATCACCACGCAGCCGACGCGCTTGATGGTGGCGTTGAGGCGGCCGCGCGCCACCGCGTCTAGCAGCGCGGCGTGGGTTTCGCCGCAGCCGCGCGCGATGCAGCACGAATCGAGGCAGATGCGGATTTCGCCCTCGACGGTGGCGGGCGGCGCAGGAGGCAGGACGCGCGGTTGGCGGCGTTTGCGTTGCTGGCGCTCGCGGCGCAGGAACTCGTCGAGCAGCTTGGGTGCGGTGTTGCGGGGTTGGTGGGCGTAGCTGGTTTCCTGGATCTGGACCACCGGCGCGAGCGTGCAGCACCCGACGCAGAAAACCTTCTCGACCGTGAAAACGCCGTCAGGGTCGGTGTCCTCGCCCTCGCCAATGTGAAGGTGCTGGCACAGCGCCTGGTGGATGTCATCGGCGCCCTGGATGTGGCAGGCGGTGCCATCGCAAACTTTCACGTGATGGTGCCCCATCGGACGGTGCCGGAACTGGGCGTAGAACGTCGCGACCCCGGCGAGGGTGGCCGGCGGGATGTGGGTGAGCTCGCAGACCCGGCGCAGCACGGCGTCTGGCAGATAGCGATAGTGAACTTGCAGCGCCTGCAGGATCGGGATCGCCTGGTCGTGGCTGCCACCGAGGCGCGCCACGACCTCCTCGACAAATGCCAGGTCGAGGTCGGGAGTGGGCGGGTTCTGTGGTTTATTGGCCATCCTTGGTGCCGATGCAGAACAGGTGTTTTTTGCCGCGCAGATAGATGCGGCCGGGCGCAAACGCGGGCGAGGCGCCGGTGGCTTCACCCAGCGGCGCGCGCGAGATTTCCTTGAATCCGTCCTTGTCGGCCGCGCCGATGATCATGACGCCCGCGGTGGTTAGAAGGTGGAGGTGCCCGTTGACCAGGGCGGGCGAGGCTTGGAACTTGGCCTTGGTGTCGTGTTCCCACAGGTGCTCGCCGGTGAGCGCGTCGAAGGCATGCAGGACCCCGAACACCAGCGTGTAAACCCGCGGCCCGTCGCATAACAGACTGCACATGTCGGGCAGTCCGCCGTCCTCGTACTTCCACGCGATTTTCGTCTCGGTGACGTCTCCCGAGCCATCCGGCCGGATCGCCGCCACGCAGGTCTGGTCGCACGCGACATAGACCAGGTCATTGGCATAGGTGGGCGAGGTGGCCACATCGCCGCGCATGCACTTGGCTTTCCAGTTCTCCTTGCCGGTGGCCGGGTCGTAGGAGATCACCCAGGGGTCGGCGGAGGTGATGATTTGCTCGCGGCCGTGGTGGTTGATGAGGATCGGTGAGACCCACGAGTTGGGCACCGGGCGGGGCGTGGACCACACCGGCTCGCCAGTGGCGGCGTCGAGGGCCATGATTTTGGATTTGTGGGCGTCGGCATCGCCCTGATCGAAGACGACGATCAGGCGGTTGCGCCACATCGTTAGAGAGGTGGCGTGGCCATAGGTGTTTTGCGGGGTGCCCAGGCTGCGGGACCACAGCGGCTTGCCCGCGGTGGTGAATCCGGCGATGTCGCCATTGGCAAAGCTGGCAAAAACGCGCCGCCCGTCGGTGGCGGCTGTGGGTGCCGCATAGCCGGTGTCCTCTGACACCTCCGGGGCTTCGGCCCGGTCGCTTTGGGGCGTGCTCACCGGCGCTTTCCACAGCTGGGCACCGGTGAGCGCGTCGAAGCAATACAGCTCGCGGCGCTTGGCCGTCGCGCCGGTTAGATAAACCTGCCCGCCCCAGATGACCGGGGAGTTTTCGCCGGGCAGGTCGAGTGCCGCCGTCCACCGCACCTGGGTGCCCGCCGGGCCGTCCCAGGCTTCCGGCAGGTTGGGCAGGGTGGTGGTGCCCGCGCCGGCGGGGCCGCGGAAATACGGCCAGTTGGCGGCCACCTCGGCGGCGCTGGCGAACGCGTTCGGGGCGTTGGCGGTGGTGCCGCCGGTTGGAGCGGGCGAGCCGGGCGGCAAATTCGATAGATCGCCACGCCACTGTGGGCTGGCGTTCCAGAACCAGGCCAGGGTCACGCTGGCGAGGGCGAGGGTGGTGGCGGTCACTGCCTTGGCGACGAGCGCCGCGGCGCGAACCGGATCCGCCGGGCGCGGGGCGAGCTTGGGCGTGGCCACCGGCGGGCGGCGCAGGTGGCCGGCGAGTTGCAGTGCGGCCAGGAAGACGGCAGCCCCGCCTAACAACAACCAGCGGCCGCGGCTGGCGAGTTGTTCGCGGCGGAAATACTCATGGCGGAGTTGCTGGTCGAGCTGGCGGATTTGTTGTTTGAGTGGCTCGTTTTTCGGGTCCTCGCGCAGGGCGGTTTTGAGTGGCAGCAGCTCGCGGGCTTCGACCAGGCGCAGCTTGCCGTTTTCCGGGCCGCGCCGGAGGTGATAGGTGTTGACCAGCAGGGCGCCGCCCAGCACCAGCGAAAACACCGCCGCAATCAGCGCGATGCGCGAACAACTGCGCGCCCACACCTGGCGCGCGGCCAACGGCGGCTGCGCGTCAGCCACCCGGGCCTCCTTTCGGCGGCACCTGCACCGGGATGCCCCGCCGGATCAACTCGTACGGGCACGTCGAGAAACACCTTGCGCACGACACGCAGCGGGTGCCGTCGGTTTCATAATCGTCAGATGCCGGCGGAAAGAAGACGCGGGCGAGTTTTAGCGCCAGCCCGACCCCGAAAAGCGCGCCGATCCAGCGGCCTAACCACAGGCACCGCGACTCGAGGGCGGCCGCCCGGGCGATCACGGCGGGCTGGTCCGCACCGTGCTGGCGGAAGGCGGTGAGCTCGTCGGGCGGCGGGCCGGTCAGCTCGCCGCGCTCCTCCATCAGCACCAGCGTGGCCAGCTGGCCCTCGGCGTGCAGCGGCAAGCTGGCGAGGCCGATCTGGCCGCCCACCCAGCCGCAGAGCAGCGCGGCGAGCGGCAGCAGCAGTGCGAGCAGGACCACCCGCTGGCGGCCGCTGGCGACGCGCGTCAGGCCCTGGCGGGCGGGCATCGGCGGGTTGAGCGCGCCAAACGGGCACGAGCTCTCGCACAGCCGGCACTGGGTGCAGGTGTCCGGGGTGACGGTGGGCCGCCATTTGGCGAAGCGCGCGGCCACGCCTAACAACGCGCCGTAGGGGCAGAGGTAGCGGCAATACGGCCGCCCGACGAACATCGAGAGCGCCAGCAGGGTGGCGCCGGTGAGGATCATGCAGCGCGGGCCGGCCAGGCGGAAGATGCCGACGAACGGGTCGAACTTGCAGATGATGAACGCGCCGCCGGTGGCCGCCAGCAACACCGCAACTGCCAGATAGATCCACGGCAGCACGCGCAGGATTTCATCGAGCCAGCCGGGGACCTTGATTGGCTTGACGAGCATCAGGTCCTGGATCGCGCCGTGCGGGCAGACCCCGGCGCAAAACCCGCGGCCCCAGACCAGCGCGACCATCAGAGGCAGCGTGAAAAACGCGATCACCGAAAGCGGGATGGCAT
>Ga0194037_1000901_pt1 | contig 22655 bp, 16 predicted proteins | sample JunL306m_MetaG_FD_148653 | JGI IMG/M metagenome (GOLD analysis project Ga0194037, IMG submission 148653) | Anoxic zone freshwater microbial communities from boreal shield lake in IISD Experimental Lakes Area, Ontario, Canada - Jun2016-L304-6m | ecosystem: Environmental > Aquatic > Freshwater >...
TCCCTATGGTGGGTCAACTTGTCCCGCTCCCTTCATGGACCTCGTTATGGCACGTAGTTTTCGCGAGTTGGCAGCCCACCGGTCTTGGAAATGGTGCGCCAGGACATCCAGGCTTTAGTGCCCTCGGCCTCTTTAGCGTTCTGACCTTGGGGCACGTGAGTGCAGCAGAGAGGATTCTCCTCCTTGGAGCGATTCCTCTTGGCGCATGGGGAGTCAGCCGACTGATTCAGCCCGTCGCATCAACTCGCGCCCGACTTCTCGCAGCCGTAGCGTTTGGTGGACTGTCACTTGGTTCAAATGCGATTTCCTCGGGGCATCTCACCGGGGTCGTGGCACTGGGGGCGATGCCATTTGTTATCCGGAGGATCTTCCGCTTGTGTCGTGTGACTCCATTTGATGAACCTTTTGGACCGACTGTGCCAATTGCGAGCCGTGGATGGCGACAAAGTCGACAAGGAAACGTCGTTTCACTGGCACTACTTCTTACAGTGATAGCGGCCTTTGCCCCCGCAGTTTTGGTTGTTGTCATCGTGGTGACAGTTGGCTCATCACTCGCTGGAGTTATTGTGAGTCCCCAGCGGCCATTTGCAGGAGCTGGACGAGTCTTCGGCTCCATCGTTCTCGCAGTTCTACTCCTAGCACCTCTGACTATTCCCACACTGATCTCTGGATTCAGTGGATTCTCGATCTTTGGTGTCGCAGGGGGTCCATGGTCGAACCCTGGCCTTGGAGGACTCCTGCGATTCGCCGTTGGTCCAAATGGTGGTGGCGCATTGGCTTGGCTCCTTCCCATTGCGGCCCTCGTCCCTTTAATTCTCGCCCGACAACGTCGGCTCGAACTCTCGGGTCACTTAGTAGGGGCAGGTATTTTTGCACTCGGCCTCGCACTCTTTGTCAGCCGCGGCGGGTGGGGAGCGTTCGCCCCCGATCTCATTGTGGTGCTCGCCCCGTTGGCGGTCGTGATCGCAGCCCTCGTGGGTCTTGGTCTCGCTGCATTTGAAGATGACCTTGCACACCTTGGATTTGGGTGGCGTCAGATTGTTGGAGTCCTTGGTGTTGCGGTTGCGCTCCTTGGTCTCCTTCCTGCGATTGGCTCCGCAGGGAATGGCCGATGGAAGATGCCTACCCAGGGCTACAGCGACTCGTTGACATTCTTAAACGGACCGGCCTCCACCGGACATCGCATCCTCTGGCTTGGCGATCCCCGCGCCATTCCCGGAGGTTCGTGGCCTCTTCAAGCTGGTGTTGCTTGGTCGACGTCAACCAATGGCCTCCCGGGCTCTTCAAACTTATTCCTCCCCCCCTCAGCGACTGCGAGCGGAGCAATCACCACGGCGATCCATCAAGCGCTGAACGGAGAGACAGCCCACCTTGGCAGGCTCTTGGCGCCAGCCGGGGTGAGCGCCATTGTGGTGGTCTCGACAATTGCGCCGACGCTCCCAGGGGTGCAGACAGGTGTCTCAGTTCCTCCGTCTCCTAGTCTGCTGCCCGCGCTCGATCGACAGAGTGACTTAGTGCAGATCCCGGGAGGCGGCGGCGCAACCATCTATGAAAATCCAGGGGCGATCACACAACTCGCAAGTCGCAGCGCGCCGCTTTCTTCATCGGCCACCGCATCGTCGTTGGCTGCGGTGGCCGGCTGGACCGCGATCACTCAGACGTCACCAATGAGCGGGACAATTCCTTCTCCGCAACGCACAGCGTTCATTGGGAATGCACCAGCAAGCGAGTGGGGGGTTGCGACCACAGGAACGTCCTCAACACGAAGTGCCTTTGGGTGGGCGCAAAGTGCGTCAGTCACCCCAGGGAAGGCATCGCTCACATTGAACGCGCTCCCTCTCAACGCACTTGCAGGGATGGCGATGGTGCTGGCCTGGATTGGGATCGCCCTTGTTCTTTTGGGTCGCCATCGCTGGTTGGACTGGTGGTGGCCTGCGCATCGGCGCCGTCGAACCCGACAGGTCCGAACTGATATTTCAGAAGAGGAACGTCTATGAGCGCAGCACGCCACGGCCACTCCGAAGAGACGAGTCGTCGCCGACCACTGATCCTCATTGCGACCTTTCTTCTTCTCGTCATTTTGGTCATTGTCAGCGTGGCGACGTCCTCGCCCGCACCAACGTCGTTGGTGACTTCTCCTGTGGGTGAAGTCGCACCTGCGTCGTCTGAGTCATCTTCGTTTACTTGTGGCGGGTTCAGCGAAGCTCCAGGGTCTGCCGCAGACGGCATTGTTCTCTTGGCGAATAGCTCAACCTCCACGAGATCAGCAACGGCCAGTGCTGTTGATGACAAGGGGAATAAGGGCTCTGTGACGCTAACAATTGCTCCCGGAGCCACCACGTCACTTCAGCCGTCGCGACTTGTCAGCGGAGATGGGTGGACCAGCGTAGGCATCGAGATCAATGGCGGCGGAGTTGGTGTTGTTGAAAAATTGACGGGAGCAGGGAATGGCTCAGCTACCCCATGTGCCGCTGCGACGTCACCAGTCTGGAACTTCACTGGTGGTTCGACCCAGGTAAATGAGACCTATGACATTTCATTAGTAAATCCAACAACCACACAAGCAGTGGTGAACACTTCGTTTTCTACAGAGAGCGGTTTTGTTGCACCCCAAAATGCTCAGGGAGTCGTGGTCAACCCAGGGAGTGTCGTCGTCCTTTCGGGTCTCGCTCTGGTCCCACACGTTTCAAACCTCGGGGCGCAAGTTCGCGCCACGCAAGGAACAATCGTTGCCTTTGCCACCCAAGAATCACCATCACCAGCTGGAGCGAGTGTCACGATCGGGGAGCCGAGTATTCAACGCCACTGGGTGCTCTCTCGTGGTGTTGCCTCGCCGGCCACGCAGATGTCCCTGATTGTCTCAAACCCAACGCCACAATCTCAAAATGTGACGGTTCACGTGCGACTCCCCTCAGGATGGGTCGCACCATGGACCAACGTCGTCGCACCGTATTCAGTGTGGAATCTTTCGATGGTCCCCACGTCGAAGGTTCCCTTGACGGATACGTTCTCCGCCAACGTCACGGCGTCCGGGCCAGGTGTAGCAGTGAGCATGTTGACGAAGGTTTCTGGAGCACCTCACGGCGGGTGGGGCAATGTGATTTTGAGTGACGAAGCAAGCATGCACGCAAGCCGCTGGCTTCTCGTTGGCGGAACAGGTTCTGGTCCACTTGGCGGCTCCCTGACCAACATGGGGAGTTCCTCAGTGACGGTGTCTGTCTCTCGGGTCACTGCCTCTGGGGGAGTGGCAGTGAGCGGCTTGACGGGAAGAGAAATTTCTCCCGGGACGGCGGTCCTTCTGCCAACTTCAGTGCTGAAGGCACTCGAGAAGAACTCCATTGTGATCTCGTCAACTGGTCCGCTCTCACTCAGCGAAGACCTGCAAGGCGGAGCAGTTCCGAGCGTTGGAAATTTAGTCGGCGTGCCGATGAGCACAGGCTGACACTAGGCCGAGGGCATCTCTCCATCAGGCCATGCGGGTGGTCCCCACTCTTGGTCACTCGTCGGTTCATCTAAGACGGTCGGTCGCTGGTGCCCTTCGCCAAACGAGGCACCGTTGAGCGAAGGGACGACCGCCTTTGGTCCATTGGCATGAACAGGCTGTCCAAATGCTTCATCAACGAGTTGGCCAACTTGGGCACCATCAAGCGTCTCAGTTTCGAGAAGTGCACGAGCAACAGCTTCGAGACCACCACGGTGCAGTGTTAATACCTCGGTCGCTCGCGTCTCTTCAGCGCGAAGAATTCTCTCAACTTCATCATCGATGACTCGAGAGGTGTCTTCTGAATAGTCACGAGTATGCATGAGGTCGTCACCTAAGAACACTTGTCCTTGAGAACCCCATGCTGCAGGACCAATTTTCTCGCTCATGCCCCACTCTCGAACCATCCGACGAGCAAGTTCAGTGTTGCCGACAAGGTCGTTTGCTGCACCCGTTGAGAGGTCGCCGTAGACCAAGAGTTCAGCAACCCGGCCTCCCATTCGGACACAGAGTGAATCTTCAATCTCGTTTCGTGGATGGATATGACGCTCTTCCATCGGCATCTGCATCGTGACCCCGAGCGCCATGCCGGTCGGAAGAATCGTGACCTTATGGACAGGGTCAGCGTGCTCAAGTACGTAGGCCAGAACAGCGTGACCCCCTTCGTGGAAGGCGACACGTTCTTTTTCGTCGTCCGAGAGAACCAAACTGTCTCGTCGTTGACCCATCAGGACGCGATCTCTCGCAGATTCAAAGTCGATCATGGCAATCGACGTTGAACCTCGTCGAACAGCATGAAGGGCCGCTTCGTTGACCAGATTGGCAAGATCTGCCCCGCTCATGCCAGGGGTTCCTCGAGCAACGAGTTCAAGATCGACGTCGGGTTCAACCTGCTTGTTCTTACAGTGCACCTTGAGGATTGGCAGGCGTTCGTCAAGGTCTGGAAGCGGGACGACAATCTGTCGGTCAAAACGACCTGGACGAAGAAGTGCTGGGTCCAAAATATCGGGCCGGTTGGTTGCACCAATCATGACCACGCCTTCGGCGGGATCAAAGCCGTCCATCTCTGAGAGCATCTGGTTCAGCGTCTGTTCTCGTTCGTCGTGACCTCCACCAACTCCCGCACCGCGCTTTCGGCCAATGGAGTCGATTTCATCGACGAAAATGATTGCGGGTGCATCTTTCCGAGCCGTTTGGAAGAGGTCGCGGACTCTGCTGGCTCCGACGCCAACAAACATCTCCATAAAGTCACTACCCGTCACCGAGAGAAATGGGACGCCCGCCTCACCGGCTACCGCTCGAGCGAGCAATGTTTTTCCAGTTCCTGGGGGACCGACCAACAAGATGCCTTTCGGGATGCTTGCGCCAATCTCTTTAAAGCGTTCCGGGGTTTTGAGAAAGTCGACGACTTCACTGATCTCTTGCTTGACTCCGTAGTACCCGGCGACGTCCTCAAACGTGGTTGAGGGGTGCTCTTCGGAGTAGAGCCGAGCTTTGGAGCGGCCAACCGACATAATGCCGTTCATTTGGCCTCTTGCTTGGCGCGAGACGAAAAAGATCATCCCACCAAAGATCGCGATGAAGAAGATGTACGGCAACCAGGTCGCAAGCGTGTTCGACGGCGTGACGACGTTGACCGTGACTCCGTCTTTTCGGACTTGGTTGATATCGGTTTGGAGGGGGGGATTAAAGCCCATGGAGTTGTACTTGGCGCCATCGGTGAAGGTCCCGTTGATTGAGCCAGAGGAGTTGTCAAAGGTTGCCGTCTTAATCTGATGATTATTGGCATCGCTGAGAAACTGTGAATAACTCAAATTCTTCGAACTCGAGTGAGGGAGAAGTGAGGGAACAACAATGACCAAAAGGGCGACGACGGCCACAAGGGCCCAGATCCATCGCCAGTTTTTCTGGCCATCCTTCATGAAGGGATTCTTTGACTTCTTGGATTCGACCGGAGTCTCAGGGCTTTCCACGAGTCCATGCTAGGCGCAGGGTGCCACACCTCTGGCATCGGGCTCAAGAGCCTGGCTGCTTCTTCACTAACGTGTCTCTCGTGAGCCAACCCCTACCTGAGGCGCCCTCGGTTCAATTGAAGGGCAAAGGCGTCTTTCTCGATCCCCTCAGTGGCTCACAAGCACTTCGCTGGCTGCTCGCAGCATTTGCGGGATTTGTAGCTGGCCAGTTGTTCTCAACGGGCCTGGTGACGCTGATGGCGGCGATCAAAGGCCAGAGTTCACAACTGAGCTCCCTCGCTCATTCGACATCGCCGCCAGAGTGGTACATCCTCTCGAGCCTCTTCGGACTGTGGGCGGGATTCCTCGGTGCAGCCTGGGCTGTTGTCCATATTGGTCGCGCACCTCGCCATACTCTCGGGATTCGCTTTTCTTCCTGGGATCTTTTGGGAATCCCGATTGGGATAGGGGCACAAATCTTTATCGGCTTGATGTACCTCCCCTTTCGAAGTCACCTCAAGCACTTTGATGCACCGATAACCAAGTTGACGGGGTCCAGCCATGGAGTGGGCTACTTCGTCATTATTGTCTGCACCTTGATTCTCGCCCCGATTGTTGAAGAGATCTTCTTTCGCGGCGTGCTGTTTCGGTCACTCGCTTGTTTTTCATCTCTGGTGAAGACCCTCACGGGGAAGCGGGTTATTCTGATTTTGGCTGTTCTTCTCGATGGGTTGCTTTTTGGGGTGGTGCATGGTGAGTTGATTCAACTCCCTGGCCTCGCCCTCTTTGGAGCACTGCTGGCGGTGTTGTTCTATCGAACGGGTCGCCTTGGGCTGAGCATTGTCACCCACATCGCATTTAACTCCCTGGCGATCATCTCGTATACCTCTTCATCTGGGACACTTTTCGGATGGCACTGAGTCTTAAATCGGCGAAGCATCGCCGTTCTCACTTCTCGAGGGACCTCCCTCGCCTTGCTGCGGTGGTGGCGATCGGTGGAGTGATCTGGATCACGCTCTGGCAACTTCACCCGAATCTACTTTTGACCAATACGATTACGACTGGTGGCGACACGGGAGCTCACGTAGCGCTCCCTGAGTTCTTGCGGACAAACTTGCTCTCTCACGGTCACCTCACTGGCTGGTATCCGGGCTGGTATGACGGCTTTCCCCTCTATACCTATTACTTCGTCTTCCCTGACTTTCTCGCCGCCCTGGCCTCCTACGTCATTCCCTACGGCGTCGCCTTCAAATTCGCAACGGTGATCGGCTCTCTCTTGATGCCGATTTGTGCCTATGGATTAGGAAGGATGTGTCGGCTGCGAGCACCACTGCCGAGCGCGTTAGCCATCTCGACACTGCCATTTCTTTTTGATTCTTCCTTCACCATCGATGGAGGAAATCTCTTCTCGACACTGGCGGGGGAGTACGCCTTCTCGCTCTGTTTGGCCCTGTCGTTTTTGGTACTTGGCCTCTTTGCGAGAGGCATCCGAACGGGAAAGGGAAGCATCATTACCCCAGTGGTGATGGCGTTGTGTCTGGGTTCCCACATGATCCCGTACCTCTACGCTGGTGCCGGGGTGGCCGTTCTGATCCTCTTGGGGCTACTTCCCGATCGGCTCTTTGCGCGCGACGACACCGTCCTTGCTGAGGTGACGGATCGAGATGATTCCTGGCAGGCCCGCCAGCGCTCGTTGTGGTGGGCGATTCGCACCGGAGTACTTGGGGTTGGCCTCTCGTGTTGGTGGCTCATCCCCTTCGTGCAAGGGCAAGGCCTGGCGAACCCTATGGGTTACGTGAACGACACAGATTTTTTCGCAAAACTCTTCCCAGGAGCTGACTACTGGGTCGTGGCCCTCGCTGTTATTGGTGTTGGGATTGGGCTGTACAAGACCAGCCGTTTTGTCGTGACGTTCGCGATCCTCGCAGCGGGATCAGCTCTGACTTTTATTCTGCTGCCGCAAGGAAGCCTCTGGAACGAACGGGTTCTGCCGCTTTGGTACATCTCGCTCTACCTCTTGGCCGGCTGGGCCGTTGGAGAGCTGACGCGTGAAGTCGCAACTGCTTGGCGAAAACGCAAGATTGAACGCTACGCCACCTTGTTGCTTGAGGATGCGGATCTTGCCCGTCCTCACGCTTCGCCGTGGCTCCCTGGATCTGTAGCTGGCCCTCTTGTGATCTTGGCGTTGGCAATCTGTGTCGTGGTGCCACCACTCGCACCATCAATCGTGCCCCCTTCTGCACTGAGCAAGATTGGAATCACGGTTGGTGCGAACCAAGTCTCTTCATGGGCGTCGTGGAACTACTCGGGCTACGAAGCCAAACCTGCCTACCCTGAATATCAAGGGGTCATCTCGACGATGAAAAACGTCACCGCTCGCTACGGGTGTGGGAGGGCGATGTGGGAGTACAACGCGAATTTAGATCGCTTTGGAACCCCCATGGCATTGATGCTTCTCCCGTATTGGACCAACGGATGTGTCGGTAGCCAAGAAGGACTCTTCTTTGAAGCGTCTGCGACCACGCCCTATCACTTCTTGACCCAGTCAGCGCTTTCCGCCCAACCCTCGGACCCCCAGGTGGGGCTGCCCTATGGAGGCGTTGACGTGGCTAAAGGAGTTCAGCAACTCCAGATTTTGGGCGTGAAGTACTTCATGGCGACCAGCTCTTCGGTGACCACACAAGCCGACAGAGACCCAATGCTCAGCAAAGTAGCGAGTTCGGGCCCCTGGCCTGCGAATGGGAGTGCAACAACGAAGACCACATGGTCGGTGTACCTCATCCATAATTCGCCAATGGTGGAGGGGCTCACGCACCTGCCGGTCGTTGTCCCAGGGATAGATGCAACCTCGGGTACCTGGAAAGACGCCAACGTGGCGTGGTTTGGAGAACCCGCCCGATGGGGTGTCCCACTTGCCGCATCAGGGCCCTCTTCGTGGCCGAGAGGGACGAGTGCGACGACCACGTCCACAGCGATCGTGCCTACTGCTGTCTCGAACATCTCCTCAACGACCACCTCAGTCAGTTTTGATGTCAACCAGATCGGGAAACCAGTTGTTGTTCGCGTCTCGTACTACCCCCGTTGGCACGTAGCAGGAGGAACGGGCCCCTACAGGATCAGCCCGAACTTGATGGCTGTTATCCCAACGCAACAACATGTGAAACTGACATATAAATCAGACCGCTCCGTCAATGTTGGTGTTGTTCTTAGCGCCTTCAGCGCGATTGGGCTGCTATTTCTCATCGTTGGCGCTCGCCTGAGAAGGAGCTCGCTATGAACGCAGCGCTGATTGGTCGCAGACCCGAATTACCAGGTCTCGTTATCGGCTACCCCTGGAGTGAATCTTTGCGACCAGGTCGAAGACGAGTCTCGACGAGGCATGAATTGACTTATTCGCCACAATCGTTATTTCCGGATTTATTGGCTTATCGCAAGGATCATCTATCCCGGTCAAATCTTGAATGAGCCCTGCTCGTGCTTGACGATAAAGCCCCTTGGCGTCAAGGAACTTGCAGATATCGCAAGGGTATCGAGAAAAACTTTAATGAAAGGAATATTTTGGCGACACCCGCTGGTGAGCGAGCCTCACGTCGATCCACTGGGCAGGGGCGTTCCATCGACTATCCCAATGCCCCCCTAAGGGCGACAGCTAATGCTCGCTCGCTTGCGGTTCTTGAGGCTTTCGACTGATCTACCTCTGAATATGTCGGTATCTCATCACGTTCAGAGCGGAGCAAGTCGCCATGAAGAAGGAGTGGAGGCATCCCTCTCATAGTGAATCCTTGAAGGAGGTGATGACCAAGCGAGGTTTTCCCCCAAGCGAGAAGCCCTGTGATCCAGATCACTACCCCATTTTCTTGGACCGGATTTTTTGCAGGACACGTTGATAGAGCCCACAGATTGACCAACTTTATACAGGAAATTTTGCACAAAATCCCTTGGAAAGTTAATAAAGGTTTTGCTTTTATGTCACTTTCCATTGCGCCAGCGTTCATAGTCAAAGCATAGGTTTTCGTGTGAGGCCTTACCTTCTCGGGAGAGATTACTAGGGGCTTAATCAGAGAGTAATCGATTCTTCGGTGGAGACGCCAGAGATTAAAAGGAGATGGGGATACCCATGCAGACACTTATGACCACAGGGTCGAGGAAGCAAGCAGGATTACTGCGTCGAGGATTGCTGGCATCTGCCATTGGCCTCACGTCCGTAGGATCAGCGGTTGCTTTCGCCGTCCCAGCTGGGGCAACAGACCCAGCAATTTCGCAGCCTAACCACATGATTGTCGGTGCCGGTTCTGCGACAACCTACGACATGATGGTAAGGCTAGGAACGCTCTTCAATGCGGCCCCTACGTGCGACCTTTACCAGCCAGATACGACGAAAGTCCAGCCTCTGGACTTCACGTGTGCCTCAATAGCAAACCCAACCCAAAACGGTAACGCAGGTCAAAGTTCAGGGCGCTACGTTGTTGCCCCGACGGTTGCGAACGTTCAGGTCAACCCATTTGGAGACGTTGCAGTTCAAGAGCCACCTGTTGGTTCTTCAACTGGTATCAAGATGGTCAATGACCAAGGAAGCGTCGCTGGTGGTCACTGGTCTGGTGCGAACAGCAACGGTTCGTACGTCAACGTTGCAAACTTCATTGACTACGCACGCTCCTCACGGAACTACAAGTCCACTGATTACAAGGGCTTGAACCTGGTGGCGTATGCGAAGGATGGAATCTCATGGAGTCACTTCACCAGCACGGGTGCGACCAAGACAGTAGCTACTCCATCAGCAGCAGTTTCTGACATGACCCAGACGGACATTCAGAATGTGTTCAATGGCGTGATCACAAACTGGTCTGGACCATTCCACTCCACCGACAGTTTGGGAACTCACAACACCGGCGGTACGAGCGCACCAATCATTGTGTTCTCCGCTCAGGTGGGTTCAGGAACCTGGGACACCTTTAGTGGCTGGGTTGGTTCAACAGCAGGTGGGAAGACCTACAAGTTGTCGGACTCTTCAAACCCTGTGAACTGTTATGACACCCAAGATGTGACCACGTGTCAGGGTCCAGCAGTCATCCTGGAGAATGAGACAACCTCGATAAAGGTCCAGAATCTTCCAGCTGCGCTTCAGACCCCCACAAACTCGGCGGTCAAGGCACACTTCACAGGCTTGACTGATGTTCCAGCTGCCGGGCTCGTTCCTGCAACTGAGTCTGCACTTTCTAGCGAAGCCACAACAGCAGCGGCCATTGTTGCTCCTGCAGTCTGCTCTCAGTGGATCTGGGGTTGCACCGTAACCAAGACCGTGAACAAAATCCCTCACGTGAATGGCAAGGTGACCACCTACGGTTACAAGGGTGTCTTCAATCTGAACGTGCCATCAGACGAGGTTGTAAAGGCTGATTCATTCTTCTACTTCTCCGTTGGTAAGTACAACTACCAGTGTGGAATTGGAACTGCGCTGAAGTCATTAACTTCTACCTGTGGTGGAAGTCAACCAACGAAGTACTACACCTACGCACTTGGAAACATTGCTGGTGTGACCCCAAGTAAGACAAACGTACTTGGAGGTTCGTCACCATTCGCTTCAGTACGTTTGCTGTATAACTACTACTCGAATGGCTCAAACTCATTGATCCCAGCTGCTTCTCCTGCCACACTGAACTTCATTGGTGAGCAGGGATTCCTGTGCCGGCCTCAAACGAACACTGACATCGACCCCACAACGGGAGCGACGTACCTGTCAGAGATTCAGGCTGCAATCAGTGCTGAAGGTTTCTACCCATTGAGTGGTGGAGCTGCGTCAGGAACGGTAAACACGATTCCGCTCGCAATGGGTACGCTTACACACCCAGCATCAACAGTAACTGCTGGGACGGCGTACGCTCCATTCACAAATGAGCGAATGGCCGCCTTCGTGGGTGCAGGAGGAACTGCGGACACCGGGTACTGCCTAGTGAGTTCAACGGATGGAAACTCGTCCAGCTGAGCGAAGCAATACTGAAGAAAGTGAAATAACGCAGTTCGGCTGGGACCGACCCCGAGAGGGGTTGGTCCCAGCCTGATTGTGGAGTGTATGAGAAAAGGCTCGCCGGGATTGTAATAAAAGAGTCCCCGAAGTCCGAAGTGGTTCACAATGACCAGAAAATTTGAGAGAGAGGAATTTGGATGAGCGCCTTAGGAGAACTCGACCCTCAAGGACTCCTGGTATCTCCAATTGACCTCAAAACAACTCGAAGTTCCTCGGATCGAATTTTTCGAGGAGTATCTCGGACCGCTGGACTTACAACCCTTGTCATCCTCTTTCTTATTGGGTTATTCCTTGCACTTCAATCAAAACTCGCCTTCCAAACAATGGGATGGGCATTCTTTACGAATACTGGCTGGCAGACCACGGGAGCTCATCCTCAGTTCGGAGTCTTGTCAGCCCTCTACGGTACGTTTATCATTGCCGTGATAGCAATGCTCGTCGCAGTACCAGTTGCAATTGCTTGCGCTCTTTTCATTAATGAATTTGCTCCCAGACAGATATTAAATTTCTTCCCTCTCAAAAACTTCTTAATTGCAATGGTCGATTTAATGGCCGCCGTACCCAGCATTATTTTTGGTATGTGGGGATTTTTTGTTCTCCAACCAAAAATGACTGGACTTTCTCGCTGGCTGAGTGACTATTTCGGCTTCCTCCCATTTTTTAAGGTGTCCGGTACGCCCGTCTACACCTCATCGTTTTTAATTGCGGGGACGCTAGTTGGGATAATGGTGATGCCAATTGTGACCTCATTGTCACGAGAAGTATTTTCACTGACACCAGTTGCTGAACGTGAGGGAGCGATGTCCCTTGGAGCATCCCGAGCTCGTGTCATCCGCGACGTAATCTTTCCCTTCTCAAAAGGGGGGATGGTTGGGGCGGTCATGCTTGGTCTTGGACGTGCACTTGGGGAAGCGATAGCGGTCACAATTATCATTTCGCTTTCGTTTGCTCCTTCAATTAATATTACTCAAGCTGGTGGAAACTCAATTGCGGCACTTATTGCCTTCCGCTTTGGCTCGGGTGGGCCAGTTGGGCTCTCTGGCCTCTTGGCCGCGGGGTTAGTTCTCTTTGTGATCACGTTGGCCATCAATCTCATTGCTGCGAGGATTGTTCGGAGTTCTGCGAATGGTTGATCAGATGACTGTTAAAGCGCCTCCCGAGGACATTGAGATCACCGGCGAGGACCAAGATGTCAAGGAAAGGAAGTTAAAACCACTTCGTCCGAAGGAGTTCCAACCAGTGGATTTCCTGATTTTTGGCTTGAGTGTTCTTTCCACTTACTGCATTACCTGGATTACTTTCAAACAGCTCACCCTCCTTTCGGGCGCTTTGGGGTTCGTCGTTGTTTGGGCTGTACTTTTTATCTTCTGCTACTGGCTCGTCAATCGCCAACTCTTCACCAAACAAGTAGCAATTGACAGATTCATCGCGTCAATAGTCTCCCTGGGAGCATTTCTCATGGTTCTTCCGCTCATCCTTCTGACAATCTTCGTGATCACTCGTGGGTGGGCACTCTTAAGCCCTCATGTCTTTACCAGCACACAACAGGGAGTATCTATCCTCAGTAAAAGCCAAACTGCTGGAGTAGCCCACGCCATCGTCGGAACTCTGGAGCAAGTGGGACTTGCTGCTTTAATTGGAGTACCAGCAGCAATTTTGACCGCAATCTTTATCAACGAAATTGGTGGGAGATTTACTCGCGTGACGAGAGTTGTGGTCACCGCAATGAGTGGAACCCCAGCAATTGTCGCCGGTATTTTCATTTACGCAATTTGGATTCAAGCATTTCATCAGGGCTACTCAGGTTTTGCAGGTGGATTAGCCCTCGCTGTTCTGCTTCTGCCAACTGTGACCCGAGGCACAGAAGAAGTTCTGAAGGTAGTTCATCAAGATCTACGTGAGGCTTCAATTGCGCTGGCCGCTCCAGAGTGGCGGACCGTGTGGTCAGTCGTCTTGCCGACCGCTCGATCGGGCTTGGTGACAGCCATTCTGCTTGGAATCGCTGTGTCAATTGGTGAGACGGCCCCACTCTTGATGACTGTGTTCGGTAACAAGGTAATGAATGCAAATCCATTTAGTGGGCCACAAGCGGCACTACCTTTGATGGCTTTCCAACAAATCAAGTTACCACTCCAGTCAGAAATTAATCTCGGCTACACGGCGGCTCTAGTTCTCTTTATCCTCGTCTTCACGATTTTTATTCTGGCCCGCCTTCTCTCTGGTGGACGAAAGCGAGGTGGAGGTTTTAGTGCACTTCGCTCAAGAATTTTTACTGCAAGCGTCGGATCGCCAGCGAGCCTTATGAATGAAGGAAATGCCGATGGAGCGGAAGAAGCATTTGACAACATCATATCGAGGGAGACGGAATGACAGTCGTTGAGAACAATGCAATCAAAAAAAAGCGCAGCGTCGGTGGTGCTGGTCGTCTTGATGCCATGGAACCCACTGCAGGTGAGATTAATGCCCGGGGAGTCTACGCGTGGTTTGGAAAACGTCTTGTTTTGGAGAATGTCGACCTGCTGATGGAGAAGCGAAAAGTCACGGCGCTTATCGGCCCTTCGGGATGTGGGAAGTCCACGTTTTTGAGGATTTTAAATCGTATGCACGAGACGATCCCGATTGCCCAACTTGCTGGAGAGGTTGAACTCAATGGGGTCAACATTTATGATCCGAAAGAGCGAGCTGCGGCTGCACGGCGGCATATAGGAATGGTCTTTCAGCGTCCCAACCCATTCCCCGCAATGACGATTGAGGAAAATGTTCTCTCAGGACTCCGCTTCAACAAAATAAAAGGTATTGATACAGAAACCGTCATCGAGGAGTCACTTACAAAAGCTGGTCTCTGGAACGAGGTGAAGAATCGCTTGAAAGAGCCAGGTGGCGGACTGTCGGGTGGCCAGCAACAGCGACTTTGTATAGCCCGGGGTTTGGCGCTGAGACCGTCGGTGCTCTTGATGGATGAACCATGTTCAGCGCTGGACCCAACGTCAACTCGAAGGATTGAACAAACGATTCAAGAAATCTCGGAAGACGTCACCGTGGTTATTGTTACCCACAACATGCAGCAAGCGGTTCGCGTCTCTGACTACTGCGCCTTTTTTCTGGCTGCTGAAAATGAACCTGGTCGAATCATTGAAGCAGGAGAAACAACTCAGATTTTTGACCACCCAGTGGATCCGCGGACAAATGACTACGTGAACGGACGATTTGGATGAAGTGGTCTAAAAAATTTCTCACGCAAGCAGTCGTTCTCTGCTGTCTCGGGACATCTTTTACTCTCTTGCCGGCGGTGGCCGCCGAGGCCGGAGGTCCGACAATCACTGGAACCGGTTCGAGTTACGCTGCAGTGGCAATTAACCAGTGGGTCGGCCAGATGGACCAGTTTTTTGGCGCAAGCATTAACTACCAAACCACCAGTTCTGTTATCGGTCTCAATAACTATGCCGGTAGGCAAGTCGACTTCGGCGCCAGCGAGATCGGATATTCAAGCAATCAGGCAGATACCGTGCCGGGGCCTGACAATCCCTATCAGTACATGCCAACGGTCGCTGGGGCAACGTGCCTCATGTTTAACCTCACATCATCAACACAACAGCCAATTCGATCCTTGAATCTGACGAGTGACCAAATATTCGGAATTTTTACTGGGCAAATAAAAAAATGGAGTGAACTCGGATCTTCAAACCAAGGAGTGGCTCTCCCGAATACAAACATTGGTGTCGTTTTCCGAACAGACGCTTCGGGTGAGAACTACCTCTTCAGTGACTATTTCTCCATTCTGAACCCAGCCGGTTGGAATGCATTTGATACGTTTGTAACAGGGACCCAAAATCCTGGGCCAACAGCAATTTGGCCTCAGTACCCGGGAACGCCGCCGGATGGAGCTCGGTACAATTTTGGTGGCTGGATCGGCCAAGGTGGTTCAGATAATGCTTCGAACTATGTGGCCTCATCAGTGGGAACGATCACCTATGTTGAAACAGCCTACGCGATTTTGCATAACTCGCCGTGTGCGAATATTCAGAATATCTCTGGTGCCTTTCTGCAGCCTTCTGTGACTGGTGATGCTATTGCTCTCACCCATGACCAAATCTTCTTGACTCCGGGTGACCCGCGATACGGTGAACAGGATTTGACTGGGGTTTACACCGCCCCAGAGGCTGCCGCCTATCCGATTTCGGCCTACAGCTACTTGGTCGCTCCAACGACACAGATATCCGCGGAGAAGGGTAAGATTTTGGGTGAGTTCATCTCCTTTTTAGCGTGTCGAGGACAACAGGCGGCAGGACAACTCGGTTATTCACCGATTCCTGCCAACCTTGTCCAGATCGACTTTGACGCTATTAAAAGAATCAATGGAGCAGCTGCACCACCACCCCTTGACGCTGCCCATTGTCCTAATCCGTACTTGACGGGCCAACTCTCTATCCCAGGAGGTGGACCGGTCATTGCAACATCGAGTGGAACGACGGCTTCGGATTCATTAAAGGCCAAAGCTGATGCCGCAGCCGCAGCCGCAGCCGCAGCCGCAGCGTCAAAAAACACATCCAAAACGAAGGCGGTTGCTGGCACAAATGGTATTTACACTGCGAGCGGTCAGGCTGCGGGAGTTGCATTAAACACTGCGGTTGCGGGTTTGCTGGGTAGTGGGAAGCCATTCCTCTTGACACTTGGAGCCGTCCTACTTTTTTGTGGGTTTTTGATTTTCCCTCTCGTCATTTCTTCAATCCGAAAGCGGCGCCTCGCGGCTCGGGAACTTCGTGATAATGCCGAAATTAATGAAGGAGACGTGACATGATCCAGAGAATTTCATCACAACGATGGTCGAAGTTCTTGTTCGCTCTGGTTGTCCTCTTCGCTAGTTCATTCCTGGTCGTGTCGAGGTTTTCTCCAAACGCGTCTGCAACAGCCGTGACACCGGCTCCACCCTGTCCTTTGGATTGGACGTGTTCTCCAATGCCATGTCCAACCGAAGGTCAATGTGGTGTTATTCAGGTTGGCCCTACTTCTCATCTTGGGAATGACCAGTGGATCTACATACGCGCGTACGGGTTGATCCCGCAAAACGTTAATTACAACTCACTTGGTGTTTATTACTGTCAAGGCGCTGAAACGACACTGAGTCCTGCTCCGAACTGCGCACTTTCAGGAAACCCCCTTCTGTCTAATCCTTCGACAGAAACGACGCCCCTCGCCGATGGAACAACGGCGTTCAGTTTTCATGTGCCTGTTGTTGACCCAGCGTCTGGAAATCCCTTGGTCGGCGGGATACCTCCAGATGGATCCGGACAAGGAACAAACCATTCTTTCTACTGCACCCAGGATGAACGATGTTCAGTGGTGGTGGTTTACAAAGATCTAAATACAGTGACTCATAATTTTAATCCGACGCCTATTGACGCAGTGCGAATTCCATTGACCTTCCAGGACTCATCAAACGGATGCCCGGATGGGAAAGTGATCGGAACCGAAAGTGAGTTTGGGATTGAGCGACTACTTCCAAGGGTCTCTCCATATCTTTGCACGGGCGCGGTTTCCGCGGTCCCATTTAATACAGCTATTAATGGACTAGGAGCCGTCACTGCGCTTGCAGAAGGTTCAATTGAATTGGCCTTTAGCGATGACCCAAACGCTCCCGATCAGCAGGCTCAATTAAAGAAAATTGATTCAATAGCAATCCCGATCGTCACCTCAGCTAATGTTGTCGCGTTCAGAAGCCAGATGACTGACTACAACCACGTCTATCCAAAGAGTTCCTTGAGCTTGACTGCGAACGCAGTTGGTGGAATTCTTACAGGCCTTTACACGTCTCCGGCGGGTATCGATGTAGCCCCTTGTAACGGAGATTGCCCTCAATATCCCGACGGCCCATGTCCATTCCCAACGGGCTATTGTTCATTTTTCGATCGTCTTAACTTTTCCTATGGATTTCTGGATGCTGTATTTTACGGCGCATTTCTACGCTCCGACAACGCCGGAGTCACGGATCAGCTCTTTCAGTGGCTCTGCGCAATGCCGGAAGCTTCAGCTGACTTCAATGGAGCGTCCAAGGAAATTAAGACAGCATCCCAAATTATTCAAGATGGTCTCACGCAAGCGCTGAGTACGCCGATCACTGCATGTCCTAATACTGACCAGTTCACTCCACTGCCTATTTCAGGCTCTGCATGGGCTGCGGTAAATAGTCCGAGTCAACAGATGAATAAATTGAATGCTTATGTGCAGCCTCAAGACTCATCACCTGGCTTAGGTCTCGCACCAATGAACTGGGCCGAGGCGAACTACTACGGACTAGCGAGTGCTTCAATTCAAAACGCTGCGGGGGCTTTTGTCGCCCCAAGCCCAGAGTCGATTAATGCAGCGTTGAACGATGGCACAAAGAATCCGAATGGAACCATCACGCCGTCATATACAAATAGTCAAAGTTCTGGGGCATACGCAATGCCAACGGTGATCTATGCGATAGTCAACCAGAGCCCTTCAGTACCGAAGGAAGACCAAGAGGCGATTCGATCCATTCTCACCCAACTTCTTAACGTAACTTCGGGAGCCGATACATCTTCCACGGGAACCAGTCAAAACGCATCGTCTAACCAGTCAACAATTCCGACGATGACTGATGGTTTTGTTCCGCTTAACGCCGATCTTGCCGTACTAGCGAGAGATGAAGTTGCGCACGCAATTGGTAACCCTTCATATAAAATTAATTGGTCACTAGGTGATACGCCATCATCTTCGAATGCTAACTCGTCAACATTTAGTTCAACTGGATTTGAATCATCGTCAAGTACGACGGCAAGTTCGGCGACGAGTAGCCCATCAAGCTCCACGAAACCTTTTAAAATGCCCTCTTCGAGCCCCCTTTATGCTCCGTTTCTCATGAGTGCATTAAACACCAAGCTCGGAGTGATGAATGTCTTGGGACTTGGAATTTTGGCAGCAGCTCTTGGCGTATCGCTCATGCTGTATCGCATTATTCGACGCAGAATTGCATTGGGGAAATTGACCCAAAGTGAGGAAATTATTGATGAGTGACGTTGAAATGGATGTGCTCGTCGCGAGGTCTTCCGACCCCCAAGGGCGTGACGAGATACCGCCAGAACCCGAAGAGGATATTGAGGAAGTTATTGAGCGGATCAAGAGAAGAGGTTCTTGGGCGTCCCGATTTGGACTCCCTCTCTTGACCGTTGGTATTTGCATGATTCTCTTCGTGTGTTATGTCTACGCGTTCACTGGAATACAAGAGAAGAGAAGCCAGCATGCAATGCTTGACACGTTCACTTCATCGGCAGGAGCGGTTCCACTCTCCGGCAAAGTCCCTCCCGACGGTTCTCCAACAGCCGTCTTAAAAATTCCAAAACTGGGTATTGACCAAGTTGTCGTGCAGGGAACCACGGCAACAGATCTTACGAAAGGTCCAGGAACGCTCTCCCAAGCCGCTCGGCTTGGGACAATTGGAAATGCTGTGATCTACGGACATAGAACCACGGCCGGAAAGCCATTTTCTCAGATAGGTACGCTCCAAAAAGGGGCAACCATTAACGTGGCGAGTGGACTTGGAAACTTTGTTTATAAAGTCGTTGGGGTGCACGAGGCGGTGCCAGGGCAGCTCAACCCAGCGTCTCCCATGAAGGGACGCTGGCTCACGCTCATCACGTCTAATTCAGAATCGTTTCCAACGGGGTATCTCTATGTTAGAGCGATCCTCACGAGTCCCCCTGGGGCTTCTCCTCCTTCCTCGACGTCACCGGCACCCGAATATCTCGGGCTCCAAGGCGATCCCAGCGCTGTTTGGCCTTCGGTTATTTGGAGCTCGTTCCTCCTTTTGGTACTTATTGGAACGTTCGCTCTTTATCGTCGGTTTCAGAACTACCTTGCTACTGCCTATCTCCTCACAATGCCGATTGTTGTAGCGGTAGCGTTAGTTTGCTTTTCGAATCTCTTCAGGCTTTTGCCTGGGATACTCTAAATCATGAAACGAATACTCCTATGTGTAGGTTTTGTCTCCGTCATAGTGCTGCCTTTAAGTGCGTGTGGTTCGTCGAGTACGTCGTCGAATTCGGCGTCGACGAGTACTCCAACCACCCAAAAGCCTGCGCAGCCTCTCACTGGAACTTCGGTCACGATTGATGGAAAGTCATATCAAATACCGACGAATCAGAATGGGGCTCCTCCAAGTTCGAGAACGGACTCGGGCACAAACGTGGTTGTGACTTCGTCGGGTGTACTCCCGAGCCTTCTCATCGCTCCGAAAAATGCCGTCATAACATTCACAAATCTGTCACCCAAGCCGATTCGAATAACTACTACCGGAGTATCAGAGCCACCATCAAGTTTGATCCCAACCGGGGGAACGTACACCTACTCAAGTCCTGGAAGGTCGTTTCAGTTTGGCTACAAAACATCGTCGGGCTTTTTTGGCGTTGTTGAAGTTGGCCTCTTCTCAGGGCAGTAAAGCTCTCTCGGATTTGCGTCTCCGATTCCCTCTATCGCTTATTGACTAAACAGCGTCTTATAACTGAGTGAAGAAGTGGGCGCAGTGACTGAAACAGGAACGCCCCACTTGGAATAGACAGCGAGTGTCGTGACGAAGGGGTTTTTTGACGCACTTTGGAATGAACCCCCTTGGAGCAGGTTTGTCCCGGTATTGATAAAGGTGGAGGCAACGCCTGAGACGTGTGCAGCCGCCCCAGAATCGTTGTAGGCCCCTACCACTGGTTGCACAGTTCCGTCGATACCTTTGACGTGTCGTGCGGGCTTGAGCACGGCACTCGACGGTGAGGGCAGATATGGGTTGACGGCGGCGTCTATTGTTAGAGAATGATCGATTAATTGAAAGGGTGGGTCACTTGACGTCACGCTGATCCATTGCCCAGCCGCTGAGGTCGATGCTGCGACGGTTAAACCCAGGAGATCCTGAAGAGTCGAAGGTGATGCTTGCACATAAGCGATCCCGCCCGACACGATAATATTGACCTCACCCCCCCCAGAGGAGTTCCTAATCGTCTCTGACGCCGAATCTGTCCCTATATCAGCAGAAACTGTCTGGACTTGTTTCCCGTTCGTCGTCACCGCAACTACGTGCATTGTTCCTTTGGCGACAGATGCTTTGAGGGAAGATGACAGCGTTTTAGCTGCTTCGCTTTCCCCCTGTGTCGTTGAGCTATTTCCACAGGCAATGAGCAGCATGGGGAGGCTGCAACACGTTCCGATGGTGATGATATGTCGAAGCATCTTCATGAGTAGATCATATCTGCTTGAGGGGTCTCGTCCCAAAAAAACATTTAAGAATTTTGCAGTGTTTCCAGCGAAATGGAATGTTCTGGAGTGGGCACTTGAAACGAAAGTCCCCATCTTGAAAACTTCGCGATTTTGAGTTCTCGCTGGGAGCCAATTCCTGCACTTAGTTTGGCAGTCTGAGGAAGAAGTGTTGTTGCATTGATAAACATTGTCCTCTTCACCGTCGTATTTTGCATCATCGTGGTTGATGTCGCGGGCGTTACGGACATCCCGTCAATAATTCGGTTCGGGAGAATTTCGACCGATGGTCCATTTGGATAGTATGTGGCACACAAAGCTTCCAGTGTGAGACTTTTCGCAATATTGGCAAATGGGGAGTCGGATTCAGAGATTGAGATCCACTGGTATGCCCCTTTTTTCGCGGTTTCTCTTGAGACCCCCAAAATTTGAGTGATGAGCGCAGGGGACGAGATATTCACATAGATAGTGTTGTGGGTGAGCCGTATCTCAAGGGTCTTTGACTGACCCGTCAGAAGCACTTCCTGCGCTTGAGAAGGACCGACATCCCCAGTGAACGTTTCCTTTTTCCCTAAAACTGTCGTGGCGTCCACGTAGTGAACGCGCTGAGCGTGTGCCGCCGCTTTCTCTGATTTCACAATCGTGGGATTGGACGAGGAGCTGGTTGATGAACTACACCCAGTTCCAAGAGCAATCAATAAGACAACGGCGAGAAGAGGGAATATGAGCTGTCTCTTCATGGTCCAAAGCGTTCAGCTAATTCGTTGATTCGTTGATTCGTTGATTCGTTGATTCGTTGATTCGTTGATTCGTTGATTCGCGAACCAATGGATTGACCCAATCAATCAGGTACTGAGCTGCAGCGTGTGGAGAGTGCTCCCAACCAATGATCACCTCAGGCTTCTCTGGGGTTTCATAGGGGTCGTTAATGCCGGTCATATTGCTGAGTTCTCCAGTGAGTGCTTTGCCGTAGAGACCCTTTGGATCTCTATCTATACAGATCTCAATTGGAGTATCGAGGAACACCTCAATGAAATGAAACCCAGCATCTTTTACCCGGAGGCGAACTGCTCTGCGAGCATCGCGAAAGGGGCTCACCATCGCAACAATCACGATGGCCCCATCGAGTGCTTTCTGCATCGCCTCTAGGCCAGCAAGGTGAACTGCCTCATCACGGTCTTCCTTGGTGTAACCCAGCGGGACTGTCCGAGCTTTCCGAAGTTCATCGCCATCAAGAATGATCGATGCAGCCCCGACGTCTTCGAGGAGGCGGTGGAGGTTCTGAGCGAGCGTGGTCTTGCCCGAAGCAGGGAGGCCGGTCAGCCAGAGGACGGCTCCATCGTGATTCGTGAACGGCATATCAGTGGATGAGCGAGGAATAGGGAGTGGATCCAGCAGGGGCTTCGACGCTAACGGGGACTCCCCACGATCGAAAGACACCATATTTTGACTCTGACGCGCTGTTCGTTTTTTCAGCAAGTGTCCCCGCCGACAGGACCGCATTTTGTGATTCTGAGATCAGGCGAGAAACTTTGCTGGAATTCGACGCGGTGCTCGAATTCTCACTACAACCAGCGAGCAAAAATACAACTCCAGTCACGGGGAGAAAGTGGAGCGGCTTTGTTCTCACGACCTGACCATACAGGCACGAAAATCCGTGGAAACAGCAAAACTGATCATTTCACAGAAAGATCACGAAGAGTTCGCTGTGGGGAAATCTGAACGAAGAGACTCGGCTGGATTCGACCCTCGAGCGATCCAGTGAAACTAACCAGCAAGAGAAGCGTAGGTCACTGAATCGGCAGGTGCGGTCACCGTGATGGGATCTCCCCATTTGGTGAACACCGCTTGTTTCGTCTCTGTCGTCGAGCCCGACTTTGCCACCAGCGACGCAGTCACCGGAAGGCTTGTCTTTTGATTGAGGTAGACAGTGGTCTGT
>Ga0194037_1000902_pt1 | contig 22646 bp, 17 predicted proteins | sample JunL306m_MetaG_FD_148653 | JGI IMG/M metagenome (GOLD analysis project Ga0194037, IMG submission 148653) | Anoxic zone freshwater microbial communities from boreal shield lake in IISD Experimental Lakes Area, Ontario, Canada - Jun2016-L304-6m | ecosystem: Environmental > Aquatic > Freshwater >...
ATGCTGCTACATCACCCATACTTACAATAACAGGTTTTACTTTTTTAGTTAAAGAAACTTCACGCCAAATTACATCACTAGCAAGTGAACTACCTCCAGGAGAATTTACACGAAATACAATTGCTTTAATATCATCGTCTAATCGTAATTTTTGTAGTAAAGCCCTAAATGCATCACTACCTACAGATTCATTGTCTCCTTTGCCGCCAACAATATCTCCAGCAGCGTATACTACCGCAATTTTTTTGTTGCCATCTTGTTTAAAATTTGCCGCTTTTGCATAGTCGCTAAAGTGTACAAAATTTATTTTTGAATTTGCTTCGTTTAATAATCTACGGTTAATCTCGGCTTTTAATTCATCGTCGTATTTTAAACCGTCTAATAATTCATTGGCTACTGCATCATGTGCAGTTTGAATGGCACCAGCAACTGCTAATTGACGCAATTTGGCAGAATCCAATTGACGGGTTACTGCAATTGATTGTAAAAATTGTGCATACAAATCGCCCATCCAAACACTGGTTTGTAAACGATTGGCATCCGACATTTGCGTGGCACGCAATGGCTCTGTGGCACTTTTAAATTTTCCTGCATAAAATATTTGTGGCTGGATTTCTAATTTATCCAACAAACCCTTTAAATACATCATGTTCGATGAAAAACCGTCAAACTCTAAACCACCTTGCGGATGGCAATAAATTTTATTAGCGGCACTTCCTATATAATATCCTTTTTGAGAAATGGTTTCTCCATAAGCCAACACAAATTTTTTGCTGCGTTTAAAATCAACAATGGCTTTTCGAAGTTCTTCACTGGCTGCATAACCATTGGCATTATTGGAACAAGCAATATAAATACCTTTAATAGCAGAATCGGATTTTGCATATTGAATCATTCGAATCACATCATACAAACTAGGCGCATCCATTGCTTCTCCACCAGTAAATAGCGCTAAAGGATTGTCGACAGACTGTTCTTTAAAGGCGCTTGAAAGGTCTAATAATAGCACCCCTTTTACACCAATATCAGGCTTGTCTGCAGAAGCTGCCGATGCAACAATTCCTATAATAACAAACACGCCTAGAATGGTAAAAACAACCATTGCTAACAAGGTTGCAAAAAATGATTTGAAAAAGCTTCTCATAAAATTATTATCTACTTAAATGAAATTAAAGATATTTGAACCTTATTAGTATTAATCAATTATGAATGTAGCATATTTGCTGATTGGCGGTAACCTTGGTAACAGATCTGCAAATCTGCAAAATGCCCTCCATCAAATTGAAAAAAACTGCGGAAAGATTCTGGATTTGTCTGCAATATACGAAACAGCTGCTTGGGGACTCACCAATCAACCATCATTTTATAACCAAGCTGTAAGCATTGAAACAATTTTGGAGCCCAAAGCCTTGATGGAGCAATTGTTATCTATTGAAACCAATATGGGTCGAATTAGAAGCATTAAACTTGGGCCTCGTTTAATTGACTTAGACATCCTATTAATTAACAATTTGATTTTAAATACTGAAACCCTCATATTACCTCATCCTGCAATGGAAGAAAGGCGTTTTGCACTCTTGCCATTAGCTGAAATTGCCCCTAATTTGGTCCACCCTATTTTACAAAAAACCGTCCAAGAACTATTAATGGATTGTAAAGACACCCTCGATGTGCAAAAATTATAGGGCACAAGATAATATAGGCACTTATTTTTGTTAGAATACGAACATTTAGAATGAAGCATCAGTTTATTACAGTTGAAGGAAATATAGGCGCAGGAAAAACAACGCTGACCAATTTATTGGCTAAGCATTACAATGCACGCATCATACTAGAAGAGTTTGCAGAAAACCCATTCTTAACTAAGTTTTACGAAAGCCCAGCACAATATGCGTTTCCGGTAGAACTGTTTTTTATGGCTGAACGATACAAACAATTAAAAGATACTTTACACACTAAAGACCTTTTTCAAAGTGTTACCATATCTGATTATCTTTTTACAAAATGCTTGTTGTTTGCTAAAGTAAACTTGCCCGAAGAAGAGTTTCATTTATACCAAAAATTATTCGACATCATTCACCAACAAATAAGCTTTCCGGATATTCTTATTTACTTACATGCACCAGTAAATAAATTACAAGCAAATATTAAAAAAAGGAATCGCTCTTATGAACAAGCCATTCCTGATGCTTATTTGTTTAATTTACAAGAGACCTATACCAATTATATCAAACAACACAATATCAAAACAATTTTCATTGATGCTAGTAATGCCGATTTTTTAGGTAATGAAAAACATTTACAAGTAGTGATTGATGCACTAGACAAAGACTTTGAAAACGGTCAACATTATTTTAGTTTGCCCTAAAATTTCAGAGAACAATTATTTATGGATACCATACAAAAAACGAATGACCCTGTAGCCGCTATGCGAATTGCTGAATTTCGCAATTTGATGCTTGGGCGTTTTTTGTTTATTATGGGATTGCGTATGATGGGCACTTTGGTTGGATGGTGGGTGTACGAATTAACCAATGACCCATTTGCCATAGGTTTGATAGGATTGAGCGAAGTAATTCCGGCCGTTTCACTATCCTTATATGCCGGTCATATCATAGACATTAGCGAAAAAAGAAAATTACTATTAACAGGCGTGTTTCTATACTTAGTATGTGCCATTTTATTATTAATGCTTTCTACTCATATTAGTTCTACCATTTTAAGTAAGCATTGGATTGTATTTAGTATTTACATCATTATCTTTTTCACAGGAATTATCAGATCCTTTACTGGCCCAAGTTTTGGCACCATGTTAGCATCAATTGTTCCCAAAAATTTATTGCAAAATGCTACCACTTGGAGTCAAGGAATTTGGCTAAGTGCTTCAGTAATAGGCCATGCTTCTGTTGGATTTTTTATTGCAGGCGTAGGCAATACCAACTCATTGGGCATTATTGTTTTTTTAGTTTTTATAGGATTTGCTTTTATGTGGCGCATTAAATCTAAGCCTGCATTAAAAGAAGCCGGCGAACAAAAAACACTAGAAAGTGTAAAAGAAGGCATTCGATTTGTATTCAAAACAAAAGAAGTATTAGGCGCACTAACACTCGACCTTTTTGCTGTACTATTTGGTGGAGCAGTTGCTATGATTCCTGTGTTTGCAAAAGATATTTTAAAAGTGGGTGCTATTGGATTTGGATGGCTGAATGCCGCATCAGACATAGGTTCTATACTAGTAGTAATTTTACTAACGGTTTTTCCATTACACAAAAAACAAGGTCGAAAATTATTTTTTGCCATTGGCGGATTTGGCATTTGCATTATTGTATTTGCGCTGTCTAAATCTTTTTGGATTTCTTTTGCCGCATTATTACTTAGCGGATTTTTAGATGGAATTAGTGTAGTGATTCGTGGCACTATTATCCAATTAAAAACACCCGATAATATGCGCGGCAGGGTTATGAGTGTTAACTCTATGTTTATTAATAGCAGTAATGAATTGGGGCAATTTGAAAGCGGTATTGCTGCTAAATTAATAGGCGTAGTTCCCTCCGTTTTATTTGGGGGATGCATGACTATTTTTGTTGTAGCTACTACTTGGTTTAAAGCGCCTACATTAAAAAAGATGGAATATTAAAATTGTATTATTTAAGATTAGCCAATAATCCTTCCAAAACAAAATAAACCGCTGGGCAAAAACTAGAATTTTTAATAGTAATCACAGGTTTTTTTAACAACACATCTTCGTCTGTATAAGGAAAACGGTGGCAATCAGTTGGCCTCTCTTTGTAAATAGAACAATAATTATCTGATCCTAAAAAAGGACAAGGCGATGTTTTGGTTACATAATCGCCTTCTGTATCCATAGTTAAATAGGTGTCTATAAATACCGTTTCTTTAATACGCAAGTACTTACTTATACGTTTAATATCAGGCATTTTAAACCTTGGAGAATAGTTTTTACAGCAATTTGCGCACTGTAAACAATCAATTTTTTCAAATGCGGCATCGTGCAATTCGGGCAAAAGCTTTAAAACCTTGTTTTTGTCGGCTTTTTGTAATAGGTATTTGTACTGTTTTTGGTGCTCCTCACTCCTTTTCTCCCAACTGTCTAATTTAATATCCGGAATCATCTAAAAATCTTTGTTTTATAGTGCAAGTTAGGCCGTTCAATACAAAACGAACAATTTCTTAACACTACTTAAGAATCCCAATGCATCCACTTAACTTTGCGGCGTTAAAATCATACAAGATTAAACGTCTATTTAACTGGTAAATCTGGAACTATCTATGAGCCTATTTCAACAACAATCGAACGAATTTCATGGCAGGCATATTGGCCCAAATGCAAAAGACACTAAATTAATGCTCCAAACCATTGGGGTAAATAGTTTAGAGGAACTCATTAGCAAAACCATTCCTGATTCAATTCGAATCAAAGAACCGCTTGCTATTCCTGCAGCCATTGGTGAGTATGAATACCTTAGTGATCTTAAAATAGTAGCGGCAAAAAATAAGTTATATAAAACCTATATAGGACAAGGATATTACGGCACTATTACCCCAAGTGTTATTCTAAGAAATATTTTTGAAAATCCAGGATGGTATACCCAATACACGCCCTACCAAGCAGAAATTGCACAAGGTCGTTTAGAAAGTTTGTTGAATTTTCAAACCATGGTTACAGACCTAACAGGTTTACCCATTGCCAACGCTTCTTTATTAGACGAAGCAACTGCAGCAGCAGAAGCTATGGCAATGATTTTTAATCAGGTTAACAAGGCCGACAATATTACCAAGCCAAAATTATTTGTAGACGCAAATGTATTTCCTCAAACCATTGATGTGTTATATACAAGGGCACAACCTATTGGTATTGAAATAGTGGTTGGTGATTTTAATACAGCAAGCATTGACGAAACTTATTTTGGTGCATTATTACAATATCCAAATAACCTAGGCGCTATTGAAGACTACCGTGCATTTAACAATAGCATACATGCTGCAGGTGGACATGTTATTATGGCTACTGATTTATTGGCTTTAACACTATTAACTCCTCCGGGCGAATTGGGTGCAGATATTGCAGTAGGAAGTGCACAAAGATTTGGTGTACCTATGGGATTTGGTGGACCACATGCCGCATTCTTTGCAACAAAAGATGAATTTAAAAGAGGCATGCCAGGCAGATTAATTGGTGTGAGTATTGATGCACAAGGCAATCGCGCACTACGTATGGCATTGCAAACAAGAGAGCAACATATTAAACGCGAAAAAGCAACTTCAAATATTTGTACCGCACAAGCATTACTTGCAAATATGGCTGCTATGTATGCTGTTTACCATGGTCCAGAAGGATTAAAAAATATAGCAACACGTGTTAGTGAATTAACACAAAGTTTAATGCAAGCAATTACAGAATTAGGTTTTTCAACTGTTTACAATACTTATTTCGATACCATTACAGTACAAGCAAATGCTGCAACAATTCAACCCATTGCAGAAGCTGCAGGAATTAATTTACGTTATACCAATGCAAATCAAATTAGTATTAGTATAGACGAAACTAGTTCTCAAAAAGACGTATTAGATATTGTATATGTTTTTGCACAATCAAAAGGATTAGACGAAGCTACCATTGAGTTTGACAATGATTTAGGCTTAACAAATATTCCAGCTTTTGCAAACAGACAATCGAGTTATTTAACACATCCTGTTTTTAATACCCACCATAGCGAAAGCCAAATGATGCGTTATATTAAGCAACTTGAAAACAAAGATTTATCGCTTAATACTAGTATGATTAGTTTGGGAAGTTGTACCATGAAATTAAATGCAGCAACAGAAATGATACCGGTAAGCTGGCCAGAGTTTGGAAGTTTACATCCGTTCATTCCTACCAATCAAAGTATAGGCTACCAACAAATTATTCAAGAGTTAAATGATTATCTGTGTAAAATTACTGGCTTTACTGCTTGTAGTTTACAACCCAATAGTGGCGCCCAAGGAGAGTATGCAGGATTGTTAACCATTCGCGCATACCACCAAGCAAGAAATGAAGCACACAGAAATTTGGTATTGATTCCAATTAGTGCACACGGCACTAACCCTGCAAGTGCTGTTATGGCAGGATTTAAAGTAGTTGTAGTTAAGTGCGATGAAGCAGGAAATATAGATGTTGCCGATTTAAAAGCAAAAGCTATTGAATACAAAGACACACTAGGTGCATTTATGGTAACCTATCCTTCTACACATGGAGTGTTTGAAGAAACTATAAAAGATATCTGTGCCACTATCCACGAAAATGGCGGCTTAGTTTATATGGATGGCGCCAATATGAATGCACAAGTTGGATTAACAAGTCCGGGAATGATTGGTGCAGATGTATGTCATTTAAATTTACACAAAACATTCGCTATCCCTCACGGTGGTGGTGGACCTGGCATGGGACCAATTTGTGTGAACGATAAATTGGCAGCTTATTTACCAGGACATGTAACCAATACAGCAACTACACATCATGCAGTAAGTGCTGCTGAATTTGGCTCTGCTAGTATTTTATTAATTAGTTATGCCTACATTAAAATGCTAGGAGCAGAAGGTGTTAAATTGGCTACTATGTATGCTATATTGAATGCCAATTATATGCGTGCACGATTAGAGAAATATTATAAAATTTTATACGCAGGATCAAACGGAACTTGTGCGCACGAATTTATAGTAGACCTCCGACCATTTAAACAAAGCGCAGGAATTGAAGCAGAAGATGTTGCTAAAAGATTAATTGATTATGGTTTCCATGCACCAACTATGAGTTTCCCTGTTGCAGGCACAATTATGATTGAGCCAACAGAAAGCGAAGACAAAGCAGAACTAGACCGTTTTTGCGATGCCTTAATTGCTATTTACCACGAAATTCAATCAATTGAAAATGGCACAATAGACAAACTAGATAATGCACTAAAAAATGCACCCCATACACAAGCAGTTGTTTGTGCCGATGAGTGGAACCATAGTTATAATAGACAAGTGGCTGCATTTCCGTTACCATATGTTCGTTTAAATAAATTCTGGCCTAGTGTTGCTAGAATTAATAATACTCATGGAGATAGAAATTTAATTTGTACTTGCGAACCAATTTCGTCATACGCAGAAAACTAAATTTTTATACTTACCGAAATAACGAAAAATGCTTATTCTACTCAGAATAAGCATTTTTCGTTAAAATATTAATTTTTCGTCAATTTTGGTAGAAAATAAGTATTTCAATATTAAATTAATAATTCACAAGTTTTGAGCAATTAATTTTTTATAATTTGGGTCGTATAAGCTCCCCAATATGTCATTACATGCATTACCACCCATTGAAATAACTGAGGTAATTTACGACAGAATGTATGTGCAAATCAATCACCCCGATTTAAGAAAAACTTTATTAACTTACCGTATCTATAATTCATTAAATAAACCCATTCGAAAAGGAAGTTTTATTGGAGAATATATAGAGTTAAGTTTGGTCCATATGCCAGATGGAGTATACAAAATTCAATTAAGCCAACAAGAAGGATTAGAATATTCTTTTGAGTTTTTAAAACGAAGTAATTCATGATAAAAAAATACCAAACAGCATGCATCTTTTTTCTGTTTTGTTTTTTTATTATTACCCCAACAAAGTCCCAACAAAATTCTTCAACAAATAATATTGCAATAGAAAATATTCTAGGTGCCGATATTTCTTTTTTACCAGAATTAGAAGCAAGGGGAAAAATATTTTACGACAATGGTATTGCAAAGGATGCTATTGTATTATTAAAAGAAAAAGGATTCAATTATATTCGACTAAGAATTTTTGTTGACCCTGCTGCAGATAGTGGCTATTCTCCTAAAAAAGGTTTCTGCGATTTAGCACATACACTGGCAATGGCCAAACGCGTGAAAGCCGCTGGCATGAAGCTTTTGCTAGACTTTCATTATAGCGATACTTGGGCCGATCCAGGAAAACAATTTAAACCAGCTGCTTGGAAAAATTTGTCTATTAAAGCACTTGCAAATGCTGTAAAAAAACATACAACCCAAGTGTTAACTGCTTTAAACAATCAACAAACATTGCCCGATATGGTGCAGGTTGGCAATGAAATAAATCATGGAATTTTATGGCCCGATGGCAATGCAAAAAATTTCGATACACTTGCCAAATTAATTCAATCAGGAATTGCAGGCGCAAAAAAAGTTAATAAAAAAATTCCTATCATGCTACATATTGCACTTGGTGGTCAGAGCAAAGAATCCATTTATTTTTTAAACCAATTAGCTGAAAGACATATAAAATTTGATATCATTGGGCAATCATATTATCCGCAATGGCATGGCACGTTAGATGATTTAAAAAATAACTTAAATGATTTGGCTATTAAATATCCGCAACCAATAATTGTGGTGGAGTATTCCGAGAAAAAATCTGCAGTAAATGAAATAGCATTTAGCATACCCAATAAACCCATAAAAGGTACATTTATTTGGGAACCATTAAACACTTGGGAAGCCCTATTTGACAAGCAAGGTAAAGCAACATCCTTTTTAGCGTTATACCCTGAATTTGCAAAAACCTATCTCCATTAAAATACCCTGTATTTGGTATTGTTTGGCATACACAAACCATATAATTTGCCTGTTCTGTTAAATTCACATGTATCAAGTTTATATAGAACAACAGCCTAGATTCTTTAAATTCAGTAATTTCGTTCAAATTAATTTCTTTATGTATCGTACTGCTTTAAGCATATTGTTAATCACCCTATTGGTTGCAACTGGCTGTACTGGCAGAAAATCTGGCTCATCTAAAGCCTATATTAAACCACATATAGAGCAATCAGATCCAAATGCAAATAACAATACCACTACCCCAATAGACAAAGCACAGTTTATTCCTTACAATCGCGAACTGCAAATGAAAATGCAGGCATTCAATATTGATTTTAGAAAAGTACAGGTATATCTAGACCAAAAAATTGTTTTAACCAAAGCTATTGATAGTTCTAAGGCCGAAGTTGCTTCTGGCGTTTTGCGCATTATTAATAGTTCTATTATAGACGAAATAACTATCAACGCCTATACTCCTGGCATTATAGAATCGGTTGATATAGATGGAATAGTTATTAAGTTTGACCAAGGAGGTAGTTTGCGATTTGTGCCAACTTCAGGACCAGATGCCGAAGACAATTATGTAATTGCAGGTAATAATTGGAGTGAAGGATTGGTAGAAATTCAATACGGCAAAAAAACATATAAAGCCAGTTGTACAAAATGCCCAAGTATGGCATCTGTACATCCTGTCATTAAACAAGCCGATATTGATAAAAAAGATAAGAAATCGAAAGTGCTACCTGGTATTAAAATTAATTAGCGCAGCATTACATCATTTCGCTAAGCTCTAACCATTTCAATTCTTTTTCTTCGAGTAATTTATTAATGTCAATTAGTCTATCACTTAGCTTTTGTAATTCCTCGAAACCCAAATTTCCAAGACTCATTTTTTCTGCAATGGCTTTTTTCTCTGCTTCTAAAATGGGCATTTCGGTTTCTAATATTTCAAATTCTCTTTTCTCTTTAAATGATGGTTTTTTCTTAGGTGCAAGAGCAGCAGTTTCTTTAGTAATTGTAGCTTCTTCAATGGTTTGACCCTTGCTTTTATTAGATTCTAATACCTGCCATTTGTTTTCTTTCTTTTCATTGTCTTTAAGCCACAAACGATACTGGGTATAGTTTCCAGGAAAATCTCTCACTTCTCCATCGCCTTCAAAAACAAATAAGTGATCTACCAAACGATCCATAAAATATCTATCGTGCGATACAATCATTACACAGCCTTGAAAATCACTTAAAAAACTTTCAAGCACGGCAAGTGTAGGCAAATCAAGGTCGTTTGTAGGCTCGTCTAATATTAAAAAATTAGGATTGGTAAACAGAATGGTTAATAGTTGTAAACGCTTTCTTTCACCACCACTTAATGAAGACAGGTAAGTGTATTGTTTGTCTGGGGTAAACAAAAATAATTCTAAAAATTGTGCAGCACTTAAACTACCCCCTTTTGCTAATGGAAAATTTTCGGCAAAAGTTTTTACGTATTCAATCACACGCATATCCTCTTTAATAACCAAACCTTGTTGCGAAAAATTACCAAACACAATCGTATCTCCAACAACAATTTTTCCGCTATCGGCTGCTTCTATTTGCTGCAACACGTTCATAAAAGTAGACTTCCCTACCCCATTCTTTCCAATTATACCAATGCGTTCACCCTTGCTAAAATTGTATTCAAATCCTTTTAAAATTTGTTTCTCGCCATAAGATTTGTACACTTTTTTCATCTCTACAATCTTACCACCAAGCCTGCTCATTTTAACTTCTAGCAATAGTTGTGCATCTTCAATACGTTGTTTTGCTTTCGACTCCACTTCGTAAAAATTATCTTGACGGCTTTTGCTTTTGGTAGTTCTAGCTTTTGGTTGCTTACGCATCCATTCTAGTTCTTTGCGATACGTATTTTTTGCTTTATCAATACTGGCTAATTCACTTTCAATTCTTGCTGCTTTTTTTTCTACGTAATTTTCATAATTACCAGTATACACATACATATTCTCCCTTTCTAATTCCCATATTTCTTCACAAACCGCATCTAAAAAATAACGGTCGTGGGTAACTAATAATAAGGTGATATTTTCTTGGTTTAAATATTGTTCAAGCCACTCAATCATTTCTACATCTAAATGGTTGGTAGGCTCATCCATCATTAATAAAGTATGCTGGTGCTCAAAGCCAATATCAATAAGTGTTTTAGCCAGTGCAACGCGTTTACGCTGTCCACCGCTAAGTTCACTAACCGGATTTTTTAAATGGTGTACATTTAGTTTGTCTAAAATTTGCTTAACCTTCGCTTCAAAATCCCAGGCATTTAAATCGCTCATTTCAGCAATTGATTCGGCAATCATCATTCCATCTTCTTGCTCCATGGCATCTTCGTACTTTTTAATAGCAGTGATTACCGGATTATTTAAATGGAAGATATTTTCAAGTACAGTTTTGTGTTCTTCAAAATGAGGATCCTGTTCAAAAAGGGCTACAGTAACCCCTTTATTTACCCAAGCTTTTCCTGAATCGGAAACTTCTTGACCCGCCAAAATGCGTAACAAAGTAGATTTACCAACCCCATTGCGGGCAATCAACGCAATTTTATCGCCTTCGTTAATATGGAATGAAATATTGCTAAAAAGTGGATTAATGCCATAACTTTTGGTTAATCCTTCAACTGAAACATAATGCATGCCGCGAAGATAAGGCTTAAATGGCAGGCTTAAAAACTAGAGACGCAGCATATAAAAGCCATGATGGTAGAAACTGCAATGAACTTTGTACTTTTACAGCTGTTATTCAACCTATATGAAGCAATTCGACGTTCCAATAAATTACAGAAGTCCTTTAATTACTGCGGTAAAACAATACCGTAAGCAACAAGACAAACTAAAAAAAGATGGTACACCAACTCTTTTAGATTTGGGGAATATGCATATTTATTTGGCCCGACATTTTGGTTTTTGTTATGGTGTTGAAAATGCCATTGAAATTGCTTTTAAAACCATTGAAAACAATCCAGGAAAGCGTATTTTTTTGTTGAGTGAAATGATTCATAATCCACAAGTAAATGCCGACTTAGTATCAATGGGGGTGCAATTTTTACAAGACACTTATGGAAAACAAGTGATTTCTTTCGATGAAATTACTGCCAATGATATTGTAGTGATTCCTGCATTTGGAACCACACTAGCCATTGAAAAATTATTAGCAGAAAAAGGCATTCAAACAGCTAATTATAATACCACTTGCCCTTTTGTAGAAAAAGTATGGAACCGAAGCGAACAAATAGCAGAGAAAGGCTATAGCATTGTTATACACGGCAAACCACAGCACGAAGAAACACGTGCAACATTCTCTCATGCATCTGCTTCCACACCAACCATTGTGGTAAATGATATGGCAGAAACTATTGAATTAGCAAAATTCATTACAGGCCAGCGCAATGCAAGTGATTTTGAAGAAGCATTTAAAGGCCGTTATTCAGAAGGATTTGATATTAATAAACACTTAATAAAATTTGGTGTAGTAAATCAAACAACGCAATTAGCAACAGATACACAAGCTATTTCCGAATACTTAAAATCTGTAATGATTAATAAGTATCAATTAACTAGTGAAACACTCGATCAACATTTTGCAGACACACGCGACACACTATGTTATGCTACTAATGATAATCAAACTGCGGTAACAAGTATGCTAGATACCCCAGCAGATTTAGCCATTGTTATTGGTGGATACAATAGTAGCAATACCTCGCATTTAGTTGAGTTATGTGAAGCCAAATTACCTACCTACTTTATAGATAATCCCAATAAAATAATTAGTGCACAAGAAATAATTACTTGTAATTGGCGCACGAAAGAAATTAGTACTATTACCAATTTCTTACCTATCAATGCAACACCTATTAAAATACTTATAACCAGCGGAGCGAGTTGCCCAGATGCAGTTGTAGAAGCTGTAATTAAAAAATTGGCTTCTGTTGTTGGTAGTGATTTTCACGCATTTCTTCAAGATCATCCATTTTAGGTCCTTGCTGAATTTTGCGCCAATCAATTGTGCGATGGTATTTTAGCATTGATTTATTTGCATCAAAAACCCTAGTGTCATTTAGTTCAAAATTGTATTTACTAAAATCTGGTTTATTGGTAAAAAAATCTTGCAATAAAGAGCCAGTAGCATCGTATTGATTTACATAAGGCACACCCAAAATATTATAGACTGTTTTAAGAATCGCTCCAAAATTTGCGTGCGTATGACTCACATAATCTTTTTTAACATAAGGCCCAGCCATCATTAAAATAGAGCGGTGCGCATCAATATGGTCAACACCTCCTTGCGGATCGTCTTCGGTAATAATTACCAACATATTTTTCCAATATTTGGTGCGCGATAAAAAATGCAAAATCCGTCCAATAGCCAAATCATTATCTGCTACAAATGAATGTGGCAAGGGATATCCGTCTTCTGGTCTAATACGAGCCGTATGGTCATTAGGCACTTGCATAGTAATTAAAGAAGGCATTTTTTCTTTACCAGCAATCCATTTTTTGGTAAATTCAAATTCAAATTGATCCATTCTAAATTGGTCAGGAATATTCATATTAAATCCTGCATAGTTATGACTAGTGCGTGTAAATAAAGCTTTTTGCATTGGCACCATTACGCCATGTCCAGCACCAGTAGCTGTATCATTCCATTCTTCACGAACATGCGCTGTTTCATTCGCTTCGCCAAAATTGTAAAAATTAATTTTCTTGCGTTCTAGTGCTTCCCATAATCCTCCTGTTTCGGCATAATCTTCAGGATCCATACTTCCTGTAGAACCAGGAGACCTACGCCCAGGTGCATTTGTAACCAACATATTTGTTTTACTAACACTTGAATTTGCTTCAACCCATTCGTTAGGAATTACACCCATCATCCAATGATGCCCATGAATAGAAGCATCACTATCGCAATAAAAATTATCGCTCAAGGCAAATTGATGCGCAATTTTTTTATGGTTGGGTGTTACTTTCATTCCCTTCAATTTAGAACGAACTGAATCTGGTACACTAAACTCACTATTCAAACCATATCTGGCCAAACTACTATCGCCATTAGCATTTGGAAACTGGCCAAAAACTTCGTCGTAGGTTCTATTCTCTTTGGTGATGTAAACAATATATTTAATAGGAGTTGGCGTAATACCAGGCAATGCAGGTAAAGGATTGGCGCTATCAACTGAAACAGTAGATTGTACAAAAGTATTTTGAATGGTTTGCTTGGTATAGGCTTGTAATTGCGTACTGGTAGGCATTGGAATTTTTTGAAAACTTCCCAATTGAATATCCCCAATATAAGTTCCTTGAATAGGTCTAATAAAATTTCGTCCCCCATTAGGGCCCGCACCTAATCCACGACAAGAGATTGCATAAATAGATTGTTCATCGTTAGAAAGCAATACCCTTGAAGGTCCCCATCCACTAGGTATTAAACCTTTTGTAGTTTTTGATGCAATATCAATTACAGCAATGGCATTAAAGCCTAATAAAGCCACATACAATGTTTTTTCGTCTTTACTCATGGTTAAACCAAAAGGAAGTAAGCCACGATATTTATCAATGCGTTTATCAACCTTAATTGCAATATGGCCAACAATTTTGTGGTGTTTATAATCGATTATAGAAATATTATCATTCGTAGCATTGGTTACATACGCAAAAGATTTACCAACTACAATTGAATTTGGGCTTGCACCACCAACTACTTCAGCTCCTTCAATCATCTGCCCTATTTGATTACCAGTTTTAAATTTATCAACTACTTTATTGGTAGCTAAATCAATTGTAAAAACACTCATTGCTTCATCGGCCAATGGGCTACCCACGCCAGGAATTATTTTACCTTCTACTATCGTTCCATTAATAGATTCTTTTGTATTGTCTCCATATGGATGATGCGAAATAAGTAAAGTGTCGTCTTTTTTAAGTGTTACTCCTTTAATAATAGGATATGCATACATACCAACATTAGCAACTAATGCCGTTTTTTTATCGGGACTCAATGCCAAACCAAAAGGCTGTCTACCAACTGGAATGGACGCAGTAATTTTTTTAAGATTTAAATCATATCGAACCAATCTAAAATTACCCCTGTCTAATACCAGCAATTCGTGATTGTCGTTATCCAATACAATATCTGAAGTAAAACTGTCTTGATAATCTACACCATTTACAACCCCATTTAAACTAATAGAATCAATGGTTTTCATTTGGTTGATATCGTACAAAATAATAGCCCCATTATCGCCACCACTTAAAAAGATTGACTTTGAATCTTTAGTAAAAGCCAAACCTAAATACGAGCCATTAGAAAAAGGAGAAACAATATTTTTATTGTAAGATGGAACGCGAACAGTATTTAAAGAAGCAATATCAATTAATGAAAAAACGCCATTGTGCAAAACAGCAGCCTTTTTACCATCGGGTGATAATTTCATACCGAACGGATCACTAGTAATTCTAACCAATTCACCAGCAGGCGTTAACAACCTACCACTTGGCAAAATAGAAACCCCTTTCTCGTCAATTTTACAGAACTGATTAATACCAGGCACTTGTAGAATGGTTGTTTTGTTTTGGGCTAATGCAAAAACATATAAACAATTAAATAAAATAAATAAAAATAAGTTTTTCATAATCTGGAATTAAACAAAAGATATTAGATAAATATAATTACTTTTTTAGTGTTTTCTAATGCGTTATTACGATAGAATATTTAAAATTAGATTTCTAAAAGTTTTTTAAAAAACTAGTGCTATTTTAAATTTAAAGCTCATTAAATGCTGCATCTAAAATTTTAAGTGCATCATTTAATTCTGTCAATGAAATAGTTAATGGCGGACATAACTGCAAAACATTCCCTTGAGAAACTTTAAAACTCAACCCATTATTTAGGCAGTAGTATAATATTTTTTCAGCTGAAGCAGCGTCTTTTTCTTTTGTGGCATGATCTTTAACTAATTCAATTCCCCACAACAAACCAATCCCTCGAATATCGCCAATAACAGTATATTTTTCTTTTAATTTATTTAATTCAATCTTTAAATACGACTCTTTAATTATAGTTTCCGCTAATAAATTATTGTGTTCCATATACTCCAACATAGCTATTCCAGCTGCGGCACCTAATGGACTTTTTTCATGTGTATAATGACCTAAAGAAATATCTGAAGCAATATTGTATTCATCTTTTGTAATCATTGCAGCAATTGGTATTACACCAGCTCCAAGCCCCTTTCCTAAACATAAAATATCGGGTTCAATTCCATAGTGCTCAAAGGCAAACATTTTTCCTGTTCTTCCAAAAGCAATTGGAATTTCGTCTAATATCAATAATACATTATACCTATTACAAATGTTTCTTACTTTTTTCCAATAAGCTTTCGATGGAATTTGAACATCTGTATTTCTAATTGTTTCTGCAATAAAGGCCCCTATATCATCATTTTCTATTAATACTTGTTCTAAAGCATCTGCAAAATCAATTTCTCCAGTTTCTGAATGAGAATGATTATAAGAAACAGGTTGTGGAATTAGTACATTTTCTGGATATAATTTACCCATATATTTTTTAAACTGGTATTCTCCACCAACGCCAATTGCATCTAAAGAAGCACCATGAAAAGAGTCATGTATTGAAACAACTTTGTTTTTACCTGTTATAACACGTACTAATTTCAATGCCATACCAATACTACTAGTTCCTCCAGGAGCAAAAAGTATTCTATTTAAATTTTGGGGTAGTAAAGAAGTAAGTTTTTTTGCAAAATCAATTGAAATAGTATTTGTAAAACGTCGTGGCGAAAAAGCCAGTTTATCCATTTGGTTTTTAACCTTCTCTAATACATATTGGTTTCCATAACCTACCTGATGAACACTGTTGCCATGAAAATCCATGTATTTTTTTCCACTAACGCCAGTAATATAAATACCTTCAGCAGACTCAAGTACTTCCAAACAAGGAGTTGATAATGCTTGGTGCAAAAAAACACCTGCATCTTCTTCTAACAAATTAGCTGTTTGGATATCTAGTAATTTATACCAATCTTTTCTAGCATTAGAAAAATTTACGTCTCCTTCGGTTAATAGATCTTGCATGTATTTCACAGTTTTCTTTCCATAGTTTTTGCCTATCAACGCATCCTACTATATTTTATTTAAGCTGTATTTTATTCTTCAGTAAGCAGTTCAATAAAGTCTTTTTTTGTCCATTCTTTTTTTTCTTCAATAAAAATACACACATGGTCTTTAATATCAAGTAAAGAGCTCCAAGCTGTTTTAATTATTTCTAAGTCGTTTTTTATAGAATTATCTTCAATTAATTTATCTCCTAATTTACCAATAATTTTACCATTTTTTTTACGAAAGGCCTCTTTAAAAAACTTACCTAATGGCGCTTTTGACTTGCCAAAAAAACAATTACCAAGCAGCACACCTAATACTTTCTTTTTTTCAACATCAATAATTACATTTTGGTATAGGTATGCAATAACTTTTCCCTCTTTATTCACAATCGAATTCATAAAATAAATTATAAAATTGAAAAAATATATTAATTCGTTTTTGTTAAATACTAGCAACTATTTCTTCCGCCAAACCAAATGATAGTGTCATTCCATTGCCTCCTAACCCATTAATAATATAAACCCCAGGAGAAGGGTTTAATACCAGCTCTGTATCTCCATTTGTCATTTTTGCATAGATTCCATGCCAAGATTGAATCAATTTCCAATTTTCAGATATTGCAAATTTCTGTAAATAATCTAATACCAATTGATTTAGGTTTGCTTTATCGAAAGGATCAAAAGTATTGGCATATTCATGCGTATCACCTACAGTCAATTCTCCCAAATGATTTTGTGAAACCATTACATGGATTCCCCAATCTAAATAATCCTGCATTTCTGCGGCATAATGGTCTTTTAATTTTTGTAAAGACGGTGCCGCCTTAAATGCATGATAATGTGTTAAAGACAATCCACCGCAAATTGAAGTACCAATTCTCCATCCTGCTGTTTCTGGAGCAAAACGCATCATTTGTAATTTACATTTTGTTATTTGCTGTTCTGCAAGAAGTTCTGGATATAATGTTTCGAAATCTTGACCACTACAAACAAAAATTAAATCAGCATGAAATTCTTGTTTGCCAGCCTTCAGTTTACCATCATAAATTTCAGTGATAGTAGTATTCCAAATAAAATTTACATTTAAATATTCGTTTAAATAAGATGGAATAACAGCTATTGCTTCTCTTGGATCAACAATAGTTTCTGTAGGACTATACAATCCACCTAATAAATTATTACCATTAATTCCATTATAGGCACTTTGTATTGAAGCGCTATCCATAAGTTTTACTTGTCTACCATTTGCCGAAAACGAAGCCTGTAATTCTTGTAAAACTTCCCATTCTGTTTTATGATGTGCTAGGTGTAAACTACCTACTTCATCATACCATAAGCCAATACTATCCGCTAAATCTTTCCAAATTTCTTTACTACGTATTGCACGTTGATATAATTTACCATCTGGCTGACCAATAGGCCAAACCATACCAAAATTCCTAACCGAAGCCCCAACTGCTCTTTCATTTCTTTCAATTACCGTTACTTGATAACCTTTCAAAGACAAAGACCTAGCAGTTGCTAATCCTACAATACCAGCCCCAATTACAATAGCAGTTTGCTGACTCATGATATATCTATTAATTGTTTGTATTTTTTATTGAAATATAAAATGGAAAAAATTGCACCAACAACACCAAGTATAGAAAGTATTACAACACCTTCACTATATAAAACACTCCAACGAATTTGAAAATGTGCTACCGTTTTTAGTAAGATTACAGATACACTACCCAAATAACCAAATGAATCGGCTAAGTACATTAAAAACCCAACATTCCCAGTTATTCTAAAAGTGGCAATTAGCCGATCAAACAAAATACAATTATAAGGTATATAACCAATGTATAAACCCATACCTACTAAAGTCATCCAAACGAATGGGTTAATTAAATGCTTAATGAATAAAAAAGAGCTTATACCAGCTAAAAGAAAACCAAAAACTATAATATACTGTGTAATAATAAAAGCTTTCTTATTGTTCTTAATTAAAATCATACTGCCTATTAAAACTAGTACCAATAAAGTAATAGGAATTTCTGTAGCAGTAAATACAGAAGGCTGGTTGCCATAACCTAATTCACGCCAAATATCTGCGGCAAAATTATCTCTAATATCTCTAAATATTGTTAGAAAAACATAGATGACAATTAGCAATATTAAACCTGGTTTAAATGTAGAAAAGAAATTTGCGCGTTCAACTTTATTTAGCGGTAACCTAGTAACCCTTAAAGATATATCTGTATTAGATGGTGGTGGTATACGTTCTAATAAATAAATAAATAATACTAGTGGAATAAAAAAACAGGCTCCAGTAGCAAAAGGCAGCCACCAATCGGTGATTGCAAAATTAATTTGCAAAGTTTTTGCAATAGACTTTACAAATCCTGAAGAAAAAATAAAACTTACAGCTAAAGTTGCTCCAATAAAATCAGTTGCTTTTCGGCCTTCTACAAATGAAAAAACGATACCCCATATAATACCTAATGGAAATCCGTTTGTAAATAAAAATACTACATTGTATGGAGCAGGTGTTAGTGCAAATAAAAGCAGTGAAATCCAAGCAAAACCTATTAAAATTAAAATAAGTTTTCCTCGGCCAATATTTTTTAATTCCGCTATAAATTTTATACCATAAAATTTGCTAACCATATAGCCAATAACCTGGCTAATTACCAGTGCATCTTTGTAAGCTAACCCAAATACAAGCGGGGCATCCGAAAAACTACCAACAGTAAATGGCTTTCTAAAAGCGTATACGGATGCATAAGTTAAAAAACTAATTAGAGAAGCATATATTGCTACCCAATTATCTCTGTATTTATCTTCTTGTATTTTTTTAATGAGTTGTAGCAATATTTAATCAATTAATGCAGGCAATTCCTGTAATGAATCTATTATTTTATCTGGTTGATATTCGCTTAGTTGTGCACTTGTATATGCACCTGTTGTAATACCCACAACTAAGCCGCATTTTGCAAATTGTCCTTCTAAAATATCTACCGAAGTATCACCAATTTTAACAACACGGTTTGAATCTTCTAATTGTAGTTGCTGCATGATTGCTTGAATCATATAAGGATGTGGACGCCCTTCAACAACTTCATCACTACAAATAACCATATTAATAAACGGACTAGTTTTCCATCCTAACCTTAACAAAATAGCATCTGCAATTTCTCTTGTAAACCCAGTATTTAAAGCTACTTTAATTCCTTTTCCTTGAAGTAACATAAATGTTTCTTCTGCAAATGGAAGTGCTTTTAAATCCACATCATTTTCATAAAAAGTTACCATATTTCGGGTAAATATTTCATGAATATGGTTAATCATAGCACTATCATATTCAGTTTTTTCTAAGTACTTTTTTAAAATAATTTCTATGGCTTCAATTTTACGATAGCCCATTACTGTATCTACATCTTCTGGACTTACTATAATACCCGATTCAGCAAAAGCAAACCTAAATGAGTCGTTTACATTACCTCTATCTAATACAGTAGTACCAGCCATATCAAAAACAACTAAATCGAAATTCATAGAAACAATTTGTTTGATTGAAAATACAATAACAATATAAAACTAATTTGTATATAATGATTTAATAGGTTCTGCAACAGGATGATTTGCTACAAAATCAAAGCCTAAAATCTTAGCAAAAGAGGCAGCCAATTGCTTTTGAAATAATGTTGTGGTTGTTTTTACTTCGCCTAATGGCTTTGAATCTGGCCCTATTGCTGCCAACCAAATTTGTCCAGCATCAGAAATATTTTCGCCATGGTGCTGCCAATTATCTTTAATCAAATCACCCCTGCCATGATCGCAAGTGATTAATAAAGTGGTTTTGTTTTTGTATTGGGGATCTGATTGTATTATTTTCCAAAGATTAGCAATCATTGCATCTTCTGCATGTGCGCTATTTAAATATTGGTCATATTCTCCTGCATGAGCAAAGTCGTCAGTTTCATCAAAAGAGATATATAATACTTTTGGTTTGTAGGCTTTAAAATACTCTCTTGCAGCAAAATAAGTAAATACATCAGGACGAACACCAATTGGTTGCGTTGTTAAAAACTGCATATCGTTTACTAACTGCAATTGAGGGTTGTTAAAATGCAAAGAGTCTGTATCTGAATTAACATAAATTCCACTTCTATTTTTATTTAAAATATATGGAAATACATCCCAAGTAGAAAATGCAGCCACCTTGCCTTCAAAACCCTTTTGATGGTTTAGGAATTCTAAAACATTTATATTTTTATTGAGAATTTTATCATTTGAATTTACCAAGGTATCGGGGTACCCCGTAAATATTTCATTATAACCAGGATATGAAAATTTATACTTATTTGCATTATTTACTAAGTTCCCTAATTTTCTATTACCATACAACTGCCCATTTTGCTCAATTTCAGACCATAAAAAGGGAAATAATTTTTTTCTACGAGCCAACACATCTATGTCCCAATATTTAGTTTGAGTACCCTTAAAATCTTTGGTGAATTTTTTATTATTTAAAATTACAGAATCAGCACCTGAAAAAACTTCCTGCCAGCGCATTCCATCTAAAGTAACAATTACAATATTTTCAGTTTTCAATTGTGCTTTTACTGTAACACTGTAACAGAATATAAATGCAACTATAATAAATAGTTTTTTCATCATTAATAGTATTTGCTATAAACAAAATATAGGAGCGGAATCAATTAAGTTCCGCTCCTATTAAAAAACATTAAATGAACCCTTATTTAATAATCCACATTTGCGCATTAATATCATCCTTACCACCATACTGACTTGCTACAGCAGCAGTATAATTATCTTTATTCGTAGCAATTTCAGAAGATGGATATTGGTAACGTAAAGGAATCACGTTACTATTACCAGTTCCAGGACCTGTTGAAAATACAGGAACACCTGTTCTTCTCCATTGGTAATAACCTTCTAATCCAGAGTTACGAGCCAAGGTTAAATAACGTTGGGTTAAAATTTGTGTTAAACCAGTAGCGTTATCTCCAGCGTATTTAACTGAAGCTTGGTTAAAGTAGTTTGTGAAACTAAAGTTCACTGTATAGTTTACATAATCTCCAGGTGCAGTACCTTTTAAGAAAGAAACTGTATTAGCTCCATCAACAATACCATAGAATGAAAACATTGCTTTCACTCCTTTTTGGTACCAAGTATCGGCAGTTCCAGTAATCCATCCACGATTGATTGCTTCTGCAATGTTTAAACACATTTCAGGATAACCAACTAAGAAAGTATTTTCACCAACATATCCATCATAATATCTTTTTCTACCAATTGGAGAAATAGTAAATGCATTAATTTTTCCACCCAAAGTACTCATGTCTTCGCCATTTCCACCACCTACAAAAGATTTGTAAGAAGTATCAGAGAAGCCCAAGCCACGTGCAGGATCGGCAACTTTCATTGCTCTTAAATCATTTAAGCTACTTAATGTATTTAACCAAGTTGCAGCAACACATAAACGTGTAGCATCATTACCATAGTTTCCTTTGTTATTTGGATAATAATTAAAGGCAGTATTGTATTGATACTCTAAGTTATCTGTCAAATCAGTCATGATTGGATACTTAGTTGGATTATTGTAAACATCAGCAAATTTTTGTTTGATATTTAAATCAGTATCGGCAGACTTTTTGCTTAAATTAATCAATACACGCAATTTAAAAGTATTAACCACTTTTTGCCATTGCTTTAAAGTAGTCAACGGATCTTTTGAATTGGAAATTCTTTCTAAGAAATAAAAATCACCCAATAAAGCAGTATTTGAAGACGCAATTAATGCAGCTAATTGTGTATTAGCATCTTCTAATAA
>Ga0194037_1000904_pt1 | contig 22630 bp, 17 predicted proteins | sample JunL306m_MetaG_FD_148653 | JGI IMG/M metagenome (GOLD analysis project Ga0194037, IMG submission 148653) | Anoxic zone freshwater microbial communities from boreal shield lake in IISD Experimental Lakes Area, Ontario, Canada - Jun2016-L304-6m | ecosystem: Environmental > Aquatic > Freshwater >...
GGAATAAGACCATCTAAGCGTAGCGCATGATGGCGTTTCCGGCACAGGATCGCTACCTATGCCGGAAACGCTTTACTCACTTACGCTCGTAAAGTCTTATTCCGGCCTACAAGTTAAGGCAGCCCCTACGATCTTGACCACAATGTTATCGTTCGCGCGTTGGAATGCTAACAATTATTTGTGTAGATACCTATGCCCTTTTACAAAGGGGGAGGCTAAAACTCGCTAGGGTGGTGTTTCAAAACAATTGTTATTGAATAAGAGCAGCATTGTAGGCCGGAATAAGACCATCTAAGCGTAGCGCATGATGGCGTTTCCGGCACAGGATCGCTACCTAGGCCGGAAACGCTTTACTCACTTACGCTCGTAAAGTCTTATTCCGGCCTACAAGTTAAGGCAGCCCCTACGATCTTCACCACAGATTATCTTTCTCGCGTGGAGTTTTTGTGTAGATACCATGCCCCTTCAGATGCAATCAATCTTTAACTTAATGGCAGTGGATTAGTATTCAGGGCAGATGATGGTAGGGACAGGTCGCGACCTGCCCCTAGTTAAGAGTCGGTGGAAAAAGTAGATTCATGAATAGAATCGTTAACAGCCGACTTGTCCCGCTTTAATAGCACTCACTATTGTTGTGTTGCCATTGGTATCACAAAAAGTATAGCTACCATTGCCGTTGTCGTAGACGGTATTTGTATAGCTTGAGCCTCCGTGATAAGTATAGCTCACGGTATTATTGATGCTGTTAATAGACCAAGACCCTACCGGTGCAATAGGATCGGTAGTGCTAGTGGTGCCATGATGAAAGTCGATCAAATTATCGGTCGCACCAGAAGGCGTTTTATGATATTCCTGCGCTTGCCAGTTGCCTGTAGAGCCGACGCAAACCGTATTGCCCGACAATAAAATATTGAGAGCAACGCCGTTATTCAAAGGCGTTGCAACTGTTATTATGCTAGGCGCGAGTCCTGCTGTATTGCTAGAGACTTCTAAAGGTGTGGTATTAGGGCTTGCTGGGTTAAACGTTACCTTGTCGCTTGATACTGAAGTGGATTGCCAGCCAGACAAAGAACTGGTTCCAAATGGGGGGCCAGGCTGAACTCCATTTTGATGGCTCCTAAAAGCAGTGGCTATTTGGGAGGCATCCATTTTTTTTAGTGCAGTCAAGGTTAAGCCGCTAACTGTAACCGTCTGTCCTGGACTGGTTAATCCTTTAAATCTAACAGTGGTATTGCCCTGTGTGGTGGCAACGCCCATAACTTGTCCAATCGCAGGGCAGACTGCCAAGGCGGTAGTCATGGTAGTGCTTAGCAGTAATAAGGTGCTAGTAAGAATAATAGTTTTCATTAGGATATTTCCTTGGTGAACAAAGATAAAAGAGACTTTTGGCTAACGGATAAAATAGTGACACTAAATAATTTATTTTGCAACTGACAATGCTTGTAAGAGATTTTTATTTACAATGACGTAGTTAAAATACTAGTGTTATGTAAGCCTCAGTGGGCTGTAATGCCAATATAGATCACTACAATCTATAGCCAAATACTTAGAAGTAAACAAGGCTGTGCTAAACTATGCTCTATTAAACTCCACTTTACGCGAAGATTCCTTTACCTGCATGGCACTTAAGTCAACCATTTATAAAGCCGACTGTCAGATTGCTGACATGGACAGAGGCTATTATGCTCTGCATAACCTGACCATTGCCTTGCACCCTTCCGAGACCGAAGAACGCATGATGGTACGCTTAGTGGCTTTTGTGCTAAATGCTCATGAGCAATTACAGTTTTCTAAAGGCTTAAGTTCAGAAAATGAGCCTGATATTTGGCAAAAAACTTTAACAGATGACATAGAGTTGTGGATTGATGTTGGTATGCCAGATGAAAAACGCATCCGTAAGGCCTCTAGTCGTGCAGAACAGGCGCTGATTTATAGCTATGGTGGACGTAATAGCGTGTGGTGGAGTCAAATTAAAAGTAAAATAACCCGCTTTAAAAATATCAAGATCATCAATTTGCTAAAAACAGATACTGACCAATTGGCAGTGCTCATAAAACGAAGCATGCAATTCCAGATCAGCATACAAGATGGGCAGCTTTGGATTAGCGATGAGCAACATACTGCTCACATTACACCTGAAATCTGGTTAATCTAAACACTCTATAATCTCTTTGAGCTAGCTTTTATGGCTACTTATTATTGTAAATTATTACTTATACCTAACTTTTTACACATACCCTTCGGAACTTCACCTTGATCTCTACAGCTAATATCACTATGCAATTTGGGGCAAAGCCCTTATTTGAAAATGTCTCCGTTAAATTTGGCGATGGCAATCGTTACGGTCTGATTGGCGCTAACGGCTGCGGCAAATCAACCTTCATGAAAATATTAAGCGGAGATTTAGATCCCTCTGCGGGCAACGTCAGTATCACGCCGAATGAACGCCTAGGTGTCTTACGTCAAGATCAATTCGCCTATGAAAGTTACCGCGTCTTAGACGTGGTCATGATGGGCCATAGTGAAATGTGGGCAGCCATGTCTGAGCGTGATGCTATTTATGCAAATCTTGAAGCGTCCGAAGATGATTACATGCATGCTGCAGAGCTTGAAGCGGTAGTTGGCGAATATAACGGTTATACCGCTGAATCGCGTGCCGGCGAATTGTTATTAGGGCTGGATATTCCCTTAGAACAACATAATGGCTTAATGAGTGCCGTCGCTCCGGGCTGGAAACTGCGCGTATTGTTGGCGCAAGCCTTATTTGCTAATCCAGACATTATGTTACTGGATGAGCCAACCAACAACTTGGATATCAATACCATCCGTTGGCTAGAAAACATACTCAATCAACGTGATTGCACTATGGTTATCATCTCGCATGACCGTCATTTTCTAAATAGTGTCTGCACACATATGGCTGACATGGATTATGGTGAATTGCGTGTTTATCCCGGCAACTATGATGACTATATGATTGCCGTCACTGAAGTACGTGAGCGCTTACTGGCTGGTAATGCCAAGAAGAAAGTTCAGATTGCTGAGTTGCAATCTTTCGTGAGTCGTTTTTCGGCGAATGCTTCTAAAGCTAAGCAAGCTACTTCGCGTGCAAAGCAGCTTGATAAAATTAAATTGGATGAAGTGAAGCCCTCTAGTCGCGTTAATCCTTTTTTACGTTTTGATCAAACCAAAAAACTGCATCGCTTAGCTTTAGAAGTTGAAGACTTAAGTAAAGGTTATGATGAAGAGCCTTTATTTAAAAACTTAAAGCTTATGGTTGCAGTCGGTGAGCGCATAGCTGTTATCGGACCTAACGGTATCGGAAAATCAACCTTATTACGAACCTTAGTGGGTGATTTAGCGCCTGATACTGGCGTAGTCAAATGGTCTGAAAATTCAGAAATAGGTTATTTTGCTCAAGATCACACTGAAGACTTTGCCGAAAACTTAACGCTGATTGAATGGATGGGACAATGGCGTAAAGAAAGCGACGATGATCAAGCCATACGCGGCACTTTAGGTCGTTTATTATTTACCGCCGATGATATTAACAAATCCGTTAAAGTCATCTCGGGGGGTGAGCAAGGTCGCATGTTATTTGGGAAATTGATCTTACAAAAGAACAATATTATGGTGATGGACGAACCGACCAATCACTTAGATATGGAATCTATTGAGTCGTTAAATTCGGCCTTAGAAAATTATCCCGGTACTTTAATTTTTGTTAGTCATGACCGAGAGTTTGTATCGTCATTAGCTACTCGTATTATTGAGTTAACACCAAGCGGCATTGTTGATTTTAATGGTAATTATGAGGATTATTTAAATAGCCAAGCTTAGTTTAGTCAGAGTAAGGATGGGCATGCTGTCTATCCTTACTCTATTTAATTAAATGTATAAGCGTCTTCTATGTAACAAAGAAGTCAGCAGGCCTAAGGCTAATAATATCCAAGTGGAGGGTTCTGGTACGTTTGACGTATCTGGGTTGATTGAAGGAGTATTGTAAGCAACCAGATGTCCATTATCACTAATGCCCGCTAAATAATCGTTTGCTGCCAATGAAGCATCATAATAAATAGTGAAATTACCCGTTAGCATGCTTAATTGAGTAATGCCGTCCATTAGATCTAGCCAAGCTACCGTATAAGTCCCGTTCAAATTAAGACTAGCGGCGCTATCAATTTTTAGAATACCCCAATCGTATTGACCAAACGCAGTCCCTGTCGTTGTCATTTTGTGCGTCGCCTGCGATGCTGTGAACTCCAGCGTAGCAGTCGAAGTAGACCATAGTCCGGATGTGCTGTTGCTATAAAAATCCCCTTGCATCTTGAATACATCGCCTAATCCACCTGTTAAATATCCATTTTTACTTACGATTAAGCCATTAAAAACATTGCTTGATGGGTCGCTGTGATAGGCGCCATTATTGATAAAGTTGCCGGTAAATTCTACGCTTGTACCTGTTACTTTAAAGTTGCCATCATTAATTATATTGGCAGATACGGTAAGGTTGCTGCCACCAGTAATATTGATTTGACCTTCATTGGTCAAAATCCCCGTTCCTGAGCTCAAAGAAAAGCTGCCGCCTGAGTAATTGAAGTTACTTCCAGTAGTGATTGTCATGCTGTTAGCGCTTAGTGCGCCATTAGATTCTGAGAAAACGCCTGATCCGCTTGCTGAGCCATTGCCTTCGCCAACCGCAAGACTGCCTGCGACAGCGAGTTGTCCTCCAGATAAATTATAATTACCTTGGCCGCCAATAATGTTACCCGCTTGGCCAACGGTAAGGCCGCCATCTATTATGAAATGGCCATTCGTCTGATTAGCTATACCATTAGTACCATAAGAAATGCCGATTGATGCTGGGCCGCTGCTGGTAGAGTCTCCGGCTCCGATGACCACATTATTACTAACATGTAAGGTGCCACCTAATAGATTGACAACTCCTTGGCTTGTTAATCCGGGTTTGGCTAAAGTGTTAGTGGTTTCAAGCGAGCTTACGGTAGCGCCAACAATTAAGTTACTGATAGTCGAAACGGTTGGGGTGCCAGATTGAGTATATTGAGCATATCCACCTGCACCAATCGTAGCTAAGCCCGTCACATTAAAATTTCCGCCTGAAATAGTAGCATAAGCAGCCGAACCTGGTGCGCAGCCACCGCCATTATCGGGGGTCATACAACCGTTCGCCATAGAAAATGCACTGGTGGTAACTGAGCCGCCAGTTTGAGTGAAGCTTGCTGTATTGGTAGTGTCGCCCATGATGTTGCCGATAGATGTAGCGCCATTTACTATCAACGTGCCGCTATTTAGTGTGTAGCTATTAGAAGCTTGGCCAGTTCCATCACCGACTATCAAAGTTCCTGTTGTGTTAATGCCACCGTTTTGCGTAAAAGTTCCTGTTCCATTTTCACCTATCACTTCTCTATCATTAATATTAAGACTAAGTGCATTAGTGGAGCTAGTATCGGTCATGGTGTAGCTACCGCTAGAGCCATACATATTTCCCAGTGTCATTTCCAGTGCGCTAACGCTGGAAGGGGCTGCGTTATTGTTTTGCTCAAAGATTCCTGTGCCGTAATCTCCCACAATTAGGCTTTGGGGATTGTAATTGCCATCTATTGCGCTGCTTGTCACATTAAGACTGCCTCCCGCTATATTGTAAGTGCCCATGCCTACTTCGCCGACTCTCAGGGTGCCGGTGTTTAGGCTATCAGAACTTTGACTTAGTGACATTAAATTGGAGGAGCCGTCGACGAGCAGCGAAAAAAATGCTGAGCTCAAGTTGCCTCCAGGATTGGTATTGCTAGGATTGCTATAAGTCACCGCATTATTTTGGCTACTGTATGAGTCAGTAACCATGATGTCAGAGCCTGAGTTAGGTGCTACTGTCCAGTTATCATTATCTGTCCAAGCACTACTATTGTTACCAGTCCACTGAGTGTTAGTTGCTGATGTATTGGCTTGTGCGGGTGTCGTTATAACTATAGCTAGTAAGCAAGATGCCGTGCAAGTACCGAAGATATTTCGTATAGACTGACTAGGTTTATTCATTTTCATATTGTTTACCTCGTTATTTATAAGATCAAACTAATTTATTTCTAAATGCTGACTGCTTCGTTAAATTCAATGCAGTATTTGTGCCTAATCTATAAAAATCATTAGTTTACAGTATGTTGAAATTGTTTCTGGCAGAGTTAATTAATGAGTGGAACGTTTTTTAGCTTAATTGTAAAGAAATACGACAATGAATTTGTTGTTAGTCAGGTCGGGCAAATCATATTGAGTTTTGATTGTCTGATTTGGTTGTTTTTTATCAAGTGTAAAGAATCAATAATGCTAGTTATAAAAGTTGTAGATGTTGCGAAAGATCATTGCTTTTATTCTGTGGATGGGTTTTGTCAATGCTTTGTATGAAGGCGCTCAACTAGACTGATTTTGTCATATTAATAAATGAGTTAAAAAAATCATTGTCTTCATTCGCTGTTGAGGTAAATAACTTTCTGATGTCTAGTTTTAATCAGGAAATATAAATTAATTTGATAGAGTTAAGGTTTGTTAACTACTTGATATATTGATTATTTTTTGTTTTTATTGTTTTATTTTTCCCTTGGTGCAGCAGGTTTTTTATTAAAAAGGAAGTGTTTTAATGAAATCTTCCTTGACTGAAAGTCGTTTGGAATTTATAGTGTTGAAAAAGTGGTAAAAAGTGGTGTTAAGTGGTTATTTTTAGAGTATTTTGGGGGGATTTTGTTTCGAGGCATCAGTTCTATCAATTTAGATGACAAGGGTCGTCTTGCAATTCCAACACGTTATCGTGAGGAATTGCAGGATTGCTGCGATCGTCAAATGGTTGTAACCGTTGCAGTAAACGAGCAGTGCGTTGGTGAGCATGGTTGTTTATGGCTATACCCGCTACCAGAATGGGAAAAATTAGAACTAACGATCAGTAAATTGCCCACATTGAATAAAATGGCAGGAAAGCTAAGGCGCTTTGTTATAGGGAATGCCTCTGAGTGTGAGATGGATGCTCAAGGGCGATTGTTGTTGCCAGAAAAATTAAGAAAATTTTCTCAGATGGATAAAAAAATTGTTCTAGTTGGTCAGTTGAATAAATTTGAGATATGGAATGATGATGCTTGGATAGCTAAAGAACAGCAATGGTTAGATGGTGGTGATAATGATGGCTTAGAAGAGTTAGGCTCATTGTCATTTTAATAAAGGGGAATTGTTAATGGAACATTTGCCCGTTATGTATGCTGAAGCCTTGCAGCAGTTAGCGATTAAGAGCGATGGGGTTTATCTAGACTGTACTTTTGGCCGAGGAGGTCATAGTCAGGGTATATTGGATTTATTGGATTCAAATGGTCGGTTGTTAGCGTTTGATCGTGATAAAGATGCAATTAATGCAGGGCGGGCTAAAGAGATGATTCTAGACAAGCGCTTTACCCTTAAACATAGTTGCTTTTCCCAGTTAGAAAATATAGTCAGTAGTGAAGGCTTAGTAGGCAAAGTAGATGGAATTTTATTGGATTTAGGCGTTTCATCACCTCAACTTGATACACCAGAAAGAGGCTTTAGTTTTTTACGAGATGGTCCTTTAGATATGCGGATGGATAGTAGTAATGGATTGTCTGCTGAACAATGGTTATCAAGTGTAGATGAAAAAGATTTGGTTAAGGTGTTGTTTGAATATGGCGAAGAGAAGTTTGCTAGGCGCATAGCTCGTGCAATATTAGAGAAACGTGCGAAATCTCCGATTACAACAACAAAGCAGTTAGCTGATTTAATTGAAGACGTAGTGCCAATAAGGGAAAAACATAAGCATCCTGCGACAAGGACATTTCAGGCTATTCGTATTGAAATTAATAAAGAATTAGATGAGCTGTCTACAGTGTTAGATCAGGCTATACGAGTATTGAGCCCAGAAGGTAAGTTAGTGGTAATTTCTTTCCATTCTCTGGAGGATCGAATAGTAAAGCGCTTTATTAGAGATGAATCTGGTGCAAAACATAATCCTGGAAAATTACCTATAAAAGAAATTGATATTGCTAAGGGAGCTTTAAAGAAGCCAGGCAAAGCTTTCAAAGCAAGTGATCAAGAAGTTATCCAAAATCCAAGAGCTAGAAGTGCAGTTATGCGGGTTGCTGAGAGAATTTAATGGCAATACATCGACTTTTAGGCGTGCTAGGAGCAGTGTTGTTATTGTCGGCTTTGTCGGTAATTTATAGTAAATACTATACCCATTTGCTTTTTATTGAGATTCAAAGTCAGGAAAGACAGTTAGATCATTATGAAATTGAATGGGGGCAATTACAACTGGAGTTGTCTATGCTGGCTGAGCAAAATAGGATTGAATTAATGGCGCGAGATAATTTAAGGTTGATTATGCCATTACGAGAAAAAATTATTTATATAAATCCTTAAATGTTAGATTTTCGAATTAGAAACGTAAGAAAGCCTTTAATAAGTGATTTTTCTGGGAGAAGACATTTTCTACGATTCTTTATGATGACTTGCATGTTGATATTAGTGGGTCGTGCGATAGATCTTCAAGTTTTTAATAAGCAGTTTCTCAAGGAGGAGGGCGATAAAAGACAAGTAGATGATGTCACTGTTTCTGCATACAGAGGTATGATAAAAGATAGAAATGGCGAGCCATTGGCAATAAGTACTCCTGTTGAGTCGGTAGGGATCAACCCTCGGGAGCTGAAATTTCTTAAAGATGAGCAGCTCATGCAAATAGAAAAATTGCTGAGTTTGCCGGCTGGTAAAATAAAAGAATTGGTAAAACAATATGCTCAAAGACAATTTATTTATATTGCTCGTAGAGTTAATCCACAGATTAGTGAACAGGTAAAAGCCTTGAAACTTGATGGTGTGTATTTTGAAAGAGAGTTTAAACGCTTTTACCCAGCCGGAGCTGTTTCAGCCCATCTAGTTGGTTTTACAGACTTTGAGGATGTTGGCCAAGAAGGCATGGAATATTTATATGAAGCTCAGTTAAAAGGCAGTGAAGGAAGTAAAAGAGTTATCAGGGATGGGCAGCGCCGAATTATTGAAGATATAGAAAATATAAAAGAGCCTATATCAGGAAAGAATATTGAGTTAAGTATTGATCAGCGTATTCAATACTTGGCATACAGAGAATTGCAGTTGGCGGTAAGTCTTAATAAAGCAAAGTCTGGAGCATTAGTGGTATTGGATGCGAAAAATGGAGAAATTTTGGCTGCCGTTAACCAACCTTCTTTTAATCCGAATACTAAAAGTAGTTTAACCGAAGGTTCGCATAGAAATAGAGCCTTAACTGATATTTTTGAGCCAGGGTCAACTGTTAAGCCATTTGTTGTTGCTGCAGCGTTGGATGGTGGTTACGTTAGCCCTACTAGTATGTTTGTAACAAATGGAACTTATCAAATTGGTCGTAACACGGTTAAAGATGTACATAATTACGGCACATTGGATCTAACGCATGTTATAAAAAAATCCAGCAATATTGGGGTTAGTATGATGTCGTTAAAGATGCCACCTAAATATTTATGGAGTATTTACCATAAGCTTGGTTTTGGTGTTTCTGCGGGATCAGGTTTTCCTGGTGAAGCTAATGGCACTATACGTGACTATAAAAAATGGAATGATTTTGATCGGGCAATTATGTCATTCGGTTACGGTTTCAATAGTTCGGCATTGCAACTTGCAAGAGCTTATACCGCGCTGGCTGATGATGGAATTTTACATTCAGTGAGTTTGTTAAAGCGCGAAGAAGATGATCATCCGGTCAGAGTGTTTTCAGCTAAAACTGCAAAAAGCGTCAGACAAATGATGGAAACTGTCTTAATGAAAGATGGCACTGCATACGAGGCGAGAGTCGATGGTTATACGGCTGCAGGTAAAACAGGGACAGTAAAAAAAGCCAGTGCTGGTGGCTATACAGAAAAAAATTATTTTGCAGTTTTTGCTGGAATGGCTCCGGCTACTGATCCACGATTAATTATTGTAGTAATGATAGACGAACCTTCTGCCGGCCAGTATTACGGTGGATTAGTATCGGCGCCCGTTTTTTCTAAAGTAATGGCGGGTGCTTTAAGAATTCTTGATGTTGCACCCGATCAAAAAGAAACGATGCCAATTTTATTGAGTAAGAAAACTCATTAGTTCTATATGACATTAAAAGAGCTTTTGAAAGATTGGGTTTCGAATAATCAAATAAGTGAGTATGCCGATAATCCGATTATCGGGCTAGCATTAAATAGTCGTGACATTATTAAAGGTTATGCGTTTATAGCTTTAGCTGGTTCTAGGCAGCATGGTATGGCATATGTTGATCAGGCAATAAATAATGGGGCATGTGCAATTATTTACGATCCTTCTGGTATTGGTTCTTTATGGGTTGAGCATAGTAGTAATATTCCTATGATTGCAATAGACGAGCTACCAGAGAAGTTGGGGGATATAGCTGCTCGGTTTTATAAGAATCCCTCAGAACAAATGACTGTTATTGGGATAACTGGAACCAATGGTAAAACGTCCTGTAGTCAATTTTTAAGTCAGATTCTAAATGATTGCGGCATCATAGGGACATTGGGTTGGGGAGAGTTAAGTAATCTACAGAAAACGCTAAATACCACGCCAGACGCGCTTGAAACACAAAGAATTTTAGCAGAGCTATTAAGCTCGCAGAAGAAAGTAGTGGCAATGGAAGTATCTTCTCATGGTTTGGATCAAGGACGAGTTAATGGTGTGGCATTTAAAGGTGCTATCTACACAAATATCAGTCGAGATCATCTAGATTATCACGGCACGATGGAAGCTTATTTGCAAGCTAAGTTGTTATTATTAAATGCTCCTGGATTAGCTTTTGTAGTAGTGAATTTAGATGATGCATTTAGTGATCAAATCATCGCAGTCGTACCAGAAAATGTTGAAGTATGGGGGTACAGCGTTAAGGGAAAAGCGCGGTTAGGTTGCAGATGTTCTATTGCAGAAAACATATTAAATACAGATGAAGGTATCGAATTTGATCTGCATAGCCTAGTTAATAAACATAGAATAAAAGTTCCACTTTATGGTGATTTTAATGTGGAAAATGTATTGGCTGTTTTCACAACCATGTTAGCAATAGGGGTAGCTGAGTCTGAAGCTATAGAAAGATTAGCTAATATAAAGCCTATAACAGGTCGCATGGAGCGCTTGGGTGGTCAAGGTGATCCTTTGATCTTTGTTGATTATGCTCATACTCCAGATGCTTTAGACAAGGTGTTAGCAAGTGCAAAAAAACATTGTACACAAGCTTTATGGGTAGTATTTGGTTGCGGAGGCGATAGAGATAAAGGTAAGCGTCCACAAATGGGGCGAATTGCTTCTGAAAGAGCTAATCATGCCATTATTACCGATGACAATCCTAGATTTGAAAACGGCTTAGATATTGTTAATCAAATATTGAAGGGTTGTGTAAGTGCTAGTGATTCGATGACTAGTTGTAATGTTGAGATTATTCAAGATAGAGCTCAAGCAATACAAAGTGTTTTAGCTAGAGCATCAGCAAAAGATTGTATTGTTGTCGCCGGTAAGGGTCATGAGCACTATCAGGAACTCAATGGAATTCGATTAGATTTTAGTGATAGCGAAGTGATTAATGATGCATTAAAAGCGAGGAATGGATAGCATGAAAATGATGCTAAGTGACTGTGCTAAAGCTATGCAGGGAAATTTGATAGGCCGTGACAGCGCTGTTGAAGGTGTTAGCATTAATACTCGAACAATTAAGCCGGATCAACTTTATATCGCAATTAAAGGACAGGTTTTTGATGGACACCAGTTTGTAGAAAAAGCAAAAAATGCAGGGGCTTGTGCCGCTGTTGTAGAAAAAGAAATTGAAACACAGTTGCCACAAATAATAGTAAAAGATACTCGATTAGCATTAGCAGAATTAGCGGGTGAATGGAGAAATACAGTTAATAAAAATAGTAATCGAGCTCTTTCAGTGATCGGAGTGACTGGAAGTAACGGTAAAACAACCGTTAAGGAAATGCTTGCAGCTATATTGGCAATTAATGATCCAGTCTTGTTTACTCAGGGTAATCTGAATAATGATATCGGTGTCCCTTTAACTTTATTAGAGTTAAATGAGGAACATCGATATGCCGTGATAGAAATGGGCGCTAATCATGCCAGAGAAATTGCCTACAGTAGTCATTATGCAGGGGCGGATGTTGTAATTATTACTAATGCAGGTGCCGCTCATCTCGCTGGATTTGGAAGTCTTGAAGGCGTTGCAAAAGCCAAAGGCGAAATTATAGAAACATTAAAAAAAACGGGTACTGTAATTATCAATCATGATGATGAGTATTTTGCCTATTGGAAATCAGTCGCAGCCAATAGAAGTACAGTGTCTTTTGGATTGAATGCGGGTGCTGATGTAACAGCAAATGCAATTAAACAAGAAGTTATTAATAAAACTTTTATCACACAATTTGAATTAAACACGAATCAAGGTTCAGTTGGTATTACCTTGAAATTAGCTGGGCGGCACAATGTTATTAATGCTTTAGCGGCATCAGCGGCAAGCTTAGCTTTGGGAATTAATCTGGAGCAGATTAAGCAAGGTTTGAATAGTATCGTTCCGGTAACTGGAAGAATGCAGCCTTTAGTGAGTCGGGCAGGGGCAATCATAATAGATGATACCTATAATGCAAATTCGTCATCTTTGAAGGTTGCCCTTGATGTATTAGCAAATATTAAAGGTAAATCATTGCTGGTTTTAGGAGCCTTTGGTGAATTAGGCCCCAATAGTCCAAAAATGCATGAAGAAATAGGTGAGTTAATTAAATCCAGTGGTGTTGCAAGATTAATGGCAGTTGGTACAGATTGCAAAAATACAGTAGAAGCTTTTGGTAGAGGAGCTACTTATTTTGAAGTGCAACAAGATTTAATTACAGCATTAAAACAAGAATTAGAAGGTGATGAAACAATTTTGGTTAAAGGTTCGAGAGCACAGCACATGGAAAATGTAGTGGCAGCCTTAGTGGATGATTTCAGGAATTAAACAATGTTACTTTATTTTGCAGATTATTTAATGAGTTTTGATGGTGGATTTCGAGTATTCCATTACTTAACTTTTCGAGCCATTCTTGGAGCTTTAACGTCGCTGCTGATATCTTTTATGATCGGGCCAACAATGATTAGAAAGCTTAGTAATAAAAAGATTGGGCAAAGTATTCGAGAATTAGGACCGCAATCACATTATGAGAAATCAGGAACGCCTACTATGGGCGGTGCGTTAATACTCGTTGCTATCGCAATTAGTACTTTGCTATGGGCTGATTTATCAAATCGATATATATGGGTAATTTTGTTAGTAACAATGGGCTATGGAGTTATCGGTTTTATTGATGATTATCGAAAGGTCATTGAGAGAAATAGCGACGGCTTGTCGGCTAAAGCTAAATATTTAGCTCAATCAATTATTGGATTAACAGCTGCGTTATTTTTATATAAGTCAGCCATATTGCCTGCAGAAACTCAATTTATTGTGCCGTTCTTTAAGGACATCATGTTGGATATGGGTTGGACGTACATCGTACTAACGTATTTTGTAATTGTTGGAACGAGTAATGCAGTCAATTTAACAGATGGGCTTGATGGTTTAGCAATTATGCCAACGGTAATGGTTGCTGCAGGTTTAGGAATTTTCGCTTATTTATCGGGACATGTGGCTTTTTCAGAATATTTAGCCATACCTTATTTACCCAATGCCGGTGAACTAATTGTATTTTGCGCCGCTTTAGTAGGCGCAGGCTTAGGTTTTTTATGGTTTAACACCTATCCTGCAATGGTATTTATGGGTGATGTGGGTGCATTAGCACTAGGTGCTGCTTTAGGAGTGCTGGCAGTTTTAGTAAGGCAAGAAATTGTATTAATGATTATGGGGGGTGTTTTTGTTATGGAAACAGTCTCAGTCATTATTCAGGTTGCTTCGTATAAGTTAACCGGGAAACGGGTGTTTCGTATGGCACCAATACATCATCATTTTGAATTGAAAGGCTGGCCAGAGCCGCGTGTAATAGTAAGATTTTGGATCATTACAGTGATCTTAGTGTTGATCGGATTGGCAACTTTAAAACTAAGGTAGTCATTATGCACAAAGATTATCGCTCTCAAATTATGATTGCTATGAGTTAAAAAGATGAAAATGGATAGTGCGGCAATATTACATTCATTAAAAATGAAATTAGCTATGGATCCAAGCAAAGCCAAAATATTGGTAGTTGGCTTGGGCACTACTGGGATTTCTGTTGCTCATTATTTACAAAAACTGGAATTTAGATTTGCTATAACAGATAGTCGAGACAAGCCACCTTTACTCGATGAGTTTTTGCAAAGTATGCCAGATACACCAGTATTTACCGGCGGCTTTGATGAAGCAGCTTTTGAAGTAGCGACACATTTAGTAGTGAGTCCAGGTGTTGCCTTAACTGAAAAATCAATTGTTAAAGCAATTGCAAATGGTTCAAAAGTCATTAGCGATATTGATTTGTTTGCTTGCTCAGTTAATGAGCCAATCATAGCAATTACAGGCTCAAATGGTAAAAGTACAGTCACTACCATGTTAGGTGAAATGGCCGAGTGTAATGGTAAACAGGTTGGAGTAGGAGGTAATTTAGGTACGCCAGCTTTAGATTTATTAGAAAAGGATGCTGAATTATATGTTCTAGAGCTTTCAAGCTTTCAATTAGAAAGGACCACTTGCTTGAATGCGGTTGCTGCAACGGTACTAAATGTTTCAGCAGACCATTTAGACCGTCATGTCGATATGGTTGAATATGGTCAAAGCAAAAATCGTGTCTTTAGTGGAAACGGCGTTATGGTCATTAACATTGATGATCCTGTTGTAGATGCAATGACAGAAACAGCAAGGACAACCGTAACGTTTTCAATTAAGGAAAAAGCTGATTTTTGCGTTGCTTATAAAGAAGGTGCTGAATACATGATGCACCTAAATCAAGCTTTAATGCCAATATCAGAGCTACCTTTGGAAGGTAGGCATAATATCGCTAATGCGCTAGCTGCGATGGCGTTGGGAAAGGCGATTGGTTTAGATGAGCAAGCCATGTGTGTGGCACTTAAAAAGTTTAAAGGTTTAGATCATCGTATGCAGCGTGTTGCTCAAATAGCCGGAGTGACATGGGTCAATGATTCAAAAGCGACCAATATCGGTGCGTGTATTGCAGCATTACAAGGTTACGATAGTAAAGTTATTCTAATTGCTGGTGGCGATGCAAAAGGTGCTGACATGAATGAATTAGCGCCTATTATTAAGAGTAAAGCTAAGCATGTTGTATTAATCGGTAAAGATGCTGGATTAATAAAACAATCATTAGATGAATCCATTCCAGTTTATAACGCAGAAAATATGCCTAAGGCTGTCAGTATTTGTGCAGAATTAGCAATGTCTGGGGATTGTGTATTGTTGTCTCCAGCATGTGCTAGCCTAGATCAATATAAGAGTTATCAAGATAGAGGTAATCAGTTTTCTAAAGCTGTTTTGGGTTTGCTTAAGTGAATTTTTCAACAAAAGGCTCGAAACTAGGACGATTTCATTATGACCCAATATTGGTCTTAATCTGTTCGAGTTTATTGTTTATTGGCTACGTTATGGTTGCATCGTCATCATTACATTTAGGAACGAAAGTGACTGAGAATAGCTTTCAATATCCAATAAGGCAGTCAATACATATAGGACTGGGTCTTTTTTTAGGCTGTGGAGTTGCTCTAACACCGATTAATACCTGGCAAAAGTCGGGACAGTGGTTGTTTATAGCGGGATTGGTATTGTTAGTGATAGTGCTAATTCCAGGTCTAGGCGTAAAAGTAAATGGCAGTACTCGATGGCTATCCTTAGGAGGCCTGCGGATCCAAGTCTCAGAGCTCGTTAAATATTTTTCAGTTATTTATATGGCGGGTTATGTGACTCGACATCAGAAATCAATACGAGAGTCTGCGCTTGGTTTAGTTAAGCCTTTGTTTTTATTTTCAGTGACTAGTTTGTTGCTATTGATGGAACCCGATTTTGGCTCCGCAGTTGTCATATTAATTATAGCAATGGGCATTATGTTTTTGGCTGGCGCAAGATTATCTCAATTTATAATGTTACTTACTTTTGTGGCTACTCTTGCAACTCTACTGGTTAGAGTTGCACCCTATCGTTTGAAACGCGTAACCAGTTTTATGGATCCATGGGCCGATGCGAAGGACTCTGGTTATCAATTAGTCCATGCGCTTATATCATTTGGGCGTGGTGAATGGTTTGGAGTAGGCCTAGGTAGTGGAATAGAAAAACTCTATTATTTACCTGAAGCTCATACTGACTTTTTATTTTCTGTCATTGCTGAAGAATTAGGATTATTAGGTGTGTTGACTGTAATTAGTTTATTTTCTCTATTGGTTTGGCGAACCTTCAAGATTGCTATAGCAGCTGAAAAAGCAGGTGAGCAATTTTCCGCTTATATTGCTTATGGCCTTGGTATTTGGTTTGGTTTTCAATCATTTGTCAATATGGGTGTGAATATGGGAATTTTGCCTACTAAAGGACTGACATTACCACTAATGAGTTATGGAGGTGGCAGTATGATGATAATGTGTTGTGCTGTCGCCTTATTGTTTCGTGTTCATAGTGAAGTCACTGAAATAAATGCTAATCGTCCCAAAGAAAAGTCGAAATGGATAAACGTATAGTCATCATGGCCGGCGGAACCGGCGGCCATGTTTTTCCAGCATTAGCGGTAGCCGAGTTCTTGAAAGGACAAGGCTGGCAAGTTAGTTGGCTGGGTACGCATAAGGGATTAGAAAGTCGAGTAGTACCAGAAAATGACATTGAAATCGATTGGTTATCGATTGCTGGTATTCGTGGCAAAGGATTAGTCTCAAAAATAGTGGCTATAGTGATGTTGTTTAAAGCCTGTGTACAAGTCATTAGCATATTCCGCAAGCGTAAACCGAATGTTGTTTTAGGTATGGGGGGTTATGTTGCTGCACCGGGTGGGTTAATGGCAAGGCTATTAGGAATCCCCTTGGTTATTCACGAACAAAATAGAATTCCAGGGACAACAAATCGCTTACTAGCTAAGATTTCCAATCAAGTTTTACAAGCATTCCCAAATAGTTTTAAAACTAAAGTCGATGCAAAACACACAGGTAATCCACTGAGAAAAGCTTTTATATTGGCTTCAGAACTAAAACGTGGACAGATAGCAAATGAAGTAAGAATTTTAATTGTTGGTGGCAGTCAAGGTGCACAAATATTAAACAATATAGTCCCTGAAGCCATTGCAAATTTTGTGGCACTAAACGATAAAGCACAATTAGTAAAAATTATTCATCAGACCGGTGACGTACAATTATCACAGGTTAGAAATCGCTATCAGGCCTTAGATATAGAAGCAAAAACATCTGCTTTTATAGAAGATATGGTAGAGGCTTATCAATGGGCGGATTTAATAGTTTGTAGAGCCGGAGCGATGACCGTGAGTGAAGTGTCAGCAATGGGATTGCCAGCGATATTTATACCCTTACCAACGGCGATTGATGATCATCAAACGGCTAATGCGCGTTATTTAACAGATAATGATGCAGCACTACTATTGAAACAGTCTGATTTAAATCCAGAAAAACTAGTTGAGTACATTGTAGAAATACTTAAAAAAGCCAGTCAAATGCAGATTGCGACCCAACAATTAGCACGCTTAGATGCTACCGAACTTGTTGCAAGTTATTGCAGCGCAGAGGCTAAATGATGAAAACACCCAATAGTGTCCATATTGCTTCAACACTCGGAAATATCAAGCGCATACATTTTGTGGGTATTGGTGGTACTGGTATGAGTGGTATTGCAGAAGTATTAGCAAATTTAGGCTACACCATATCGGGTTCTGATATTAAAGAGAGCGCTGTTACACAAAGACTGGTTGATTTAGGACTTACCATAAGAATTGGTCACCGCCGTGAAAATGTAACTAAGGTTGATGTGGTGGTTGTATCGACAGCAATCGATCGAAGTAACGAAGAAATTGACCAAGCTTATATAAATAGAATACCCGTCATTCCAAGGGCCGAAATGTTGGCTGAATTGATGCGTTTTCGATTTGGAATAGCAGTGGCAGGGACCCATGGAAAAACTACAACGACCAGTTTAACTGCCAGCATAATGGCTGAGGGCGGTCTTGATCCAACTTTTGTTATTGGTGGTCGTTTAAATAGTGCAGGTAGTAATGCAAAGTTAGGTTTGGGGAATTATTTGGTTGCTGAGGCTGATGAAAGTGATGCCTCGTTTTTATATCTCCAGCCTATGATAGCGGTGGTCACCAATATAGATCAAGACCACATGGAAACCTATCAAAATAGTTATCAACGATTAAAAGAGACTTTTTTAGAGTTTTTGCATCATCTACCCTTTTATGGTTTAGCCGTGATGTGTTTGGATGATGAGGGCATAAGAGAAATTTTACCTGAATTGTCTAAGCCAGTTATTACCTATGGAGTCCATGCAGATGCTGACATTAGGGCAGTAGACATTAAACAGATTGGCATGCATTCAATATTTACAGTATTGCGTTGGGGAGAGTTCCCTCCCTTGACTGTGACATTAAATATGCCCGGTTGGCATAATATGTTGAATTCACTTGCCGCTATTGCCGTTGCAACCAAACTTGGGGTTGCTGATGATGCTATCATAAGAAGTTTAGAGTCATTTAAAGGTGTAGGTCGTCGATTTCAAATACAAGGAGATCTTGAGATTGATGACGGCAAACTAACTTTAGTTGATGACTATGGCCATCATCCTCGTGAGATAGCGGCAACTTTAGAAGCGATGCGCCAAGCTTGGCCGACTCGACGTTCAGTTATTATATTTCAACCACATCGATATACCCGTACCCGAGATTTATTCGAAGACTTCGTTTCAGTTTTATCAACAGTAGATGTTTTAATTTTGTTGGATGTTTATTCAGCCGGAGAAACAGTTATAACTGGAGCTGATGGACGAGCATTGAGTCGTGCTATTCGCATGCGTGGCCAAGTTGATCCTGTATTTGTCGATGATTGGAAGGAATTGCCTAAAATATTAGCAGGCTTAGTAAAACCTGATGATGTGATCATGACTATGGGTGCAGGGAATGTTGGACATATAGCAACTCAGTTACCAGAATTGTTGGCAGATGAAATTGCATTAAGAGTAAGTTCAACTTCGAATAAATAATCATGAAAGGTAAATTGTTACTTAATGAAAAGTTGATTAAATACACGAGTTGGCGTGTAGGTGGTTGTGCAGAAAGGCTATATATCCCTTTTGATAAACAAGATTTATGTGAGTTTATTGCAGCATTGCCGGATGAAGAGCCTGTATTTTGGATGGGATTAGGCAGTAATTTATTGGTTAGGGATGGCGGCATAGCTGGCACAGTTATTAATACCAAAGGTCGCCTTAAGGAAATGAGGCTGTTAGAAGATCGAAACGTCTATGTAGAAGCGGGTGTCCCATGCGCTCATGTTGCCCGCTTTTGTGCAGAACAAGGATTAATTGGAGCAGAATTTTTAGCTGGCATACCAGGAACTATGGGTGGCGCTTTAAAAATGAATGCCGGAGCCTTTGGCGGAGAGACTTGGGGTATCGTTAAGCAAGTTGAAATGATCAATGCTTCTGGACTCGTGAGTAGTCGATATCCAGTTGATTTTAATGTTAGTTATCGTTCTGTACAAAGCGAAAATCAAGAATGGTTTTTAAGTTGCCAGTTAAAATTACAATCAGGTGATACAGCAACAAGTCAGAAAAAAATAAAATCATTGTTAGAACACAGAGCCAATACTCAGCCTACTAATCAACCTAGCTGTGGGTCTGTTTTTAAAAATCCTGAAGGTGATTACGCGGCAAGACTTATCGAGAAGGCAGGTTTGAAAGGGTATGCAATAGGTGGTGCTAGCGTTTCAGAGAAACATGCCAATTTTATAGTGAATACAGATAATGCCAGCGCCGCAGATATAGAAGATTTAATTTATTTGGTACAAAAACAAGTAAAGGAACAGCTAGGTGTTGAATTACAAACAGAAGTTTGTATGGTAGGTAAGCGAATGGTGGAAATTAAATGAGTGACGCCCAACAAAATCCTGAAAAATTCGGTCGAGTTGCTGTTCTGATGGGTGGCACGGCGGCAGAGAGACCTGTTTCATTAAGAAGTGGAAAGGCTGTCTATGAGGCTTTACTGCGTAAGGGCGTCGATGCGATAGCAATTGATGTTACCGGAAGTGCAATTGATGCATTAGCTGGAATAAAAGTAGATAGAGTTTTTAATATAATGCACGGCCGAGGCGGTGAAGATGGTGTCCTTCAAGGTGTTCTGCAAGTGATGGGAATCCCTTACACGGGTAGCGGTGTTATGGCTTCTGCCTTATCGATGGACAAGCTACGCACCAAATTATGTTGGCAGGGTTCTGGATTGGTGACACCACAGTGGTTTCTATTGCAGAGCGAGAGTGATTTGGATGCCTGCATAGAAAAATTAGGCTTTCCTGTCATAGTCAAGCCTGCTCAAGAAGGCTCTAGTATAGGAATGAGTAAAGCAAATTCGCGTGATGAACTACAGAAGGCCTTAGAGACTGCACTGGCTTTTCAGTGTGATGTTTATGCCGAAAGTTGGGTTACAGGAAAGGAATATACTGTTGCGCTATTAAATGGAGAAGCACTGCCTGTCATACGTGTAGAAACACCGAATGTTTTTTATGATTATGAAGCAAAATATAATGCAACAACAACCCAGTATCATTGCCCCTCAGGTTTGAATGACGAGCAAGAATCCTTTTTGCGAGCCTTGGCTACTAAATCTAGTAAAGTCTTAGGCGTTAAAGGTTGGGCAAGAGTTGATGTGTTTTATGATCAAGACGGACAGTATCAATTGATTGAAATTAACACGGTGCCTGGTATGACTGATCATAGCTTAGTACCCATGGCAGCAAAACAGGCAGGCATTGATTTTGATGATTTAGTCTGGCGTGTATTGGAAACAAGTTTAGGGTAATGAACACTATTGGCATTAAGGCTTGGTTGGCTGGATTATTCTTGATAAGTATAGTTGGAATAACAGGTTATGAATTAACAAAGGAACGCTTGAAGTCTCTATCGATTAAAAGCGCTTCATTTCCTATTAAGTACGTACGCACTGAAGGTGAGTTTCAGTATCTTAGTAAAGATGAAGTAAAAGGTATTTTGCAGCCCTTAGTCATGGCCAGTTTTTTTGATGCTGATATGCAAGCAATACATACAGCTGTTTCAACATTGCCTTGGGTAGATGCAGTGACTGTTAAGAGAGTATGGCCAGATGCCATTGATATAAAAGTACATGAGAAGCAACCTTTCGCTCGTTGGGGTAAAGAAGCTTTGATTACCGAATCGGGCGTTATTTTTTCGCCAAAAACTAATGTACCGATTCAGAATTTGATTATTATGACTGGACCAGAATTAGAACAGGTCAAAGTATTAGAGATTATGAAAGGTATTAAAACGGCGCTCGCTGACCAATCAATGGAGTTAGCGGAATTTCATGTGAGCGATCGATGGGCTTGGAAAATAAAGTTAGTCACTGGAATGGAAATATTGTTGGGGCAAGATGAACAATTAAAAAAATTAAAACGTTTTTTAAAGACATTGACAGTCTTAAGCCAAGGGCAAGTCGATGCAATGGCAGTTGTTGACTTAAGATATCCCAATGGATATGCAGTTTCTTGGAGACCAGGAACCATTGAAATTGATTGGAAAGCTTATGCAAATCCCGATAATGAACAACAAGCGCGCGATAAAGCGTTACTGAGTAGATAAAAATGGCAAAGAAAATAGAGCGTAATTTAATAGTCGGATTGGATATCGGTACGTCAAAAGTTGCGGCTATTGTCGGTGAACTTAGTAGTGACGGCAGCATAGAAATAATAGGTATAGGCTCTACTCCATCAAGGGGCTTAAAGAAGGGAGTCGTTGTTAATCTTGAATCGACTGTCCAATCTATACAAAAAGCGATAGAAGAGGCTGAGTTAATGGCAGGTTGTCAAATTAAATCAGTTTTTGCGGGTATTGCAGGTAGTCATATTCGAAGTTTAAATTCACATGGCATAGTCGCTATTAGGGATAAAGAAGTGACTCGGTATGATATCGATAGAGTAATTGATTCAGCACAGGCCGTTGCGATACCCGCTGATCAAAAGATTTTACATATTCTGCCTCAGGAGTTTGTTATAGATCTGCAAGACGGTATTAAAGAACCCATTGGAATGTCAGGTATACGTCTTGAAGCAAAGGTTCATATGGTAACAGGGAGTGTAAGTGCCTCTCAGAATATCATCAAATGTATACGTCGCTGTGGGCTTGAGGTTGAAGATATCGTTTTAGAACAATTAGCGTCTTGTAATTCGGTGCTAACGGAAGATGAAAAAGAATTAGGGGTTTGCTTAATTGATATAGGTGGCGGCACTACGGATATCGCTATTTTTGTAGAGGGCGCCATTAAGCATACTGCTGTGATCCCGATAGCAGGTGATCAAGTGACTAATGATATTGCCGTTGCATTACGCACACCAACCATCAATGCAGAAG
>Ga0194037_1000905_pt1 | contig 22621 bp, 21 predicted proteins | sample JunL306m_MetaG_FD_148653 | JGI IMG/M metagenome (GOLD analysis project Ga0194037, IMG submission 148653) | Anoxic zone freshwater microbial communities from boreal shield lake in IISD Experimental Lakes Area, Ontario, Canada - Jun2016-L304-6m | ecosystem: Environmental > Aquatic > Freshwater >...
GATGCCAATGACGCAAATTCATAATAAAATACGGGTTATCAGGCAACTGATTGATCACAATAGTGGCAGTAATCAAACAAAATAGCGCCAGCCAAAACTTGGCTTTTTGTCTCAATCTCAGAGCCCATCGTAATGAGATACTTCCCAGCACCATTCCCCATAATGCTCCAGCTGTGAGCCAGATCAAACTGAACTCTCCACCAAACTGAAGTGCAGTGAAGAAAGTCTTCATCAATACAGTGAAACAGAGTAGTCCATTTAAGATCCTCCATTGTGGCGCTTTTGCTCTTAAACCTGATGAGAGCAGTAAGGCCACGCCAAGCCAACACAGCGCAGTAATGAATGTCTCTTGCACCACTTGATTGATAACGAACGTTCCCCAATCAATTGACCCAAAAATAGCATGCCCCCACACACCAGTCCCAAGCCAGGAACTTTGAGGATAAATTTGCGACCAGGGAAATAACAATAAAAGGGTGCAACCGCCCCAATCCAGGCCAAACCACTGATCAAAGCGACGACGAATAGCGCTACCAGACAACCATTGTGGGCCCAGCGGAATAGCTAGTAGTCCGCCTAAGAGACCGCCAAATACATTGGCCCACCAATCCATCGAGCTTGGAATGCGGGTAGGGACCCAAGATTGCAAAGTCTCCACACTAAACGCCAACAAAGCACTCAGTCCAATGGCTATGCTCAGGGCTACAAAATTACGCCAACGGGGATACGTAGCGAAAACTAATAAAAACCCAAATGGAATATAGGCCAGGATATTGACCGATACATCAAATAAAGTAATAAAGCGGGGTAAAGGGGCATCTAACCAGGCTGAAGCAGATATTCCATTATGAAAATCAAAATCAAAGGGATTGAGGCTGACATAAATGATTAATAGCGCATAGCTAAGACTCATAGCCCGAGCAAGCGGCATGGCCTGCAGGGGCCAAACAAACTTGTGGGGGCGCTGATCTTTTTGATCCATCCCACAATTCTAGGTCAGACCTTTCTACAATGGCGAAATGACTGCAAATTGCATCCTTGAACGCGTTGCCGAAACTAGATCTACCAATGACGATCTTTTGGAGCGCTGGCGCGCTGGACAGCTTATTGACCCAATCGCCCGAATTGCCCATAAACAAACTGCGGGCAAAGGAAGGGCTGGGCGCACATGGCTCGCCAACCCAGAAGACTCACTCTGCTTTTCCTTGGCCTTTCCATTTAAAAGAAGTCCAGCCGAACTCACTGGGCTTAGCCTATTAGTAGGGTTAGCGACAATCTCCGGTATCGCACAAGCATGTGGACTGGATGAAGAAGCGCTATATCAAAAGGGCATACGACTAAAGTGGCCTAATGATTTACTCCTAAATGGAGCGAAGCTTGGTGGCATTTTGATAGAAGGCGGTCAAGCAAAACCCAGTGACCCAACCTGGATGATTATTGGTATTGGACTTAATTTGTGCAATGCCAATGCAATTGCAGCAAGCTTGAGTAATCTCAATAATTTAACGATTGGATCGCTTGATCAAATACTGCAAGCACCATCCAAACTTCCTGATATGGAATACCTTTGGCTAAAAATCGTTTCTGCTCTGGAGCGCCATCTCAATGAATTTGATCGCCATGGCTTCGTCCTTTTTGGGGAGCAATGGAAGAAGTGGGATGCTTATCAAGATCAAGCGGTATGCATCTCTGATACAGGTAAAGATTCTCTATATGGAGTTGCAAAAGGGATAGATCACACTGGCGCACTACTATTACAACAAGAAAACAAAACCATCACCATTCATGCTGGTGATGTTTCTTTAAGAGTTCAATCATGAGTCTTTACTTATTATTCGACGTTGGTAATACGCGCCTCAAATGGGCTGCCGTTGAATCTTCACAACAGCCATCAGATCGACAAAAGAAGTTGTGGGCCTACTCTGGATCGATCAGTAGCAAATCTTTAGCATCCCCTGAGCATAGAGCGGAGCTTGCTGATTACATCGCTAAAACTTTGCCCATGCCAGATGCTATAGGGTTTAGTTGCGTGGCTGGCAAAGACGCTATTGAAAATCTTAAATCCCTTTTTCCACAATGGGGGGCTATTTCCTGGAAACAGCTCAGCGGCAATACTGAATATGCCGGCGTTCGTACCCTTTATCAAGATCCTAGCAAGCTAGGTGCAGACCGTTGGGCTGCCGTCATTGGCGCGCGCGCCCTATCAAGCACTAACACCTTAATCATTAACGCTGGAACAGCTACCACTATTGATTTACTTGGCTCAAATGGAGTGCACTATGGTGGCTGGATCTTGCCGGGACTCGAGCTAATGCAGACAAGCTTGGAGAGGAATACTGCGCAACTACCTCTTGCTGTTCGTGCTAATCCCAATCAAGGCTTTGGCTTATCTACCAACGATGCAATTATTTATGGATGTGACGCCGCTCAAGTCGGTGCGATCCAATATGCCATTCAATTAGCCAAAGAAATGAATCATCCTGTCGAAAGGGTTTGGGTTGATGGGGGTAACGCCAACATTCTGGTTAATGAGATGAAGCGATCTCAGACGGTAAGTTCAATCGTTGTTGAACCCATTGAGGGCTTAGTCCTTCGCGGTATTTGGGCCTGGTTACTACAGAATCTTTAAGAGCGGATCTTACCCAGCAAGCTTGTAGTAGAGCGCTCATAAAGAAATGGAATGGCAATCGCTTTACCTCCCCAGCTTTTCACTAAATGTGTTTCTGCCAAGGTATCAATTTCATAATCGCCGCCTTTGACATAAATATCCGGCCGAATTTGCTCAATCAAATTCACTGGGGTTTGCTCAGCAAAGAGCACCACCAGATCAACACTCTCAAGAGCAGCTAACAGCGCTTGACGATCAGCCTCTGAATTAATTGGTCTGTCAGCGCCTTTACCCAGCATTTTTACTGAAGCATCTGAATTCACGCCCACTACTAGGCTTCCACCAAGAGCGCGGGCTTGAGCTAAATAGCTGGCATGTCCGCGATGCAAGATATCAAATACCCCATTAGTAAATACCAATGGCCTAGGAAGCTTTGCAAGCCGTGCTGCAAGCTGGTCCAGAGGACAAACTTTGGATTCAAAAGAAGGTAGTGGTAACGAACTCATAGCTCAATATTAATGGCTTTAGGAGTAGTCCAGCGATATTACTCAGAATGTCTTAGACTTGATGCACTCAGGATCCAATAAAAGAAAGCCCTAAATGCACTGCCGTATCCTCCGATTCATCCTCTCTTGGCTTTTTACCCCGCTGGCCCTTCTAGCCGGTATTAACATTGCCAATGCTGCCACTAGTTGTAGCCCTCTGTTATCGCAGACCTTCCCCCGTCTGCAGGATGAGGCTCCACAAAACCTCTGCCAATACCAGGGCAAAGTAATCCTCGTTGTGAATACCGCCAGCTTTTGTGGTTTTACTAGCCAATATGAAGGACTTGAGAAGATTTATGCCAAATACAAAGATCAGGGCTTCGTAGTTTTGGGTTTCCCTTCTAATGATTTTGGCCAACAGGAGCCTGGAAGCAATAAAGAAATTGCTGACTTTTGTAAAAATACCTATGACGTGAAGTTCCCGATGTTTGCAAAGAGCTCGGTCTCAGGCAACAACCCGAACCCCCTCTTTAAGATGTTGATTGCTAAAACCGGTACAACGCCAAAGTGGAACTTTTATAAATATCTGATTGACCGCAACGGAAATGTGATTGAATCCTACGGCAGCATGACCAAACCAAGCAGTAGCAGTCTCACTGCTGCAATCGAAAAGCTCTTGGGAGAAAAGTCCCAGTGATAAAAAAACGTATTGCCATTGTTGGGTCTGGCATATCTGGGCTCGGCTGTGCTTATGCCTTGCGAGCGCATCCTGAATTTGATCTAACCATATATGAGTCCGGCGATCACATTGGGGGCCATAGCAATACGGTTGATTTCAGTTACTCGGTTAACGGCAAGCAAATCACACATGGGGTTGACACCGGGTTCTTGGTTTTCAATCGCAAAACCTATCCACGCCTAGTCCGACTCTTTGAAGAAATTCATGCCCCCATAGCCCCTTCGGAAATGTCCTTCTCAGTATCAATTGATACCTCCGAGAAAAATCAAGGCGGCAAAAATATTGAGTGGGCCGGAAATGATCTCAACTCATTCTTTGGCCAGAGATCTAATTTGCTCTCGCCATCCTTTTGGCGAATGGCTTACGACATTTTGCGCTTTAATCGTCTAGCCACTAAGCTAGCTAAACAGCAAATTGAAGCAGGTCATCTTTACAAAGAGCCTAATGAAACGATTGCCAACTTCTTAGACCGCAACCGCCTCAGTCAAAGCTTTAGAGAAAATTATTTTCTGCCAATGATCGGCGCCATCTGGTCTTGCTCAGTTGAGCAAATGCTGGAGTTTCCAATTCAAACGATGGTCCGCTTCTGTCACAACCATGGTTTATTGCAGATCCAAAACCGTCCTCAGTGGCTTACGATTCAAGGTGGTTCCCGAGAATACGTGAAACGCATTTTGGCTGCCTTAGCCACCCATCAAGTAAAGATTGTTCGCGAGGCCGTACAGCGCATTAATACTTCTCAAGATGGCACATCTCAAGTTGAGATCATTAGTCAATCTGGCTCAGTATTTTTTGACGAAGTTGTCATGGCCTGCCATAGCGACCAAACACTTGACTTGGTTCATGGCATCAATCAGCAAGCTAGAAATATTTTGGCAGCGATTCCTTATCAAAAGAATCGCGCCATTCTCCATACTGATGCGCATTTTTTGCCTAAGGAAAAACGTTGCTGGGCAGCTTGGAACTACACAGCCAAATCAGGCATGAAGCTCTCATCAAAACAACATGTCAGCGTTAACTACCTGATTAACCGCTTACAACCCCTCCCCGAACAGCTTAAAGCTATTCCAATTATCGTGAGCCTAAACCCTGCTTCGGAGCCAGATCCCCAGTTGATTCATCAAGAAATCCATTATTCGCACCCTGTCTTTGATATGAACGCCATTCAGGCGCAAAAAGAATTGCCCCTTATTCAAGGCTTATCCTCTATCTGGTATTGCGGTGCTTGGACTGGCTTTGGCTTTCATGAGGATGGCTTACGTTCTGGTGAGTTAGTAGCAGAAGCCTTAATTGAGAGTATTCGGTCTCCACAGAAAACCCTTCCCAAACAAGACGCTCAATAAATGAATTCACCAAAGATTAACTTTGGGCTCGTGAAGCATCGGCGACTTCGGCCAGCCAAAAATGCTTTTGGCTATGGCGTGTTCACTATTTCTATTCCGATGCGCGCTAGGAGTCTTAATCCTCAGCTATTAAGTCAATATGGCTTACAAGATAATCGCCTGGGTTTATGTTCATTCTTTGATAAAGATCATGGCCTAGGACAAGCAGATAGTCTGAAGTGGATTGAGAATATTTTGCAAGAAAATGAAATCCCAAATATAGATGGAGAAATTTGGCTGCAAACCTTTCCAAGAGTCTTGGGATACGTATTTAATCCTGTCAGTTTTTGGATGTGCACACGAGCAGATGGCCAAGTTCAGGCGGTATTGGCTGAAGTGAATAATACCTTTGGAGAGCGTCACTGCTATTTGCTCTACAAAAGCTCAGGTGATGTTTTGCGTTCTGGCGAAACGCTCAACAGCAAAAAAGTATTCTATGTATCTCCATTTTGCGAGGTACGTGGCGAATACCATTTTCGCTTCCTCTTTCCACAAGATAGTAGTAGCGGTACCCAATCTGTTTGCCGCATTGATCTGCACGAAGATGGCTTGCCACTGATCAATACCAGCATCAGCGGAACTAGTTATCCCTTAAGTCAACGCAAGCTCTGGCTAGCATTTCTGCGCTTTCCTTTAATGAGTCTTGGGGTAATATTTCGTATCCACTGGCAAGCCTTGAAATTATGGCTAAAAGGTGTACCCTTTCACTCAAAGCCCAACCCACCAGAATTCGAAGTTAGCAAATGAATCGTCCTGGACAATCCCTTCTATCAAAACTGAATTTCTCAGGGCCGCAGAGAAATACTGCCAAGACTAACCTTTTTCGTATTAGTACAAATACACTTTTACGACTTTTATCGCAGCTGAGTAGCGGCCACTTAAAAATGACGCTGCCCAATGGTGATGTAAGGGAGTTTGGAAATCAAGCTGATGAACTGCATGCCGAGATACACATCTTAGATTGGTCAGTTTTTAGACAAGTTATTTCTCACGGAGATATTGGCTTTGCAGAGAGTTATATACGTGGAGAATGGAATACACCAGATCTGAAAGCTATTTTAGAGCTAGCGATTCGTAATCGGACTATTCTCGAAAAAGCGATCTATGGCAACTGGTACGGATCAATTCTTTACCGTATTAGACATTGGCTGCGCGACAACTCTAAATCGGGTAGTCGCAAGAATATTCATGCCCACTATGATCTTGGAAATGCTTTCTACACCTTATGGCTTGATCCAACAATGAGTTATTCCAGTGCCTGGTTTTCTGAGGGAGACAAGCACTCTCTTGTTGATGCCCAGCGTGCCAAAATTGGGCGTATTTTTCAATCTTTGAGAACCAAGCCAGGCGATCATATTCTAGAGATAGGTTGTGGCTGGGGTGGTGTTATGGAGGAAGCCCTACGAAGTAATATGGCCATTACGGGTCTTACCTTATCCACAGAACAAAAGGTCTTTGCTGAAGATCGATTGCAAAAAATCCAGTCACAAATCGTTGATCCAAAACCATTTGAAGTGCGCTTGCAAGATTATCGTGACTGCGAAGAGCAGTATGAAGGCATTGCCTCTGTCGAAATGTTCGAGGCTGTCGGAGAGAAACATTGGCCCGAATATTTTCAGACACTGTCCAAATGTCTGAAAGCCGGTGGCAAGGCCTGCATTCAAACCATTGTGATTGCCGAAGAGTTCTTTGATCGCTACCGTCAAAGTACGGACTTTATTCAGCAATATGTATTCCCTGGAGGAATGCTCCCCTCTCGCGCGAGCTTCAAAGAAAGTGCTGCCAAGGCTGGATTACAAATTGAAGCTGAATTTGCTTTTGGGGTTGACTATGCAAAAACGCTTTGTCTGTGGCGCGAGAGTTTCAATCAAAAACTACATGAAGTTCGTCGGCTAGGCTTTGATGAAGCTTTTATCCGTCTCTGGAATTTCTATCTCATGTATTGTGCTGCTGGATTTGCAGAGCGTAGCATCGATGTAGTGCAATTTACCCTGAGTCATCAATCCAAACACGCATCCCCTGATGCACTCAGCGCATGAAACAAAAGGGTATTGCTCTTTTCTCAGGGAAACGTGTCTGGGTCATTGGCGCCTCTAGTGGTATTGGCGAAGCTTGTGCTAAAGCACTCATCCAATCAGGAGCTAAAGTTGCCCTCTCTAGTCGCAGGGAACAACGCTTAATCACCATAGCGTCTCTCGGTGAACCTGGTCAAACTCTGGTACTACCCTTAGATATCACCGATGATGCACAATTCAAAGCGGGATATACCTCCATCCTGAATGCCTGGGGCGGCGTAGATCTTTTGCTTTTTGTCTCTGGAGTGTATATGCCGTTGCGTGCAGATAGTTTTGCCATTGAGATCGCAGAACAAACTATTAACGCTAACCTACTAGGGCCCATGCGGGCAGTTGCATTAGTGCTACCTGAAATGCTCAAGGCGCACGAGGGTCACATTGCCATTGTTGGCAGTGTTGCAGGCTATAGCGGTTTACCTAAAGCCTTGGCATACGGTCCCAGCAAAGCTGCCATCATCAATTTCTGTGAAACGCTTTACTATGATCTTCTCCCTCAAGGCATTAGTGTTCATCTGATTTCACCAGGGTTTGTAGCCACTGAAGCTACTGCTCAGAATGATTTTGAGATGCCTGCCCTCATTAGCGCTGAAGAGGCTGCTACTGAGATCTTGAGTGGGATCCAAAAGGGAGAATTTGACATTCATTTCCCTAAAAGATTTTCAAGATTCTTAAAATTTCTCAGAATCCTGCCGTATCCACTGTACTTCTGGATCGTCCGCCGCTTTGTAAAAATCTAAGTTGCAGTAACAATTAAATGAAGCAAGGTCATTACTGCTTGTATTTATCTTTTCGGATCTTTTCTTCTAAATAATCCATCACTGCAATTGCTTTGGCTTTAGATCCGGCAATCGACGGTGAAGTAACATACTTTCCTTGCATCACTATCGTTGGAACGCCATCGATGCGATAGGCTTCTGTTAGTTGCTTAGCAGCACGCGCTTTAGAAACCACTGCAAAAGAACGATACGTAGCCAAGAAGGTATTGCGATCAATGCCTTGGGAAGCAACCCAATCTGCAATCTCTGGCTCAGTCAATAAGCGCTTGTTCTCTTTATGTATGGCATACATGACCTTGTCATTCATGGCATCGCCTTTACCCATAGCCTCAAGCGCATAGAATAATTGGCTGTGTGGCAGAAAATCATCACGGAAGGCGACCGGAACCCGCCGAAAGGCAACATCCTTTGGCTGACGTTTAACCCAGCTAGTGAGCTCTGGCTCAAAGTCATAGCAATGCGGACAGCCGTACCAAAAGAATTCGATTACCTCTACTTTGCCCTTGGTTTCTACAGGCTGAGCGATCGGCAGAATACGATAATCAAAGCCCTCTTCAATCTTTTGGCCTTGTGCGCTGACAATGCCACTCAAAAAACATAGTGTCAGGACGGTGAAGATTCTTTTGCTAAATGAAATCATGATTTGCTAGATTTAATAAGGGTTGATTTGATACCCATGCCATTCAATTTATCGCGCACAGGGTTACTTTCTTCAGCGCTGTTATACGGGCCCGTACGGACGCGCCATAAGGTATTTCCGTCACTCGTTACTTCGCTGAGTTGCGCCTGAATTCCCTGAATTGCTAAGTTTGCTTTTTGAGCATCAGCATCAGCACGTTTTACAAAGGCACCTACTTGCAAGAAATAAATAGAGTCTGATTTAGCTGCAGAGTTATCGGCTGGCTTTTTACCGCTCACCAAATCACCGATAGGATCAGGCGATGCAGCTGCTGGAGTCTTACTTTGCAAAGGCTTATTTAGATCCAATGGCTCAGCAGGTGGTGCAGTCTCTCCCTCTGCAGGGGGAGCAGCCGGCTTAATCGTTAAGGGCAAATTGGGTGCACGTACCCCCGGTCTTTCCTGGGGGGTATTCTTAGAAAGGTAGAAGGCAATCACAAAAGCAATACCAAGACCAGCGCCTAGACCTAATATAAAGCCCAAGATGGTGCCGCCAAACTGGGCATTGTCTTTATCAGTCTTCATGAAGCCTGTTTGTTGATTCGGTTTTTTCATTGTTTCCTCATCTTACATTTTCACTTCATTTACTGCCACTACATCTTAGCGGGAGCTGATACCCCCAATACTTTTAAACCATTTTGCAAGACTTGGCGAGTGGCCGATAAAAGGGCTAAGCGGGCCAATTTCAGGCTCTGATCATCCACCAAGACGCGGTCAGCGTTATAGAAGGTATGGAAATCTCCAGCTAAATCACGCAAATAAAAAGCGAGTGCGTGTGGAGCTAATTCAGCAGCAGCATCAGTAAGAACTTCTGGATACTCCGCTAAGCGACGCAATAAGTGATCGGAAGCCTTGCTTTGAAGTAAGGATAGATCTGCAGCGGCTAAATCAGACGTTTTTCCATCCCATTGTTGCAAGATAGAGCTAATACGTGCATGGGCATACTGAACGTAGAACACGGGATTCTCATCATTTTGCTGCAGGGCCAGATCAATATCAAAAACAAATTCAGTATCAGCCTTACGCGAAATCAAGAAAAAGCGCACTGCATCTCGGCCGCGTTGGAGTGCTAACTCTCTTTCGGCTGGAGTCATCTCAAGAGTAACACCGCCTGACCACTCTACTAAATCGCGTACCGTCACATACGAGCCGGCCCGTTTGGAAATCTTGACCTCTTCACCATGACGCATCACGGTGACCATCTTATGCAATACATAATCAGGATACGTTTTCGGAATATCCCAACCACGCTTTTGAGCTACGCCCTGCAAGCCAGAGCGAACACGGGCTATCGTGCCATGATGATCGCTTCCCTGAACATTAATGACTTTATGAAAGCCACGATTCCATTTGCTGGTGTGATAGGCCACATCAGGTACAAAATAGGTAAAGCTACCATCAGACTTACGCATCACACGATCTTTGTCATCGCCGTCATCGGTAGTCTTCAACCACAATGCGCCTTCGGACTCATAAGTCTTGCCAATACTCTGCAAATCGCCCACGATTTGGGCAACGCTGCCATCGGTATACAAAGAAGATTCTAGGTAATAACAATCAAATTGAACGCCAAAGATTTTTAGGTCAATATCTTGTTCATTACGTAAGTAGGCAACCGCAAACTGACGTATTGCATCGATGTCATCTTGATACTGAGGAGATGACTTAAAGGCATTAGCAATCTCAGCAATATATTCACCGTTATAAGCTTGCTCAGGCCAGGCCGCATCACCTGGCTTCAAACCCTTTAAGCGCGCTTGAACAGATAAAGCCAGGTTTGCAATTTGGACGCCTGCATCGTTGTAATAAAACTCGCGGTGAACTCGAATGCCTTGAGTTGCCAATAAATTGGCTAAAGCATCGCCAAGGGCAGCTTGCCGTCCATGCCCCACATGCAAAGGCCCAGTAGGATTTGCGGAAACAAACTCAATCATGGCGCTAGCTACTGGAGCTGCGCCGGGAGCCAGCTCGCCAAAATGGCTAGCTTCTGCAAGAATCTCAGTCACCACGGCTGTTTTGGCAGTATTACTTAAGCGGAAATTAATGAATCCTGGTCCGGCAATTTCACAGGATGCGACTAGCTGGTCAAAACCGGGCTGTTCTTGCAAACGCCCTACTAAAGCCTGAGCCAAGTCACGAGGATTGAGTTTCCAAGCCTTGGATAACTGAAGCGCAATATTACAGGCGATGTCACCGTGATCTACAGCCTTTGGGCGCTCTAAGCGAGGCGCTGGAGCCTGTGCGAAGCCGCGCTCTTGAGCCAGGCTCTGAAGTGCACTGCTGAGCATCTCAATTAAACGATTTTTATTGGTCGACAACATAGAAGAGTGAGTTTATCAGGTGGTAAGCTATCGAAATGATCTATCAATTTCGCTCAAAAGCTGGACCAGACGTCATCATGCTGGCTGATCTAACTAAGCGAATCTTTGATATTTTGGGTCGCCCCCTGGAGCCCAGAGGAATTCTGACCATTGAGCAGCTACCTAATCTCATCACTGCTTTAGAGACAGCCATCCTTAAAGACCTAGGGGAGCGCTCAAAAGTAGCGGCCGAGGGTGATGCTGGAACTGAAAAACCCAAGCAAGCTGATCGTCTTGGACAAAGAGCCTATCCCCTCTTAGAGCTGATGAAGCAAGCTAAGGCGAAAGGCGAACCAGTCATGTGGGGTGTTTAATCAATCAAACTAGCAAGTTGCCGACGAGTATCTTCAATCGTCTGGCCGCGACGCTGAGCAAAATCCTCCAGTTGATCGACTGAGATTTTTCCAACATTAAAGTAACGTGCATCTGGGTGGGCAAGATAGAAGCCACTGACACTAGAAGCCGGGTTCATAGCCATCGATTCCGTTAAGGTCATCCCAATATCCTCAGAACCAATTACCCTGAGTAAATCTTCCTTCACTTCATGTGCAGGACAAGCCGGGTAGCCCGGGGCCGGACGAATTCCGCGGTACTGTTCATCGATCATCTGATCATTTGTCAAAATCTCATCAGTGGCATAGCCCCATAAATCAGAACGTACACGGTGATGCATTAATTCCGCAAATGCCTCAGCCAAGCGATCAGCTAAGGCTTTTAACATGATCGCACTGTAGTCATCATGCTTGGCTTGAAACTCAGCGACCTTCTTTTCCACACCATGACCAGTTGTAACGGCAAAGCAACCAAGATAGTCAGCCACTCCAGAATCTTTTGGAGCAACATAATCCGCCAAACAACGATTAGGCCTGCGCACCCCGTCGATAACCGGACGCTCGGATTGCTGACGCAAGTTATGCCACACAAAAAGTGGGTGCTCGCGCGCTTCGTCGCTATACAAAACAATATCATCACCAATCGTATTGGCTGGATAGAAGGCAACTACCGCATCGGCCTGCAACCATTGGCCCTTGATGAGCTTATCGAGCAATGCCTTGGCATCCTCAAACACCTTACGCGCTTCAATACCCACCACTTCATCATCCAAAATGGCAGGAAATTTTCCAGCTAAATCCCAGGTCTGAAAGAATGGTGTCCAGTCGATATATTTGGCGATATCACTGAGTGCAAAGTTTTTAAATATACGGCGCCCAATGAATTTAGGCTTCTCTGGTACATACGATGACCAATCAATGAGCTCACGGTTTTTACGAGCGGCTGCTATGGAAATCGTTGGTGCTGCCTTCTTATTGGCATGTTGCTCTCGAATGCGGACATAGTCCTCTCGTAAGTCTTGAATAAACTTCTTAGCACTCTCATCCGAAAGCAAGCTCGAAGCTACCGATACTGAGCGAGATGCATCTGGCACATAAACAACTGGGCCATCATAGTGAGGCGCAATTTTGACTGCAGTATGAACCCGCGAAGTAGTAGCGCCACCAATCATTAAAGGGATCTGACGCTCACGGAAATAATCATCTCGCTGCATCTCTTGGGCTACATAAGTCATCTCTTCAAGTGATGGCGTTATTAATCCAGAAAGGCCAACAATGTCAGCATTCTCTTCCTTCGCGCGTTTGAGAATCTCAGCACAGGGAACCATTACCCCCATATTGGCCACTTCAAAGTTATTGCATTGCAAGACTACGGTCACAATGTTTTTACCAATATCGTGGACATCGCCTTTTACAGTAGCCATGACGATCTTACCTTTAGCTTTTGCTTCGCCACCAGCAGCAACATGTTGACGCTTTTCTTCCTCAATATAAGGAATCAAAATTGCAACTGCTTGCTTCATGACGCGCGCGCTCTTCACCACTTGCGGCAAGAACATTTTACCGGCGCCAAATAAATCACCCACCACATTCATGCCATCCATCAGAGGGCCTTCAATGACTTCGATAGGTCTACCGCCTGATCCCATGATTTCTGCGCGCAATTCTTCAGTATCTTCTTCAATGAAAGAAGTGATACCGTGAACTAGTGCATGAGTTAAACGTTCGCGGACTAGGGCATCGCGCCACACCAAGTTCTCCACCTGCTTAGCACCGCCGCCTTTAAATTGATCAGCAATATCTAATAAACGCTCAGTAGGTGTTTTTCCGTCTTTTTCTTTAAAGCGGTTGAGCACTACATCTTCAGCACGCTCGCGCAATTCAGGATCTAAGTCAGCATATACGCCCAGCTGACCGGCATTCACAATGCCCATGTCCATGCCAGCTTGAATCGCGTGGTACAGAAATACGGTATGGATAGCCTCACGTACACGATCATTGCCACGGAAGGAGAAGCTCACATTAGAAACACCCCCGCTGATCTTGGCGCCTGGAAGATTCTCCTTTATCCAACGGGTAGCATTAATAAAATCTACTGCATAGTTGTCATGTTCCTCAATACCCGTAGCTATCGCAAAGATATTAGGATCAAAAATAATATCTTCAGCAGGAAAACCAATTTCATTGACTAGGATTTCATAGCAACGCTGACAGATTTCGGTCTTGCGCTTGAATGTATCTGCTTGCCCCGCCTCATCAAAGGCCATAACTACAGAAGCCGCACCATAGCGACGAATTAAGCGTGCCTGTCTTTTGAAAGACTCTTCACCTTCTTTTAGGGAAATAGAATTAACAATTGGTTTCCCTTGAATGCATTTCAATCCCGCCTCAATCACACTCCATTTAGAGGAGTCAATCATGATGGGAATCCGTGCAATATCGGGTTCAGAAGCAATCAGATTTAAGAAGCGTGTCATTGCTGCCTCAGAATCCAACATGGCTTCGTCCATATTGATATCGATCACTTGAGCGCCATTCTCAACTTGTTGACGAGCCACTACGAGCGCCTCATCAAATTGATTATTCAAAATCATGCGCGCAAAGGCCTTAGATCCAGTAACGTTGGTACGCTCGCCAATATTGACAAAACCTACCTCTGGAGTGACGTTAAAAGACTCGAGCCCAGACAGCTTCATTGCAGGCATCACTTTTTTATCTATCTTGCTCATGCTGAAGCCTCAAGATCTTCACGATAAAAAGCACGTGGTTTGCGTTTGGCAACTGCATTGGCAATGGCACGAATATGGTCAGGAGTAGTACCACAACAACCACCAACCAAGTTCACCAACCCGTCTTTGGCGAAGCCATCTACTAAGCTCGATGTAATTTCTGGAGTTTCATCAAATCCGGTATCGCTCATCGGATTAGGCAAGCCCGCATTAGGGTAGCAAGAGACTGCCGTATTGCAAATACGTGCTAGCTCAGCAATATAGGGGCGCATTAAAGCTGCACCTAGTGCGCAATTTAGGCCAAATGTCAGCGGCTTGATATGACGCAAACTATTCCAAAATGCCTCAACAGTTTGACCAGAAAGAATACGTCCCGACGCATCCGTTACTGTTCCTGAAATCATCACTGGCAAACGCTCACCAGTCTCTTCAAAAAATTCATCCAATGCAAACAGAGCAGCTTTTGCATTCAGTGTGTCAAAAATCGTCTCCACTAAAAACAAATCAACACCACCCGCAAACAGTCCTTCAATCTGCTCACGATAAGACGCGCGCAAGGCATCAAAAGTCACATTGCGTGCACCAGGGTCATTGACATCTGGAGAGATGCTTGCTGTCTTTGGTGTAGGTCCAATTGCTCCAGCAGCAAATCGAGGTTTATCTGGAGTACTATATTTTTCACATGCAGCACGTGCAAGCTTTGCGGAGACCTCATTCATCTCACGGGCTAGACCAGCCATTTTGTAATCTTCTTGCGCTACCGAAGTCGCACCAAATGTATTTGTTTCAATAATGTCAGCACCCGCATCCAAATACTGCTCGTGAATCTTGCTAATGATGTGCGCTTGGGTCAGAACCAAAAGCTCATTATTGCCCTTGATATCGCTTGGATGATCTGCAAAACGCGTGTTGTTAGGCAGTCCACGGTAGTCGGCTTCGCTTAATTTGTATTGCTGAATCATGGTGCCCATAGCGCCATCCAAAATCAGGATGCGCTGCTTCAGAAGCTCGGGTAGTGCCTGACCGCGGGTGTAAGGCTGGGACAAACCATTAGATTGCATTGTTTAACCGGGATTAATCTCTAGAATCCCTTATTCTATTGGAAAAGCCACTTTTCATTTAACCCGGAGCCGGTATGTTTGGAACAATTCCAGAATTCAATCAAAGCCTTGATATGCTTAAAACAATGTGGGGGCAAGGAGCCGTAGGTCAGGCTGGCCAATTTCCCTTCACTACAGATGCCTCTAAGGCGGCAGGCGGCTTTGGATCTGCCTTTCCAGGACTTGATGTTGATGAACTAGAAAAGCGCATCAAGGATCTCAAAAGTGTTGAGAATTGGCTAAATCTTAACCTCAATATCCTCAAATCAACGATTCAGGGTTTGGAAGTGCAGCACGCCACGATGATGGCCCTCAAATCCTTTGGTGATGCCGTATCCGCAGCGGGTGCATCCGCTACCGCCCCAAAGGAAGAGCCTGTAAGTAAAACCAGCAGCTCTAAACCACGGAAAACCGCAACAGGCCGTCGTCGCAAAGCTGGCGATGCAACTTTCCTTGACGAAGTAGGTAATTCAGGTGAGCAATAGCCTCCCCCATAGCAAAAGTAAGTTGGTGAATATCTAATTCACGTTTAAATAAAACCGGCACTATCTCCCGAGCATGTGCTGGTTTTTTACATGCGCCGAGCGTATCGGCTAAGCGCTCATCATGATGCGTTTTCAATTGAGCAATGCGTGGCTTCATACCAGTGAATGGTTTGCCATGAGAAGGTAATACGAGCGTATCGTCAGGCAAAGGTAAATAACGGTCAAGGGATTGTAAATACAAGCCCAATGGATCGGCATCCGGGTCAGCGTCATATACGCTTACATTAGTCGAGATGCGAGGTAAAAGCATGTCGCCAGAAATCAATACTCCAAGCTTTTTACAAAAGAGTGATGCGTGTTCTGGTGCGTGACCAAAACCCATGATGACTTGCCAGGCATTGCCACCGATCAAAATACTTTCATCATCCATAATGCGGCGGTATTGACGCGGGACACCGGGAACCATATTGCTATAGTAATTTGAACGCGCACGAATCTTTTCCAAATCCTCGGGTGCCGTTAAACCGTGCTTCTGAAAATGATCCGCTGATCCACCTCCCCCAGCACGCGCACCTACTGCAGCTCCACCCTCTTTACAACTAAGCCATTGCGCCGTTAAAAAATCTGACATAGAAATCCATAAAGGCACATTCCATTTTTCACAGAGCCATTGCGCTAAACCAATGTGATCTGGATGCATATGGGTCACGATGACGCGCAAAACCGGCAACCCCGCTAGTTGGCTGGCAAAAATCTGTTCCCAGGCTGCTCGGGTTTCATCATTTGAAATGCCACAATCAACAATAGTCCAACAATCTACGCCATCAATTTCATCGCGTAGCAACCATAGATTGATGTGATCTAAAGCAAACGGCAAACGCATTCTAAGCCAGCGTACGCCTGGAGCCACTTCAATCGTGCTGCCCAATTCAGGAAGTGCATCTCCTAATGGATAATGGACAGCACTTTCAGCGCTTGCCTGATTTTGAGTAGTCATGATTTGGGTATATTTTTCTTTTGGGTTGCTAACGTTTTTAGGCTTACTTTGACAACAGTTCCATCACCTTGCATCAATTGGTGCGATATGAATCCTGACAACGGCTACTGCCGTGGATGCTATCGCACACTAAATGAAATTGCAGATTGGTCCAAGCTTTCCAATACTGAGAAGCTTGAGGTATGGTCTCAACTTGAAACACGTAAACCTCAAGCAGCACAGTAAATATCCTATCTATTCACATCGACAATTAAACGGCCACGAACATTTCCTGCCATCAACTCTTGCGCATACTTTAGCGATTCCTCTAAAGTAATTTCATGAGAGATTTCCTCTAGCGTTTTGAGATCCACCAGTTTACTTAACTGCTCATATGCAGTAATGCGTTTTGCACGGGGGACGGTAACGCTATTCACCCCATATAAAGTGATTCCCCGCAAAATGAATGGCGCCACTGATGAAGGAAAATCCATCCCCTGTGCAAGGCCGCAAGCAGCTACTGCACCATTACTTTTTGTTTGAGCACAAGCATTAGCTAAAGTATGACTGCCAACACTATCCAATACTGCTGCCCAACGCTCTTTTGCCAAAGGCTTTCCTGGCTCAGATAATGTGTTTCGATCGATTACTTCAGCCGCACCTAATTTTTTCAAATAGTCTGCCTCGGCCATGCGTCCCGTACTTGCCACAACCGTAAAACCTAACTTACTGAGGAGCGCCACTGCAAAACTTCCCACACCTCCAGCAGCACCAGTAACCAATACCTCACCATCACTTGGCTTCAAATCGTGTTTTTGCAGAGCCATGACACAGAGCATAGCGGTATATCCTGCAGTACCAATTGCCAAAGCTTGCTTGGCAGTAAAGCCTTTAGGGAGGGGGATCAACCACTCTGCCTTCACTCGAGCTTGCTGAGCCAAACCGCCCCAATGACCTTCACCAACTCCCCAGCCATTTAAAAGCACCATATCACCCGCCTTAAAGTCTGGGCTGCTACTTTCTATGACCTCGCCTGCAAAGTCGATTCCAGGCACCATTGGAAAACTTCTGACCACTGGGCTCTTACCCGTAATGGCTAGTCCATCTTTGTAATTCAGGGTGGAATACAGCACCTTTACCCGCACATCGCCCTCTGGGAGACTGGACTCCTCTACCTCACCCAATTCAGCGCGATAGCCCCGGTCATCCTTATTTATTAATATTGCTTTAAACATGTCTCTTCCTTTTAGAGCGGAGTATTTCCCCGCAACAATCACTTAATAGGTTTATCCTAACGAGCATTACCAATTATGGAGGCTTCCATGAAAAAAATTCTACTCTTAACCGCGATTTCTGGCTCTTTGCTCTCTGGGTGCTATTCCACCCAAATCAATATGTCTATGGGCAATATGCGCCTAATTAGCTCTAGCGCGGATCCTCAGGACGTAATGAACTTTGCCAGCAAAGCCTGTAGAGACGACTTTTATGAAGGTGCGAGCTTCATCTCGAAGGCTGGCAAGGAATATCGATTTAAATGCGTAAAAGCGGAAGAAAATGAAATATTGATTCCGATTCCAGGAACTAGCATCCCGCCTACGACAAAAGCAGAAGCAAAGTAAACAAAAATTGATGACCCCATTTACCTCACAAGAGCTTCGCAAAGGATTTTCTTCATTTGCAACTGGGGTTACAGTGATTACCTGCCTCGATGAAGAAGGCAAGCATCACGGCATTACGATCAGCTCGTTTAATACTGTCTCTTTAGAGCCCCCGCTGATTCTTTGGAGCCTCAAAAAACATTCACGCCTCATGCCTTGGGTCGAGGTTGGGAAAAAACATCTGATTCACGTGCTTGAACGCTCCCAAGAAAACTTAGCCATGCACTTTGCTACCGTAAAACTAGATCAATTTGTTGGTGTAGAGCATAAGCTGGCAGTCAGCGGTTTAACTCAAATTGACCATTGTGTCGCCTACTATGAATGCGAAACAACTACGGTGCATATTGGTGGTGACCACAACATCATTGTTGCTAAGGTGATTAACTTAAAAAATGATCCTGAAAAAGAGCCGCTGATTTTTGCTCGCAGCAAGTTTGTTGGTTTAGATTTCACCGAAACACACCCCAACTAATCTGCTTGAAAAGGAAATGCCATGCTGCGTTTATGGGGTCGTAAAAGTTCCATCAATGTTCAAAAAGTATTGTGGTGCCTTGCTGAGCTTGGCCTAAAAGAAAACGTCGATTTTGAGCGCATCGACGCTGGCCTTCACTTTGGGGTGAATCACACTCCCGAGTTTCTAAAATTAAATCCGAATGGCTTAGTACCCGCTCTACAAGACGATGACTTAGTGCTTTGGGAGTCCAATACGATCTTGCGTTACTTAATCCAACAATACGATCAAAAGAAACGATTCCCAACAGATACTTTATCTAAGTACGGATCTGAAAAATGGTTAGATTGGCAACTGACTACCTTATGGCCTCCATTGCGTGGCGCCTTCCTTGGCTTAACTAGAACGCCAGAAGCCGAGCGTGACTATGATGCAATCTACAAGCAATATCAAGCGACCAATCAATCACTTAAATTGCTGGATAACATTCTTGAAAAACAATCTTATTGTTCAGGCAAGCAATTTCACATCGGCGATATTGTGCTTGCTTTAGGTATTCATCGCTGGGTACTGCTAAATCAAGCCTTCCCTGAAAAAACCGGACCACGCGCCGAGCTTAAGAATATTGCTCGCTGGTTAAAACAATTAGAAACTGAAACTTGCTTTAATGATTTTGCTGATAAAGAACTTAATATTGTTAAATAAGACTTCTTCAGCTTGCACTTTTACTGTTGTTTAAATTTCTTCGCATGATGATCAGCGCCAATAAATAAATACATCGCAGGCACGACGAATAAGGTAAACAGGGTCCCAATAGAGAGCCCAGTAAAGATCACGATACCCATGGATTGACGGCCTGCGGCACCCGCACCCGAGGCGATCACCAAAGGCAACACACCCAATACCATCGCAGCTGTTGTCATCAAAATCGGCCTTAAGCGAACGCTACTGGCCTCAACGATTGCATCAAGCTTGTTTCGACCCTCAGCTTGCAATTCATTTGCAAACTCGACGATCAAAATACCGTGCTTACTAATTAAGCCCATTAGCGTCACCAAGCCTACTTGGGTATACACGTTTAGAGTGGTAAATCCTAGATTAATAAAGATCAGTGCGCCAAACAAAGCAAGCGGTACCGAAACCAAAATTACGATTGGATCTCGGAAGCTTTCAAACTGAGCGGCAAGCACTAGGAACACAATTAGGATGGCAAAGAACATGGTGACCAAAAAGCCACCTGACTCCGCCATAAACTGGCGTGATGGGCCGGCATAGTCCATGCTGTAACCATTCGGCGCAACCTCTTTCAAGGTTTGACGCATGAACTCCAATACGCCTTCCTCTGAAATAAATGGGGTTTTGACTCCAGAAATCGTAGCGGAGTTCAATTGTTGAAAGTGATTGATTGACTGGGGAACCACTTTTTGCTTAATAGTTGCAATAGTTCGAGCCTGAATCATTGCACCGCTTGGTGTGCGGATGTAGTAGTCCAAGATTTGATCGGGGTTTAAGCGGTCTACCTGTTTAACCTGAGGAATCACCCTATAAGAACGTCCAGAAACTGAAAAATAGTTTACGTAACCACCACCTAAAGCAGCTGATAAAGCGGAGCCCACCTGTTGTTGTGTCATACCTAATGCAGCCACTTTTTCTCGATCGATTACCAGTACATCTTGCGGCTTATCAATCTTTAAATCCGAATCCACAAAGAAGAAATTACCACTACGACGCGCTTTATCTAAAACTGCCTGAGAAACTTCATTTAACTGCTCGTAAGACTCTGTCGTATTGATTACCACCTGCACCGGTAGGCCCTGAGCACCGGGCAAGGCAGGGAACTGGAAAGCTGCTACGCGTGCACCAGCAATCGTATTCCACTTCGCCTGCATGTCCTCCTGAAACTTGGTGGCATTACGATTGCGCTCACCCCAATCTTTCAATAAGACACCGCCAAAACTACTGGTAGGGCTAGTGATTTGAAACATCTGCTCGTACTCTGCTTCAGCCCTCGATATTTGGTAAATTTGATCAGCATAAGTCTGCATTTGATTCACGGTGCTATTGGGAGGTCCAGATGCTTGCATCAGAACAATGCCTTGGTCTTCCGTTGGGGCAAGCTCTGCACGAGCAGTAGCGTACAAATACGCTACCCCGCCTAACAGGATTGCACCCATGACAATGATGACTTGCCAGGTACTCAATAAATCACGCAAGGTGCTTTGATAGCTGTGATGCACCTTATCAAAAATGAAATCGATCTTTTTTACCAAAGAAGATGTTTCTTGATCTTCTGTAAAGATGCGGGAACACATCATTGGCGATAGCGTTAACGCAATCAAGCCTGAGACAGCCACTGCGCTTGCAAGTGTAAAAGCAAACTCAGTAAATAAGGCTCCAGTTAAGCCCCCCTGAAATCCAATCGGGATATAAACCGCAATCAACACTACAGTCATTGCCAAAATAGGGCCGCCCAATTCGCGTGCGGCTATCAACGATGCCTCTAAAGGAGATTTCCCCTCTTTCATATGACGATCCACGTTTTCTACCACGATGATGGCATCGTCTACTACCAGTCCAATCGCCAGCACCAAAGCTAGGAGCGTAAGCAAATTGATGGAGTAACCTAGTACTTGCATCAAAAAGAAAGTACCAATCAAGGAAAGTGGCATGGCAATCACCGGGACGGCAACAGCACGAACGCTACCTAAGAAAAGGTAAATCACTACCGTCACAATGAGTAGTGCTTCAATCAAAGTTGAAACAACTTCATCAATCGAGCTGGTAATAAATTTGGTGGAGTCGTAAACAATTTTGCCCGTCATACCTACTGGCAATTGTTTCTGAAGATCAGGCACTACATCCCGAATGCGTTGCGCAACATCGAGTAGGTTTGCTTGCGGAGCGACCTTGATGGCAATAAATACGGATTTCTTGCCACTGAAAGCGACATTGGTGTTGTAGTCTTCAGAACCTAAAGTGACGGTGGCAACCTGATCCAGATAAACAATATTGACACCATTACTCTTCACAACCAACTTGCGAAACTCTTCTAAGGTATGTAAATCTGTACCGGCTACCAAATCAACAGCAACCATATCGCCTTTGGTACTGCCCACCGCTGATAAATAGTTGTTAGCGGACATCGCTGAATACACATCATCAGCGCCAACCCCAAGACCAGCCATTTTTTCGCGATCTAACCAGGCGCGTAGAGCAAATTTTCTTCCGCCAGTAATTTCGGCGTTTTGTACCCCCTCAACCGAATCTAATTTAGGCTTAACCACACGCAATAAGTAATCCGTAATAGCGTTATTTGGGATGTCATCGCTGTAAAAGCCCATATACATAGCAGCGGTGGATTGGCCTATTTGTACTGTCAATACAGGCTGCTGAGCCTGTGGAGGAAGCTGATTTTTGACTGCACTAATTTGCGTCTGAATCTGCGTTAGCGCTGCATTCGAGTCATAGTTCAGCTTCAAAGTAGCAATGATCGTTGAAACGCCACTGACACTAGTTGAGGATAGGTAATCGATTCCTTGCGCTTGGGCAATAGATGCTTCAAGCGGTTGCGTAATAAAGCCGGCGATGGTCTCTGGATCTGCGCCATAGTAAGCTGTCGTCACCGTCACAATCGCATTTTGCGTTTGTGGATATTGATTTACCGGTAGTGAACCAATCGCCTTTAAACCAAACACTAAAACGAGTGCACTCACAACCAGCGATAGCACTGGCTTGCGAATGAATATATCAGTCCAATTCATGAGCTACTTATTCCTGCGGCTTAGGA
>Ga0194037_1000906_pt1 | contig 22582 bp, 22 predicted proteins | sample JunL306m_MetaG_FD_148653 | JGI IMG/M metagenome (GOLD analysis project Ga0194037, IMG submission 148653) | Anoxic zone freshwater microbial communities from boreal shield lake in IISD Experimental Lakes Area, Ontario, Canada - Jun2016-L304-6m | ecosystem: Environmental > Aquatic > Freshwater >...
CGTGGCGGTGCTCAGGTAACCTACTGGGGACCGGGCAGTTGTCAGGTTTCCTGTACGACACGGACATATACTTCTTCTGGCGTGTACTAACAAGTAACCTTACAGTGATGAAACTAAGCCCCACTCGCAAGAGGGTGGGGCTTTTTTATATGAGGTTAATTCGGGGAGTTTTTTATGTGTAATTTCTGTTTCAAAATAGTTCCATTATGGCTGTTAATATTGCTAAACGTTTTCTGTACAGGTTGTACAAACGAGCAGCAGAGTAAAGAGACAAAATTTGTAAAATCTGCCGAGAATCACCTGCATAATGATCCTGCATCGGGTAAAGTTTCATCTTCCGGGGTGGTAGACCAGTCATTTGTCTTGTTGACAGCAAATAATCTTACAAATCAGGATCAAAATGCTGAAACCCATACACCACTCGACACGATAGTGTTCAGCTCTCAGGGACGTGGCGTGGCGTATATTGAGAAGACAAGTGATAAACAGCGGGTAGTGCATAATGGCAAGCCCGGAAACGATTATAGCAATATTTCACATCTGGCGATATCACCGGACGGTCAGCGTGTCTCGTACACGTATATGCTTGGTGACAAACTGCAGCAGATTTCCGATAGAGTTGGTGGCAGGCTTTACAATCGGGTGTTTACTGCGTTTTACAGCCAGGATAATCGCCATATTGCCTGTCTTGCCGAGAGTGTTGACACGAAGGCTCAGATACTACTGGACGGAAAGACAATTGAAGAAAGTCCTTCGGCAGTTAGTGCTAATGTTTATTTTGCTAATGATTCCTCAAAGCTTCTATACCACATTCATCCAATTGAAAAAGGTTCTCATGCCAGACTAGTTATTTTCGATATAAAGTCTGGAAAAAAGATATACAAGGAATGCCTGGACAATGAAGTCGTAATTAATAACGATAAGACCATGGTTGCCATTACGGTAATGGATGGGGAAAAACAGCGGGTTATGGTTTTAAACATCTCCGATGCTGATTCTGTTTCTCTATCAGCTTCTTACGATAAAATAGAAAATTTCTCGACACATATTGAGGGCACAAGCGTTGCTTTTACCGGCGTTAAGGCGGGTATTCGCTTTTTGGTGTTGAACGGCAAAGAGGAGCGAATTCCTGATAATTTGACTGTCATTGATACACCAGTAATCAGACCTGACCAAAAAGGGCTTGGTGTTATTATGGCAACGACTGAGCGTTACAACAGGCGCTTTACCTTCCATCAGGCGATGTATAAAAATACGGCACAGAAGAAACAGTATGATCAGATTAAAGAGTTAGTCTACAGCAGGAACAGTATCCCGGTGTTTGTAGCCATGCAGGGAGAAAAATATTGTATCGTAATGAATGGCATTGAAGGACCTTTCTTTGACAAGGTTGTTTCGCCGGTATTCTCCCCAGATGGCAGCAAGCTTGTGTATCGGGCCCGTAATGGAGAAAAGCGTTTCGTTGTAGTTACAGATGTGGAATCGAAGCAAATCCGTCGTCACCCTGAATATGAGATGGCATTTGCGACTGAATTCACTGCCGACGGTAAATCAGTTGCATACGGTGTGAAAGAGGGGAACCAGCTTATGTGGAAGGTGGAAAAACTGTAATGGCTGATGACAATATTCCTTCTTATAATGATGAGGCAGAAACGTTTCCACTGGAACCGCGATATCACCCGGTTAACAGATTGGTACGTAAAATATATGATTTTCTGGCTTCGGTTAAGCTTGCCATTGCACTGCTGATCACAATTTTAGTCAGCTGTCTGAGTGGAGTGACACTCTACAGGGGTGATCAGGCAACTGAAATGATCTTTGGCACGCTCTGGTTCAACGGACTGCTTGTACTGCTGGTGACAAATACCGCCTGCTGTTTTTTCGGCAGGATGTGGAGACGAAAAATAACGGTTATTACTTTCGGCATGATTTTGTTCCACTTGAGTTTTGTTGCCATGTTTTTAGCGATTGTTTTTAACAGCCTTTTTTATTTTGAAGGATTACTCAGGCTGACGGAGGGGGAGACGCTTTCCAACCGAGATCCGAAGAGTTACGATGTTTCACGGCATGGCCTGTTTTTCTCCTATTCACGGCTTAAAGGTGAAACAACATTGCTGCAGGTGCATCGGGGATTTAAGGTTGATGGTGTTGATAAGCTGATTGCTTACGATATATCTGTTGCAGAAGGGGGAACTTCAAAAAACGGAACCATTTATATTAACAATAAATTTCCCTACAAGGGCGTTGAGTACATTCGTGACAGGGAAGGTTTTTCTCTGCTGACCATTGTTAATGATAAACAGGGGAAAGAGCTGTTTGGAATATTTATCCCACTGCAGAGTATTAAACAGAACGATGATATTCTCTATACGACTGGTAGCAGGTTCAAGCAGGGTGCAATCAATTTTCCGCCAGAAAAGGGAAAAGACTCTTTTTTTGATTTACAGTTGAGTTACCTTATGGACAACCAGCCGGGAAAAGACCGTAATGGAAGGGTAAGATTCCAAGTCTGGCCAGTGCAATCAACGCAAGCAGGGCATACTGGCAATCTTCCTGCCGGTGGCACTATGGGAGCAGGACATACCGACGGTAATCCTCCGGCGGGCGGCGGTAGCATGCCGACGACCGGTACCGGGCACACCGGAAATATTCCTGCCGGTGGCATGATGCCGATGGGTGGGGTAGTACCTACAGAGAAACCAATGGCTGACGGCACCGTGAATATTGCCGAGAAATTATCCTTCGGTGATTATCAGCTGTTTGTACCGGAAGTCCGTTACTGGGTCGGGATGAACGTACTCTATAACCCGGGGAAACCTTTTGTGTTGGCAAGTCTGCTGGCAGGATTGGTGGGGATCATTATTACGATGGTCGGGCGGATGACAAAAAAACAGCGTTAATTGGCAGTGTGGTAAAATATTCGCGATAGACCGAGATTTCAAAAACCTCGGAGGTCTTGTTAATATGGCTTCCTACTTGTTTTCAACCGCACAAGATCAATAAAGGTTTCATAAAGATGCCGGAGTCTAACCTTTGACTCACCTTTTACCCGTGGCTGGCAGTGAACAGTCACTTCCCGGATTCTGTAATGTAATAAGCTTACAGCCTGGAAAATTTCTGCATCTATGGCAAAACCGGTTGAAGTCAGAGACAGTTTTCTTACCATTGACGATCTCAGTAATTTAAACGGGCAGCCGACATCATTGAAGTTTGCTCCGGCTACAATGGAAACAAGAAAATTGTATATTTTTGAAATAATGAACCGGGCTAATCCCTCTTTGCGACCAATTCTGACCCCGGCCATGACATCATAATCGGCATAGCACGGCAGGAACGCTCTCAATTCTGCAATATCAATCTGCAAGTCAGCGTCCATCATCAGAATCCACTCCATGCGGGCCTGCTCAAAACCCGAACGTAATGCCGCACCTTTGCCCAGATTATGCGGATGAAAAAACGCTCTGATTCTCCCGTCTTTTTCAATAAGAGCGCTAATTAGGTCCCTGCTGTTGTCCAAGCTCCCGTCATCAACAAGAATAATCTCAAACTCAGACACAGTATCACTCATGCCATTAATGACCATAGTTACCGCATCGACGATATTTTCGCCTTCATTGAAACAGGGGATGATTATGCTGACATTCAAAAGAGGGGTTCCTGTAATAGTTGCATTCAGATTAATGAGTCATTGTCTAGCGAAATAAAGCGGCATCTTCTTCTGTCCCCCTGATGATAATTACAAGGTCGGAAGAAATTTTCCCCGACTTCAGCTTTTCGGCAATCTGCTGCAGTTCCTCATGAGACCAGATTCTCGGTTCCACAATGATCAATGATTTCTCTTCAACGTGTGAAAACTTTGAAAGCGGCATTACATATACCCTTCCATCGTCAAATACTCCAATATATCCCTCGGGTGTTGCCCGCATTATGTTACGTGATGAGAGAACTTTATCTATTTCCTGCCAAGCGTTGTCAGGGGGGATATGTGTGATTCTGCGAAGTATGCTCTGATGCAGTGCGAGTTCGGTGACGTTTGCTTCTTTTGAATCTTTTGATTCATGCGCGTTCAAATAACGGGTAAAACAGATTGCCATGCGCCCCTTAAATCCGCCCGATTGCCAGGTTTGGAGAATCTGGTCGACTGTCTGCAGCGAGATTACCTTCGGAGAGGTAGCATACACGCGCCGTGACGGTCCGTAGAAATAGAGAAAAATCACAACTGCGAAAGAGAAAACGGTGATTCCGACAAGTATTGCTATATTCCTGGCAAACATCAGAAAACCTTAGTCAAATCGGATAAGGATAATATCGTCCGGTAAAAAGAGCTCGGAACCCAAAAGCCGGAGGAAACCGGGAAAAGATAGCATCCGGACACGAGGATTGTCAGGAGGAACAGGGCAGTTACTTCAGTCTCAGACTGATACTTTCTGGCAAGTAAAAATACTGCATGTGCTAAAGCGAAATAAGCGAACGGGAGCACAGCCAGAGCGGAGTAACTGTTTATCTGTCTGTTTACCAGGAAGAAAAGGACATAGCTTGCGGCAAATAAGGTAGGTGCGAGAAACCATTTGAAATTGCGCTGTGTTGCGGAATAGTACAGGACGACTCCTATGGCAGGCAGTACCATCAATCTAAAGAGCGGGTTGTTGATTTCTAAAGTATACCGATTCAGGTTGCCGTCAGAATTGAGATGATGACCGAAGGAAATCGGCTTGACAAACCATTCCCACGGTTTACCCCCCCTGGCAAGAATTTTCTCGTGTGAAAAACTGAAATGGTTATTAAAAAGCCAATAAGCATCCCATCTGAACTGCAAAAACTCTAACATGTTATAGCCGCGACCGAACCAGAAAACATAAGACAGAAGATATACTGCTATAGGCAATTGCCCAAGTTTAATAATAAACTCAAGGAATATGAGAGTTCTGCTGCCGCTGTTTCGCTGACATTCACGATAAAACGCATACGCAATCATGACCGGGATAGCAAAAACGAAATATGCTTTGGTTGCTATAGTCAACCCCATTGCAATACCTGCTAGTGTCAATGTATAGCGGTTATTTTCGGTATACTCTAGCAGGAGGTACATAAATAGAAGGAAAAAAAAGACGACCGGGGTTTCAATCATTGCGGTGCGACAAAAGTGTATGTGAAACGGGTCACATGCTAACAAAGATGCTGCGAGAACCGATATGCGACTTTCTGAAAAGAGCCGTTGGGCTATAAGATAGACCAACAGGATAGAAGCGATGCCCAGCACAACACCACTTATTCTCCAACCTACGGCGTTGTCACCGAATATTTTAATGGTGCTGGCAATTATGAGGCTGTTTACCTGCGGGTATCGCCATTCAGACGTAGACCCGAACTGTACAAGGCTTTTTGCCGAGGGAACAATCAGTAATTCGTCACCAATATACTCCCCGTAGTCAAAGGTCCCCCAAAAACGGAATACGGATGACACTACGAGTATAACGGCAATCATTTTCCAGTCCAGGGCTTTCATGTACTGCTCCGAGCAGCAGGGATACGGCAAGATTTTTTCGCTGAAAATTCATAAATTTATACAGTCAAAACAGTGTAAGGTCAACATTGAAGTAGAGCGATAAATAGCGTTTCGAAGTAATTACAGAAGAATTCAAATGCAAAATTATCCGCTTTGGTGTTGATTGATGGCCTGATTTGCTTTATGTTGCCACGTTAGTTCAAGAACACGTAACGTTTTGATTTGAACGAAAGACGATGAGAGTATTCGTTATTTTTTTAAGAGGAGTTTGTATGAAACCTGAATTGATGATCTTTTGGACAGCGGTTGGTCTGTACGGGGTGAGTGCCTTCAGTTACATTTTCGGCATGATTGCCAAACAGGATAAGTTATTCAGTTTCGGCTTCTTTACGGCGTGCGCAGGTTTCATTCCCCATGTTGCCGTCATTGCCGTACGCTGGTCGGCTACCGGCATAAGTCCATTCATTTCCACATCGGAATCGTTGACCCTAGGCGTGTTTATGACGCTGCTGCTGTTCCTGATCTTCCAGTTCAGCACAAAAAAAGTGCGCCCGCTGGGGGTTTTGATAATGCCGGTTTCTTTTGTCCTCATGGGTTGGGCTGGTACGCTAGCGAAGGAGGTTTCTGCTTCGCTTGCACCGGCACTGCAGAGTGCCTGGCTCTGGGTGCACATCGTCGGAGCTTCGGGAGGGTTTGCCGCTGTTCTGATCGCCGCCGGCCTGGGACTACTCTATCTACTGAAAGAAAAGAAAGATGGTGGTGTGTATGACAGGCTGCCTGATTTGTCGGCTCTGGATATGCTTTCATATCGTTTTGTCTCCGGCGGCTTCATAATGTACAGCTTTATGATGGTGTCCGGTTGTTTCTGGGCCAATCAGGTTAAGGGAACCTATTGGAACTGGGATCCGGTTGAGGTCTGGTCACTGGTGTCATGGCTGACGTACGGAATTTATCTGCACCTGCGGATTACCTTCGGCTGGCGCGGCAGAAAAGCGGCGTGGTACGCACTGATCGCCCTGTTTGCCATGATTATCAGCTACTGGGGGATTCCGTTCACGGCGGAGACATTCCATAGTGGATTCAGGATTGAGCATTGATAATTGATAGTAATGGAGACGTGATGTGATCAGTCGCATTCTTCTGTTACGATTTTTTTCAGCTACTCTGATAGTGTGTGCAGGGTGCGACAAGGGTGTTACAAATCCCCAGGCCTCAGCTCTGCACATCGCAGATAAGACCGTTCTTTTGGCGACAATCGCCGATGAAGGGAATCCGCAACCGGTTGCCCCATCTCTGGGGATGGGGCTTCACACTCCGCAGGCAACCCCCGTTCAGCCCCTATTCAGCAAACTGGGGGGCGGAGTTGCATACAGCATTGATAAAAACGATAAAAGCTATGTTGTCCATAATGGCCGTGCCGGAGTAGCTTATGATGCTGTCGGTTCCATAGCCTTAAGTCCCGATGGTAGCCGCGTTGCGCATGGCGCTCTGAGTGGCGGAAAATGGCGCATGGTGATTGACGGCAGCGAAGGAACCCCTTTCAGTACGGTTAAATCCCCACTCTTCAGCCCGGATGGCAAACATGTCGTCTATCAGGCGATGTCAGGCGAAAAATGGTTTCTCGTCGTGGACAGTACTCCGAACGCCGGCACCGATACACGAATTCTCGATCATACATTCAGTGGCGATTCCGCCAAAATTGCATATATTGATGACGCTGATGACAAAAACAGAGGGCGACTGGTTATCAGTGACCTTTCTTTTTCCCGTCAGGCGGTCGTCAGTTCTGGCGTGTCCCGGATGATTGTGAATCAGAACGGTTCACGGATTGCCGCAATTACACAGCGTGGCAGCAATCAGCATGTCGTCACCTGCAGCTTTGATAGACCTGATGCAGTTATCAGCGGGTCGCCGTACCGAGCTGTTAATAATCTCATCTTTGCCCCGGATGGTACTGCTCTTGCGTACAGTGCTGAACGAGACAGCGGCCACGTTATGGTTTTTGCAGATCGGGAGGAGTTGCTTCCGGGGAACATCGTGGGGACTCCTGCAATACGTCCGGATTTAAAAGGAGTGGGCACCCTTATTGCCAAGGGGGGGCAGTTTTTTTTTCATAGCTGTTTTCTTGAAGAGGGAAAGAACGGGCAGGGGTATGATGAGGCAGAAGGGCTCACCTATACGGTGGATAGCGGTGTGTATGCGTTTGCAGCTCGCAGAGGTAATGTCTGGTTTATTGTCATAGGCGGAGTTGATGGAACGGGATTTGATCGGGTGGTTTCGCCGAAGTTCAGTCCGAATGGCGCTTGCCTCGTCTATCGTGCCCGAAAAGATGGCAAAAGATTCGTTGTTATTGCAAAAAAAACGGGGAAAATCATCAAGCAACTCCCAGCATTTGAACAGATATTTGATGTCGGGTTTACTGCCGACGGGAAGTCGGTTGCCTATGGAGTTAAGGATGGTCAAAAACTTATGTGGCGGGTTGATTCGTTATGAGTCGTATATCTGTTATATATTTTTTTGTGGTTCTTGCCTGCTGTCTTGGTGCCCGCAGTGTCTGTGCGGAACTTCTGCTCCCGGTCTGCAGCAACCGTACAATTAATGAAGTGACGAAGCGGGTCGGCTGTACAGTGGGCGATCCCAAATGCTGGCTCTCAAAAGGGGGCTTTTGCACTGATTACGTTCAAAAAAAGCTGCTCCTTGATCGACCCGACCAGAAGGTGTTATGGGTACCAGTGCAGTCGGGAGACGTGAGAAAAGGGGATATTGCGGTGTATAATTCGATCCCTCACTATGCATATGTTGAGCGTGTTGTACGAGACAAACAGGGGAAGTCGGTTGCCATCGATGTTTCGGAGTATAATTTCGGCGATTGTATGGTTGATGAGCAGGTCATGGTTACGGATAAATATAAAAAGGTGAACAAACGTTCAGCTGTCCCTCTGAACGTTGTGGACGGCGGGTTTATCAGGAACAGTCGCTAACAGGGGACGTAACTTGAAAATATGAAAACTCCGTGTATACTGAACACGATCGATGTTACTTTACGTCAAGAGGGGTGTCACGCCATGATCAAATCCGGAATAATTGTTACGTGTGGTGTTTTTCTGCTTCTTTCAAGCGGTATTGCGTGCGCTGCCGAACCTGCCGCCAAGAAGGACAAGGCCCCGGTGATTGGGCTGGTTCTGGTAAAGGGGGGCTGTTTCCAGATGGGTGATGTATTCGGCGGCGGAGATAAGGATGAACTGCCTGCCCATGAAGTCTGCGTCAAGGATTTTAATCTGGGAAAATACGAAGTTACACAAGAGCAGTGGCAGAAGGTTATGGGAGATAATCCCTCTGAATTTAAGGCGTGCGGCGGCAACTGTCCGGTAGATTCGGTCAGTTGGGATATGGCGCAGGAATTCATCAAGAAGCTGAATGCCCTGACCAAGAAAAAATACCGGCTTCCTACCGAAGCGGAGTTTGAGTTTGCTGCTCGAAGTGGCGGAAAGAATGAAAAATGGGCCGGTACAAACGATGAAGCGACGCTGGTTGAGTATGCCTGGTATGACAAGAACAGTGGCGAAACGACACATCCGGTCGGCCAGAAGAAGCCGAATGGTCTTGGGTTGTATGATATGGCCGGGAATGTGAGGGAGTGGTGTCAGGACCAATACCATGACGGATTCTACGCCATGAGCCCCAAGAATAATCCCGAGTCTTCTGAAGGACGTGTGGCGGTTGAAAACGATCCACAAAAACAGCATGCTCAGCGTGGCGGTGGCTGGCATAATGACAGTAACCTTAACAGGACTGTAGCACGTCGCCACAATACCCCTGATTCGGTGTATTCTGCCTGGGGATTACGACTGGTGCTCCCTGTAAAATAGCTTCAAAAATGTAACGCAGAAATTTGGTATACGGCGAATGGTCACATGGCCATTCGCCGTGAATGATTTTGAGAAGCCTTTATTGCCGTTCATCGAAGCCATTTTTTTCGCTTATTATCCATACCGGCCGCCCTTTTACCTGCTCGTAAATTCTTCCGATGTACTCTCCAACAATGCCTACGCAGATAAGTTGAATGCCCCCCATAAAAAAAATGGCCGTGACCGTTGTTGCAAAGCCGGGGACAGGTGCTATTCCCAGCTTTGCTGAAAAATCGATAAAAATACGTTGGATGAGCGTAAGAAATCCGAATAGAAAAGCAAAAGTGGCAACAATAAAGCCAAAATAGGTGGTAATCCTTAGAGGCAAGGTGCTGAAAGAGAAAATTCCATCAACTGCCAACTTAAAAAGTTTACGGTAGGTGTATTTCGGCTCACCGGCTGCGCGGGCGCTTCTCTCGTAGACGACGCCGATCTGCTTGAAACCTACCCACGCCCTTACCCCGCGAATAAACATGTTCTGTTCAGGCATCTTATTAAGCAGGTCAATGACTTTTCTATCAATAAGGCAAAAATCTCCTGAATCAAGCGGGATCTGAATATTTGCCACCGATGCCAGCAACAGATAGAAGATTTTATATAAGGCCCGTTTAAAAATATTTTCTTTTCTCTTTGCCCTTACGGCATATACCACCTGAAATCCTTCTTTCCACTTCTCAATGAATCGTCCAATTGCTTCAGGAGGATCCTGTAGATCAGCATCAATAAGAACAGCGCAGTCTCCTTTTGCATGGAAAAGGGCAGCAGATAATGCGGCCTGGTGACCAAAATTTCGGGAAAACCTGATGATCTTCCAGCGCTGGTCCCTCAGCGAAATCTCTGTAAGTAAATCCCAGCTGGCGTCAATAGAGCCGTCGTCAACTACGACCACTTCATACGAATCAGGCAAATGGCCAACGGCTGAGCTTAGACGCTCATAAAGCACTGGAATTACGGCTTCTTCATTGTAACAGGGGATTACTATCGATATCATTGAGCAGCCGCCTTTTACCGGAATTAAACGTTTCCTAACGAATTATGATGTCTTTGCTTTTGAGAATGAATCGGTATGGCGTGACATTAACCGTTTTGTGCGTGGCAAGCGGGTAAAGATATATGTTCCAGGTCAGGGTGAGGGCAAGTGCCGCATAATAAAACCTAATTCCATAGCGCTCGGCACAGTGTGAAACCGTGTATGCTATTGCCGCAAATGCGTATGGAAGCAGCGGCGCAGCAGAATAGAGGAACGCAGGCCGTTTGACGAACAGGTACATCATATATGTCCCGCAGAAGAACAGTGACGGCAGGGCTAACGTAAGCGATTTCCTGCGAGCCGCAATAACCAGAAGAACAATTATTGAAGGAATGGTGAGTATCCAGACCGGCAGATTATTTCCGGCCAGGATAAATTGACCAGTACCGTTTCCAAAGTAGTGCCCATCTCCCACCACGATTGAGCTGGTAAACCATTCACCTGCTGACAAATGAGAAATAAATACCAGGCCGGTTTGATAGTTGTCCAAAGTGTATTGTTGCATCGAGGTAAATACGTTGGAGACGAATTCGATAAAATCGGTAAATGTATAGCCCCGGCCAAACCAGTTATAAAATACCAGCGTGTAGACAGATAGCGGGATAAACAGGTAGGCGCTGGATATAAAAATAACGCTGCCTGGAGAGCGATAGTTTTTGTTTTCATACAGGGCAAACAGAATCAGCAGAAACCAGGCCGGGAAGTAATACCATTTTGTGGCCATGGCACAGCCCACACAGAATGCGGAAAGCATGAGCCAGGAGCTGCGCTGCTTGTGCCATACGAGCAGGACAACCGCAGCAAGAAAGAATGTAGAACAATAGATCTCTTCGAAGGCGTGGCGTGAAAGCATAATGTGGAGAGGGTCTGTAGCGATGAGCATTCCGGCAAATAGAGCGGTTCTTTGACTTCCACTGGTTCCAAGGGCAAACAGAAAGGTTAATGCGGCTATTATTGAACCGAAAAAGATAGTGGGTACACGCCACCCGTAGGGGTTATCACCAAAAAAATGTAAAGAAATATAAGGGATTATCTGCTTGAGCGGAGGATGTTCCCAGTGAGCCGGTTCAAACTGGCCGTTGTGCCAGTAATTGACAGCTGCCTGTCCAATCAGGGCTTCGTCGATATGCGGATACGCAGGATTCATGCAGTCATAAAAACGGAGAGAAAGGGCGGTCAGAAACACCAGCGCGAGCAGAGCAGCGGCGCGATTATTCATCATTTGACACCTTCGAATATAACCACAATGTCACTGGATATTTTGTTTTGCTCTAGCAGTCCGAGCGCTTCATCGCTCTTGAAGAGGCGTTTGTTAATATAGACGAGCGACTCTTCCGGGATACGGGGGAGCGTCGACGGAGTAACCGCGATAAGAGGGATACCGCTCTGATTGTACAGGTAAAGACCCTTTGCCAGATCGGATGCTTCGCGTATCGGGCGGATAAATTTTTGTCGTCGAAAATCGTTCCACTCCATTTCCGGAACGATAAGATATATTTTGCGGATAATGTTCTTAATTATGGAGTATTCGATAAGGTTCGTTTTTGTCAGTTGCGGGATGCCGTTATAGGAAATCAGCCCCATGTTATGCGGGTAACTGTCAAAAAGGATCAGAGTTCTCCCGGATACGTTGCTCTCTTTCCAGATGTAGTATGCTTTTTCGGGTACACCAATAGTGTGCACATTTTTTCCTGAAGCAAATATCCTGCTGTTCTCTCCGTGCCTGCTGACAAAAAGCATACTGCAGATAAACAGGATGCAGATTGCAAGAGTATAAGCTGTCTTGTGTTTGAGCATTGATATTTCTCGTTATCCTGTCGCTGATTGAGTACCATGAATACAATAGAGTCGTGGTTGTGTTCAATATTTATCCTGAAACCAATTACACTTTTGACGGCGAACGTCGAAACAAATTGACAGATTGAATGGATATGGGCATAAAAATGAAGTCGTTTTCGAAAAATATCTCGAATGTCAGGGTGCAGAAAAAATAGCAACGAAAAAAAATTGAAGTTCAGGAGATAGTGTGTGCGAATTTTTTTGATAGTTTTTCTCAGTACGATTTATTTTGTAACAGTTCCTGTGATTGAAGGTGAAGCTGCAACGGAAAAGTCTCGGGGTGTATTTCAGTTCCATGGCAGTGGAACTCCCATTACGCCCGGTGATCTTGCCGCCGGGGATTCCGGTCTCGCAAAGGTTCTCAAGGCGGCCAAGTTGCCTCATTTTCAATCAAAGACTTTCGGGGAAGCGATTGATGGTTACCGTTTTTTTTCAAAAAAAGAGTGGAAAGAGACCGCCTCGACAAGAGGCAAAATTTATGTCGATTTTACCGGATGGTTTAAAAAACCTTCTTTTGATTTCAGTTCGATAAAAAAGGGCATTTCAGCACAGGGAGTCGGGATAAAATTTCTGGTAACCCCTGATGGCGCGTATGGTGTTGTGATGGTGTCGCAGGTTGAACTCAAGACAGACGGAAATATTTACAGTACACCAATGCCCGATATCAGTGCGGTTCTAAAAAAACTGTATGGAAATGAAGAGATCAAGTTTTAACCAGGTTACTTCTGCTGACGGCCTACTTTTATAGTATTTATCTCCGCTACCGCACTCAATGCGTAGGCGTTGGCAGGATCAAGCGCAAGAACAGCCTGATACTCTTTTAAGGCATCTTGCAGTTTTCCTCTGGTTCGCAGAGCAAAAGCATAATTATTTCTGAACTCCGTGGATTCGGGACGGAATTTTACTGCTTCTGTAAACGCTGATATTGCCCGCTCAAAATCACCAAGCTCGCCATAGCTTGTACCGATCTCATTAAACACTTTCGCATACATCTCCGCATTGAAAGCACAGAGCTTGAGAACTTTCAAAAACATAGGTATCGCTTCGGCGTGCTGCTGTCTTGCTTTATACACAAGCCCCATATTGTAGTAGGCTTCAATGTAGTCCGGTTTCAGTTTGGCTGCCTGCTGATATTCCCGCAGCGCCTTATCCATCTCCTGCCGGTAGTAATATCCTATGCCCAGTATGAGGTGAGGGCGCGGTTTTGCAGGGCTATTCTTGACAGTGTCCCCCCAGATCGAGGGCCAGTCGTGCCAGACATTGTTGCGGGCAAAGGTGGCTGATGTCAGTGCCAGTACCAGAATCACTGCACATGAAGTTGCCGCACTCCTGATGTCCTTTATTTTTGACGAGAGGTGATTCAACCCCACCGCAGAACATGAGACCATGAAGAGAAAAAAACCGAACGACGGCAGATAGAGCCGGTGCTCGAAGATGACATCCTGAATGGTGATGATACTTGACTCTACAGAAAGGGTGATAAAAAACCAGAATATGCCGAATGATGCCAGACGGTAGAGGGGTGCGTCGGGGATAGTAAGTTTTTCTGGCTGAGATTCGTCTTCTTCTCCCTCGGCAGGGGCTGCCGAGACCCTGCTTGATTTAATGAACAGATACACTGCCAGAGAGAACAGCAGCAGCAGTGCCAACAGGGAGATGCATGTTTTGGGCTCTGCCAGGGAGTGATTGAGTGGATAGTCGTAGTCAAGAGTCTGTCGTACGGGAAGTATCAGCAGGCGGAGATAGGTGAGGATGACGCTGAACTGGGTAAAAAGGTACTCCCAACGAGTTACTCTGATGACGTTGTATGCCGGGGAGGTAACATCAGACAGCAGGGAACCACCTGACTGGATCAGTGGGTTGATGGTTGAAAAGACGGTATAGGGGATGATCACGATCGTCAGCAGCAGCGGAGCCATCTGAGCAAACAGTCTGCGTCCGGGCCAGCCAAAGAACGCATATTCATAGAGCATGATAATCACTGGCAGGGTAAAGGCGATTTCCTTGGTTTTCATGGCAAGTATGGCGGCCACAAATGACACTACAAACCAGGGGGACGCAATCCTGCGCAGAAAAGCAGCCGATTCTGTGTAGTCAAGACGCCAGCGAACGTAACAGACAAGAGCTGTCAGATACAAGAGTGTACAGAGCGATGTCAGTCTCTGGACAATATACGTGACCGCCTGGGTTTGTACCGGATGGCTGACGAACAGCAGGGCGACCACAAAAGCAAACAGGCCGATCTGCGCCTCTGAAAAATTCTTTTTCAGGTGTGGTGTGCTGAGGGTGAGGCGAGTCAAGGCGTACACCATCTGAGCATTTATGATGTGAATGACAAGATTGACAATGTGATAACTGGTGACGTCAAGGCCGCTCAGTTGAAAATTAAGGGCGAAGCTGAGATAACCAAGTACGCGATTGGGCAGAAACCTGTAGCCTCCTTCGAGGAAGTTGCTGATACCGTGGACGCCCTGGTTCAGTTGGATCGATCCTTCATCATCAAAGAGAAACGGCACATTGAATGTGTTGGAGTAAGCGATCAGGCCGAGTATGATCAGAACAAAAATCTGCAGTTCGGGGCTTTCGAGAAGACGGCTCTTTGTGTCTGCTGTTGCAGTCTGAACGGGAGTGTCAACCGCTTCGGACGTTCTGGCAGCGACGGTGCTTGATTTACGCTTCTTCATTTTTATGCTGCTGCGAGTGTGCAGCGTCCTTTCCGAGTCGATCAAGTTCCGTTCGTAACAGGGCATTATCCTGAACGAGGTTTTTTATCTGGTTGGTGAGCCTTGATATTTTAATGGAAAACTGTACGGATATCAGCATGAGAAAGATGATTGAGCCGATAAACAGGGTGGTGGTCGGCAAGCCGGCACCGATGAAACGGGTCAGTGCTTCCAGCCAGTCATATCTGATGACGAGAGCAAACATTACGATGCTGGTGGCAAGCCAGAGAACGGAATACTCCTCCCGAAGCATCCGTCTGCGGACCATATCAATGGCGGTCGCAAAGATGACCACACAGATGATGAGCGCGAAAATCTGCTGGCGCAGAGGCATGTGTTATCTCCGATCGGGCTGCTCGCCGCGCAGCAGTGTGACGAAAATGGAAAGAAGCATCTTGAACATATAATAGAGCGGTCTCAAGCCGCTGTGCATGGTGGCTCCACTGCTGCTGAACATGCACACCGGCACCTCGCTGACCCTGAAACCGGCCAGGTGCAGGGTGATAAGAACATCGGCGTCCGGATAGTCGTTCGGGAAGGCGTCGCTGGTAAAAAAGCGGATCACGTTACGGTTAAAGGCCTGGTAGCCGGATGTTGAATCGGTTATCCGCATGCCGGTTCGCCATGATACAAGTACTCTGAAAAAAGCCATGCCCATGGCTCGAGCCCATCCCGGTTTATAGCTGCCTCCACCAAGAAAACGGGAACCAAGGGCAAAGTCTGTCTCGCCGGCCAGCACCGGTTTAAGCAATTCGGGAATACAGCCTGGATCGTGCTGACCATCGGCATCGATCTGGACGATATAGTCATAACCGTTGGCGAAGGCGTATTTGTAGCCGGTCTGAATGGTTACTCCATAGCGCATATTGAAGGGGTGTGAAATTACTGTGGCACCGGAAGCTTTGGCGATCGGTGCAGTTTCATCGCTGGAACCATCGTTGACTACGAGAATATCATAGTCCGGAACAACACGCCGGATATCGGCAATGACTCCGGCAATGCAGGCGGCTTCGTTAAAAGCAGGTATCAGAACGAGGATTTTCATGGCGCGCGATACTAGCACAGCTCTAAAGGCATTACCAGAGCGGGCTTATGTTTGCGGTATGCTCCTGACCAGGGATTGAAAACCATTCCAGAATGCTTTCACGAGAGTCGGTCGCTGTACCAGTCGCATGATATAGTCAGCCGCAACAAGCGGTCGAAAATAAAAGCGCTTGATCATTTCCTTCTGGGCGCGTTCAAGATGTTCTCTGGTCAGGCCGTGCGGTACAAATACGGCGTTAAGCAGACTCATGTTTTCCCAATTGGAATCGAAGGTTCCGAATTCAGCGGCACGCTCATACAGTTCGGATCCGGGAAACGGTGTCATGAGTGAGACACTGATGTCATTCAGAGGAAGTTCAAGGGCAAACTTTTGTGTCATGCTGAGTGTGTTCTCTGTTTCTCCGGGGTGGCCGATGATAAAAAATCCTTTGGTTTTGATACCGGCCTTTCTGCTGAGTCTTACAGCATGGCGCACCTGATCCAGCGAGATACCTTTGTTGACGAGGTTGAGGATGTCCTGGCAGCCACTTTCAATTCCGAAGCTGATCTGCCAGCAACCCGCCCGACGCATCAAGTCCAGGTTTTCGGCGCTGACATGATTGACGCGGCCCAGACAGGTCCAGGTTATGCCCAGTTTCAATGAGATGAGCTGTTCACAGATTGATACCAGACGCTTTTTAAAGGTAATGAACGTGTCGTCTTCAAAGCTGAATTCTCTGATGCCGTAGCGTAGATGGAGTTCTGTCACCTGTTTGACGATGTACTCGGCGCTGTGAGCATGGCCGCTTGAGCCGAAAACAGATCTGTCGCAGAAGATACAACTGTTGGGGCAGCCGCGCGACGAGACGAGTGTTGCGGCGGGGAGGCTCTTAACTTTGAAAGGTGCCGGCAGATACCGTTCAGGAAATCCTTCAAGAAGCTCCCAGGCGGGAAACGGCAGAGAGTCAAGACTGGCAATCAGTGGGCGTCGCCCGGTATCAATCAGATCGCTACCGCTTCTACAGATGATTCCTGAAACGCTTGAAAGGTCTGAGCCGTTCTGCAGTGCCAGGAGCAGTTCTGCGATGGTTGCTTCACCCTCGCCGACAACTGCGATATCGAGAGCCGGAAAACGGGTCATCGTATCCCGTGGAGCAGCCGTTACATGAGGTCCGCCGGCAATAATGACCACATCAGGGAAGAGGCGTTTAACTGCCTCAGCAAGCGAGTTGGCATTACCGATCGCCAGCGTTGTCGAAGAAATTCCGATGATGTCCGGTGTGAGCTTCTCGATGTGATACAGCAGCTCCGGTTCCGACAGGTTCAATGCGGAAGCGTCGATCACAGAGCATTCAAATCCCTGTTGCCGCGCCACCGCAGCCAGCATCAGGATGCCAAGCGACGGAGAAGAGCTGCCACCGCCGGCAAGGGAGCCGTAACGCTTTTCCAGGCTGAGCGGGGGGGTCGTAAAAAGTATTTTAAGCATGACAGATTCTCATTTCAACAACCCATAGATCCGCTTTGTCCGAAAACCATACATCCGGTGAATCAAAACGGCCAGTTTACCGCGCAGTCCTAACCCGGCTGAATGCTGGGTTGCCGTAACAGCAACGGCATTGATGCCGTCAAACGTGCGGGTACTGCTTTTCGCTTCCGGATGTACCCGTGAGTCAGCAAAGTACGAAGTCGAAATCTTCGGCGCTGTAATCCGGGCGAAATGCAGAAACAGATCGTAATCCATATCCATATCCCGATCAACATCGACGCCGCCAACGGCATCCCACAGCATGCGATTCCAGAATACCGCCATCTGCGGGATATATGGCTCGGTCAGGAGCTTGTAGATTGAGAACGTGCGTCCGCGCCAGTTCTTATACGCCACAATCGGCCGGAAGATCTGCTTCCCTGCGGCATTAATAATGCCGCATCGTCCATACAGCCAGCGCGGTTCAGTTGAATTGAGATACGCTGCTGCTTCTTTGAGCGCACCGGGGTAATAGCGGTCATCAGAATTGAGCCATGCCAGGACGGTGCCGCGAGCCAGCGCCATGCCGCGGTTTATCGCGTCAGATTGGCCCTTGTCGGGGGCAAAATGAAGAATCAGTGCATCGCCGTATTCCTCTTTCAAGCTCCCGAGTATTTCTCGTGAACCATCAGTGGAACCGGGATCCATGACGATCAACTCTACCGCAACATCGCGCTGGTCAAGAACCGAACGCACCGCTTCTTCCAGATAGTTCGCCTGCTGATAGCAGGGCATGATGATTGATATGGTGGGGGAAAAAGGCATGGTACTCACTTCCCGGCGCCGGTTTTTGTCGTACCTGCTACCCCGGCAATAATCTTCAGAGCCGGCTTGAGCGTCTCGCTCCACCCGAATTGCCGGGCAGAGGCGCAAACATCGGTATGAAACCCGGGTTGTTTTGAAATCAGATCAAGATACCCGGCACACAGCTTTCCCCATTCAATCGGATCTGACGAATCGATCAGCCGTCCAGACTGATCGCTAACAAACTCCTGAATACCGCCGCTGCGATGAGCAACCACCGGGGTGCCTGAGGCAATGGCCTCCAGCGGCGCCATGCCGAACGGCTCGTTGCGGGCGCCGTGGAGGAACAGGCAGGAGCGCCGGTTGAGTTCCGCCAGTGTTTCGTCAGAGACAGCGCCATGAAACTGCACCCGCGACTGTATCCCCAATTGGTCCGCTTTTTCATGAAGTGCGCGCTCTTCTTCCCCCGTTCCGACGATGTTGTAACGCAACTCGGGGTAAAACTTCAGCAATTCGGCAAAAACGTCAAGAAGAAAATCAACCCGCTTGAATTTAGTCAGGCGGGCAACGGTAATGATTTCCCGGCTCCGTGGTTCGCTGCAAGCGGAAAAGGCAGAGAGATCAAGCCCGGGCATGGCAATGCCGGCAGCGGGGAAACCGTAGGTTTGCTCCAGAGTGCCGGCGGTGTAGATGCTGTTGGCAATCGCTGCATCGCACTGTTGCGCCAGCTGAATGTCTATTCGTGACAACAAAGGTTGCAGAACGCGGGCTATTACTCTTTTCCACCACGGAGTGAGCGCCTCAATCCATTGCCGGGAATGAATAAAAGCGCTTGGCTCCTGACAGATCCATACCAGCCTGGTCGCAGGATAGCTCCTTTTGTACAGCCACCCCCACCAGTTGGCCGGGAATACTTGCGGGACGATAACATCCGGTTGCCAGGCCAGGATGCTTTTGTTTATCCGACGCTGCCAGAGCGGTAGCAACAGCCAATACCAGAGGCTTGATGTCAGAGGGCCACCGAGCGACATCGTCTCTACCCCCGGAATCGCCGGGAATCTGGTCTGGTCAGCCTGAAGCGTCAAGATGCCGACCGTTGCGCCGGATGTCCGCAACTCTTCGGCCAGTTTGCGCGCATAATTCAGGGCGCCTCCCGGCATGGTAATATGCGGGAACAGAATCAATACCCGAATGCCGGTCATGGCGCTACCTGCTGTCCGCGTCGACCGCGTACAAAGTCGGCGATCCCCCGGATAGAGCCGGACGCCATCTGGAAATTCCCCTGCAACAGTCCGACACAGACATCAACGGTGGTATACAGCAGCAGTAACGGCAGCGAAAGCAGATCATGACGGCAGCAAAAGTACAGGCCGTTTCTGACGTAGTAGTAGTACTGGAGTGCCGAACGGGGCGCTATCGTCGCCGAGACCTTGTGCCGGACATGGGAGTCCGGGGCTAAGAGGAGCAGATAGCCGAGTTTCTGCGCACGGGCTGACCAGTCGGTGTCTTCCCAGTAGAGGAAATACTCTTCAGTCAGCATACCAACCGACCTGATGATGTCTGCTGGTATCAGCATGCTGCACCCGGTGACCGAGCCGATTTTTCGGACATCATCAAACTGTCCCCGGTCAATCTGACAGGCACCCGGTTGACGGAGGCGCAAATATCCCTTGCTCCAGGCGCCGCCGGCAAACCAGATCCGCTGCGGATCGTCATGGTAGTAAATCTTGGACGCTGCGCACGCTGCCGAGGAATGCTTCTGGAGAGAGCCGACCAAAGGGGCGATCGCATCCGGCGCAGGGATGGCATCGTTGTTGAGTAGCCAGATATAGTCAGCACCGAGATTCAGTGCCTGCTGAATGCCGATGTTATTGCCGCCGGCAAAGCCGAGATTCGCTCCGGTTTCGATGATTTCCAGATCAGGGCAGGCGCCGCGCAGCATCTCTACAGAACCGTCGCTGGAGTGGTTATCCACCGGCAGAATGCGAAAATTCGGCCACTCCAGTTTCCGGCAGGCACTGATACATTCAAGCGTATCCCGCCAGCCGTTCCAGTTGAGAATTACGATGGCAACAAGGGGAAAACTATTCGGCATGATCCCCCCTGCTCAGGCGATAGTAGCAGCGTCTGGCCCACTGCTGGACGCGGCTGCCCAGCATCCGGCCGATCAGCTGGCTGACGGCAACGGCTGTAAGATTATAGCTGGTCAGTAAGAGGTTTTTCAGATACGGGCCGCTCCAGAGGCCATACTCACTTCTCAAAATGGTGCTGATCTCCCGGTTGCCCTGCAGAAGTGACTGGGCGCTTGCACCGTCATCACGGAAGTTTACCACGAAGCGGTCGAGCCGAATAAAAGGGATTCCGCCACGAACTGCCCGTACGAAAAAGTCGAAGTCTGCAGCCAGTCGGTACGCTTGGTCATAGCATCCCAGGCGGTCATATACCTCGCGATGCACAAACATCGCCTGATGGCAGATCGTCATGCCGCGCCAGAATTCCAGCGAGCCGCGAAATTCATACTTCAACCCCAAATCGACATGAACGAGGAATTTGTCCCCGAAGTATATCCCCTGTTTTTTTTCTGAACGATAGGCTGTTGCCGCTGTTTCGAGAGCGCCCGCTTCATACCAGTCGTCGGCATTCAGCAGTCCGATCAAGGCACCCCGTGCCAGGGCAATCCCCTTGTTCATGGCGTCGAAGATGCCGTTATCCGGTTCACTTACCCAGTAATCAATATACCGGTCGTAGCTTCGGATGATATCGAGCGTGCCATCGGTGGATGCGCCGTCGATGATGATGAATTCAGTATTCGGCCAACTTTGGCCAAGGACGCTTTCAATCGTCTCTCTCAGGTGCGCGGCACCGTTGCGAACCACGGTAATGACCGATACCAGCGACATGTCGGGTGTGTCGTGCTTCATTGCTCCTCTGCTGCGCCCCCCGCCCGTCACAGTTTCGTTTTCCGGTGTCGTGCATTTCATACCGCTGCCCCTGATGTAGGAGGAGTGGCGGTTATTTCAGCGACGATCTGATGCAGGCGGGCATTAAATTCACTCTGACCCCAGGCGGAAACCCGCGACTTTGCTTCGGCAGCCATGCGGGCGCAGAGAGGGTCGTCGCTCCATAATGTGCGGATGCAGTCGGCAATTTCATCCACCGAATCCGGATCAAAGATCAGAGCGGCATCACCAAGCTGTTCCGGCATACTGGATACGTTGGAAATGGCGACCGGACAACCAAGCACGGCGGCTTCAAGCGGGGGGATGTTGGACGGCCCGAAGAAGGTCGGCATGACCAGGGCACGGGCACGGCGATACAGTTCGGGAATATCTTCATCGGGGACATAGCCGAGGATCGTGACATCGTTTGTGAGATCGGACTCCTTAACTTGTCGGAGCACGGCCTCGTAGGCGTTCTTTTTTGAACCGGCCAGCACCAGTTTCAGATCAGGCAGTACCGTTTTCAGTTTAGCCATGGCTGCCAGCAGATTGTGGTGATTTTTGTGCTCCCAAAACTGGGCCGGATAAAACAGATATTTTTTCGGGAGGTGATAGCGATCGTCAAAATTTTTCGGTGGTTTGGACGCGTAAATATGGCGAGGAGCAACCAACGGGAGTATATGGATTTTTTCAGCTGACATGCCGTAGGCATCTACAACCTGCTCACGCCCGAGTTCGGTCTGGACGAGAACCCCCCGTGCCCAGCCGCAGATACTGCTATAGGTTCGCTCTCTGATGAGGTATTCCGATTTAGAGGCCGACTCGGAAAAGTGCTTTTCATAACGGTGGGCCAGGTCAAGCACGGTAACCAGGCTGGGGAGCGGCGCCTGGTAGCTCAGGACATCCTGCGATGGGAAAATCCAGAGATCGCACTTTTCATGCATCAGGGAACGGGTGGTCGTTTGAAAGAGAGGACTCAGCTTTTGGCAGAGACGGAAGGGGATGTTAAAATAATTTACAAGTATCCCGAAAACCCGAGCTGTAAAGCCATATTTTATGACGATACTTTTTACGTCATATGTATTGATCTGTTCCAGCCACGTATCTGAAGTGCAGCCGACTACCACGTCATAGCGATCTGACGGGAGTGCTGCCACCGCTTCAAGTATGGTCTGGTTGTACTGGAAGGTGCCGCCGGTATGGGGGAGTGGGTCAAGAAAAAGCCCGATTTTTTTTCTGCTCATTTCGTCGTGAATGTCCTTTTTCTTCGCATGAACAGTTACCGCTTCCGGGCTACGATAGTGATATTCCAGTCGTCAGGGGTATATGATTCACCCCTGAAACG